>Ga0315280_10007019_pt1 | contig 15318 bp, 11 predicted proteins | sample YL17G06_40_MG_FD_203697 | JGI IMG/M metagenome (GOLD analysis project Ga0315280, IMG submission 203697) | Sediment microbial communities from Yellowstone Lake, YNP, Wyoming, USA - YL17G06_40 | ecosystem: Environmental > Aquatic > Freshwater > Lake > Sediment | place: USA: Wyoming | collected... | reverse complement strand
CGCCCGGCACATCGTCTGCGAACGGGGAGGGGAGGCCATTAAGCTCATCGTTATCGCAGGCGACGCAGATGAACTTTGCTATCTGCTCGCGCAGGCAGGAGTCCTTCGGGCCGAAGAGACCGCCGCCGTAGCCCGCGGTGGGCGCTACGCCGCCCGGCCATAAAGTCCCATCTGCCAGTGCTTCGATCTCCTGGTAGAACTGGTAGGTCCCGTCGGCGTCACACATGGTGACGGGGTCAATGGCCCCGGTCGCGACCCCATCGCTGCCCCGCGGCACGTCTATAAACCTCGCCGTGGCAGGATTAATCGGGGTCACGCCCGCCGCGCGGCACATGAACACCGCCATCTGGCCGCGCGTCACTGGGTCGGCCGGGCCGAAGAGACCGCCGCCGTAGCCGGTAGTGATCCCCTCGCGGGCGATCGCCTCGATGGGGAGCCTCGCCCAGTGATCGGCAGCCACATCGGAGAAGACGACCGCTGCCGGCGACACCGCGAGGGTCGTTGAACTACCGGCGCCGATCGGTCTCGCCCCGCTGCATATCGCGGTGACGGTCAGGATTACCGTTCGACCCCTGTTCGTGAGGTTGGCCGCCGCGGTGTAGGTCGGGTTTTGCGCGTTGGCCGAGGGGCTGAAGGTGCCGCCCGCGCCGCCATCGTTCCACGACCAGGCGGCGATGCTGTAGCCCAGGGTGTCGCGGTAAGTGGCCGTCAGGTTGCTCGTGCCCCCGCTGACGACTATCGCAGGATTGGCGGAGGCGCCGACGGTGAGCGTGTGGATGCCCAGGTGCACGAGCTCGCCGCTCGCGTCCGCCGCCAGAATGAAGACGTCCTCTGCGCCAGCGGCCCGGCTCGGCGCCAGCATCAGGCCCTGATCCGCCACCCAGCAGGAGCCGTCGGTGGGGTTGACGGAGACCGACACCGGGATCGAGAACCCGTCTCCTCGCCACATCTGCGCGCCGTCCGGGGCGAGATGGACTACCTGGTTGTTGCCGGTATCCGCCACCCAGCAAGTGCCGTCAGCGGTGTTGACGCACACCGATTGCGGGCCGTTGAACCCCCCGCCGCGCCATAGCTCCGTGCCGCTCTCGGCCAGATGGACTACCTGGTTATTCCCCGTATCCGCCACCCAGCAAGACCCACCCGCAGGATTAACGGAGACGGACGCCGGAGCCGCATATCCGCCTCCCCGCCATAGCTCCGCGCCGTTCTCCGCGAGGTAGACCACCTGACTGTCGCCCGTGTCCGCCACCCAGCAGGAGTGGTCCGCAGGATTGACGGAGACAAACGCTGGAGCCGCAAATCCCCCTCCCCGCCAGAGCTCCGTGCCGGCCTCGGCCAAGTGGACCACCTGGTTGTTGCCCGTATCGGCCACCCAGCAGGAGTTGTCGGTGAAGTTGACGGAGACGGACTGGGGCGCGCTGAATCCTTCAACCCGCGAGATCTCCGCGCCGAGCGCGCCGAGGTGGACGACCTCATCTTCCCCGCTATCCGCCACCCAGCAGGAGCCATCTGCGGCATTGGCGGACACAGACACAGGCGCGTTGAGCGCCCCTCCGCTCCAGAGCTGCGTGCCGTTCTGGGCCAGGTGCACCACCTGGTTATTGCCGGTATCCGCCACCCAGCATGAGCCGTCCGCGGGGTTGGCGGAGACCGACGAGGGGGAATTGCACCCGGTTACTCGCGTCAGATCCCCGACTTGCTCCTGGATGACCGTGAGCGCTGTCGAATCAGTCGCAGTCAGCGGGCTGGGACCGGTACAGGTGGCGCTCACCGTCAGGATCACGGTAACATCGCCGCCCGTCATGTTGACTGGCGCGGTGTAGGTTGGGTTGCGCACACTTGCCGAGGGGCTGAAGCTGCCGCCTGCGCCGCCATCGCTCCACAACCAGGCGACGGAGTGCCGACTCCGACTGTCGGAGAAGCTAGCGGAGAGCGCGGTCGTGCTCCCCGAGGTCACCGCGGAGGGGTCGGTCGGACCGGCCGTGACCGTCAAGATGTGTTCGACCGGCTGTACCGTAAGCGCGACGGAGTCGGTAGCAGTGAGCGGGTCCGGTCCGTCGCAGGTGGCGCTTACCGTGAGGGTGACGGTGACATCGGCGTCAGTGGTGTTCGCCACCGCCGCATAGGTGGGGGTCTGAATAGTCGGCGACGAAAGGAAGGTTCCGCCCGCGCCGCCGTCATCCCATGACCATGCGGCGATGCCGTGCCCCAGGCTGTCAACATAGGAAGCGGTCAGGCTGGTCGTCCCGGAGCCAGGGACCGTCGCGGGACTAGCGGAGGCGGTAACTGTCAACGCGTGAATCGCCCACATCGGGTACTCGGGGAACACCTCCACCCCCCAGCCGTAGTCGCCCAGATATACCTGGTTGCCCGAGAGCGCGAGAGTTTGCGGCGCGCGATGCGCGTCAAAGTGGGCCACCTCGACCGGCGCCGCGGTATTGCTGACATCTATCACGCGCAGGCTGCCCGTAGCGTCGGCGACATAGGCAAAGTGCCCCTTGACCCGCACTTTGCATGCATCGCCCGCGGGGCATATCCCGTACGGGCTGAACGGATTGGGATTATCATACCCGACCACGAGGACGCCGGAGGTCCCACACGCAGCCACGAAAGAATCGCACTCCGCGCAGATATCAACACTGCTCGGGTACAGTGAAACCAGGGGGGGGGAAAGAACGTTGGCCCGAACTGACTCACGACTGGAGCCAACGGATCGCTGATATCTAGGTCAACCAGTCCGCTACCACCGCCTATTTGGCTGCCGGCCGCCCATAGGAATCCGCTGTGAATGGGATCCACCACTAGGTCCCACAGCCACCAGCCGCTACATGTCGCCACCTCCACCGGGGCCGTCGGGTTGGAGATGTCCACCACCATCAGCTCTCCCTCTCCTCCGACGTAAGCGTAGTTGCCGAGTACCACGACCGCGGGGCGTAGTACTTCGCTGGACAGCGCGCACGAGCCGACGACGGCAGGGTTGTGAGGATCGGCAATGTCTACTACTTCAAATGCGGGCGCGCCTCCGCCGCCGCAGGCCACGTAGGCGTGCTCGTCGGAGACCGCCACTCCTTCCGCATAGCAGCCGGGGAGGCCGCAGACGGCGGCCACCGTTGGGGATGCAGGAGAGGAGAAATCTGCTATCAACAGGCCGCAGCCGCTGTCGGCCAGGTAAGCATACGAGCCCGCAACCGCGATGTCTCTGACGCCGCCGGCTGTCGCGCCCGACCCCATTTCTTGCGGATTGCCCGGATCGGCCAGGCTCAGAATATCCAAGCCGGCCTCCCATGCTCCCAGGAAGAGGTCAGAGCCAGCGAGGGTGAGGCAATACATATCATCGGGGTGATTAGGCTGGGTATAGGTTGTATTGAGCGTGGGAGAACTGGGGTCGCTGCAGTCCAGCGTATAGACGCTCCAGACCCGAGCGCGGTTTGGCACGGGCGAACCGCCGACCACGTAGGTCCAGGTGCCCGAGGCCGCAACGCCGCGGAGTTTCAACCCCGGCTCGCTCCACTGGCCCACTAGCGACAGACCTGAGTCACGGTTGTCCTGGAGGATGTACAGAGTGCCTTGTAGAGAAGGGTCGTTAAAGCCCACGTTCAAGTCCACGTAGATGTAACCGGCGCTGCAGGCAAGATCATAGCCTACGTCTATGCTTGGCGAAGGCGCAAGAAGCAGGCTGCTTGCCAACACTGGTGCCCGCGGGTTGGCAATATCCACTGCGAAGAACCGGCCATACCCGCAGTCCAGCAGGTAGGCGCGTGTGCCGGATAGAGCTATAGCCACTAGCGCCCCTGGCCCCAGGTCGCAAGTGGCAGCCATCGTTGGCTGACTCGGACTGCTCACATCGGCGACGAGCAGGGCGCCCGCACCGTACAGGGCAAAGCCGCACATGTAGAGGTACCCGTCCTGCAACTTGAGCGAGGCGACCGGGTAAGGGATCTCCCAGGTGGTGGTCACGACCGGGTGCGTGGGGTCGTGTATGTTCACCACCGCGATCTCGCCGGGCGGCGTGCCGTCCTCCTGGGGACAGGCCACATAGGCGATCTCCCCATTCACCGCAACGTCAGTGGCCATATTAGGGGTATCGCACCAGCCAACCAGCACGGGGTGAGTGCGGTCAGACACATCGAAGATGCTAAGGCAGCGGTACGCCGCTACATAGGCGTAGTCTCCCCGCACGGCCGCGCGGGCGGGCGACCCGCCACCTAGTTGCCCGATGGCTGGGGGGCCGCTACCCGTCACATCTAGTGCAAATCTGTTGCTCATGCTCGCCAGGAAGGCGGTATCGCCGATGGTCTGCCCCGCGAAGGAAGCCCGCACCAAGTGGCCGCCCCATGCCAGCCCGGACGGGTTGTAGTTAAAGGTGGCTGCCCCATCACCGTTGGTGGCCGTTGTCCCCGCCAAACCGCCATCCACCGAGAAGCGTAGCGTTGCACCCGCGATGCTCGCGCCGGTGTCACTGCGCGTCAAGGTCGCCGTAGCCACAACAGGGTCGCTGGAGCCCACCGCTACGCAGACCGGGCTCAGGCTGTTCAAGACCAGAGTGGTACGACACGTGCCCACATATAGCATCATGGTATTGCTTGTGCTCGGGTCCAGGACCGACGCCCACTGTCCGTCCGGCACGAAGAAGGCCTGCACCGTATGGACGCCTCTTGCCAGGGCGGAGGGGTCGTAGTCGAAGGTAGCTATGCTGGAAGAATCGGTGTCTACGGTCCCGACCGAGGCCCCATCCACCCAGAACACGATCGTTGCGCCTGGCGTGCCCCCGAACGGCCAGCCCGCCAGGGTCGCTGTGATCACAACAGGTCCGGTGGAGCCCAACGCCACTTCAGCGGGATCGAGGCTGTTGAGAGTCAAGGTGGTCGGGATCGCTAACTGAGCAGCCGCCGTCCCAGCCGCTAACAAAACTAGCAGGACACACCCGATTGCGCGCTTAATGCTTCGCATATTCTTGTTCCTCCCAGGCTTGCTGGTCTCGGAAATCCCCTCCGTCAAGAAAGCAAGAAACCACTCACGTGATCGTGGTCGGGTTCGCTATTAGCTCGGCGCGCGCTTCAGCCCGCTCGGCTAAGCGACCATCCAACCCGCGCGCGCTTCATGCCCTCCACCGCCGTCCCGCCGGCCGCCAAAGAAGCAAAGAACGCGACGAGAGAGAGGGAAAAGATGAGGCAGACGGGTACGGCGCGGAAGATCTCACGGGTACGAACGACACGGTCCATAGCATCCGCCTCCTTCGAGGTGATCGCGCCGGGCGGTAATGCGCTTCGCCCGGGCCGAGCGGCAATCGAAACGCTGTGGGCTGATTCTATGTCTCGACGGGAACTCCTTCTCGCATTTGGCGGCACGGTCCCATTTCTCACCGCAAAGGCGCTGAGGACGCAGAGACGCCTGTAACCGCCGATGCTTGCGCGCCTATGGCGAGAACGCCGACGAACGCCGATGAATGAGGGTTAGCCGCGGATGGACGCGGATCAACAATAGGGACTGGGGAACCGCCGATGCTTGCGCGCCCGCCAGAGGCGGATAAACCTGCGGCGAGAACGCCGACGAACGCGGAGGAAGGCACAGAGAGCAGAGAGCAGAGAGTAGACAGCAGAGAGCAGACAGCAGTGACCGCTAACTGCTAACCGCTGACTGCTGACTGGTCACCCTACGCCGGGCGGATATTGAAGCGCGGCAGGCATCCGTCACAGCAAGCGCTTGACGGCGGCGAGGAATTGCTGCTGCGTGAACGGCTTGGTGATGTAGTCGTCGGCGCCCGCCAGCAGGCCGGCGCGCATCATGCGCTCGTCGCGCCGCGCCGTCACCATCAGGATCTTCATGTTGCGCGTCTTGGGGTCGTGCTTGAGGGAGTCGCAGAGGCTGACGCCGTCGAGGTCAGGCATCAGGATGTCCAGCAGAACGAGGTCCGGCTCGGTCGCGGCGATCACGCGCAGCGCTTGCTGGCCGCCGATCGCTTCGCTGACATGGCACGGCTCCTCGAGCGCCTGAAGCATCGTGCGCATCAGCACCCGGCTGGCGCGATCGTCGTCCACGATCAGGATTTTCCTGGCCGCGGGTTCCTGCTGCTCAGACATCGCTTCGGGCGCCTCCGGAAGCCAAACGTGTCTGTCGCCTGCGAGCATACCATCGGGGGCGTCAGGTGTCAAGGTTTTGCGGCTCGACGGGGCGCGACCTCGGAGAGTTGGGATGGAGTGAACGGCCCCCTCCCCCCTTCCAGGGGGAGGATGAAGGTGGGGGTGAAGTGTGGCTAAGCCTTCGGTCACCCCGGCGGCAGGCGAAGTGGCTAGGCCGAAGGCCGCCACGGCGGCAGGCCAAGCCTGCTTAGCCGCCTGCTTAGCCGCTGTGTCCGCACCCTCACCCGCCCTCTCCCCTTCGACAGGCTCAGGGCAGGCTCTGGAAGGGAGAGGAGTTGCACGGCGCTCAGAACAGGAAAAACCGGTGCCCGCGTACGCCGGTCAAGCTGTCGATCAGGATCCACAGCCCGGCGACAATGAACTCGCCCAGCACCAGCCCGAGGAAGAACGGCCGCGACCGACGGAACAGGCGCATGCTGCCCCAGCGCAGAATGAGCGCCTTCGCCGCCCACCCCACCATGATCGAGAACCAGAGCTGAATCATCGGCCAGCTCGGCCCCATCGCATAGCCAATGGGATGCAGCGGCCAGCCAGCGAACCGCATCCGCAGGCTGATGAGCGCCCACATGATGAACGCGCCCACACCCGTCAGCTCCATGCCGGCCAGGCTGGGCTTGCGCGGGTCGGTGAGATACGATTGCAGCACCTGAAACGGCTGCTGCGGCGACCAGATCGCAAACCACGGCTCCATCGTCACCGCGCCGTAGCGATAGGCCATGATAAGGACCGCCGCATAGCTCACCACCGTCGCCAGCACGACGCTTGTCGCCAATGCCGGTAAGAGCCGGCGCTTCGGCACCTCGGCGGCGTCGCACATGCGCCACGTGTCCATGAAGAAGGGCATGATGAAGGCGCGCACGTCAAACAGCCCCAGCGCGCGCTCGACATAGGCCAGGACGGTGAGATTCAGCGCGCCGAGCGGTCGAGTCCCGACCGCCACCGCCATGATATCAGTCGGGCGAAACGGCGCTTGGATGAACAGCAGACCGCCCTCCGCGACGAATCGCGTCAAGACAATCGCCACCACCAGAAACAGCAGTATCGACAGCAGCGCCAGCGCAAAGTTCAGCCCCGCTGCGGCGAAGACCACGGCCAGGGCCGCCACGCCGCCGGCGAGGCCGAGCACCGCGATGTGATAAGGCAGCGCCTCGTCGGCATCGGGCGGCTCGGCTGCTGTCAAAGCCGGCTGGCGCTCCCTCAAGACCGCGACGGTGCGCTGCCACACCGCGCGCAAATGCCCCCGCGCCGCCCACGCCATGCCGCCGGCAAGCATGAAGAACGCGCCCAGCATCTGGTAAGCCGCGAACGTGGGCACCGGGTAATTGGGGACGTACTCGAGGTCATAACCCAGCGCTGCCAGCGCAATGCCCTGAAGCTTGTAGAGAAAGAAGAAAAACCAGAGGCTGAACGAGAGGTCGGTGGGGATCAGGAAGCTGAAGCCGATGACGCTGAAGTGCACCCAGATGCCGAGGATGCCGACCTGGTTCCACGGGCGGGTGGTGAGGTAGTGGGCGAGATCGGCGGCAACTGGCACCGCCGGCGCGGCCGGGAAGTAAACGTGCAGCCCGTTGAGCGAATGAACGATGACGGGGATGGCGAAACCCGCCCACATTACGCGGTTGCGAAAGAAGGAGGGCAGCGCGCTGTCGCCGGGCTCGGTGCGCGCGATCTCCAGTGGAATCTGCACCAGCGGAAAGGCCAGGCGCTCGCGCTCGACCCACTGGCGCCGCAAGATGACGGTGATGCAGAGCAAGACGAAAAAGAGGATGTAGGCCATGCCCGTCCAGGCGACAAGCGGGACAACCCAGGCGCCCCAGGGGATTGCGTGCAGCAGGCTGACGCCCATGCGCCCGGCGCCGGGCAGCGCCTCGTAGAACTGGGTGATGATGCGCGGATCGGCAGGATGCAGCCAGCGCGGCAGAAGCGCGTAAATGCTGTAAACCCAATCGCTGCGCACCGCCGGCGCGACCACCGGATAGGCGCGCAGGTCAACCGGCACGAACCACTGCGGGATGTGACGGAAAAAGAGCGTCTGCCAACCATTCTCGGGCGTGTTGAAGTAAAAGGCTCCGGCAAGGGTCGGAATGAGGTACTCGGTGAGTCCGAAGGACGGAATGCCGGCCGCCACCAGCATGATGAGGTAGCTCACCAGCACCTCGCGGCGTGACATGCCCAGCCGCCGCGACAGCGTCCGCATCACCACATTGCCGACGCCCGCCCACAGGACGAACAGAACGAAGGCGCCGATTGGAAGGTGACAGGCGGCTACCCACGTGCCACGCAAGTAGAGGTCCGACCAGGGGGTGATGACACCGAGAGCGGCGGTGCCGATCAAGCCGATGAGCACGGCGCGGCGGGTGATGGCAGGCTCGCGCAGGCCGGGGCTGGCGGCGATGGCGGCGATGATAACCCTCCACCGATCCGAAGCGGGGACAGGGAACAGTTCTCTCGCGCCGACGGAGTCTCCTGCCGCGGCTGGAGAAAGCGCCGCCGCCAGTCGGCGGAGTGGGCTTATGTTCCACTACAGCGCGTGCAGCAGGTTGCACAGCGTCGGGTACAACTGCCGGTAGATCTCGTAGCGAGCGGCGTATTGCTCGACCATCGCCGGGTTCGGCTCGTAGGTGTGCGTGATGCGAATGGTCTGGCTCGCCGCTTCGTCGAGCGAGGAATACTCGCCAACTGCCGCGCCGGCAAGCAATGCGGCGCCGAGGCACGCTGCCTCCGATACCGAAAGCGACGACAGTGGCCGGTTGAATATGTCGGCCTTGAGCTGAAGCCAAGTCGGCGATTTCGCGCCGCCGCCAATCGCGCGCAGGTTCTCAACCACGACCCCGGCACGCGCCAGATAATCGAGGTTCAGCCTCATCTCGAAGGTCACGCCGTCAAGCAGCGCCTTGATGATATCGCCCTTGGTCGTCGCCAGCGTCAGGCCCAGTATCGCGCCCCTGGAGAACGGATCGTTCCACGGCGTCGCCGGCAGCGCGAAATGCGGCAGCACCATCACCGGCGAGGGGCCGCTCGTCGCCAGGCCGATCATCATCTCGTAGACATCCATGCCTGCCGCCTCGGCGTCCTCGCGCTCCTGCTTGCCCAGCGTGTCGCGATACCAGCGCAGCAGCGAGCCGCCGGTGAAGTTGAAAGCCAGGGTCACGTACATCGCCGGCACGACGTGGTGATAGCAGGCATAGTTGGAGGCGAGCATAGCGTCGCTCAGGTTGAGCTCGTCAAAGGCGGGCGTGATGCACTCGACGGTGCCGGTGGCGTCGATGGCAATGCGCGGCTGGGTGATGCCCGATCCCAGGGCGCCGCACGGCTGGTCGTGGCCGCCGGTAACGACGGCGACGCCCCGCGGCAGGCCCAGCTCTCGCGCCACATCGTCGCGCACCTTGCCGATGACGGCGCCGCTGGGCATCGTGGTCGCAAGCCGCTCGCGCTCGACCCCGGCCGCGTCGAGAATCTCATCGGACCAGCGCTCAGCGCGCACGTCGAACGCCATCGTCCGGCCGGCGAGCGAATAGTCGATCGCCGCCTCGCCGCAAAGGCGGAAGCTCGTGAAGTCTTCGTAGCAGAGGAACTTCCACGTGCGTGCGAAGAGCTCGGGCCGGTTCTCGCGCCACCACATGATCTTGTTAATGCTGTACATCGGGCTCAGCGGTTGGCCGGTGATCTCGAAGAGCTTGCGCTTGCCGAATCGCTGCGCCCACCAATCGGCCTGCGCCGTCGTGCGATTGTCGAAGCTGAGGATGGTGTTGTCGAGCGCATTACCATCCGCGCCGATGGGGGTGATGCCTTCGCCCTGCGACGACACCGCGACTGCCCGCATCGGGTCGCGCGCGCCGGCGCGAGACACCGCCTCGGCAATGGCTTCCTTGGTCGCCGCCCACACGTCGTCGGAGCTCATCTCGGCCCAGCCACGCTGCGGGAACACGTGCGGGTACTCGCGATAGCCCTGCCCCAGCGCCTGGCCATCAGCGCGGAACACGATAGCCTTGCATCCCGTGGTGCCGACGTCGATCCCAAGCAGGCTCATGGCGGTCTCCGGTGGAAAGGTCACGCGTGCGCGCTTCGGCCTCGTACCCGCAATCTCTTTCGACGATTGCTGCGCACAAACCTGTGAGGCGCCGCCGCCGCGCGGCAAGCGCTGCGTGCAAGCAGGGCGCTCGCGCGCAATGGCGAAATGGTCACCAACCGTAGCGGCGAGGACGAGACGGACAGCCGCCAACGGATGACGGACGGCGACACCATGCCCAAGCTCACTGACCTCGTGGGGCGCTTGCTGCTGCCGCTCATCACGCCCTTCATGCCCGACGACACCATCGACCACGACCGCATCGGCGAACTGGCGAACTACTTGCTCGACCGCGAGTACTGCGATTCGCTCATCGTCGGCGGCACCACGGGCGATTTTTACGCCATGACGCTCGAGGAGCGCGTGACGCTGTTTCGCTCGGTCAAGGCGGCGGTGGGCAGCCGCGCGCCGCTCATCGCGGGAACGGGCGCCGCCTGCACCAAGCATACGGCGGCGCTGACCAAGGCCGCTGCCAGCCTCGGCTACGACGCGGCGTTGGTCGTGGCGCCATACTATTCGCGGCCGACGCAGGAAGGGCTGCGTCTGCATTTCGAGCACGTGGCGGCCGCCGCCGACCTGCCCATAATGCTGTACAACATTCCCCTGTTCGCCGGCGTCAACATCGCGCCGGCGACCGTAGCCGCGCTTGCCAGGATTCCAAACATCGTCGCCATCAAAGAGGAGGCGGCGATCAACCCCGTTCAGACCACCGAGTTCGTCCTGGCTACGCCCGATAGCTTTCAGGTTTACTGCGGCGACGACACGATGGTCGCGCCGGCGATGGCCCAGGGAGCGGTGGGGGCGGTCAGCGGCGGGTCGCACGTGGTAGGCGATATGATGCGCGCCGCCATCGACGCGTTTCTGGGCGGCGATGCGGCCAAAGCGACCGAGGTGCATCTCAAGATGTATCCCTTCTTCAAATCGCTGACGGGCGAGGGGCGGGTCAATCCCATCCCGTTGGTGCGCGAGGCGGTTAGCCTGACGTGGCAGCCTGTGGGCCCGCCGCGTCTGCCGCAGACGCCGGCCACTGATGCGGAACGCGAGACGCTGGTGCGCGTGCTGGCGGAATTGGGGAAGCTGTAGGCGGTGACACGGCGGCGGCGTGATCGGCGGGATTTCGTGCGGCGAAAGGAAGCAGGATGAAAGTCTACATCCTCACGGATCTGGAAGGCGTCGGCGGGGTCGCGATTGACAGCCAGACCGATGGCAGCACCGGGTTGTACCAGGAGGCCCGCCGCTTGCTGACGCGCGAAGTCAACGCCGCGGTCGAAGGCGCGCTCGCGGGCGGCGCCACGGAGATCCTGGTGCGCGACGGGCATGGCGCGAATGGCGGCTACAACTTCGTCTTCGAGGAGCTGCACGACGGGGCGCTGTACATGATGGGCTCGCCCACCGATTCGTATCTCAACGAGCTCGACGGGAGCTTCGACGCCGTATTCCAGATCGGCGCGCACGCGATGGCGGGGACGATGCACGCAGTGCTGGAGCACACGCAATCGTCCTATGCGTGGGAGGAGATGCGCGTTAACGGGCGGCCGATGAGCGAGATGGGGTTCTGCGCGGCGATCGCGGGGCAGGAGGGCGTGCCGTGCGTGTTCGTCAGCGGCGACCAGGCGGTGTGTGACGAGGCGCACGAGCTGCTGGGGCCCGAGATCGAAGTGGCGGTAACGAAAACCGGGCTGTCGCGCAACTGCGCCATCATGAAGCCGCCGCAGGTCGTGCGTGACTTGATCCGCGACCGCGCGCGGGCGGCGATGGGCAAGATCGGCAAGGTCAAGCCGCTGGACGTCGGCAAGCCCGTCGAGATCGTGCTGCGCTTGAAGCATGTCCAGTTGGCCGATGGCCATAAGCACGGTGGCAAGCGGAGGCTTGATGCGCGAACCATCGCCGTCACTGGCGCGACCTGCCGCGAGGCGTTCGATAATCTGTCGTAGTCCGGAGAATGTTATCCCGAGCGAAGCGAAGGATCCCCTACCAAGTTTAGGCGCGATACGGCATTCTTCGCCTGCGGCTCAGAATGACACGTACTGCACGGATGGACTTCTTCGACTGCAACTGCATGATCGGCCGTTTTGGGCAGCCCCAGCCCGGCCAGTTTCACTCGGTTGATGGTCTCGAGCGCGAGTTGGGTCGCTGCGGCATCGCGCGGGCGCTCGTGTTTCACGCGTTAGGCAAAGAACTCGACCCGGCAACTGGCAACGCCGCGCTCATGCGCGAGATCGCAGGGCGCGATCGCCTCGCGCCGTGTTGGGTTGTCATGCCGCATCACACCGGCGAGATGCCGCCGCCGGATGAGCTGTGCCAGCAGATGGCGGAGCACGGCGTGCGCGCGGTGCGCATGTTCCCGCAGATGCACAGCTTCACGCTCGCCGAATGGTGCGCCGGAGAACTGTTAGCGGCGCTCGAGCAGCGGCGCGTCCCGGTGTTCCTCGACCACGACCAGACGAACTGGGAGGAGGTCAACGCGGCGTGCGCGGCGCATCCCGGCCTGCCCATCGTGCTGCTGCGCCCCAACTATCGCGTGCATCGCTTTCTCTATCCGCTGCTCGCGCGCCACGCCAACCTCCACGTCGAGATCGGCATCTTCGTCGCGCACGATGCTATCGCCGACTGCGCTCAGCGCCACGGCGCCGAGCGCATGCTCTTCGGCTCGGCACTGCCGCATTATACGCCGGGAGGACCGATGGCCAATATCATGTACTCGCACATCTCAGACGCGGACAAGGCGCTCATCGCCGGCGGCAATCTGCGCCGCCTGCTGGGGGAGGCGTGATGCGCTCGACTCGCAAGAGGGAAGTTGTTGTGGCTTTGGCGGCGGAGTTGTCATTCAGAGCGCAGCATGAGCGCGAGCGAAGTGCGAAGCGAAGAATCTCGATCCGGCCGACGCGCCGGCGGGAGGGCCTCTAGTGGCGACGCTGCTCGAGCGCGTGCGCGCGGGCGAAACGCTCGACGATATTCTCATCATCGATGCCCACGCGCACATGGGGCGCTGGTTTGCTTTTGACGTGCCCAACGGCGACGCCGCGGGCATGGTTCGCACCATGGATCGCATCGGCGTGCGGTGCTGCGTGTCATCGGGGCACGCGGCCATCGGACCGGATTTTCGCCTGGGCAACGACGAGGTGCAGGCAGGCGCGCAGGCTTATCCCGGCCGCATCTTCGGCTACATCACGGTCAACCCGAATTACCCCGCCGAGGAGATGCGCCAGGAGTTGGAGACGCGTTGGGCGACCGGCCTCTTCCTGGGCATCAAGTTCCACGCCGACATGCACAACTACCCGAGCGACGGCGAGCGCTATGCCCCCGCCTGGGAGTTCGCGCACGAGCATGGCCTGCCGCTGCTGTCGCACGACTCGGTGGGGCACTTTGAGGAGCCGGTGAAGCGCTACCCACAGGCCAAGCTGCTCATCGCGCATTCCATCAGCTCGCACGACATGCTCAAGGCGGCGACCGACCTGGCGTCGCGCCAGCCGAATGTCTATCTCGACATCTGCGGCTCGCCGCTGGTCTATGGCGCGTTGGAGCACGCGGTCGAGAAGGTGGGCGCAGGTCGGATTCTCTTCGGCACCGACCTGCCGTTCATCGATCCACGTCCGCAGGTCGGCCGGGTCGCGTTCGCCCAGATCGCCGAAGCCGACAAGCTGCGCATCCTGGGACAGAACGCGCTGGAGCTGCTCGCCATGATGGAGGAGGTGTGAAGATGAAGAAAGCGGTAAGGCAATTCGGCTGCGCCGTGCATGGCGCGGGATGGGTGAGCACGGAGCACATCCGCGCGTACATGAGTAACCCCCACTGCCGCGTGGCGGCGATTTCGAGCCGCACCGAGGAGAGGGCGCGCGAGCGCATGATCGGCTGCGGGCTCGAATGCAAGGTCTATACCGATTACGATCAGCTCCTCGCCGATCCCGCGGTTGACTGCATCTCCATCTGCACCCCGAATCACCTGCATGCGCAGGAAGCGATCAAGGCGGCGCAGGCGGGCAAGCATATCGTCATCGAGAAGCCCGCGGCCCTGAACCTAGGGGACCTGCACGCGATGCAGAAGGCGGTCAGCGAGGCGCGCGTCAAGACCGTCGTCAGCTTCGTCCTGCGTTGGAACCCGGCGTTTGATGTCATCAAGTCGCTGCTCGCCGCCCGCGCCATCGGCGACCTCTACTACGCCGAGGTGGATTACTGGCATGGCATCGGCCCGTGGTACAAGCAGTTCGAATGGGTGTACAGCAAGGAGAAAGGCGGCAGCTCGTTTCTGTCCGCCGGCTGCCATGCGGTTGACGCGATCCGCTATTTCGTCGGCTCCGAGGTCACCGAGGTCTGCGCCTTTGAGAGCGGCCCGCCCCACGCGTTCGGCTACGAGTACTCGCCCACGACCGTCGGCATCGTCAAGTTCGCCAATGGCGTCATCGGCAAGCTGTCATCAATCGTCGAGGCGCGCCTGCCCTACAAGTTCAACATCGACCTGCTAGGCAAGGAGGGCGCGATTCGCAACAACCAGCTCTACTCGCTGACCCTGATGAAGGGGCAGACCGACATGGCGACCATCCCCACCATTCTGCCCGACAGCGGCGACGTGACGCACCATCCATTCCAGGGCGAGATAGACCATTTCGTGGACTGCATTCTCAATGACATCGAGTCGCACGTCAACCTGGCGGACGCCGCGAAGACGCACGAGGCGTGCTTCGCCCTCGACGAGTCGGCGGCGAAAGACGGGGAGAAAGTGCGGCTGCCGTATCGCTGAGCGCTGTGCGAAGGACAGCGCGTCCGGCATGCTCGTTGAGCCCCAGCAGAACGCAAGAGCGGAGGTGCTGATCGCCAGCGCGGGTATGACCTTTCTTAGTGGGGAGGGTTAGATGACGCACTGGAATGTGGCCCAGCCGCCCTTGGCTGGGAGTGGGCGCAGCATGCTGCGCACCTACAAGTCTGCCGGCGATCCCCACTTTCCGAGGTCATACCCAGTCGAGATGGCGAGTTGACTCCTCCCCCTGAAAGGGGGAGGATTGAGGTGGGGGTTGTAGGGCGCGGATTCATATCCGCGCCGAGCGACTCGCGTACGAACGCGCCCCCTACAGAGCACCCTCTTCCAGCCTCTCCCTGGAGGCTCAGCATTAC
>Ga0315280_10007018_pt1 | contig 15321 bp, 6 predicted proteins | sample YL17G06_40_MG_FD_203697 | JGI IMG/M metagenome (GOLD analysis project Ga0315280, IMG submission 203697) | Sediment microbial communities from Yellowstone Lake, YNP, Wyoming, USA - YL17G06_40 | ecosystem: Environmental > Aquatic > Freshwater > Lake > Sediment | place: USA: Wyoming | collected... | reverse complement strand
TTCCGATGTTTTAGAAATCCAGAGCACCAGATCTGAGCCCTCGAGTGTTCTGATAATCCCGGTATAATAATCTTTTCCCCGCTGGAGCTTTTGCCCGTCCGAACTTACTTCGAACTCCCGCTCTCCGTTATTTTTCAGATACAGACAGAGATTTACGGCCGGATATTGCTGGCTGGCCTTTACTTCTATCATCACCGGCCGGACCATTCCTTCCCTGTTAAATCTCAGTTGATAAGCCCGCTGGCTGCGGTCATAACCATCGTTGCTTACACCATCAGCTTTAACCGTTATCATGGGCGGTGAAATCCAGGACCTGGCCAGGAGAGCCAGCTCAGTCGGAGTTTTCTGACCGGCACCGTAGAGCCAGTTAGCCCAATAAGTCAGGCCCTCACCTTTATGAATGGGCGGCCTGGCATGGGATAAGGAAAAATGAGAAGGCCGGTCCGGAGCCTGAGCATACCTGCCATCGGATGGGAGTTGAGCCACCGGCCAGTGATTCCACCAGGGAAAGCGGGATATTCCGGTTCGCAATTCATGACCAAAAACAGTTATTTTGCAGCCAGGCTCAAAGATCTCAAATGGCTTCCAGTCGGATTTTAAATTAACCACCTGAATAACCGCCTGGGTCGGTCCGCTTTGAAGATCAGGCAACTTTTCTGCCCAGCTGTGGGTTTTGCTTTCTCCTTTTAAATTAACAAGCGTTAGGGCCTCAAGGCTTATTATGTCCTCAGGTTTTTGCCCTGGCTGACAGAGAACGATTGCTTCTTGCGGTCCCAGCGGTTCCCCTGAGGTCGACATTATTATTTTTCGCACCCCCAGCAGATCAGGATAAAAATAATAATACTCATCCACCGCATCCGGCCAGCCCGTTATCTCGTCGACCTGAGAATAATGCTGATAAACAGAAACCGGAATATAGCGCCAGTGAATAACTACCCGGGCCGGGGTGTTCTCAATAATCCTGACGTGGGAATAAAGGCACTTGGGATCCTGCATATGCTCAAAACAGCCTTCCTGATCGGTGAACGACTCAGCACTCTGATCAGCCATCCACAAACCATTCTCCATTACCCAGACCGGCGAATAACGGGTCCCCCGCCAGAAAACCACCCTGATGGGCGAATTATCAAACTGAACCACCACATCCGAATAAGGCCCGCTTCTCCACAGTGCATCCCATTCTTCATAATAATTAAGCTTGGTGTAATAAGCTCCAAACCGGCCAGGACCTGCCGGACCCGAGGGCATCTTCCTCTCCGGTATTGCCGGGGCTCTCAACGATTGATAAGCGTTATAATCCGAGATAATTTCTTTTTCACTCAGTGACCGATTGTATATTTTTATTTCATCAAGAATAGCATCCAGAGAAAACCAGGTGGGTAGAGTGGCGAATGGCCGTACCGGGTCGCTGGGAGTCCTCTTGTCCCGGTTCATTCCGATTACCAAATCAATACCTGTGGCCGGGGTGAGCCGACCCGAGGTTTTAAGCTCAGCCGAAAGCTTTCCGTCAATATATATTTTTATACCTGTTTTTTCATTGAAAACTGAAGTTAGCCGCACCCACTTTCTAAGAGGAATTTGGGCCTCGGACACGCATTCCACCCACTGGCCATTAACCTCCATTTTCAACCCAACTTCACCCTTGGGACCTATTCCAAAATAATATCCCGCCTTCCCTTCCTTTTCCTGAGCTGCTATGGGACACCAGTTCCAGGGATACTCAGCCAGAGCTACCCAAGCCTGCAGGCTGAAATCCCCAGTTAGCTTGGGAGCTAACTCTGCCTTTCTCTTTATGACCGTAGTAAATCCATCAAACTTCAGAGCCTGTTCCAAAACTCCCGGCACTAACTTGTAATTCCCATTTAAAGCATCTTCAACCCCGGAAGCGGAATCTAATGCCTCCCCATCTATCACTTTATCTAATTTCCACCAGGCAACAACACCACCACTCTGAGCTAAACCAGGAAGCTCAAAAATAAAAAGCATTAAACCCAGGCCTAAAACCACAATGCCTTTTTTCATTTTTTACCCCCGTTCATTAATTTTCTTAAAAAAATTTTTAAATTAATTTTGTTTGTAATCCTGATTAGCCAATCCTTGCTCCTGGAAATATTAAGACTGCCCTTACCATTACTTCTACAAAAAATTCTGACCAGTAATTTTCCCACTCTTTTTACATCCTGAGCTGAGTCATAATTTTATTCATAGCTTTCCTCAAGCAATTTTCTTACTTCAACCAGGTTGACCACATAAGGATGGCTTTTATAATCTGGAAGAACAAGGGATCTCTCCGCCAGCAAATCAAGTTCTTCTTCAGGCACACCTAAATCTTTAAGGGTTTCTCTTAAGCCAATAGTCTGGAGGAAATCTTCCAGAGCCTCTGCAGCCATAACCGCGGCAGAATCATCAGATAAATCTTTTTCTTCAGGTCTTAATTGCCGGCCCAGAAAAGCGAATTTTTCTTTAGCATACTTCCAGCTAAAATGCATAATCGCCGGATAAACTGCGGCCAGAGCCTGACCATGGGCGATATGAGGATAAAGGCCACTCATAGCCATAGCAATGCCATGCGGTAGAGTTACTCCGGCATTAGCTATACTCAGTCCCGCCAGCGTATCAGCCCAGGACATTCTGGTCCTGAGTCCAATGTCCTGGCCTTTCTTAATAGCTTCCGGCAGTGTTTGGATTATAATCCTGATGGCCTCAGATGCCAGAAGATCAGTATAAGGTGAACCTTTTGGATTAATATAGCTTTCAAAAGCGTGAGTAAAAGCATCAAATCCAGTCGCAGCCGTCATTTTGGGCGGCAAAGAAATGACCAGTTCAGGATCAACAATGGCTACCCGGGGATAAAGTATCGAGTTATATAGAGCTGATTTATTTCTTTCGCCTGGATTGGTAACCACCGCCACCTGAGTCATATGGGATCCTGTTCCGGAAGTAGTTGGCACAGCAATAATAGGCAGCGTTTTTTCAGTGGGCTGAGTTTTCCGGAAAAATAGATAATCCCAGCAACTTCCAGGATGAGTGGCAGCCACAGCTATCGCTTTGGCCGTATCCAGACTTGATCCACCACCAAGACCGATGACTACCTCAGCCTTAAATTCTCTGGTTAATTCCGCCCCCTGGCTAACAATCTCCACGGTCGGGTTTGGAATTACCTTATCAAAATGAGCAACTTCCAATCCTGCCTCACGCAGAGATTGCTCAGCTTGGGTATATCTGCTTTCAAATTCCGGGAAAATTGGAACTGTGACTAAAAGACATTTTTCCCCGAATCTTTTAGCTACCTCTCCTATTTCCTTCAGACGACCAGCGCCAAACCTGATTTCTGTCGGTTGAAAATAATTAAAACTTAACATTTTAAAATCTCCTTTCATTTTTTCACACTATTTTTCCCTATCCTCATATTTTTTATTCATAATGTTTACATATCGCCTTCTTTAGTTTGCTTTTAATCTTAAATTTTTACCTCTACCCAGGCCCCTTTTTGAGTACATATTAGACTGGCCAGCCGGTTAGCCTTTTCATTAATTTCATCCAGCTCTTCACCATTTAGAAGCCCATGAACCAGAGCGGCAGTGAAAGCATCGCCGGCTCCGACTGTATCAACAGCCTCCACTGGAAAACCTGGATGGCTGGATTCTTTATTTGCAGTAAACAAGCGGCTGCCTTTTTCTCCTTTGGTCAGGGCAATTAATTTAAAATCGTAAAGATGCAAAAGTTTCTTGAGAATATCTATTTCTTCCCTCTCTTGAAAAGAAAATAAAGATTTAATGAGTTCAAGTTCTGTTTCATTAATTTTTAATACATTTGCCTGAGTAAAAAGGTATTCTATCAGATCTTTGGAAAAAAATGGTGGACGAAGATTTATATCCAGGACTCGAAGACAATCTGCTCTGAGCCCGGACAAAAACCAGTTTAAGGTTTCTCTTGACTGAGAAGATCGAAAGGCCAGAGAGCCAAAGCAGATAGCGTTCGCTTTTGAAGCCAGTTGCCTCAGGCTTGGAGATTTTTCCAGATAATCCCAGGCCACATTCTCCTCAATAATAAAAGCAGGAACGGCTGCCGCATCAAGACTAACTCTTACCGTTCCTGTGGGATGAAAAGCGTCTATTTGAATATGTTCCTGGTTTAAGCCAACCTGAGCCAGAAGGTAAAGAGTTTCCTTTCCCAGTTCATCATCACCTATTCGACTTATCAGCAAGCTCTCTGTCCCAAGGAGTTGAGAATAGTAAACAAAGTTGGCTGGAGCTCCGCCCAGACGTGGCTGGCCATCAGGAAAAATATCCCAGACAATTTCTCCTATTCCGGCAATTATTTTCATTTTATTGAGACTCTCAGTTGAATTGGTCACAATCGAAATTAACCTCCAGCTCTTATAATCAATGGAAAATATAGTAAAGAATTACTAAGAGTATGAATAAACCCAAAGCCAAGAGGCGAGGATCGCTCAGACTTGTAATTTTACCTTGAGCCAGTACTTTTGAGGGCTTTTCCCAAGTTAGATTTTTTATACTTTCTTCAGATGGTTTGGGAGTGGATAAGCTTACAATTACAAATATTACACTGCAAATAACAAACATCCACCAGGCCTGCATCATGAAAGGAATGCCTAATTTGTGGGTAATGATCTTTTCTGTTCCAAAAACCGGAAGGTCGAGGATAAAAGCAACTATCCCCATAGAAAATCCACTGAGCAGGGTAACTAACGAAGCTTGTTTGGTCCCCCGGCGCCAGAAAATTCCCCAGAGGAAAACGGTAGTAATCGGCGGTGCCAGGTCAGATGCTATAGCGTTAATTGCTTCAAAAATACTGGAATATTTTCCACCCTGGGTGGACCAGACCATAGCTAAAAGCATAATGACGATGGCGCTGTATCGACCAATACGAACTTGTTTTTCGTCCGAAATGGAAGGTTTAATTTTCTTTACTATGTCAACTGCCACCAGGGTTGCTGCACTGTTCTGAGCAGCGGCAATTGTACTCATTAGGGCAGCTAAAATCCCGGCCGATACTATGCCTTTGAGTCCAGTTGGCAATAATTCTTTTATAAGGACAGCCAAAGTCTGGTTGGCATCCTTTCCTATTAAATCTTTGAAAAGGATGTAACCAACTATTCCGGGAAAGACAAGAATGAAAGGGGGGAGAAGCTTTAATAAGCCAGCAAAAAGAGGACCCCGCTGAGCATCACACTGGCTTCGCGCTCCCAGAACTCTTTGAACAATTGTTTGATCCGTGCACCAATACCAGATGCCAAGAATAGGATAGCCCAAAAGCACCGCATACCAGTTCAAACCTGCCTGACTGTGAGTTTGAAGCATGCTTAGCTGGTCGGGCTTAATGGCTGCCTTAAATTGAACAAGATTAGTAATCCCATGAGCAGGCAAGGCAAAAAGAGCAAAAAGCGTTACCGCCACCGCTCCTAAAATTAGAAGAACACTTTGAATTGTTTCAGTGACTACAACCGCCTTTAATCCACCTAAGACCGTGTAAATGGCCGTTACTATAGAAATTATAACCACTGAAGTTAAAACATTTATACCAAAGAATTGTTTAAAAACCACGGCACTGGCATAAATACTCATCCCAATATGAATAAAAAGAGCAGCAGTAATGGCCATAATGGCCAGAATGATTCTTGAGCCAGCCGAGTATCTTTTCTCCAGAAACTCCGGGAGGGTGGATATTCTGGTGCTAAAATAAAAAGGAGCAAAAACCAAACCAAGAATGATCAGGGTAAAAGTAGCCATCCATTCGAAGTTTCCCCAGACTAATCCTTCATTATAACCAGAGGCAGCCAGACCAACCAGGTGAATGGTAGAAATATTAGCAGAAAAAAGGGCGGCTCCAACTGCCGGCCAGCGTAGTGATTTTCCTGCTAAAAAATAACCCTCACTGGAATTTCTGAATTTGCGGGCAGAAACCAAGCCAATGATTATAATTCCTATGAGGTAGGTTAAAATAATAATCAGATCAAGGATTGGAATGCTTAACTTTATTCCGGACATAAAAACTTCTCCTTCTTTTTAAAGGCGATGGACTTTGTGCTTGAAGAAGATACCCAAATTTTACCTAACTTTCTTTATCCTGGACCTGAGGAGCATAAGAGATCTCATCAGTTTTAGTTCTTTTTTTATAATCCAAGTTCAGGACTTTCTCCATAATTAAAGATACTGCTCCCATTACCGCAACTTTAAGTCCAAAAGTGGCTGGCAATATTTCAACTTCCTTGCTTATTTTGTTCAAGACCCTGGCTTTAACTGTATTTCTGATAGTATCAAAGAAGATATCACCTGCCTGGGTAACGCCGCCCCCAATAACAATGGCCTCGGGGTTAAAAAGGTTTATTAAAGCCGAAATTCCAATACCAAGATACTCTGCCGCTCGATGAAATACATTCCAAGCTATTACATCACCTTTTTTTGCCGCATTGGCTACCATTTCAGCAGTAAGGCTATTGAGGTTACCATCACACATATCAAGCAAAATACTTTTTGCCCCATTCTCAAGTTCCAGGCGCGCTGCCCGGGCAATCCCATTTCCAGAAGAAAGCGCCTCTAAACAGCCGAAATTACCACAATAACACTGAATCTTACTATCTTTCTCCAGCGTTATATGGCCAAACTCACCGGACATTCCCTTAGTTCCATACAGAGGCTGGCCATTAATAATAATCCCTGCCCCTACTCCATAACCAACGTTAACGCAGATGAAATTCTTATATTTTCTCCCAACTCCATAGCATAGCTCCCCCAAGGCCATGACGCGAGTGACATTATCAAAAAATATAGGTATATCTGTTTTTTGAGCCAGATACCCGACAATGTCCGCATCATGCCAGTGAAAATTAGGAGAAAATTCGACAATGTTTCTTTTTTTATTGATAAGACCGGCTACAGCCATGCCCACTCCGCATAGATGGGCCTGCTTTTCCCCCAGCTTTTCTTTTAGCCCTTCAATAACCTCCCAAGTTCTGTCCATAATACTATAAAAGCCTTCTTCCACCCCTGTTGGTATTTTCTCCTCTGAGATAATTTCGGCCTCAAGGTTAGCCAGCATTCCATATATATTTGTTGTCCCCAGGTCGATCCCAATAATAAAATTATTATTGGGAGAGAACCTCAGAAGATTAGGTCTCCTGCCTCCGTTGGAGGTTCCGATACCGATCTCTTCAACCAGTCCTTCGTTAATTAAATTATCAACGATTCTAGAAATTGTGGGAGCACTCAGCCCGCTCAGCCTGGAAATTGCAGCACGAGAGATAGAGGGATTGTCCCGAATGAGTTTCAAAACCCTTCTGGTATTTAGCTTAAGAATATATTTAGCACTGGCTTTTGGCGACATCAATTTTCTCCTTCCTTACTACCTCTCTATTATAATTATAATGAAATAAAAAGCATCTTATTTTCAATAACTAAAACAGACAAATAATAATCAATCGGAGACATTTTTAGTTACATCTACCATTTTACTCGTTAAAATTTCGGATGAACCAAGAATTTCTATAGACTAAACAGACTAAGACGCTTAATATAAACATAAAATGCTCCGTTAACATAACCATTTTCTTTTCCATCAACGAACCAGCTTTGCAATCGGGTCAACCCCTTCTTCAGCGGAATTTGGAAAACTACAGCTTTATCTCCGTCGTGTATAGGTTCTGTTATATCAAACTCAGCTATCTTTAATCTGGCATGAGTTGGCTTAAAAACTACCGCATTTTCGGGAGCCTCGTTAATTGAAATATCTGCTTCTTCTGGCCAACGACGGACGCTTATTTCATATAACCCATCCTTATAAACATCAACGACCCAGAACCCATCGCAGCGAGAATTTTTAAGAACATGGCGCTGGTCCCAGGCCACCTGACCATGGATATCGTGACTTGTTAGCTTAACAGGATTCTCCTTGTCTGTTCCGATATAAATTGGAGCATACTCCTCAAATCGTTCAGAAATATCCTCCCACCAATTTTCATACTCCTGCCGGAGTTTTTGTACGACATCTTGGTGATGAGAGGCTATATTCAGATGTTGCCCAGGATCTTCGCAAATATTATATAATTCATCGTTAACCAACCGCCATTTAGAAGCCATTACTACGAAATCTTTCCATTTTATAGGAAAATCAACCCGCTGATTATGAACAAACAAAGTCCGCTCAGGCCAATTTGTCCCCTTGCCCTTTAATATAGGAGCCAAGCTTCTTCCATCAAAGCTTATTCGGGCGGGAGCCTGCAAGTTACACAACTCAATTAGTGTTGGCAAAAGATCAATGTGGGCGGAAAGATATCGGATATCTTTCCCGCCTGAAATACCACCACCCGGCCAGCGGATGAAACAGGGGACGCGATGTCCCCCTTCATAAACTGTTCCTTTATTACCTCTCATGCCAGCATTAAAACCATCTTTAACAAAACCACCTTTTTCGTCAAAATCTGCCCCGAAAGATGTTCCATTATCAGTAAGAAAAATGACCACTGTATTTTCTTCCAACCTATTTTCTTTCAAGAAATTCAATAATCTTCCTACATTCTCATCAAGATTACTAATCATGCCGTAAAAAGTTGCTCTAACGTCAGGTACTCTGCCACGGTAGGGATGGACATATTTTTCATCTATGTTGTGAGGCCAATGAGGCACGTTAGTTGGAATATAGACAAAAAATGGTTCTTTTACACTTTTTATAAATTCTATGGCCGCATTAAAAAATACATCAGTACAATATCCTTTATACTTTTCCCATTTCCCGTTATGACAGTAGGAGTCATCAAAATAATCATTACCCCAATAATCCGGAGCATTACCGATGGCTCCCCCTCCAATAATAACACTTTCCTCAAACCCTCTATCCCAAGGATGATAATAACAACTATCTCCAAGATGCCATTTGCCAAAAATTCCTGTCCGGTAACCATTATTAGAAAATATGTTAGCTATAGTTAATTCATCCCGCCGCAGAAGGCTTCTGCCCATGATGGTATGCCAGACCCCAACTCTGCTTGAATAGCGCCCCGTAAGAAGCGAGGATCGGGTCGGAGAACAAGTAGGGTCAACGTGGAAATTAGTTAAGCGAACTGATTCTGTATAAAGTTTATCAAGATTAGGTGTCCTTAGAATAGGATTGCCATGGCAAGACAGATCTCCATAGCCCTGGTCATCAGTAATTAACAAAATGACATTTGGCTTAGATTTCGCCCTGGCAGTTGTTCGCCTATTTGAACCTGGAAGCACACCTGGAATCATTAAAGAAGCAACCCCAGCTGCCGCTGCATTCATAAAATGTCTACGTGTGATATTTTTTTTGCTCATAATTACACCTTTTTTTTATCGGTTTTCTGTAGCTTCAAATCATCTAAGATTCTATTTAAATTGTATATCTTATAGAAAACTTAAAAGTTATCACCCCTCCAGTTATGCTGTTGAAACCGACCTTTCCGGGTGTAAATGTTCCTGTCGTTGAATTCTCAGCAGTGGGCCTCCAGAAACCTGCAGGGTTGACATTAGCACTGATGGAATGAAAACCAAGTGCGTTGAAGATGTCAACGAATGTACTAATTTTACCGTATCTCTTACCAAGTCCGAATTGCTTTTCAATTCTTAAATCCAGGCTCTGGCTGCATTGATTCCTTCTCGTTCCCGGGGGCTCCAATAAAATAGAAGTTTGCGTATATGATGGATCAATACCATTTGCAGTTCTCCAGTCTTGTGGTGCGACAATAGTGACTGTTCTTCCCCAGCCACTTCCGTCTATATATTGGTAAAAAAATGAAACCCAAAAATCATAAGGCACCTTCACTGTGCCAAAAAGTTTTATCATTAAGGGAATACTGAAGGCTAAGTCTCCATACCTGTTGATTGAATAATTGGGATCCTGGAAAGCAGCCTGGGTATATATGGTCGCGTATTCAAAGTTTCCCTTTAGATGTGTGTATACGACAGATCCACCTAACGACCATCCATGAGACATGCGCTTGTTGAACGATAGCTCTAATGCCCCATATCTATGCTTAAGCTTATCATTAGGTAAGTTGGTAGTACGCAAGAATAACTCAGGGCGGGCGGCTTTTCTAAAATAGACAGTTACCTCTTTACTTGGGAATATTCCATAGGCGGGAACCGTGGTCTTAAACGGAACAAAGTAGTTCTCGTTAAAACTCCAATACTCCCCGGTGGAACGATCATAGTAGATACTTACAAGCTCGTTCCTGCGAACTTTAATGGTATAGTTCAGGCTGACACCGAAATCATGGAAAAGCTCGTGATCTAATCCAATAAAGATCTGATGTTCATAAGGAATTTTTATATTCGGATTGATCGAATCTTTATACGCTTCTCCTACCATGTAGCTGGGGGATGTGGCACCTAAAACAAACTGGTAATTATCTATGCCAGGTAGATCGGGTTGGCCGTTTCCGTTGGTATCCCACCAGCGAAATTGAAAATTCGCGGGACTAACCGGTGGTTGAGGAACATTATCAAGCATTAATCCTTCAGCATAACGACCGTATGATAGTTTCAAGGCCGTCTTCCCAGCTCCAGATATATCATAAGAGATGCCTATAAAGGGCGTTAAAAATTTATATGGAAATGGATTATCCCACTTCGTCCAGATGAATCCACCTCCAAAAGGGTCGACTCCATAAGCTGGCTTTATATATGCTTCCCCCAGGGCTTGTCCTAAAGGATCAGCAGCCTCTGTCTTTTTGATTTCAGGAACAAAGGCTCTAATTGTATCGAACCTTAATCCTAAAGTTAAATTAAGCCTTCTCTTAATGCTTATTGAATCCTGAATGAACACTCCTATCCTTCTTTTTTCGGCATAAGTAGAATTTGTTGTCTTGGTTGTGCTTTCTCGGGAAGAGGCATTGAAGAAGTAGAGCAAGCCGTCCCCAAATTCAGGGTGGGCATGGTCTAATCCATACAAGCCCCGATAGTAGTAGGGGTTTCCATTATAAAAATCCCATTCCATACCATTCTCTCTTGGCTGGAAGCTTCGCATTGACCCAATTTGTAATTCAATTCCTCCTTTTATTTGATGATCAGAGCCTAGAAAATCGTCTTTAAAGTGAGTGAATTTAGCTGCCACTTCATAATTTCTTTTGAACCCATAAAAAGATTGACCGTTGCTACCCCTTCCCCATTCGTATCCGGTATATGCATCATAAAAATATGGTCCTTTAGATTTGGCATAGGCAGTATCCATATTTTGCCCATTATTCCACCAGCTTCCTCCCATAAATTCAATAAGCGTATCAGGATTTAATGTCCACACAGCGTTTAGAGAAGTTGTGCGCTGGTCAAGAATCTGTCGCCTATTAGCCTCAACTGTTCTTCTGGCCACATTATCGAAAATAGGCGTGTTCCTTCGTGGAATAGTCACCATAGCAAACACTCGGAAATTTTTCCATGGTAATGCCGATATCTTCATGAAAAAAAATCTATATGCTTGGTCTAAATCATATGAGTCATACTGTTTTCCCAATATAGCAGTAGGTATAAAGCTGGAAGTCCGTTTGTAATCTTGATACCTGAAGTTTGCAAGAAGCCAGATTTTATCTTTAATAACAGGACCTCCAAGCGTAAAGGAGTAATCATAATCAATTTTAGGCACCGGCGGTAAACTAGAGCCAACAGCTGCAAGTTTATCTGGGGGAACCACGGCATGTGATAAGTGTTTATTCGTATAATAAACTTGTCCTTCTCCACTGAATTTATTCCCCCCAGATTTAGTAACTATATTCATTGCTCCTCCTATTCCTTGGAATGTTTCAACCCCTGCTCCACCCGTGACGATTTCAACTTCTTCCACAGTATCCCAGCTAATATAGACCTCCCCCATATTCTGGTTAGGCGCATTGTCATTGACCCCATCTACATTGAAAGCATAATTGTTTCGCGCTCCCCCTTTTATACTTAAATTTGTGGTTCCGGGCGCGAGACTTAAAAGATTGTTAACATCTCTCCCTATAGGAAGATTTGCAATAGATTCCTTTGGTAATAATACTGCCGTTTTTGTTGTCACTACATCAACAGGTGGAGAAGGAGCAACCACTGTAATTTCATGTTCAAGGGATTCCTCTGGCATTTCCAAATTGATGGTGACGGTCATGCCCACACGAACTACGATCTCCTCTCGCTTAACCGTTTGAAATCCCTGCACACTGGCAACGATTGTATATACTCCAGGGGGAAGATAGAGGAATCTAAACTCTCCAGATTCTTTTGTCACTGCTGACATAGATCCCAATAATGAAGGGCTCGTTAAAACAACATTAACTCCAGGAAGCGGTCCCCCTTGTTTATCTGTAATTACTCCTCTAATGGCCCCGGTCTGAGTAACCTGAGCACTGAGCGAAGCTCCCAGAAATAAAATTAGGAGCAAGCTAAAAACTATCTTTTTGCTTTTCATTAGAAACCTCCCATAATCTAAATATTTATCAATAAGCTACTATATTTTATATCTTACAGAAAATGCAAAAGTTCTTACTCCTCCAGTTATGCTGTTGAAACCAACCTTTCCGGGTGTAAATGTTCCTGTCGTTGAATTCTCAGCAGTAGGCCTCCAGAAACCTGCAGGGTTGACATTAGCACTGAAAGAATGAAAACCAAGTGCGTTGAAGATGTCAACGAATGTACTAATTTTGCCATATCTCCCAAGTCTGAATTGCTTTTCAATTCTTAAATCCAGGCTCTGGCTGCATTGATTCCTTCTCGTTCCCGAAGGCTCCAATAGGATAGTAGTTTGCGTATATGATGGATCTATACCATTTGCAGTCCTCCAGCTTTGTGGTGCAACAATAGTAACTGTTCTTCCCCAGCCACTTCCGTCTATATATTGGTAAAAAAATGAAACCCAAAAATCATAGGGCACTCTCACTGTACCAAAGAGTTTTATTATTAAGGGAATATTGAGGCTTAAATCTCCATACCTGTTGATTGAATAATTGGGATCCCTGAAAGCAGCCGGGATACCGTAGCCCGAGTATTCAACATTTCCCTTTAGATGGGTGTATACCACAGATCCACCTAATGACCATCCGTGAGACATACGCTTGTTGAACGAGAGCTCTAAGGCACCATATCTATGCTTAAGCTTATCATTAGGTAGGTTGGTAGTACGCAAGAATAACTCAGGGCGGGCGGCTTTTCTAAAATAGACAGTTACCTCTTTACTCGGAAATATTCCATAGGCGGGAACCGTGGTCTTAAACGGAACAAAGTAGTTCTCGTTAAAACTCCAATATTCCCCCGTAGACCGATCGTAGTAGATACTTACAAGCTCGTTCCTGCGAATTCTAATGGTATAGTTCAGGCTTACACCAAAATCATGAAAAAGCTCGTGATCTAATCCGATAATGATCTGATGCTCATAAGGAATTTTTATATTCGGATCAATGGAATCTTTATATGCTTCTCCTACCATGTAGCTAGGGGACGTGGCACCTAAAACAAACTGGTAATTATCTATCCCGGGTAGATCAGGCTGGCCGTTTCCGTTGGTATCCCACCAGCGAAATTGAAAATTCGCAGGATCAATCGGTGGTGTAGGAATATTATCAGTCGGTAATCCTTCAGCATAACGACCATAAGATAGTTTCAAGGCCGTCTTCCCAGCTCCAGATATATCATAAGAGATGCCTATGAAGGGCGTTAAAAATTTATATGGAAAAGGATTATCCCACTTTGCCCAGACAAATCCACCCCCAAAAGGATCAACTCCATAAACTGGCTTTATGTATGTTTCTCCAAGGGCCCGTCCTAAAGCATCTACTGCCTCTGTCCTCTTTAGTTCAGGAACTAGAGATCTAATTGTATCAAACCTTAATCCTAAAGTTAGATTAAGCCTTCTCTTAATGCTCATTGAATCCTGAATGAACACCCCTATCCTTCTTTTTTCGACATAGGAAGAATTTGTTGTCTTGGTTGTGCTTTCTGGAGAAGAGGCATTACTAAAATAGAGCAAACCATCGCCAAATTCGGGGTGGGCATGATCTAATCCATACAAGCCCCGATAATAGTAGGGATTACCATTATAAAAATCCCATTCCATACCATTCTCAGTTGGCTGGAAGTTGCGCATGGAACCAATTTGTAGTTCAACTCCTCCTTTTATTTGATGATCAGAGCCTAAAAAATTGTCTTCAAAGTGAGTGAATTTAGCTGTGGCTTGGTAATTTCTTTTGAACCCATAAAAACGCAGGCTAAATCTTCCCCATTCGTATCCGGTATATGCATCATAAAAATATGGCCCGTTTGGATTGGCATATTTAGTATCAAAATTTTCCCCGTTATGCAACCATGTTCCTCCTATAAATTCAATAAGCGTATCAGGATTTAATGTCCACACAGCATTTAGAGAAGTTGTTCGCTGGCGAACAAGCATTGCTTTACAAGCCTCTGCTGTTAATCTAGCCCCACTATTGAAAATAGGCGAGTTCTTTTTCGGTATGGTGACCATAGCAGATACTCGGAAATTTTTCCAAGGTAATGCTGATATCTTCATAAAAAAGGAGGTAAATCCATTTTCTGTAGCATATGAATTATACTGTTTCCCTAAAATAGTGGTAGGTATAAAGTTGGTAGTTTGTTTGCTATATCGATACATGAAGTTTCCTAAAAACCAGACTTTATCTCTAATAACAGGACCTCCAAGCATCAAGGAGTAATCATAATCAAGGTTAGGCGCCGGCGGTAAGCTAGAGCCGAGAGCCGCAAGTTTATCTGGGGGAACCACGGCTTGTGATAAGTGTTTATTCGTATAATAAGCTTGTGCTTCTCCACTGAATTTATTGCCCCCAGATTTAGTAACTACATTTATTGCTCCTCCTATTGCATTGAATGTTTCAACCCCTGCTCCACCCGTGATGATTTCAACTTCTTCTATCGAATTCCAGGGCAGAAAAGGCTCTGAGGCGTTATTGTTAGCTGCATTTTCATTGACCCCATCCAGATTGAAAGCATGTTTTTGTGGTCCTTCCCCTTTTATACTCTGGCCAGTCGTACCAGGTGTGACAGCTATCAAATTCTCAACATCTCGCAAGTTACTACTTCGCCCTACGGGAAGATATTCAATATTTTCTTTTGGTAATGATACAGCCGTTTTTGTTGTCACCACATCAACCGGTGGAGAAGGAGCAACCACTGTAATTTCATGTTCAAGGGATTCCTCTGGCATTTCCAAATTGATGGTAACAGTCATGCCCACACGAACTACGATCTCCTCTCGCTTAACCGTTTGAAATCCCTGCACACTGGCAACGATTGTATATACTCCAGGGGGAAGATAGAGGAATCTAAACTCTCCAGATTCTTTTGT
>Ga0315280_10007016_pt1 | contig 15324 bp, 15 predicted proteins | sample YL17G06_40_MG_FD_203697 | JGI IMG/M metagenome (GOLD analysis project Ga0315280, IMG submission 203697) | Sediment microbial communities from Yellowstone Lake, YNP, Wyoming, USA - YL17G06_40 | ecosystem: Environmental > Aquatic > Freshwater > Lake > Sediment | place: USA: Wyoming | collected... | reverse complement strand
TATCGTTTCTCTGCCGGTAAGCTGGCGGGCATGGTACAGGGTATTGATAATACCTCGATGGGCGCAACCAAGAATGATAACCAGCCCTAGTTCCATATTTACAATCAATGCCTGGTCATCCTTTATTTCATCCGGCCGCCAGTCGGTATCCTCCTTGACGAACAGGCCCGTATCCACTTGTTCAAAGCTTGTCACCATTGGAATCTCACCGGTGGTCATTACGTCCTCACATATTCTTACCGGTTCAGCCGTGAGATTAAATATGGCTCCAAGGCTCTCCAGCTCATTTCGCTGGAAAGGAATACCAATATACCTGTCTGGCTCATCGTTTCGCCGTGCATACTTAGCCTGCCAGATGTCAGGATGGGCGACTATTTCTACGTTTTTCTTCATCTTTTGCATGAGTTGTCGCAGACCGCCGGTGTGGTCGTAATGACCGTGGCTGAGGACAATCTTATCAATCTTATTGAGGTCAATGCCTAATGCGTCAACGTTGTGGGCAGTCGAAATGCTGCTTCCGGTATCAAGAAGTACCGATGTCTTTTCAGTCTCCACCAGAATGCTCAATCCCCACTCAGCTAAAAGGTTACCCCTGCCAGCGGTGTTTTCACTCAAAGTAGTGACACGTACAGACATACTCTTTCCTCCTTAATGGATAAACTTTACTGCCAACATGATGGCGATACCAACGATAAAGACTCCGAAGTGCATTATTGACCGGCGCAGGCTAACCTGATGTTTTATTTCAGGGATCAAGTCGGCGGCAGCGATATAGATAAAGTTGCCCGCGGCGAAAGGGAGAAGGTAAATGATAGAAGTCTGCATGACGGAAGAAGCCAGGTAGCCGATCACACCACCCAAGACTGCCGTTATTGCCGTAGCGAAGTTGAATGTGAGAGCCCGTTTTCTGCCAAAGCCACCGTAGACCAGCACGGCGAAATCACCTAGCTCTTGCGGTATCTCATGCAAAGCTACTGCCAGGGTAGTGGCAACACCGAGGGGGAAGCCGGTAACAAAGCTGGCGGCAATAATCAGACCATCGATGAAATTGTGTACTGCATCGCTCATTAAAATTAAGTAGGAGAATGGCTTTATCTGTGGAGTTGTGGTGTGCTGGTGACGCCACTGGAGGAATTGCTCCAACACGAAGAAAATAGAGAAACCCAATAGTAGGTATAAGAATATTGCAATGTCAGCACCCTTCTCGGCAATAGCTTCAGGTAATAGATGAAGGAACGCTCCTCCAAGCAGGGCTCCGGTGGAGAGTGCTACCAGCACCAGCAAAGTGCGATTCAATAGTTCCCGTTTTAGAAAGAATGTAACAATACCGACAAAAGCAATCAGGCTGATACCGAAAGTAGCAACCAATATCTGAATCAAAACCATAACGTCACTCTCCAATTTGCTCCAATAAAAGCCATTGCTCCTCAGCACAGACTTTGATTTTCGAGATACCCAATAATTCTTCCCAGGGTTTCTGTGTCGTAATTGTTTTCATTATATATCTTCTTACCCCACTCCCCGCGGGATACACTCAGGGAACAACACGGCCAGTGCGCTTAATGACTGGCTAGCTGTCTTTTTTCGTGGTCTTCCTTAGTTTTTGCATTTGCTCGTACCACCAGAAGTAAATAGCAACTGGTATCGCCAGTAGCCTATCCAGGAGAGTCACCGTGTTCTTGCTCATTCCACGAAATATTCCTTTGCTGCTTTTCGCCAAGGCCTGGCGGTAGATTACCATAGTTTGCCCTTTGACCAATCATTATTCCGCTCTCTTCATATCTCTTCATGAATGTTGATTGAATTCCCTGTCCAGTATCTTGGATATCTGGTCCCCTGTCTGAATACTGGTAGTAGCAGCTACTACCTTTGAGTTCTTAAAGTACACCGTAAACGGCAACCCCATAAACGAGGCGCATTCGGGAAGACGTCTAATAAATCTGGCTGCCGGAATATCGAAGTCCTGGTCATAGAAACACACATGGGGATACCGGGTCTCAAGCTGACTCAATATGGCATAAACTGGAGTACACATTGGCCCCATTCGGCCGCAGCAGATGACCACGTTCTCGTTGTTTTTCAGAGCTTCCTGTGTTTCCTCGTCAGTCTCAAGATGCTTAAGATTAGTATGTAACACTACTCTACCCTCGCTTTTCAGATTTAATATTCAAAGGGATGCCCGTGTTTCCTTTTTATACTGCTGGTTATCGCCTTTCTCTGAAAACAACTAGCCGAGCATCGCCGCATACTCGTCAGCGTACTTGCCATTCTTGGCTCCCTCGAACATCTCACCTCTCTTCACCTTCTCCAGTGCTAGGTACTCGCTGGCAGCCATACCGGCAGAGGCACCTTCGCTCGCTGCCGTGATAAGGTGGCGCTCACCGCCGGTAATCTCTCCGCAGGCAAAGATTCCTGGCTTGGAGGTCATCATCTTTTTGTTGATTATTACAAAAGCTCCTTCCATCGCCAGTCCTGTTTCCCGCGCCAACTTGGTATCTGGCTCCGTCCCCACACAGATAACTATCCAATCAATCGATATCTCCTTCTGCTCGCCAGTCTTGTTGTTTGACAGGACTGCTGCTTCTACGCAGTCACTACCCTTTATTTCCTTTAGCTCGGTGTTATACCAGATCTGAACGCCTTCTTTTTGCAGCCTCTTGGTCATTGCAGGATATGCTCGCAGCGATTCTCTACGGTGTATCAGGGTAACCTCACTGGCTATAGTCTTGGCTAACAACGCACTCTTGGCCGTTGTGTTCCCACCGCCTACCACCAGGACCTTCTTACCAGTGAACTGATTTACATCACGCTTGGCATAGTAGGATATGCCCTTGCCGACAAACCTGTCCTCACCCGGTACGCCAAGCTTCTGCATGGTACTACCAGTGGCAAGGATGATTGCCTGCGCTTTGTATTCGTTTACCTCTGTAGTGACAATCCTGTCTGCGGCATTAAGACCGACAACCCTTTCGCGCCTGAGTTCTGCCCCGACTCCCGCTGGGGGCGCCGAGGTCACCTGCTTCTCCATGTTTCCCATGAGTACCGCCCCATCACCGGGCGGGAAACCAGGATAATTGCTCACGGTATAGGCGATGGCGCCCTGTCCACCTACCCAGTTACCTTCCAGCACCAGTGTGCTCCAGCCGTCAAGTTGGGTAAAGATTGCCGCCGACAACCCGGCAGGACCGGCTCCTACGATAATTACCTCTCGTTCTTCCATTGTCTTCCTCCTTTACATATTGGTATTCCATCTGTCAGGTTTATTAGATACTGTTAAACCAATTTTTGCGCCAGTTCCTCATGTATTCTTCACCTGGATAAGCCCTCGCTACATCCTCTTCCCTGAAGCTATATTTGTAATCATCACAGTAGTCTGTGAGGAGCTTATATGCCCAGTTTAGTTTTTTCATGATCTCGTCTTCGTTGCTCTCAGCACCACTATGCTTGTCCGGATGATGGCGATGGGCCAGCGTCCTGTAGGCTCTTTTTATCTCCTTTAATGTCGCTGCATCACTCAGCCCAAGTATCCTTCGCGCTTGGTCTATTTCCGTGAAATTAGCCATGCTGTTGTTCTCACCAACTCCTCTAGCAATCCAGTGTTACCTGGTCCCAAGGGGTAAGCACCTCTGCTTCACCTTCAGTAATAGCAATGGTCTTCTCAAAGTGGGCAGAAAGACTGCCGTCAGCGGTAACGACTGTCCAGCCATCGTTTTTAACCCTGGTTTGCCATCCTCCGAGATTCACCATCGGTTCAATTGCCAGGGTCATACCTCTTTGGAGCACGGGGCCAAGCCCTGGCGGTCCGAAGTTCGGTATTTGAGGCTCCTCATGCATCTCCCGCCCGATGCCGTGCCCCGTGTATTCACGCACTACTGAGAAGTCCCTCGATTCAGCACAATGCTGGATGGCCGCTGAGATATCACTCAAATGGGTGCCGGGACGGGCAACAGCTATGGCAGCTTCAAGGCAGTCTCTGGTTGCCTCCATTAGCCGCTTTGCCCGCCCGCTGATTCTTCCGATTCCCACGGTAACGGCGGCATCGCCGTGAAAACCATCGGCAATAGCGCCGAAGTCCAGAGAGACTAAGTCACCCTCCTGTATCACACGGTCTCCGGGGATGCCGTGCACGACTTCGTCATTTACTGAAACGCAGAGAGCAGCCGGGAAGCCTCTATAGCCCTTAAATGATGGCTTAGCTCCGTATCGTTCTAGCTCCCTCATGGCAATCTCATCCAGCTGGCGACTGGTCATTCCCGCCTTTATCTCGCTGGAGAGTATTCTGAGTATGGAAGCGACCACTCCGCCGGCTCGCCGCATAGCGGCAATCTCGGCTGCTGACTTAATGAAGATAGCCACTTTGTCTCCTATTTTCATTCCTGGTCATTGTTGAGTCTTCACCTCATCTGACAGCAAGCTTAGTAGACGGTCTAAAGTCACGGGGTAGGGTTCCAATGGAATCCCCATCCAATCGGAGAACTCCAGAAGCTTCTCCGGGTCATTCTGTGTAATTTCATCATAATAGCCTACGGAATCAAGCATGATTGCTCCGCCGGTGTGCTTGGGGAAATTCTCGTTCGCCAGGCCCTTGTCCCAGCCCTGATACACGTAATGGCGGTATTTCATCCACCCTGGTGTGAGCCAGTAGATATCCCTGCCCTGGCTTATCCGTTCCCTCTCTTGCTCACTGGCCAACATGTCAACGCAGTGAGTAGCTTTTATTCTGGAAATACTGATGCCGGGTTCTATCTGCTCCTGAATTATGGTGTCTATCTTCCGGTAAGGATCATCAGCATTGACGTAGCAGAACTTACCCCCATAGACGACAATGATGTTCGAAGCGTATGTTTTAGCCGTAACTATTTGTCTGATAAGCTGACTCTCAAGCTCACGGGGCACCTCATGGCGGCCAGGCTTGGTATAAAGAATTTTTCTGGCATCCAGAAGGCCGCCGTCCTTAAGGTGATTCAACTCCATATTCAGTGTTCCGCAGGCTACAATCGCATAGTCCTGAAATGAGACGCGCTTCTCCATATCTTCACCTCCACAGGCTATTATGCTGTCCATAACCTTGCTTGATTCGTATTCATAGAGTTCCTGCCTACCTCCTATCCGCCCTTTTTGGAGGATTGGATTTATCTCTTATTTGTTTTATCTTTTTATCAGCAGGATACGCCGACTTGTTTTTTCGTAACATTCGGGGTGCAACTCCGTTATCCAAGTACACACGCCTAGCATATTCCTTTAACATTCGCCGAGCGGAAAATACTGGGGTAACTGAGCGAATGGCTTCCTTGGCCCCAACGGTGCCGGTAAAACTACCACCATTAATATGCTTACTGGCTTGGCCGGATTGGACGCAGGTAAGATTAGTATTAGCGGCATAGACTGTACCGGCAATCCCAAGGCAGTTCAGCATCTAACAGGTATCGTTCCTGACGAAAGTAATCTTTACCCTGAGCTTACCGGGTTTGAGAACCTGTGTTTTTGTGCGGCACTATATGGAATAGGCAAAATCGAGCGTCAAAAGCGTGCGAGAGAGCTTTTAGAGACTTTCGGCCTTACCGATGCCGCCAATCGTAAATTTGCCGGCTATTCAAAAGGGATGAAGCGAAAACTAACCTTCGCCGCTGGCATCATCCATCAGCCACCTATCCTCTTTCTCGATGAACCTACCACGGGGATTGACGTAGCCAGCGCCCGCCAGGTAAGGCAGATAATCGCTGGCCTCCACCGTAAAGGAACTACCATCTTTCTCACGACACATTACATTGAGGAAGCCGAGCGGCTTTGCGAGAGGATTGCCTTCATTGTACATGGTAGAATTGCCCGGACTGACCGTACGGCAGACCTTCTACAGCCTGTTCAGGGTAAACATGTGATTATTTTCTCTGTTTCTAATTCGGGAGATAATCTGACGGGAGAAATGGCCTCAGCTTTTCCACAGTATCAATTCCAATCCTCTGTACCCAATCAGATACGCATCGAATCAGGGGAACCGGTCAATGTCGGTCCGCTCGTGCGATTTTTGGAGGAACGTAAGATTCAAGTGACCGAAGCCCGTAGGCATGTTCCGTCGCTTGAGGATGTCTTCGTCCAGGTTACAGGAATAGAAGCAGGATTGATGCGCAGGGAGAAGGAAAAAGCCGGAGGAAATCAATGAAACGCTGGATTGCTTTCTCGAGCATCTTTGTCAAGGATATGCGTGCTTACTACCTTAAGCCTCCCAACGTCAGTTGGGGTATCATCTTCCCACTGGCGTGGACAGGAATGTTTTTTATCAGGTCAGGGATGGGGCTGGAGAGTGTGCTGGAGCTCCTGCCGGGAGTGGTAACTATCTCAATACTGTTCGGCACTACTTCTTTGCTATCGGTGACCCTCACCTTCGAGAGGCGAAACCGGTCCTTCGACAGGCTGCTTCTCGCACCCATCTCTCTGGAATTACTTATGTTAGCCAAGACCTCCGACGCTATCCTATTCGGTATCGTCAATGCGTTCGTCCCGATAGTAATCGCAGCGTTTCTGGTTGATCTATCAGGAATCGCCTGGTCCCTGGTCATACCGGCTATCATCCTCGTTGGTATTGTTTCAACTTTCCTGGGGCTTTTTATCTCGGTATCTGCAAGCGAAGTATTTGAAGCCCAAACTTTCTCCAACTTCTTCCGTTTCCCGATGATCTTCTTGTGCGGATTGTTTTTCCCTATCTTGTCGCTGCCTATATTTGTCCGCTGGCTTTCATATATATTGCCGGTAACATACGGTGTTGATATTCTCCACGGGGCAGTCAACGGCGAGCATATCATGTCTTTTGCGCTTGACTTCATCGTTCTCGGGGCATTTTGCATAGTCCTATTCTTGCTGAGCTTGCATAACGTCAAGCGAAAGTGGATTCTATGAATACACTGCCTCTACGGTGATTTTCTGTGGTTCCATTAGGCTTTCCCCATCACCTGAGATGAAAATGTCAAGGTAAAAACGAGTTATCAGTCAATGTGGTCGGATTGCACAAACTGATTTACCCGACTTCCACGTAACAAGATTCTTTGTCTTTACTCAGCTCTTCAACGGTCTCCAGATACGCTTGTATGGCGTCCTTTATGTTAGCCAGGGCTTCCGCCTCGGTCTTGCCTTGCGACCAACAACCCGGAAGACCAGGAACCCAAACAGCATGCCCTTCATCCGTTTTCTGCATGTTGACCTTGTACTTCAATAGACATCTCCCAGACTTTTTCTGTGTTCCCTTGTTTATTGTAGCGTCTTGGAGCCCGCAATTCTACCGAAGTTGAGAATATCAAACGTCAAGTGAGGCGGTTTGTCAATTACCACCATCTATGATCCACCCCTCACCACAGACATTGACCCACCCGGTTGAATAATTATTATCACGTTGCACCCATGGTAGTCAATACCTCCTTCCTTCGGTGTGGGGACAGCCTCTCGCGGTAGCTGGTGCCTTCGATGATGATCTGGTAGCTGGCATTGGCCAGGCGGTCCAGGGCGCTGTTGCCCAGGATGGGGTCATCAAACAGCCCCAACCACTCCTCCACCGCCCGGTTGCTGGTGATAACAAAGCTGGACTGGCGGTGCCTGGCGATAATCAGCTCGTAGAGGTCGGTCGATTGCTGGGCGGTGAGCTTCTGTAGTCCAAAATCGTCCAGGACGAGCAGGTCGGGGCTGAGGAAGGAACGGAAGGTCCTCTCCAGGGTATGGTCGACCCTTGACTGCGCCAGCGACCTGAAGAAAGCATCGGCCCTCGTGAAGCGAACGCTGTGCCCGGCTCTCACCGCGGCGTAGCCTAGGGCTTGCGCTAGAAAGGACTTACCCACGCCGACCGGGCCGACAAAGAGCACGTGCTCGTGACGGTTGAGGAAGTCCAGGGAGAAGACAGCATCCACAAGACGGCGGTCCAAGGTTATCTGGGCTGTCCAGTCGAAGTCCTCCAGGCGGCAGACCTCCTCGAATCCCGCCTTCTGGAGATGCATTTCCAGGTTGCGGTTATTACGCCGGGTTACCTCGTCAGCGAGGATTATCTGTAGAAAGGCGGCATAGTCCAACTGGTCTCTGCGAGCTAGAGCCAGCCGTTCGGGCAAGGTGTTCAGCAGGTAGCCCAGCCTGAGACGCTTTAAGAGTGGTTTAAGTTCACTGGTGGTTGTCATTTTCTCCTCCTTGATTCTGGTCACCATGATGGGTACCTCCATTGTTATTATTGATGGCAAAGACGTTGCCGGGGCGGGCGAAGCGGCCTGGCGGCGCTGGCGCTGCCATAACCGGCACGGCTTCTTCCTCCAGCGCTTCCACCAGGATACTCTCCAGGCGGCGCACGTCAATGAGGTCTACCGCCAGGGCCTTCTCGCAGGCGGCATTGAGCCGGGCAGGGGTATATTTCTCGCCCATCCGCAGCAGCTTGAAGGCCTGTCTGAGCTTTGACCATGGCGTCGGTCCACTGAGCAGCTTATCAGCAAAGTCGCCTATCGCTTCCCCTTGCTTACGGCACTGCTGGCGCAGGTAGTTGGGGGAGCGTAGAGTGTAGGCGGTGCGCTCGGGAGGGTAATCCTCCGGGTCAGTGGAGCGTCCGCCGCGCGGCTGGCGCAGGTGGACCTTCACCAGTTCCCCTCGTTTGTAGAGCTGCACCAGCTTGCTGTCACCCCTTACCTCAAGCTTGGTGCCCGGCGGGCAGGTGCTGTAGGGAGCCGAGTAGATGGCGTAGCGGTAGTAAATATGATGGTCCTGGTGCACGACGGCTTCATGCCAGTCAGGCACATCGTAGGGCTCACCATCATAGGGCAGCAGTTTGTCTTTTTCCTCCTCCTGGAAGACAACCAGCGGTAGACGCCGTGTTGTGCCATGCACCCGCTGCCCGGCCACCTCCAGGCACCAGTGTCTTGCCTGCTGGCGCAGGTCTTGAAGATCGTGGAACTGCCCGCCTTTGAAGAAGCGCTCTCTGGCATAGGGTACCTGCCGCTCCACTTTTGGCTTGTCCCTACTGTGCCCCGGCCTTGTCGGGTCAGCGATGAAGCCGCGGTGCTGGGCATACTCTAGAAAGCCTCTGGTCAATCGTGGATTCAGCGGGTCAGGACCCACCACGGCAGCCGGGAAATTATTGATGATAAGGTAGCGTGGGATGCCTCCGAAGAATGCCCAGGTCGCCTCCAGCCCCTCGATGACATCGCCAAGCTGCTGGCCAAACAGCGGCCATAGGAACTCATGGCGGGAGTAGCCCAACACGATGACCATTCCCAAGGCCTGACGACGGCGACCACTGTGTGGGTCCCACATCAGCCCCAGGCGCCCGAAATCTCCCTCGGCTATTTCCCCGGGCTCGGTATCCGCCATGCGCACTGTCGTCTGTGAGCGTTTCCCCCAGCCTTTCCTGAGGACAAAACGGCGCAGGGACATGTAGGGTACCAGGCACTGCCGGCCAGCTAAAAGCTCCTGAATCCGGGTAAGCTTGAGTTTATCCTGCTTCAGCCACTGCTCAATCTGGCTGGCCCAGGGCGCAAGCACCTCGTTGGTGGGTACTACCACCTGGCGCGGCCCAGCTCGGTTTAACTGCACCAGGGTGAGTAGCTGTGCCTCTGTTGGCGGCGGCCCGTCACGCACCAGACCGCAGCTCTGCGCTGTCAAAAGGTACTTTCGAATCGTGTTCCTGGCCAGGCCAGTTGACCGCGTTATCTCCCTGATGCCACGGCCAGCCTGCCATTGCCGAATTACTTCTGTAATCTCCACTCGGGAAACCTCCTTGTATGCCATTGCCGCTCCTTTCTAATGGTTCTGCGACAATGGTAACTTATCTGTTTCCCAGGTGGGTCAAAGATCCTGGTGAGGTGGGTCAATGTTGGTGGTAAAAACCCGTTTTACTGGGTCAAAGTTCGTGGTGTTTTACAGCGTTGTCGAAGCTAAAATACTTCGCTGACATGTTGTTCCACCCACTGCCGTCGTTTGTGGTATAATGCTCACTGTCGGGGCAGTGAGGCACCAGCCCAAGTACCAGGTTAGAGATTGAAAAAGCCTGGGGCGTCAGGGCATAGCCTAACGGCTGCATAATCCCGCTCGGGAGCGCCAATCTCATTGTGCAATACCCGCCCCGGCGTCACTTTCTGAGTCCCTCTACTTGAAGCCTCTGCTCTTGTCTGCTAAAATCATCTCAGATGGTAGGGGCTAGGATTAACTGCTCAGACTGAATGCCAACTCAAAAGTTCTTAATACCGTACACTTAGCTCCACCATACTGTTGAGTGAAATTCGTGGGTCGCGATACTAACTTGTTGAGTCTACACTAGGCGTCGGCGGAAGAGTACCGTTGCCACTCCCATCATAACTAGTGCCAATGCGCCGAGGATGAGAAATGATTTCCCAAGTAATACCCAATCAAAGCCAGCATTCACGAGGGTCCGGATGCCATCAGCGGCGTATGTAACTGGGTTGTACTTGGCAACCGTTTGCAACCATGTGGGTAGCATCTGCATTGGCATCAAGGCACTACTCAAAAACATCAGTGGCATGGTAAAGAAGTTGATTACGGTAATAAACAGCTGGTGCTCTCTTGTTCGAAGGGCTATGATGTTGGAAAGCCCAGCAAAGCCAATCACCATTAAGGCAACGATAGCGATAGCGGTGGCGAATCCCGCTAAGCCGGTGACAAATCCTTGCCCCATCAGCAGGGCAATCACGCCGATAATGATAGTTTGAGCCACTACCCGGACTACGTCTCCCCCGATCCGCCCTAGCATGATCGCGTTTCGGTTGACAGGCGTCACCAGCATTTTATCAAGATAGCCAAGGTCAATATCCACCAGTGTCCCCATGCCGGAGAAGGTTGCCCCAAAAAGTGATGTCATGACAATGACGCCCGGAGCAAGAAACGCTAGGTAATTCTGAGTAGGAAAGCCAGGTATAGCCACTATATTCCTGAATAACTGCCCAAACAGAAGCAGCCAGATCAAGGGCTGAATTAGAGACATGGTCCATGTCATTGGCACCCGTGACGTATTGCGTAAACTCCTGAGAAATAGATACCACGTATCAACGATGGCATTCATCTATTACCTCCTTTTGGCCGTCTTCGAAAACGCTCGCGGAATCGCTCAGCTGTGCTTGCCTCGCCACCACGAATGGTATAACCAGTGTGTTTCAAGAAGACATCGTTCAGAGAGGGACGCGACAGGGTCACTGTCTTCGCCGGAACCCCGCTCTGCGCCAAGAGCTCCACTATCTGGGGTATAATCCTCTCTCCCCTATCAGCATAAACGGCTAGACTATCGCCTAGCGTCTCAATACGCTGGATGAAGGGCTGTCCCCGAAGGACACGGAGAGCACTGTCCACAAAAACGCTTTCACCAATTAGCCGCTCCTCGGAGAAGCCAATATCAATGCGATCGCCACCAATATCATCCTTGAGCTCATTTGGAGAGCCCAGCGCCTTAATCTTACCTTGGTCGATTATCGCCAGCCGGTGGCAGAGCGTATCGGCCTCCTCCATATAATGAGTGGTGAGAAATATGGTTATTCCCTCTCTTTGGTTGATGTCGCGAAGATAGCTCCAGACCCTAGCTCTAGTCTGAGGATCCAGCCCCAGGGTGGGCTCATCCAGGAATAATACTTTAGGTTGGTGAACTAGCCCCACAATCAGGTCAAGCCTTTTGCGCATCCCGCCGGAATAAGTTTCAGTACGCCGATTTGCGTCTGCAGTGAGACCGACCAACTCTAATAGCTTATCAACTCTTTGGCGCAGAAGCTTGTTCTCCATATGATGCAGGTGACCCTGGAGCATCAAGTTCTCTCGCCCCGTGCCTTTATCATCCACACTCACGTCCTGGGCAACATAGCCGATAACACTGCGTACCTTTCCCGGTTCCTTCATAACATCATAGCCAGCCACCATTGCCCTACCACTAGTGGGTCGTAATAGCGTGGTGAGAACCTTTATGGTGGTCGTCTTACCGGCACCGTTGGGGCCGAGAAAACCAAAGAGTTCTCCCGGCGTAACCTCAAGAGATACCCCATCTACTGCCGTAATGGAGTCATACTGTTTTACTAGTTGCTCAACTCTAATCATGATCCACTCCTATTCAACATCATTACCTTCATGCCAACAGAAATGGTAATTTGCTGAACCTTCGTTGTCAAGCGCCGCTTTCAAATAACTGGTAAGCGCCCTGACTATTGCTTAAGCCTAACCCATATGGTATACTTCTACTAAATGAGCCTGACTAGATCTTCTCCAAAACTTATTGCCGCAATAATAGTAGCCCTGTTCTTTGGCGTTGCCCTATATCTGCGAATTGTCCTTCCCTATGACCAGGTCTTCAGCGGTGACTGGATAAAGTTTACCGGCATTGATGCCTGGTATCATATGCGTATTGTTGATAACCTCGTCCATAACTTCCCTCACCTTAATTCCTTTGACCCTTATATGCTTTATCCCGGGGGTGGTGGGCCAGTCAGACCTTTCTTTGACTATCTCCTAGCTGGCATTATCTGGCTCATCGGTTTGGGTTCACCAAGCCAGCATACCATTGATGTCATCGGTGTCTATTTCCCCCCCGTCTTAGGCGCCCTAACTGTTATCCCGGTCTATTTTATTGGCAAAGAAATATTTAACCGCTGGGCTGGTGTCATCTCCGCTGGCCTAGTAGCGCTGTTGCCTAGTGAATTTATGGGTAGGTCAATACTCGGCTTCACTGACAATCATGTTGCTGAAACACTGTTTACCACCTTAGCTATTCTATTCTTGATTCTAGCGGTGAAAGCTGCTAAGCAAAAGCAGTTATCTTTCAACAATATAAAGCATAACTGGGCAATAATTACTAAACCTCTTATTTATAGCTTTCTCGCTGGCATTTTCCTAGGAATTTACTTTCTTACATGGGCAGGCGCCCTGCTCTTTGTCTTCATCATCTCGGTTTATTTTATAGTCCAATTCATCATTGACCACTTGAGACGCAGGTCTACTGACTACCTATTTTTTGTTGGCGCTATTACCTTTATTATTGCCCTACTGATTTTTTTGCCCGCATCTCCGGACAAAATATCTCTAGCTTCCCTGCTTGTTGCCATCTTTATACCCATCGTTTTAGCCGGGCTTTCCCGTCTCATGGCCAGCCGTGGCATAAAGCCAATCTTCTACCCGATTGCTCTTGTTGGGCTTGGTCTAGCCAGCCTGGCAATTTTTTATATTATTAACCCATCTCTCCTCAAAACAATGGTGGGAAGTCTAGGAATCTTTGCCTGGCCCATAGGAACAACTATCATGGAGATGCAGCCTTTTCTCTTCCCTGCTGGCAACTTCACTTTTCAGCTTGCCTGGGGTAATTTCACCACTGGCTGTTTTCTCAGTTTAATATCCCTGGGTATACTCATTTACCTCGTTGTCAAGCGAGGCGAGGCGGACAAGACGTTACTCGTTATCTGGAGTCTAATAATGCTGGCAGCTACCCTATCCATGCGGCGTTTTGCTTATTACTTTGTCGTTAATGTGGCTTTGCTCACTGGTTATCTATCATGGTTAATCCTCCGCTTCGTTGGCTTCAGGGAAGCTGAAGCCGTACCTGTGGAAATGTCAGGGGTAATGATGAGGGAGAGGGAGAAGGTGAAGAAGCGCGGTATCACCGGCAGGCATGTTTATATGGCTTTCGGGGTGATTGTTGTCTTCTTCATCAGCTTCTTCCCCAATATTAGCCCGGCGATATCTAACGCCAGCCAGGCACGATTTGCCCCCAGTGATGCCTGGTGTGAGTCGCTTACCTGGATGAGAGACAACACGCCGGAACCCTTTGGTGACCCTGATTTCTATTATCAGCTTTACAAACCACCCCCGCCAGGGGAAGCATATAGCTACCCTGAATCTGCCTACGGCGTAGTTGCCTGGTGGGACTACGGCTACTGGATAACTCGGCTCGGCCACCGTATGCCCATTGCTAACCCCGGTGGTGGTGCTTCTGGTACAGTAGCTCAAATTTTCGCTGCCCAGGATGAAGCTACCGCCAGCAAGGTAATGGATGACCAGGGAGCAGGCTCAAGGTATGTAATTGTTGACTATGCCATCGCCATGGCGACGCTTAAGTTTTACGCTGTGGCAACCCTTAGTGGCAGCAAGCCAGAGCAGCTTTTCGATGTCTACTATCTGCCGCAGGAGGGCATGCTTAAGCGGGTTATAATATGTTATCCTGAATATTACCGCTCATTAGTTGTCAGGCTATATAATTTTGATGGTAAGCAAGTTACCCCCAAAAGCTCCATGGTGATTTCCTATCAAGAAAAGGTAAGCAGTAAAGGCATACCCTATAAGGAGATTACGAGCGCAAAATCCTTCCCCAGTTACGAAGAGGCTGAGGCTTATGTTGCAAGCCAGAAGTCAGGCAATTATAGAATAGTAGGCACTCACCTTATTCCCATTGGTGACGCAGCTCTCATGACTGACCCGTTTATTAGTCCGGTGCCATTAGAAGCGTTAGAGCATTATAAGCTGGTCTATAGCTCACCTGGCTCCATAACACAACCGGCTGTCGGCAGCATTCCCGAGGTAAAAATCTTTGAGTATGTCAGGTGACCCAAACATAGCGCGCGCCGAAGCGATCGCTGCTCTGGACTGCGGTTGTGGTCAAGCAAGGAGGTGGTTCAAATGGGATTGGGACCAGGAGCAGTAAAACTGAACTTAGAGTTATGGCAACGTGGTTTCTTCAAAAACATTAAATCTGTAGTTGATATGGGCTCTCAAGAGCTTCACCTGAAGCTAGTTGATTTTGAATGGTTGGTTCATGTAGCTGGTGTGCCTAACTACAGAAAAAAAGACTTTGCCGATTTAGCACACTGGCCTAGAGGCGTTCCCTGCTCGTCTAAACCCTTCTATCAGATGCTTGGCGCTGAAAGCTATTCATGCATTGACTTGGGTGGAAAGCACGGAGCAATAGCGCTTGACCTTAATACGCCCCTCGAAAATCATTCGCTTTACGGCCAATATGATTTGGTGACAGATTATGGAAACAATGAGCATATATTTAATACCGCAGAAGCGTATCGGACGATGCATCGGCTGTGTAAGCAGCAAGGAATTATGATAATTATACAGGTTGTTTACAATGGAAATGGCTATTATGCCTTTGACCCGTCCTTCTTCGAAGGGATTGCAGCCGCCAATAATTACAAAATCTTGTTTTCCTCATACCTTATTGCTGGCAAGACACCGACAAGTGCTGGTAGCACAAATCAATTCCATGTGCCTTTATCTCGTGAACTTCTAGACATTGTAGATTGGACTAAGGTGCAAGAGATCGGAATTTGCTATGTTATGCAGAAGCAATCAAAGTCTGATTTTCGTTACCCATATCAA
>Ga0315280_10007015_pt1 | contig 15324 bp, 19 predicted proteins | sample YL17G06_40_MG_FD_203697 | JGI IMG/M metagenome (GOLD analysis project Ga0315280, IMG submission 203697) | Sediment microbial communities from Yellowstone Lake, YNP, Wyoming, USA - YL17G06_40 | ecosystem: Environmental > Aquatic > Freshwater > Lake > Sediment | place: USA: Wyoming | collected... | reverse complement strand
CAGGCTTCAGGCATGGTCCTGATGTTCATGCCCAGGGCAGGGGAGTTGAGATACCGGAGCAGATCCCTCCATATCCCCGCCGCCCTACTACTCTACCTCTTCCTGGCCTACCATATACTGGTCAAGTTAGTCTTGGTCTAAACGTTAACTCTAAATGGTCAACCAGACGATCCATGAGCGGTGTCCAAGTTGAGCTTAGACGAGGCTGATCTTATCGGCCTCTACAGGGTCATGATCAGGATCAGGGTCTTCGAGAACGCGGTGAGGAGGCTTGCGAAGGAGGGGAAGATGCCGGCCCGCTTCGGCCTCTACACCGGGCAGGAGGCGGTTGCCACAGGGGTGTCGGCTCACCTCGGACCCGGAGACCAGATAGGGAGCACCCACCGTCCCCTCGGCCACCTGATAGCGAAGGGATGCGACCTGAACAGGCTCATGGCGGAGCTGTGCGGGAAGGCGACGGGCTTCAACAAGGGTAAGGCGGGGCCGTACCACCTCTTCGACCCGAGCGTCGGCGCCCTCGGAGCCAACGGCGTCGTGGGGGGAAGCGTGCCGATGACCGCCGGCTACGCCCTCGCAGACCAGCTGAGGGCGGATGGCTGCGTCTCCGTCTCCTACTTCGGGGAGGGGGGCTCGAACCAGGGGGGCGTCCAGGAGACGCTGAACCTTGCCGCCTGCTGGAAGCTGCCGGTGGTCTTCGTCTGCGAGAACAGCAGCCCCGAGGTACAGAGGATGCTCGGCCACGAGATAGACTACCCGCAGCTCAGCGTCGACAGGGTCTCGCTCAGGGCCGCGAACTACGGAATGCCCGGCTCAACCCATGACGGCTGGGACGTCCTAGAGGTCCACGAGGCGGCGGGCGAGGCAATAAGGCGGGCCAGGGAAGGCGGCGGCCCGACGCTCTTAGAGTTCAAGGTCCACCAGCTGGAGGGCAACCTGGAGGGACGCATAGAGGCGAACGAGAAGGAGAGGGTCTGGTGCCCCATAGAGCTGTTCAAGGCCAAACTCTCCAAAGACGGCGTCCTGACCCCCAAGATCGACGAAAAGATCCGGGAGGATGAGGCCGCCGCCGTCCAGAGGGCGATCGACTACGCCATGTCAAGCCCCGAGCCGGAGCTCGACGAGGCGTACACAGACGTCTTCGCGGAGGGAGACCGATGAACATGAGGGAGATAACGTTCGGCGAGGCCCTCAACGAGGCACACGTGCTGGAGATGGAGCGTGACCCGAGCATCATAATCTTCGGGGAGAACGTCTCGAGTGGCTGGAGGGCGGCGACGAAGGGGCTGAAGGAGAGGTTCGGAAGGGAGAGGGTCCGCGACGCCCCCATAACCGAGACCGCCTTCATCGGCGCGGGCGTAGGCGCCGCCATCGCGGGTATGAGGCCGATAGTCGAGCTGATGCTCGTCGACTTCGGCCTAGTCGCCATGGACCAGATACTGAACCAGATGGCGAAGAGCGCCTACATGTCAGGCGGCGCGGTCAGGGTTCCCGTGACGCTCAGGGTCCTCACCGGGGCGGGCACGAGCTCGGGCGCCACCCACTCCGAGTCCCTCCACGGCCTCTTCGCCCACATGCCAGGCATCAAGGTGATCATCCCAAGCACCCCCTTCGACGCGAAGGGTCTCCTTATCAGTGGCATTAGGGATGACAGCCCCAAGGTCTTCATGGAGCACAGGCTCCTCTACCCTCTCAAGGGGTATGTCCCTGAGGGGCCATACACGGTCCCACTCGGGGTCGCCAACCTCGTCAGAGAGGGAACCGATGTCACCGTCGTCGCCACGGGCCTCATGGTCCACGAGGCGGTGAAGGCCGCCGACGAGCTGAAGCCGGAGGCCAGCGTCGAGGTGATAGATCCAAGAACCCTCGTGCCGCTGGACGAGGAAGCCATCCTGGACTCCGTGAGGAAGACGGGCAGACTCGTCGTGGTCGACGAGGACTACAGGTTCTGCGGCTTCAGCGCCGAGGTAGCCGCCCTCGTGGCCGAGAAGGCTCTCAGCAGCCTGGAGGCTCCGGTGGCGAGAGTGGCTACGCCCAACGTGCCCCTACCCTATAATCCCTCGCTTGAGAGGCACCTGCTGCCGTCGAGGGAGAAGATAGTCGGGGCAGTGAGACGGGCGATGGGCTGACCGCCCGTTTAAACCTCACTATTCTCAATTTTCCTGAGGAGCTCGGGCAGATCGCAGATGCTGTCAACAGCGTAGCCGTGCCATGGCGGCGAGTTGGAGTTCCTTATCCAGATCGGCGTTATGCCGACGCCCTCGGCGCCATCCATGTCCGCCTCGATGTTGTCGCCGACGTGCACGGCCTCGTCTGGTTCGACGCCGAGCTCCCTGAGCACGTGCCTGAATATCCTCGGGTTCGGTTTCCTCACCCCTAGGTCCCTAGAGCAGATAATGAGGGCGAAGTGCCTGTCGAGCCTCTTCTCAGCGAGGCTGACTCTGGGCTGGTCGCTCATGGTGTTGGAGAGGAGGGCAACCTTGTACTTGCCTGACAGTTCATCGAGGACCCTCTCAGTGCAGGAGTAGAAGCTGCTGATGTAGTGCCTCTTGAATATGCCATGAATCGCCTTCAGATCCTCGTCCCCAAGAGGGACACCGAGCTTCAAGAGCACGTTGGCGTAGACTTCCTCGAATGCGAGTTCCTTCCCCCTCAAACGCACCCTCTCGAGCCCATCGAGGGCACCCTTGACAGCCCTCTGAAGGTCGGCCATTTCGACATCATGCCCCCGACCGGCTAGATATGATCTGAGCTCCTCATAATACGGCTCCCACTCGAGGGCACCATCAGCTATGGTTCCTCCGAAGTCCAGTATGACTGCCTTGATCCTCAACCCGACCAGATATTGCTTGCAGCCGGCTCTTAAAAACGGCTCACCTCCCCGGGGCAGCCGACTGAGTCATCGGCGTGATGAGAAACCATTATTACCGTCGCTGTCGAAGTGAGCGGAGGAAGAACGTTAGAATGGTCAAGTGCGACAGATGCGGCGTGGAGACCTACATGCCCTTCAGATGCAGGTACTGCGGAGGCTACTTCTGCGATCAGCACAGGCTGCCGGAGTTCCACAGTTGTACCGGCGCGTACGCCGGCCCGAGGGAGGCACCGGTCCAGATCGGCAGCTACACTCCTTCGGGTGGCTTCCAGAGCCAGTACACTGCCTCAGGCTACTCCAGACCGTACTGGTTCAGCAGGCGTGAACTGAGGGACCTCGCCGTGGGGCTCGCCGTCATAGTATTCGTCCCACTCCTCAGGCTCTGGGAATACCTCTCCGAAGCTCCGCTCCTCGTCGTCGGGGCGGTGACGGTCCTCACCCTCGCCTTCATCCTCCACGAGATCGCCCACAAGTTCGCCGCCCAGAGAGCCGGGCTATGGGCCGAGTTCAGGCTGAGCAGCCTCGGCCTCATGCTGACCCTCCTGTCCTTCCTTCTCTTCCAGACCTCGATATTCCCGCTGATGATAGTCGCCCCAGGCGCCGTGATGATAGCTGGGCTGCTGAACTTGTCCGACTACGGCAGGATATCCATCGCGGGTCCAGCCACAAACATCGCCCAGGCGCTAATCTACTTCATCGCCCACGTGGCGGCCGTGGCCACCGATAACGTCTACCTCTTCCTGATTTGCGACTACGGGATGATCATCAACTCGACATTGGCCCTATTCAACCTCATCCCCTTCGGCATGTTCGACGGCCTCAAGATCTTCAAGTGGAACTGGAGGGTATGGCTCGCAGCCGTTGTGGCGGCCGGCGCATTGCTCCTATACGTGACCATTTTGGAGCCCACCCTTATCTAGGTGTTCAACGAAAATAACGCTGTATGATAATCATCTCTGGGCCTGCGTCCACGGAGCTGGGCAAGAAGATAGCCCGGGAGCTTGGCCTCGAGCCGGAGCCCGTCGGCCACAGGCTCTTCCCAGACGGGGAGAGCTACATTAAGCTCAACTCGTCAGTGGCCGGGGAGACCGTCGTGATTGTCCAGACGACGGCGCCGAACCCCGATACGCGCCTCATGCAGCTCCTCATAATGGCCAGGACGGCCAGGGACTTCGGAGCCGGACGCATCATAGCCTGCGTCCCCTACTTGGCTTACATGCGTCAGGATAAGAGGTTCCTCGATGGCGAGGCTCTCAGCTTCGATATCGTATTAGGGCTCCTGGAGGACTCCGGCGTGGACGACCTCCTGGTCGTGGACCTGCACAGCGAGGAGTCCCTGAGGAAGCTTCAGCCCAACCATAGGGTGAGGGTTCACACCCTGTCGGCCATACCTGTCATCGCCAAGTACCTCAAGGAGAACGGGTTCGACGGGGCTTACAGCCTGTCACCGGACGAGGGGCGCAGGGACATCGTGAGCGCGGCGAGCGAGGTGATGGGGGGAGGCTTCGCCTTCTTCGAGAAGAACAGGGACCTCAGGACGGGTGAGACCACGATGTTTGTCAAGGACGTGGAGGTGATGGGCCGGAAGGCCGTGGTCTTCGACGACGTAATCAGCAGCGGAGGCACCATGGCGAAGGCTGTCAAGGCGCTCAAGGCCCAGGGCGCCGTGAAGGTCGCCGCGGCTTGCACCCACGCCCTCTTCATGGGCGGCGCGGAGGAGAAGATCAGGGATGCAGGGGCCGACCTCATAGTGGCCTCGGACAGCGTCGAGACCCCATTCAGCAAGGTCTCGGTGGCGGGCGTGGTCGCCGAGCTCCTGAGAAGCCTGTGACGGGCACCGATACCTATTTCCCCGGGCTGCTCCCTTCATAGTCGAAGAGGATGATCAGCTCAAGGATCAGGCTCAAGGTCCAGTCGGTTAGGGCCGTGAAGGACCCTGAGAGCAGGGAGTGCTTCCAGATAGACTTCGTCGAGGTCCGCCAGAAGCCGCCGATGGTGATGATGAGCAACCCCGAGGTCCCCGAGGAGATCGGCCAGATGGTGGTCCAGATAACGAAGGGGTTCCAGAACATCATGCCAGGAGCTACATCGACAGATTATGAGCAGCAGAAGCTCACCCTCATCCTGACCTCTGAGGAGCTAGAGTCCTTCAGGCTGAAGCCCTACCCAAACCAGATGTACGAGCTGACCATCTCGGATGGCGTCCTCCAGTTCACCGAGCAGTAAGCGGACAAGCCACAAATTTCTCCACCATCGTCGATATGCTGTCAATCCTCTCACCTGAAGGGCATGACCACAGGTAGACGTTTTTAATTCCAGAAATACTCTAGTTATCTATCTGCGGGGGACTAAGCGGTGAAGGTGGTCTTCCTAGGGACGAGTGGGAGCATGCCCACGCCGGAGAGGGGCTCCTCCTCAGTCGCCATCATAAGGGGCCGCGAGGTCATGCTCCTCGACTGCGGCGAGGGGACCCAGAGACAGATGGTCGCCGCCCACATCGGGTTCACCAGACCGACCAGGATATTCGTCTCCCACCTGCACGGCGACCACATCCTCGGCATACCGGGGCTCATTCAGAGCATGACGCTGCAGAGAAGGGAGGCGAGCCTCGAGGTATACGGCCCACGGGGAACCGCCGCATTCATCCAGGCTTTTTCATCGACCCTCGGAGGGCCGGGTTTCCCCGTCACCGTCTTCGAGATCCAGAGGCCCGGCGTCGTCAAAGACTCGGCCGAGTATAGGATAGAGGCTGCGGAGGCGGACCACGAGGTAGAAGCCTGGTCCTACGCCTTAGTCGAGTACCCGAGGCCGGGCCGGTTCCACCCCGAGAGGGCGAGGGGCTTGGGCGTCCCCGAGGGAGCCCTCTGGAAGAGGCTTCAGGGCGGGGAGGACGTGGAACTGGACGGCAGGGTGATCAGGTCGTCCGAGCTCGTCGACCCGCCGAGGCCGGGCAGGAAGGTAGTCTACAGCGGGGACACGAGGCCGACCGAGGTGCTTGTGAGGCTGGCAGAGGGCGCCGATATACTGATCCATGAGGCGACGTTCGGCGAGGAGCTCGCGGAGAGGGCTGAGGAGGATGGCCACTCGACGGCGAGGCAGGCCGCCGAAGACGCGTTGAAGGCGGGCGCGAGGAGGCTCATCATCACCCACATAAGCTCAAGGTATCCGGACGCGGCCCAGCTCGAGGCCGAGGCGAGGGTCGTCTTCCCCGACACGGTTGCGGCCCGTGACCTCATGGTAGTGGAGCTACCCCTGAGAGACTCATAGGAGCCTTCTCAGCCTGTCGAGGCTACCCCCAACGTCTGTGATCGCCTCGATTACGATCCAGCCATCGAACCCGGTCCGCTTAATCGCGTCCATCGTCTCCTTCCAGCCTATTCCGCCTTCACCTATTGGAAGGTGATTGTCTGAATCACCGAGGTTGTCGCTGACGTGGATGTGCCTTATGCTGGGTCCAAACCTCTCCAAAAATAGCCGCGTCTCGCGGATGATGTTTGCGTGTCCAACATCCAAGGTCATCCCCGCCTCGGCGCCGAGCTCGTCGAAGAACCTCATGAAGTCGTGAACGGCCCTCATGTAGAAGGGCACCGGGCCTGGCACATTCTCGATGAGGGCGTCGACGCCGTGGTCCTCGGCGTATCTGAGGATCATCCTGGTGGACTCCATGTTCAGCCTCCAACCCCTGCCGGGCGACGAGCTTTCGACGAATGTTTGCCAGCCGGGGTGAAAGACGAGGGCACGTGCCTCGATCTGGCTGGCCCACCTGATCGACCCCTGCAGCCGCTCGATTATCCGCTCCCTTATGGAGTCGTCGTCGGCCGAGAGATTCGTGTCCGCCCAAGGCGCGTGGATGCTGTAGTCAAGGCCGTAGGAGGCTCTCAGCTCCCGTAGCTTGGCCACCCTGTCCGGCGTGAGTGTGTGGGGTCCGGGGTCGATTACCTCTATGCGCCCAGTGCCAAGGCCTAGGAGCTCAGGCAGGACGTCCTCGAAGGGTTTATCCCTCATGAAGAGGGTTGAGACGGCCAGCTCCATGGTATACGTCTCGTGGGGCGCCTCACATAAGCCTTTTATTTGATTCTTCCCGAGACGATCTTTAGGTGCGTTTTTTTGATCAGGCTCAAGGAGGGAGTCTACTGGGTCGGCGCCGTAGACTGGGGCATCCGCAGCTTCCACGGCTACATAACCCACAGGGGGACGACCTACAACTCGTATCTGATCGTCGACGATAAGGTGGCGCTCGTGGACTTCGTGAAGACGTCATTCGCCGAGGATCAGCTCAGCCACATCAGGGAGATCATCGACCCGAAGGAGATCGACTACATAGTCTCGAACCACGCCGAGCCCGACCACTCTGGCAGCATAAGGAGAATAATCGAGGAGGCGCCTCAGGCGGAGGTTATAGCGACGGAGAGGGGGAGGATGAGCCTCAGGAAATACTACGGCGAGGACCTGAAGATCACAGCGATCGAGGAGAAGCCGAGTCTGAGCCTGGGCAAGAAGAGCTTGTCCTTCGTCCCCGTGCCTATGGCCCACTGGCCGGACTCGATGGTCAGCTACATGCCTGAGGAGAAGCTGCTTCTGAGCAACGACGCCTTCGGCCAGCACCTCGCCTCGAGTGGGCGGTTCGACGACGAGGTCGACGAGGCGGTGCTGATGCAGGAGGCGACTAGTTATTACGCGAACATACTGATGCCGCTCTGGAGGAGCGTCGGGAGGGCGGTGAACGCCCTATCCGGTGTCCATGTCGAGATGATCGCGCCAAGCCACGGCGTCGTCTGGCGGAGCAAGCCGGGGCTCATCCTGGACGCCTACAAGAGGTGGTTAGCGGGCGAGACGAAGAGGAAGGTGGTCGTCGTCTACGACACCATGTGGGGCAGCACGGAGAAGGTCGCCAGGGCCATCGCCGAGGGCGTCGCCGCGGGCGGCGTCGAGGCGAAGGTCTTCAGCCTCTCCTCGTCCCACAACAGCGACGTCGTGACCGATCTCCTCGAGGCGAAGGCGGTCCTCGTCGGCAGCCCCACGCTGAACAACCACGTCTTCCCGACGGTCGCCAGCTTCCTCGCCTACATGAGGGGGCTTAAGCCCGTGAACAAGATCGGCGCCGCGTTCGGCTCTTATGGCTGGGGGGGCGGAGCCAAGAGGTTCGTGGAGGCCGAGATGCAGGCGGCTGGCATCCAACTCCTTGAGAGTGACCTCGACTTCGTCTTCAGACCCGCCGCAGATGAGCTCAGGAGAGCCTTCGACTACGGGAAGATGGTCGCAGAGAAGGTCGGTGCCTGACACCTTTCCCCTCAGAGCACGTGCTGGACGTAGAAGCTCATCTGGATCCAGGTGAGCATCGTGCTCAGCACGGCGCCCGCCGCTATCTGCTTGAGGTCGTGGGCTTTGAGTTCCATCCTCGCCCAGGCGACTGGGATGACCATGAGGAACAGGGGCAGCATCCAGTTTCCAAGAAGGAAGACCAGCGCCGTCACTGGGCTGGTTATCCCCGAGGCGTGGATGCTGATCTTCCATTTCGAGGTTATGAGAAGCAGAATGAAGCCGTTCACGAAGTAGCAGGCCATGATGGCGGTGACGACGGTCGGCGCGTTCACCGCTATGAGCGCCCAAACGCCGAGGAGGTAGAAGATCATCGACCAGAGGAACGGGATCACCCTCGTCGACCTATCGTTGGCGTAGAAGTCCTTTATCACCCTCAGCCTCAGTAGCCCCCAGACCATGACGAGGGGGAGCACCGAGCCGAATAGGGTGGTTATCGCTATCAGGGTGAATGCCTGCCCGGTCTCCTGCACCAGTATGAGGGGGATGAAGGTGGCGAGGGTTATCAGGGGCGCGTTGAGAACGGCGGATACCCCTGAGGCGAGTTTTATGCGATCCAAGCTCTAGCCACTGATGTCTCGTATACGTCCTTTTTAGTTTATAACACTTTTACCTGCCGCTTCTCGAGGGTTCCGCAGCAGCAGAGGGCTTGCTTTCCCTTCTTATCCCTGACGACCATCAGCTCGCAGTCCTCTGTGCTCTTGGCCGCGCTGCACAGTGGGCACCTCGACACCTTCCTCATTTATTACCCTCCCTCCGCTTCTTGTAGTCCTTTATCGCCTCGTGCAGGGCGTCCGCCGCTAGGTTGCTGCAGTGCATCTTCACCGGCGGAAGCCCCTCGAGGGCGTCCGCGACGCTCTGGCGGGTGATCTCCAGCGCCTCGTCGACGGTCTTACCCTTGGCAAGTTCCGTCGTCATGCTGCTGGTGGCGATGGCGGCGCCGCATCCGTAGGTCTTGAATTTTATGTCCGTGATATGGTCGTCTTTGACCTTGATGTACATGGTCATCATGTCGCCGCATACGGGGTTGCCGACGGTTCCCACGCCGTCCGCGTCCTTTATCTCTCCGACGTTGCGGGGGTTCTTGAAGTGGTCAAGCACCTTGTCAGAGTACATCTCACCTTAGCTCCTCCGGGGTTATGGGGGACATTGCCCTTAGTCTTTTAACTATTCCCGGCAGCTGCCGTATCAGGTATTCGACCTGCTCCCTATTATTGTCTTTGCCCAGGGTGAATGCTAGGCTTCCGTGGGCGTCCTCAGGCTTGAGGCCCGTGGCTAGGAGGCAGTGGCTCGGCTCCAGGGTCTTGGCGGCGCATGCGCTGCCCGTTGAGGCCTGTACTCCGACCTCGTCGAGGCTGAGGATCAGGGATTCGCCCTCTATGTAGCTGAATCGGACGTTGGCGTTGTTCGGGGTTCTCTTCGTCTGGTGGCCGTTCAGGTGGGACTCTGGGATGGTGAGGAGTCCCTCTATCAGGCGGTCTCGTAACTTGGTCAGTCTCTCTGCCTCCGCCGCCATCTCCGCCTTCGCCAGCTCGGCCGCCTTCCCGAATCCGACTATCCCCGGGGTGTTCTCCGTTCCGGAGCGTATCCCCTGCTCCTGCCCTCCGCCGATGATTACAGGCTTCGGCCTGAGCCCCTTCTTTAGGTATAGGGCGCCGACGCCCTTGGGGCCGTAGATGTCGTTGCTGCTGAGGGTCATTAGGTCTACGCCCTGCTCAGCGGCGTTGAGGGGTATCTTGCCGAAGGCGGCTGTGGCGTCTGTGTGGAACAGTGCGCCGTGTTTGTGGGCGATGGCTGCGGCCTCCTCTATTGGCTGGATTGTCCCTATCTCGCCGTTGGCTGCCATTACGCTGACGAGGATGGTCTTGTCGTCGACGAGCTCCGCGAGCTTTTCGAGGAGGATGATGCCGTCGTTGTCGACTGGGGCGTACTGGATGTCGAAGCCTTGGCGGCTGAGGTCCTTAGCGATGTTGATGAGGCTGATGTGCTCTATGGCTGAGACGACGATCCTGTTTCCCTTCTTGGCGAGGCGGGGTGCCATGCCTGTGAGGGCTAGGTTGTTCGCCTCCGTGGCGCCCGCCGTGAAGACGATCTCGGATGGGTCCGCTGCGATGAGGTCGGCTACCTGTCTCCTTGCTCTGTTTATGGCGCGGAGGGCGGTGAAGCCGTACGAGTGGAAGCTGGACGGGTTGCCGTAGTGTTCCGTGAAGTAGGGGAGCATCTCCTGCAGGACCCGTGGGTCGACCGGGGCGCCTGAGCCGTTGTCCATGTATGCCTTCAAGGCGGTTCTCCTTTTGTTTGAAGGGGTTTGGGTGAATTAAAACCTTGGCGCGGGCTGCAGGTGGGTGGGTTCTTTTTTCTGTTCTCCGTGCGTGCGCGTGGGGGGGGAGGGGGGTGTAGTCGTCGTCACCGCGGTTCCACGTTTTATGGCTTGTTTTATTGTTTGGGGGCTTTCTCAGGGTTTTAGGACGGCGACTGCCATTAGTGTAGTCGTCGCCGCCCCTTGTTCCGTGACTGTTCATGTCGAGTTTTTTTCTCCGGAGAAGGGGAGATGACGTTGCGGCGTCGGGGAGGAGGCGTGTCCAGGGGGCTTCAGGGTGTTTATCTGGGCCAGAATGCTCGTTTTGTACGCGCCTATTCTACGCTTACCACGCGTCAATCGTGCCTCTCCGCGATCCGGCGATCGTCGGCGTCTTTTCCAGCATGTCTTATGTGAAGGGGGCCTTGAAGCGGATCGGTTAGGGCGTATCCCTCCTCTTTTTAGCGTGGCTTGAATGGCTCAGCCTATTTGAGCTGGACGATGTTGCTCATGCCGTAGCGTTTCCGCTCCACCTTTCTCCGTGCCTCGAGCCTGTCCAGGACGAGGCTGACCTTGCTCTTGGTGAAGCCGCTCCGGTCGACGAGCTCCCCCTGGAACATGGTTCCGTTGTTCTCTATGATGAGCTGATAGAGGGCCTTCTCGTCCTGGTCGGTGAGCCCCTTGAGGGTCCGCTGCCATTGTTCTGGACCGGGGGCTGACGGGGTTGGCGGCTGTGTGGGCTTCAACGCGATCGAGGTGAGGAGGTGGTGGAGGCTGACACCCATGATGAACGCCGAGGTGGCGATGACGGCGATGTCCGCAGGGGTGTATATGATAGGAATCTGCTGGGTCTGTATGCTTTGGCCGTCGATTGTTATCTGTAGCGTGGTCGGCTGGATGACTTTGACGATGAGTAGGAACGTCGAGGCTGCGAGCCCCAGCATCGCAAGGACATCACCGGCCTTCAACGCCTGCAACTCTCTCTGATGATATTATTTTGTAGAGCTTAGAACGTTTGGGGTGTACTTTGGCTCGCCTACCGTGCCCGCTGTCACGTCTATCTCCACCCAGTAACCTGAGCCGTCGGGGTAGAGGATGGTAACCACCACGATCGGCTTCACCCGCTCCATGAAGAGCGTTGACTCGCGGCCACCAGGACCGATGACGGTTATCTTTATGGGGTAACCCTGTTCCTCGCCTGTCTTATTCTCTCCCGTGATAAAGAGCCGCATCTCTGTTGAAGCCTGTATCCTGCACTCCTTTCCCTCGATGAGGGCCTTCACCCTCGGGTCCCTGACGGCGATGTCGATAGCTTGGCTCTCGATATCAAGCTGATCTCCAACGGTGGATGACAGACCGTACTGGATTACTTTGCCGCCGAAGGCATAGGTGAATGCCACACCCGCCATGGATCCAAGGACAATAAGAGCTACTACGATGAGTTGCCTCCTCACCGGTTCAGACAGGTACATTTCCTCTCCCGCGTCCTAGGGCTTGAACCGGACAGGATTTGAGACTTGGTTTAAAACTAGTTTCAAAGCCGCCGCCTATATTCTTCTGTCATCTTTTTCGGCTTTGAAAAGGTCTTATGTTGCGGTAAGTGATTCAACTGCTTCCTGGGGGTCGGACTCGATGTCGACGGTTTTCACTCCCTCAAGCTGCGCGGCTCCTATCAGCTGGCTGTCGGCGCTGAGGAACAGGTCGCACTGCGCCTCCTTGGCGCTGGATATCTGGAGTGCGTCGCTGACGTATATGTGGTGCTTTAGGATGTAGTCCCAGGAGGGGACGAGGACGTTGACGGTGATCGGTACTATCCTGAGCGTGTTCATCAGGCTCATCTTGGTCGACTCCGCGAGCATCCCCTCAACGGTCTCGTCGCACTCCTCCTCCGTGATCTGTCCCCTGATGAAGCGTTGGTCTACTACACCTTGAGCTTCCCCGATGTTCCAGATGGAGAAAGCCAGGATCAGGTTGCCCCTCTCAGCCTCGGCGTACGCCCTGTCCATGACCGCCGATCCCCGTTCCTTCAGATACCGTTTAACGAGGCTGCTCGTGTCCAGATATACGATTTTGGCGACCATTCTTCATCTCCCTGAGGATCCCGACGGAGCTGTCCGGCATCGTCGGTCGTCTATCCTCGATCTCCCTGAGGGAGGGGTAGGGGTCCAGTTTGTATCCCCTCTTCTCGGCGAACCTCCTGATGGCGGTCACCGCGTCGTAGGACCCTATCGCCTCCTCGGCTACCTCGCTCAGGGTCTTCTCCCCCCCGTACAGGCTGGAGGTGGCTCGCTTGAAGTTCGTCCACTTCTCCTCGTCGATGTTCAACGTCGTCTTGACGTTGGTCATATGGTTTACCTTACGTAAGGCTTACCTTATGGATGTTAATGAATGTTTCTGGCTGCCAGAGATGGATGAAAATTGACGGAACTCCAGACTACTTCTTTCGTATAACTATCTTGATCTCGTCGCCTTCTTTGGTGAGGCTCAGGACCTCGTGTCCGAGGCGCTCCGCGAGGCGTTTAAGGTCCTCGTATGCGGCGGGGTCGTCCGCGATGACCTCGAGGGTTTCGCCGGGCTCGAGCTCGTCGAGGGCCATCCTGGTGCGGAATACCGGCTCAGGGCAGTACAGCCCTGTGCAGTCGAGCTCCTTGTCCGCCTTCATTCCTCTTCCTTGTTCCTCGCCCTAGGCGGCTGCGTCATTGGAACTATCTCCTCCTTCAGGTACTGGAGGTACTGGCCCTGGTCGATGCTGTTGAATATCGTCACCGAGCTGTCGCGGACCAGGCCGACTGTGTGCCCGAACTTCTTCGACTTCGTCAGCACGTACCAGGGGTCGCCGATGGCGTCGTACTCCTTGAAGAGCTTCGTGTCGACTACGTCAGGGCCGTAGAGGCTGAGCTTGTTTATGTTGGGGATGTCCATGTTCTCGAAGAAGATGACCTTCGTCGACTCCTTGTTCTCCAGGTGGAACTTCTTCAGGGTCTCGGGGAGGATTCTGGCCTCCACGATGACGCCCATCTCGCCGAAGACGATCTCGCTGAGCCTGTTTGCGGTCCGGTTGGCTACGTCCTTCTTGTCGACGATGGCTAGGTAGGTGCGTCCCTGGTACTCGCTGAAGGCGAATAGCACCTCCTTCGTGGCCGCCGCAGGGATGACCTTGCCGCGGTGGTAGTTGTAGACGACGTGGTCGTAGCTGTAGAGTCCTGTTAGGGTGCCCTCGACGAGGCTGAGGTTGGCGACCTCCGTGAGGAGGGTGAGCTTGAAGTCGCCCTCGCTGTACTCCTCCTCGACCTTGTAGCCCTCCATGGCGGCGCTGACATCTGGAAGGGGTTTATGTTCGGTGGAGACGAAGACCTTGCCGGCTGTCGGCATTTTTTACACCTTACAGAACGACGGCGGAGCCCCATTTAAGGCTATAGAGAGACATCTACTATGGTCGCTAAATTATTAAATACCGCGGTGAAAAATGCGTAAATTGAGAAGGTGGTCGACGATGAAGGGATATGTTAAGACACCGAAATGGATCGTCGACCATATGGTGGAAAAATTATTCGCAGATCGCATTCCATCGAGTAATGATGCTGTGCTCGATCCCGGTTGCGGCCCTGGTGATTTTATTGAAGGTATAATATCTTGGTGTCAAAAGAAAAATGTCTCTCTACCGCAAATTACCGGCGTTGAGCTTGATCCAAGGCACATACCCGAAGCTCGTAAAAAATTTTTACCGTTTCCAAGCATAAATATCGAGCAAGATGATTTCCTTCTTTCTAAAAATGAGCTATACAACTACATTATCTGCAATCCACCTTATGTTCCAATAACCAGTCTTTCTAATGAGGAAAAGACCCTCTATAAACCCTTATTTGAAACAGCTAAAGGACGATTTGACTTATATCTGCTTTTTTTCGAAAAAGCAATTAAATCACTGAGGCAAGAAGGACGATTAGTATTTATTACGCCAGAAAAATTCATTTATGTCCAAACAGCGGCGCCTCTTAGGAAAATTCTTGCCACAAAAAAGGTTGTAGAAATTGAATTCATGGATGAATCAATTTTCGGAGGATTTGTAACATATCCAACAATTACTACTGTTGATAATGTGAATAGCCATAAGGAAACAAAGATTCATCTTCGCGATGGAAACAAAAAAAATACCTTTCTTCCTCTAGATGGTTCTTCTTGGCTCCCAAAGATCAATGGTGTAGACGGATTTAGTAATCAGTTGAAGCTCCAAGATATCTGTCTAAGGATAAGCTGTGGTGTAGCTACAGGGGCAGATTCGGTCTTTATTAAAAGGAAAGAACTGATTGATCCATCTCTAGAACAGTTCGCATATCCTACTATATCTGGAAAAGAACTTGATTCCCGGCGAACAATTCTGCAATCTTCATTTATGATACTCATACCATATGCGTTAAATGGAACATTAATGAATTTAGAAAAGATTGAGTCTTTAGTTAAGTATCTTTCACTACCCCATAACCGAAAACGGTTAGAAAAGAGAACTTGTGTTTCTAGAAAACCATGGTATGCTTTTCATGAGAATCCACCTTTAAACGATATCCTTCGCCCAAAAATTCTATGCAAAGATATTGCTTTAGAGCCTCATTTTTGGGTTGATCAGAAAGGTGTCATCGTGCCTCGACACTCTGTATATTATATCGTTCCTAAAGATCCATCTAGACTAAACGATATTGTAGAGTATCTAGGAACAAATTTTGTTAAGGAATGGTTAAGAGCGAACTGTCAAAGAGCGTCAAACGATTTTATCAGGCTTCAAAGCAGTGTTCTTAAGGAACTGCCTATTCCAGAGAAGTTATATTTAAAAGAAAATAAT
>Ga0315280_10007013_pt1 | contig 15326 bp, 21 predicted proteins | sample YL17G06_40_MG_FD_203697 | JGI IMG/M metagenome (GOLD analysis project Ga0315280, IMG submission 203697) | Sediment microbial communities from Yellowstone Lake, YNP, Wyoming, USA - YL17G06_40 | ecosystem: Environmental > Aquatic > Freshwater > Lake > Sediment | place: USA: Wyoming | collected... | reverse complement strand
AGAAATGGAAGCAATAGCAAAGTTTGTTCGTCCCGAGCTTCCTATAAAAGTCAAGAGTGAAAATAAGCATGTAAAAAAAGTTCTCAGAGCGATGGAGGCATTGCGATGAGTCTAATTCACAATGCGGAATACTTTACTAAAGAGGAAATATTGGAGAGAGCAAGAAAGTATGAATTTCCAAATCCATTAGCTGTTGAAATATTTCTATGGGATTGCGAACTTGCTGCACAGCTTTAAGATAAATGCGCGGATACTCTTCACCTCTCATCCATTTGTTATGGTTTAAAACAGGTTCTGTTACCTCTTCGGTTGATTAGGCTGTTCGGTGAAGGTGTTACCTTTCGGTTGATGGGTTACATAGATCAGATAGTGACACATGGTTTGTGTCTGTTATTCCTTTGAATAAGCCATTCGCCATAAGCAAGCAAGAAGAAACAGATAACCAATAGAGCGAGACCAATTATCGTTAATCCAAGAGCCAAAATGTTCAAATCCAAAAGAACCAAGATTGCAGACAAGGCAAACAGAAGTTGCACGACAGCTAAGTACCGAATTGCATTTGTTATTCTCACTACTTCCCCAACATCTTCAAATCTCTTTGCCAAAGCAACGAAGAAGGCATAGAACACGAATAACCCTGTGATGATTGTACCATCGAAGGCTAGAATGATTGAACCCTCTATCATTCAGATCGCTTACCTTTCTTCTGCTGTTGTGTATTAAAACTATTGACTAGCCAAAACGAGCCCTTGTAAACTTTCAGTAGAAAGCTCCTAACAAATAACAATATTGCGATTTATATAGCAAAAGCAAGCTAGAGTTGAACGAGGTGATTTGATGACGACCAACAGAAATACGAAGATTCCAAGACCCTTCAAGTTTAAAGGAATTGGGAAAGGCGACATAATAGAAGAGGCTACAAAGGAGTATGAAAATTGGGCGGCTACTATTCAACTTCTAAAGTTTGTTGTTCGTTCGTCACTTGACCTATAGTGTCTGAGAGTATGGCTAGACCATATCTGAGGTCATCTGCACTTATGGTCAACGCAGGCTTGAGAATTATTGTGTTATCTAACTCTTCATCATCTGAAACCCTAATCCAAACACCTTTTTTCCAGCATAGATCTTGTATTCGGCTCGCAAGGTTATTCGAAGGCTTAAGTGTTCTTTCAAGCTCAATTCCCCAGATGGCTCCTATTCCTCTAATGTCTTTGACGATCGGAGAATCCAATAAAGGCAAAAGACTGTCTTTGAATTGCCTTTCTAAAATTCTAGCCCTATCGAGTAGGTGTCCTTCTTCTATGAATTGGATGAGCCTGCGAGAGACGGCACAACTTATTGGACTTGCACCATTTGTGAATTCTGACTCCCCAAATTCTAGAACGTCAAATTTCTTGTCCAATACCGAAGCTGCCAATGGTTGACCTGCTGCTAAGGCTTTTCCGAGAGTCATAATGTCAGGGAATATATCAAAGTAATGACTAGCTGTGTTTTCTCCTAGCCAACCCATAGCCGTCTGAATTTCATCAAATACCAAAGGTATATCGTCATGGTAACACAATCCCCTAAGACCTTTTACATACTCTTTTGATGGAATAATAACCCCAGAATTGATGTCAATGGGCTGATAGAAAATGCCAGCGATTTCCTCTTTGTGTTCGATAATGCATTTCAGTTTTTCCAAGCATTTTCCGTGGCAGTCATTCTTGTTGTGAGAATCGAGAGACGGCCCGTGAATGCATGGTTCAAAATGAATAAAATCGGTTTTGTCTAAGTAAGGATATCTGGATTTGTCAAAATATTGGCCAGAAAGCGCCATTGTTGCCATCGTGTTGCCGAAAAACGCGTGTAATGGTGACATAATAAGTCTTTTCTTTGTATATTTTACGACTCTCTTTATGGCATCTTCATTGGCTTGACTGCCAGACACCAATTTAATGTTGACAACACTATTTGGAATGCCAACAAACCTAATAATTTCGGAAGCAAGAGCAACCGACTGGTCATCCATAAAACGAGAAGAAATGAAATCGAGAGTTTTGCATTGTTTGCTAAGCGAATATTGCACAAGTGGATTACAGTATCCTAAGATGAGATTTAAAGTACCGGCGTCTAGATCTAGTTTTGACTCCATCCATACATCTTCAGCCTTCGCTACCGGAGGAAAGGATGTTCGAAGATTCTTTGTGAGGAAAAGCTTGGCTGTTGTCCCACAATCCATTTTGGACAAAACACGTTTAGCATAACTTGGGTTTTTTGAACTTGCTTGTGATTTAATAATGTGCTCTTTGATTTCTTCGGAGTTACTTTCTTGGAGTTTTGTAGGTGGTTTCATAGTGATTCTTCCTCATTCTTCACTTAGTATGCAACAGGTCTCATTAGTTGAGATTTCAAGTAGGCCAATCATACTGAAGAAATTCTAATGCGAATTTCTCATGAGGTCGCAAAATGCCTAAAGGAAATCGGGGCTTATGATTTTGAATTCAGATTTTGAAGAGTGCAGATTCGATGTCCTGAGCAAAATTCTTCCTATAACATTCACTATAAGCATCTTCAAGATAACAATTCATCTGGGCTCACTAGATTTCTTGAAACAGACAGTTACTGCATACAGCATTATGTTAACGTGTTATGTTTTCCGAAGACTTCAAACGTCTATTTATCAGTATTATACTCATAGGTTCGATCAAATTTTCCCTTTTTCCTTTTTTCGCAACCATTTCATGATTCTTGCATCTTCTTTTGTGTGGGATAGTTTTGGACGCCTCGAAAGTTCAATATATGTATTTGTCGTTAAGAGTGCAAAAATATTGATGGTTCTCAAGAGTGACTCTTGATTCGTTTTAGTCCATTTGAGAAGTTTTTCTAAATTCAAACGGTAGTTTTTTCTTGCTGAAGCAATTATAACGGCGGTTGAAACCCAAATGCTACGCTTTCGTCCTGTCTGAAAGCATCCTGCTCTTGTGACTTTGCGAAGAATTTTAATCGCGTCTAGTCTAACTTCAAGAGGCAATTCCAGTTCACTGCCTATTTCTTCAATTAGCGTTTCATAGGGATCAGATTTCCGTTGGCAATGCGGATACATGTGTTCAAAAGAGGAGAAATATTCCAGCTCTTGATCGCCTTCTATCACTAGTCCGCAATTTTCACAGACCATTTGATGTTCATTGACTTTTCCACCGCATTCATGGCATTTCATTATGTTCAGCCTCAGCAATGAAACTGCGTATCATATTTGTCTCGCTATCTAGGAAAGACAGAATTTTTGATAGCCTTAGGTAAAGGAAATCGAAAATAAATGTTTTAAGGGATCTGAAAAATGCGCCGTATCTCTTGTTGCAATAATACTTGTAATAATAACCTTGTCCCTTTCTCCCTAGGCGACCTTTAATCAAAAGGGGAGGATGCTGGTCGGCTAGTTCAGCAAGATAACGATAAGCAGTTGATCTCTTGAACCCCAGTTCTGTGAGATCCTTTGCTGTGATTCCATCAGCAGAACTGTAGGCTTTGAAGAGAATTAATGTTTCAGTCATATTTCGTTTTATGTCAGTTGCTTGCAGCAATCGATTTACCCACCACATTAAAAAAAGAGTAAGGAAATTGGAAGGTTCAAGTCTTGGTTGGCAAAGGTTGAAGGAACCCTTCCGCTAACAGTGAAGACAGAACAGGCTTAACACCTTCCAGATACAATGCTTCATATTCAGTACAGAAAGTTAACAATGCTTCTTTGAGCTTATCTAGCTCAGGTATTGCCAGATCCTGTTGGACCTTTCGCAATTCCTTGGCTAGATGTTGAAACAAGTCTAAAGCACTCCTAGCTAGTAGAGTGCTCTTGGCTACTCTTAGGTATGATCGCATCTTCTCTTCAGCCTCATAGAATGAAACTGAATCATTATGGGCTAAGGCGATGTCAACATCATCGATAGCTAGCCGTGCCTCTTTACTCATTTTCACGCCTTCTCCCATAAGCCAGTTCAATTGCATCTCGAGTTTTTCTTTTATAACGCTTTCCGCTTCGGCAATGTCTTCAAGAAAACCTGCGAGAAGACCACGAACATTGCTCGCCTCGCTTGTGTACAACGACTCCAGCGTCGACTCCGAAACCACCGGTATCTGATTGTGCTCGGTTTCTGCCTCCCTGTATTTTTTAATTCGCCTTCGCGCTTCATCTAACCAAACTTCATATGCCTTATAACATTTCATAATGCTTCCTCGAGCTAGAATACCTAGGAATTCCAGGATTTAAACGTTTCGGAAACTGCTGCTAAACTAAGATGACTAATGGCGTCTTTTTGGAGTCATTGGGGCGTCAACGACATAGAGGCTATCAAGAAGGTGACAAAATTTGTTCCTTAGCTTCAAGCAAACCTCATATTTCTGGGCAAGTTCTTGGATGTACTCTTCATATTTGATCAGAATGCTATCAAACATTACCTTTGTCCCAGCTTTACCTAAGGATATGTATCGCACCCTCTTTCTTCCAGAAGGGTACCACACTTTCTTATATGATGTCTCAATGGCGTCGGTGCTTTGCTGGAGATCAGTCGCAATTTTATGTGTGTAGCCAATGTAGCTCTTGAGCTTTCTTGAATCAAGTTTTTTCCCAGGGTTACAGAATCTGAATATCTCCTCAGCTATTTTCTTCTCGGGGACGGGGTTGCTGCCCGATGTTTTTGCTTCCATCAGGATTGCCAGAAGCTTGACTGCTGCAATGTAGTGCAACAAGTTCTCAGGTTTCATTATTCTGTGCCTCCACTCGTTTTGCGTATAGTCTTAGAATACCATCTACGTCTTCAATGGTAACTTTTTTCTTCATACCTCTAACGGAAGCTAGTATTGAAGCCCAGTTACGCAACGATTTTTCCCAAGCTTCTTCTATTGACGTAGTTTCGTGATCCGGTCTATTCTCTTTAAGGGCCAGTTCTTTTGAAGCGCTCTCTAGTCGTTTTTGAGCTTCTTTTGTTATTTCGAATCTTCTGTCGTAGTCTTTGCAGTTGGTTCGGAGAATGTTGCGACCCTCTGAAGTTATTTCGATGCAACACTCATCAGTTAACAGCTTTCCATAGCATCGCACTAGACCCAAGTCAGCTGCAGAGCAGATCTTTGAAAGCCACCCAATGTTTGATACCGGATATTTCGTCGAGTTTCTTAAATACATCAATAGCAATTTGATCGGTGTTGGTTGATCTTCCTCAGACAGCATAGTTAAGATCAGGTGCATCGTTTTGTCTATCTTTGTAGATTCGGGGCTTTCTTCTTTGCACAATCCAAGATTCCCTTTCCTATTGCTGTTGACTAGTCTTTCATTTTTAAATCTGTACTTTTCACTTGTAGAATCAAACAATATTTTATATTTATTATTTAAAGATTCATGTTTTGCGTCCTGCTTTTCGTTATTCATCATCAAATATTCGCCTCCAAATTTTACTACCCATAATTATGCGAGAGCGAGTATTTAAAGGTGTCGGCTTATTCTATAGTGAATATTTGATATCTAATAATAAGAAACATTTAAATACAAAATGAATACTCAATATAGAATGGGTGTTAGCTCTTGTCATTCCCTTCATATAAGAAACTCGGGGAGTTGATCAAAGAAAAACGTGTTAAAATGGGCATGACACAAGAAGCACTTGCAAAAATGCTTAGTGTTTCGCAACCAACTCTAACAAGATGGGAAAGAGGCGGTGTTCCAGAAAGGCTATCCCAAGAGTCACGTCAACAGATACAAGGTTTTCTGGAAGAAAAAGAAGGAGCTGGTTTGCCAGAAACATCACGGCTAACTCAGCAAGATATTCAAAATCTTAAAGATAGACAGCGTATTACGTATAATGATATTGCCAAATGGTATCCTGTGGATTTTTCAAGTTTGGTATGTAAAAAACTTATTGATTATTTGGTTGAACGAATAAGCTTCTGGGATAATTTGCAGCTACTAGATCTCGGTACAGGTTCAGGAACTGTTCCTTTTTGTCTCATTGATAGTCTTGGAAGTTTAGCAGAGAGCATGCAAATCACAGGAATAGATTTCTCTTCTTCAATGGTTGAATTGGGGAGTAAAGGAGCATTCGATAGGAATCTTAAGAATGTACAGTTTATGCTTATGGATATGGAGAACATGGAATCTTTCAAGAGAAACCAATTTGACATAGTCACAAGCAATCTGTTCATTCCACAGGATTTCGATAAGGCATTAGATGAGATTAACCGCGTCACAAGAAGTGGTGGTCATTTAGCAATCTCTTTTTACTGCAGAGCTTCTTTTTCGGAGTTTTTCCAAATACTAGAGAACATCTTTAGGAAAAATGAGCTCCAAGACATCTTCTCCAGGTTCAGCGCTTACAAATTCGCATTTGAGCAGAATGATTTGGATGAAATGCTTGGAAAAAGGGGATTTGACATTTTAACTAGGAGTAAGTGGAAGTATGAAATCAGCGTAAAAGATGGCAAAGGTTATGAGGATTTTATGCGAAGATTGTTTCCTCTCGACAACGTATTATTTCGGAGTATGCCAAATGAAAATATAATTGACAAGGAAATTATCAAAGAAATAAACAGGCATTTCAAGAAACAAAACGTTGTAGCTGTTGCAGAAATAATCTATGTAGTTGGGGTCAAGTCGTACTAAACTTCGATACCATTACAGACAGAATAGAGTGAACGACAATGTGGTTATGTAGGCAGAACGATGGTTCGGATGGATAGGATTTTAGACACTTAATGACATCATTGGACATTCGAACTCCTAACGAACAGAAACTTTTTACCCTGCTTATATAACTTGAAGGCTATTAATTACTCGGAGGACTGAGAGCATGAACAAGGAAAAATCGGAAAAGTCCTCCGTTGTTATATATAGATTCTAGGGAAAGAAGACCGGAAACTAACCAGCTCAAGTAGGGAAATCCTACCTAAAAACCGATTAAACCTACGTTCCATTCCAGCTTTAGAGGTGTAGGGGAAAATTATGGATTTAAGGCTCGCCGAGTTTCTTTTCCACTGTCGTTTTAGCCAATCCCTCTATCAGAGTCTCTAGTGGAAGTACTCTCCCACAGTTTAGACACTTGTATCTGAAGGGCACATCTGCATTACAGAAAGGACACTTGATAATGTCTGTTCCACAGAAGGGGCATTCGTGGAAATGCTTTAGGACATCTTTCCTGTCAAGGTTCTCTTCCTTCATTGTAAGTTCTATGTAGCTAAGGATGTTCTGTATTGCTTCCCATTCTTTCTTCCCTTTTTCTGTTTGCCTCATACCTACCATTTCCCTTTTGTTACTCTTTAAGGGAAGTAACTATGATTTAAATTCTCATCACAAAACCTCTTCCCAGAAAACTTGCATGCAACAGTCTCAATGTCCAAATTGAGCTTATTTTTTCCTATAGTGAAGGAACAAATATACCCTACTTTTTTCTAATAGGAGGCAGTCCGAGGTTGGAAATAAGAATCTCAAAATCTTAACTTAGGACATGACTAAAGAATTAACTCCGAGAAGACATTTTATGAGAGTGATAGCATCTTTAATGATGTTTTCCAGATCAGGGTTTGGTTCTTTGTCATGAAATGTAGAACCCTGGAATATCAGATCATGAGCCAAACCGTTTCTGATTTTTTTAATTCCTTTCAGCTTATCATGTTCGAATCGGTTGATAATTTTGGCTCTGGAAAGGAGTCGAATTGTTGTGGAAAAAGTGTCATCTATTATCTTACTTTGAGACACAGATCCCTTGTATTCCCAGATTAACCTTATTTTTCCAACAAACTCAAGCATTGAAGCTGCCATGATTACTCCCAAAGCCCATTGTCTTTCTCTAATCAATAATTCCAATTCGTCTACTAGGAGAGCTTGACCTGTTTGACAATACAGCTTTTTATCTTCTTCAGACATATTTTTCAGTTCAGGTAGTTCTTCCAGTTTCTTGGCAAGTCTTTCATAGGTTATCTTTTTCGCCATAACGTTCCACTTATCTGACTATTCTCAAGAGTAAACATATAATTTGTGCAAAACTCATAGATTCAACTTCATTAGCCTATAAATAGCATACTAAACGAAGCTTTTCTATAACTAAATTCACAAACATTCTAAAGACTTCATAGAAAGAAAGGTTTACAAAACGTATTTTCTCTCGGTAAGTAAAAGAAAAAAAGGGATTTGTTCATGCTAGGTATTCGTATTCAATGAAAATAACAATAAAAAAGAATGGGATTTTAAGAGATTGTGAGTGGTAGCACAAAGAACACTATTAATGCCCGTACTCTTGCAGACTGAGACAAAGTTCCCATGAAGACTATCCATGAGAATGCAAGCACAACAGTCCAAAGATTCTGTTTAAACCCAGAACTATTTGCTATCTCAACGCATGCTGACACCAAGAAATTCCCAAGGACACCAAGAATTATTCCAGAAACCCATGCCTGAACATTTTCTTTTCTTTGTTCTCCCATTTTCTCACCTTTATTCAAATGATATCATTCATTATGGGGTCTGAATAATTTTTATGACTTGTGTAGGAATCTTCGATTGATTCATTCTTTCATTCAAGTTGCATTAATAAATTTAGGAAAAATCTCGCATCATTCAAGTCCCAAAGAGTTAACAGAACCGTCCGTGCAAATTTATGAGTTTATGCGAAACCATTCTTACGAAACTGCTTGGAGACATCTCCCGAACTCTGAAATCCTATTTCTGAATTCCACTTTCTCGAAGTTTTAACAGCAAAAGTCGAATATTCAAATACGGATAGAGGAGATTTCTATGAATTGACCGACTATCTCGGAAGACTGAGTAAATAGAATATTATATTGGTTAGAATTCCAGAACTCCACAATAGGGTTAACGCCCATTTTCTGACTTTGCGAGGTTTAAAATCTTCGTTTATTATGTCAAAGTATGGAAAGAGCCAATCGAAGAAACGTTTCAAAATATACACGAATAAGTAGAAAGATAGAAATGCTGTATAGAATGCCCAAACGAATTCTTTACTGCAATACCAAATAGCAAATCCAACCGCTAATGAAAGAAGTGCAGATGTTATTATTGACATTACCAGTCTAACGTTTTCGAATTTAGCAATATGTCGGTGCAAAAGCTTGTTCTTTTCGAATGCTCTAAATATCCTTTCACCAACTCCTTGAACCCATGTGGCATTCTCTCCTTTTACTTGGATTTTACTGTTCTTTTTAGGAATTACTGTGTCTATCTCTATACGTATTGGAAAATCTGTTGGGTTCATTTCAATTTCTGAACGTGTTTCCATCACGATTTTATAAGTGTCTGCTGGAATCTCCAAGTCTTTCAATTCTTCATAATTTCCAGTTTCAATATCTCTTGAATCAGCGTTGATTCGTATGGATATTTCATATTGTTTGGGGCATTCATCCTTGAGGATTTTCCCTACGTTAAAAAGCAAATTACCATCGATTTTTGTAGGGGGTATCTTAATAGTTCTTTTTTCGCTTATCTTAACCATGATTAACCGATAAAAAGAATCAAGCTTTCTCATATTTAAACTTAGATTAAACATAATTATAGGGAGGCTATTGAGGCTTTTCTCAGGAAAACATAATGTCAAAGGGTAGGAGGCTAAACCGTTAACCCCATCTCTTCCTCTAAAACTGATATGATCTCTGGAAAACTGATAGGTTCAATGTTATATCTGGCAATCTCTCTCTTTAATTCTGATTGCTCCAGAATTTTCTCTACTTCATCGGAATATTCTTCTAAATCGTAGTTGTAGACAAGGTAGACTTTCTTCAGGAGAGTGCCCTCCTTCAATAGAGTTTGAACATGAGTTATTAGCAGGCTTAAGTCATTCTCGAGTTGACCTTTAAGAGAACGTTCATCCTTAGGAATCAGGTGCATCTTGCACTCGAAAAGGATTGTTCCATTCTTAGTTTCACAAATGAAATCGTTTTCATATTTGTTATGTATAGAAAAATCCCACTTAATCTTCCTTTGATCAAAAAGCCATCCCAATGCAACAACAAGCAGACCATCTTTAAATAAAATGCATTCTTTTAGTGAACTATCAATGTTGAAAATAGAACTAACTAACATTTGTTTTTTGCACTTCAAGCACTTCATTTTCAAGTGATCAGGGTCAATTCTAGAAGTGGTAACAAAGATTTGAGGAGTATCTAGGCAATGTTCACACCAAAACAACGTCTGTGAATTGGAAATCAATTTTAGAACATAGAGTTCATTGATTATGTCCGTATATTCGTCAAAATCCATACCAGTAATTTCAAGCATTTTATTCAAATGAGGGATGCCCATTAATGGCAAAGTGCTTGCAATTCCAGAAGTTGAGGATACAGCTTCTATAAGCTTAACAGGGTCAAAAGTTTTCATAAATCTCACAAAACTAGCTTTCAGAATAGAATCTAATTCTGGGATACTTTCAATCTCTTCCTGTTTTAGAACATCAAAATTAATTTTTTCATAGCCTCCCAAAATTTCTTTCATTTTTCTAAAAGAGAAGTCTTCGTCAAAAACCAGCTTTTTGATACCGTCATTTTCACGAATAACTTTGATTGCACCGTAAGCAATGAGGTCTTTGATCCCGTTCCATAATTTTTCAAAACCTAGTTTATTCCAAGCTTGTTGTCTCTTTATCTCTTCTAGCTGTGTGGTGATATCCAATATGCTTCGTTTTTCCTTCTCTTCTTGCACATTTGACCAAAAAATGTAAGGGATTATGACTTTTTCCTCAAAAGGGAACAGTTGCTCTCTGTGAAGAAAGAAGAGTCTTGCCTGAGTCGAATCCTCTTTCCAAAGGTTCGCAAACAATAAAGTCAATTCATTGCTTTTGTTAATGTCCTCTAACAATTTCTTTAAATTTTCAACCATCAAAATCCCAGTTTAAAACCCAAAAAAATTCGAGATTTTAGCATTTAGGTTTTTCCTAGAATTCTAATCAGTTCTTTTGGTTCAGCCATAATTCTACCACACTTCTCACATTTAGAAACTTTTAAAGGTTTATACATAGGAATGAGAACCTTAGCTTTTGGTTCACTAGAAGGTTGTTCAACAAATAGTTTATTCACTTCAAACCTATTCCAATGACCATAAGACTTGCACTTCATTCTAAGATTTGTTTTCATGATATATTTTCCTTTAATCTTTGAGTTGATGCCTATCTCAAACTAGCTCAGAGAAAGTATCATCTTCCCAATTTCTGAGTGCCTTTCCTCTTCGATCTCCATGATTCTATTCACCAAATAGGTCTTCCACTTCTCGGGTTCTTTGTACAGGTGAAGAAATATAACGTAGAAACCATTCTTTCTGTAAATGTCCTCCCTATATTTGTAATTGAAGCCTTCCGATCCGCATACTTCAATGTACATTCCAAGTTTCGGAATGTAAAAGTCAGGCGTCCATACCCGTGGTCTGCTTTTCTCATCGTATACAAAAACTGGGAATTCGTATAGCCAACGAAGCTTCAGCTTCTTCAGGAAAGCTGCGACTTTCTTCTCCGATTCTTCCATATCAGAATAAATCGAATCCATCTCATTCATCCTCATGAGATTGTAAGCTTTACTGGAATTATAGACGCTTCGATTTTAATAACTTATGGAACAGATTCAAGACTTATGAGAAACCCTTGCAATGTCTTTTTCCTGAGAAATCACAATCATCGCAATTAGCAAAAACAAGAAGATCGAATTCAAAATAGTGGATGAGATCTGTGTGAAATTTAGAAGTAGGTGGCGAATAATAGCAATGAAAAGTACTAGCACTAGGCTTATCGATGAGCTAGTCAATCTTCCTGCCCCTGCACCGTATTCTATTCTAGTAAGGAGATCCCAGACAAGAAACAGAAGGTAAAGAATAACGAAGCCTAGAAAAACCGTGTCTGGGTTTGAATGGTCCAACATCATCAGAAGGTAAGTAACAAGTACAATTATGTCAATGAAGAATCTGCTTGGGTTCTTATGGGGGTATCTTGATATTGCTCTATGCCAAAATAACCAGCTTGAGATAATGGCAATATACACTATAACCATAGCAAGAGTTGGAATGGTCAGAGGATCGAAGAGCTCTCTTCCATAGGTGAAGATCATCTCGCCCACTACAACTGCATACAGAATGTCAATAAACATTTCATAATGCGTATTCCTTTGTTCTCCTTTTATCACGTCATATCAGCTCGAGTTTAATCCTGCAGTTTTAATCAACAATTCTGAAAGTAGCCATCAAAGAACAAACTATAATAGAACTCTTGAATATAAAAATAATTGGTAGGAAAATGGGAAATCTTGTAAAGAAAGAGATTGAGGATCTAATCATTAATGGATGGAAATGTGACGATCATAAGGGTTTATGCTCCGTAGCTTCACACAAAGGAATGACATTTAGACTTATCGAAGATCCCGGTAGCAATTTAAAACCCGAAGACTTTGCAAAGGACGAGAATTTCAGTGGAAGGGAGGGAAACGCACTAGTTCTCCATATCGGTGAGATAAATGCTAGAATTTGTCCTGATCAGATAACTAAGAAGCGTCTTGTAATCCCACCAGGACGATTTGTCTTCTTTATGACTAAGGAAATCGTAAACATGCCTCTAGACTGTGATGGTACTCTATTCATGAACCCCACAACTTCGAACAAAGGTTTGCTTTTCTTCACCTTAGGGCATATCGATCCAGGTTTTCGTGGTCACCTGACGGCCACGCTATTGAATACAACCTCAAGATTAATTCCTTTAGAGAGACATGAAGGAGTCCTATACCTTGTCTTATCAAGATTAGAGTCACCCTCGAAGCCTCATTCTGAATTCCATGAAAGGCCAAGACTCAATATAGATCAAGCAATGATGGATCTTAGCTATAACATGAACCCTGGATTTGCTCTTACTACACAAGACTTCGCTACTAAAAAGGATCTTGATAGTCTGCGTAACATGCTTTTAACAATAATGTTTGGACTTTTCGGAGTTCTTGCGACAGTAATCTCCTTGTTGAGATTGCTGTAAATTCGGTCTTTAGCTCAACATGCTCAACCACTGAACGGATTCCCTGTCAAGTGATAGTCACAGGATTTGTTAATGGGGCATAGATTGCATCTTGGCAAACCATATCTACATATAGCTGCCCCAAAATCTCGAAAAGCATAATTGTAACTTTGATGATCCTCTTTGAGACATAATATATCCGCAATTTTCTGAATAATTCCAGATGGTGCTTTATAGTAGGAGTAACGAAAATAATCTAGTTATTCGTCTTTAAAGACGGTTACCAAATGGAGAAAGAGTCACTCAAAAAATTACTTAAGCAAACTGAGTCTAGCACACTAGAATTCAAACGTAAGATTAGCCTCTCATCAGAAAAGGACAGGATAGAATTTGCCAAGGATGTCTCTGCTTTTGCGAACACTAGAGGTGGCCACATAATATTTGGCAAAGAAGAACCACAACAAGGAGGGCGAATTGTTGGCATTAACAAAGACGATTTTAGTGATGAGCAAATGCAACTAATCATATACAGAAGATGCAATCCTCCTGTAGGATTTGAAGCTAAACTTGAACGTCTTCAATCTAAATGGTTCGCTATTCTTTCAATCCCCGAGAGTCCACTAAAACCGCATGAGATCATTCAAACAAAGAATGTGTGGATTAGAAGAGGAAGAATTGTCGAAAGGGCAAGTGCACAAGAAATATTGCAAATGCGTGACAGAGCTAAGGAGTTGAAAAGAGGCGAAAAACTTGGACTTGACTTAGAGGAAACAGAAGGAAGAGCAATGGCTTTTACAATGTTTTCATTGCTTATCATTTGCTACTTGCCAGCTCGTCTAGTAACTTTCTGGATCCTAGGAAAAGGACTTGGGTTGATTAATTGGTTAAGCTTTGAAGCTTTGGTCGCCACAATTGTACTAGCAGCGATTATTCTATTTGTAACGAAAGCTATTTTTGGAGAGAGTTTTAATGAAAAGATGATTAGTTCTGTACGCAAAGTCTCTATGTCTTACGTTGTATCGCTAATGATCTTTGTCCTTGCTATCATCATTTTGAATTTGACGATTTTTCTTTACCCTAGCTCATCAAGGTTTCTTTTTCAAGAGAACTGGCAAAGTTTCTTGATAGTTTGTGCATGGTCATTATTAGTTATATCAGTAACATTCGTTTTGTCACATTTTCCTGTAACACAATATCTTGCAAAACTAAAAAACCCAAAGTATAAACCAAATCCTGCAAGAGAAGCGAAACAGCTGATTAGTGACTTGAAACAGAAGACGAAGATTAGAAACAAACTTCAGATCAGTATGGTACTGGGCTTGCTACTTATCACAGCATTAGTAGTTCCCATAGATTTGGCTACAGGCCTATTTGTTCCATCGTACCATGAAGAAGGAGAATCTTTTTCTAATTCCTATCCATTTGTTTCAGATCGGATCTATCTATTTATCTATGCTGAGAGAGTGAGCCCTAGTACAATTCGTCTTGAATGTAGGTTCTATAGACTTGCTCAGATCAAGTATACTATTTACCCAGCGAAATTCCCTTTGCTCAGAACTATTAGAATCCCGAATCCAACCAATGTCACGAAAGGGAGTAATGAAGATCCTGGGATCGGATCTAGTTCTTCCGATGTATCTACTTACAACTTGGGTTATGTTTATGTCAACACGTCAAAAAATGCTGATTATAATTTTTTCCCTCAGGCCGACAACCTTACCCACATAGAATTTGAATTTCCAGAAATATCGGAACCCTTTATAGCTAACATAAGTTACTGGAAATTCCTTGAAAATGTAAATGTTTCAGTGACAGCTACTGAACCTCAATATACTAATCTGGGAAATAATACTTGGCTAGAGACTTATACATTCTTAGTAGTCAATAACGAGGACGTTCTATTAACGGTAATGGCTTTAGAGTTCGACAGATTCCTCTATGCTGTGGTCAATGCTACGACTACGAAAGTATATTCTCAAGGACAAGAGTTGGAGTGGGCATATTTTGTCTACCAAAGAAGGAGACTTGGAGAATTAACAACAATAGGATCGGGTTACACATTAAATCTCACAATAACTTTCCAGTCCACTGATATTACATAATTTCACATATATGGGAATAAAGACTTTAGCTTCAGGCTTTGTAGAAGGTTGCTCAACCAAAACCTTGTTTACTGGAACTCTATTCCAATAACCGCAAAATTTACAACGCAATTTTAGGATTCTCATAAAACACTTTCCCTAAAAGAATGACGTCGATGCCGCAAATAAAGCTAATTGAAGCAAGCGTAAAAATGCCCATGAGAAAACTCTTGCAGAATCTCTGGGAAGGTACTACAATTTTGTCGATGTCATGATTGAAAGCGGATGGGCG
>Ga0315280_10007012_pt1 | contig 15327 bp, 17 predicted proteins | sample YL17G06_40_MG_FD_203697 | JGI IMG/M metagenome (GOLD analysis project Ga0315280, IMG submission 203697) | Sediment microbial communities from Yellowstone Lake, YNP, Wyoming, USA - YL17G06_40 | ecosystem: Environmental > Aquatic > Freshwater > Lake > Sediment | place: USA: Wyoming | collected... | reverse complement strand
TAGAGCCTTGGGGAAGGCTGTGCTGGCTATTCCCTGAAGGTTCACAAGATTGGCATAACGGTCTAAACCTAATGCCGGAACCAGAAGCTGACTGAGTCCAGGGCTGAGAAAGGGGTTTACGTCATAGGCTGAGATGAGGCATCCGATCTCGTTGATGGATAGATCTGCCTTTCTTAGGGCTTTTTCGGTAGCTTTCTGGCAAAGTTCCACGAGGCCTTTCTCGCTCAGTAGGCCTTCAGATTCTGGATAGTCCAGCAAGTAGCGCTTGGAGACCCCAAGGTTCAGAATGTTCTGCTTGACGCTTTCGGGAAGCTCGCAAGGAAAGGTCTTCAGAAGTTTCTCGGTGGGATATTCATTCTTCGGAAGAGCCGTTGACAGTTCAAGTATTCGCATGTCTGATAGAGTGAGGGCGAAAGTTATTAAAAGATTCCCGGTGTCCTCCTGCTGCTGGGATTTAGTTGGTGAGAGAAAAAGGGGAGGAACTATTCCGTGTTGTCAGGTTGCCACATTGATGCGTTTTCGTTTGTAGAATCTTGCTGTTGTGGCCGCAATTGCAGTTGTGGCAGAGAGTGTTAGAAGTATGGTCAGCGTTGTGAATTCTGGGATCTGTGTGTTGCTGAACAGGTACGCCACGTACGTAGGGTCGTGCTGAATTGCCAGCCCATCCCAGACGGGGTAACAGATTCTGTAGAGCAATGCTGAGGCATTGCAGTTCAAGTTGACGCGTCCCCACGTGGTGCCGAACAATTCTGTGAAGTTGAGTTTGTCCTCGAAAACATACAAGACCCAGTCCATGTCAGACAAGGCGCTTTGAGGAACGCTTGAGGTTGCAGCCGCCTCAGACTTGACTTCATGGGTCTCAGTGTTTCCACCTCTAGTCAAGTTATATGTTTCACCGAAGACGAAGTCGAAGGCCTTCACCATGTTCACGGTAACTTCCCCCAAGTTTGTCGCTATTGCTGGGGCGCTTGTGGTTGTGGAGTTGTAGGGCTGACCATTGATGTGGACTGCGTAGGGCTTTGCTGCCACGGTTATTGTACTGAAAAGCAGTGAAAGGCTCAGGCCGTCCAATGAGACTTGAGGCTCATCTGGCAGTGACTGTACGTTAGTGATCTCTCCGATGTCAAAGCTTGTCTTCAAGCTGGAGACGTTGTTCTCTACGCTGAAATCATATCCCAAGCCAACGTGGTCTATTATCACTTTTGCGGCCGCGTGTCCGGGCTGTTGCTCGGGATAGAGCAGGAATGCGTCTATTGTTTCGTATTCGAATCCCCACAGGTAGTGCGAGATTTCGCCAGTTTGGGTTTTCTGTATGTTCGTTATGTGGTAGCTGGCGCTGCTGTTCATAAGTAGATAGTACTGGATTTCAGTCACGCCAGACGTGAAGTTGGCCTGAGGGATTCCGTCTCCGTTCGTGTCGGTGTAGACTTCGATCATAGCCATAGTGCTTCCAACGAATACTTCTGTTCCATTCTCAACCTGAAAGTGCTGACCTAGGAAATTGATGATCGGAGAATTGACCGTGTTGGAGTAAAGGACGTAGTAGATGATCTGCGTCTTTGACGTGTTGACCCAGTCATACCATATGTCGCCGAAGCCTGCTGGCATTGTGCCGTTCGTATACTCGGCGTTAGTGTTGATCGGTATAGAGTTCATGGTTATGGCGGCTGAGACGTTTCTGGGCAAGAAGCATATCGCCACAAGCAAGATCGACGCTGACAGCACATTAATCACGAGAGTAGACTCATGATGTTCTTTCTTCATCTATACCACTAGTAATGCAATTACGTAAATGGCCATATTAATCTAAGCCTTAGAACGGTGAACAGCCCAAAATCGCTCTGGTGTGAGTCGGCTTTTTCATGGACTTATCGTTCGGCATGTTCCACAAAAGCATTAATAGCTGTTTCAATCCACTAAACTACATCTTCGAAAATTGAGGTGGAAAATTGAGAAATAGAGTCGGAATAGTTGCAGGAAGCATATCGCGGTTTGACAATCCAAGGCATACTCTGCAGGAAGAGATGTGCGCAGAAGCGGTCAAGATGATTCTTGATGACGTACCAGAGTTGGAACTCGGAGACTTCATAAGGAAAGGTTACGCGTGCTGCTATTCCTATTTCAGTGACATTCTGGAGCAGCAGCAGTGCATGCATTGGATTATCCATGATTACTTGGGCTTAAGTGCCGTGCCCGCTTACCGTGTTGAGTCAGGTGGAGCTACGCCGATTGACGCTGTTGTGAACGCTGCCTTGTGGATTCGGTCCGGCATGTTTCCGGCTGTCCTCGTGGTCGGATGGGAAAAGATGAATGAGCTGCCCATCCAGAAGGTCAATGAGGCCATTGCCATCGCAGGAGACACGGACTGGGATTTCGTCTCAGGCTTCACTTACAACGCTTTCTACGCCACGATGGAGGCAAGAAGGATGCACGTTTACGGAGACACGGAAGAAGACTTGGCAGAAGTCTCTGTTTTGAACCACAACAACTCGCTTGAAAATCCCTACGCGCAGTGGCCAGCGCAGCATGGATTCACGAAGATAACGGTTGATGATGTCTATAAGAGTCGCTTGATTTCGTGGCCTTACAGGCAGTACGAATGCGCGATGACCAGCGAAGGCGCCTCTGCGTTGCTGTTGGCAAACGAGGAACTGACTAAGAAGCTGACCGACAATCCAATCTGGATCACAGGCGTGGGCTTCGGAACGGACACTATGAGGGCGGGAGATCGCCCTGACAATCCAGCGTGGAAGGGCTTGTACCCGGAGGACGAAAGAATCTGGCCGAAGAACGTACCGAAACCAATGTCACCCTACCCTGACCTGTGCAACTTTGGCTCGCTGCGCGTTTCAGCGAGAATGGCCTACAAAGACGCTGGCGTCAAGAACCCAAGAAAGGAAATAAGCTTCGTTGAGATCTTCGACCCGTATGCAGGCGTGATCTTGGCAGGACTTGAGGACTTTGACTTTTGCAAGAGAGGCGAAGGCAAGAGCTTGCTGCGCGACGGCGTGATCTCACGTGAGGGGGAGCTTCCATGCCAGCTTAGCGGTGCTCTGACGGCGCAAGGACATGCAGTAGGTTCTACGTCAATCGCACAAGTTGTCGACAGCTATTGGCAGCTAGGCAACATGATCGGCAAGAAATGGGGTGCTCCCGGTAGACAACTGAAGAATCCGAAGAAAGCGTTCATACATGGCCACGGTGGTACGGGCTGTCAGGCCGGTGCCGTGGTGCTGGAGGTGTAGGAGACATGAAGCAACCAGGACCAGAAAAGATACTGAAGGAAAAGAAGATCAACGAGAAGTCGTGGGCGGATTGGGAACGCAAGGGCGGTTGGACACCTGAAGGCTGGAAAATCATCGAAATGAACGACGGACCAACACTGAACGAATTGAAGCCGGAAAAGTTCCTCGTAGTCCACAGACCACATGGCAGCCTATTCCATCACAGCTACGGCAAAGTATCACAGTTCTTCACGGGCCTGCTCGAAGGAAAGCTGTACGGCACGAAGTGCCCCAAGTGCAGCCTTGTCTATTGTCCGCCACGCGCTCACTGCTTCAACCCAAAATGCAGGTTGGCCGAAACCAAGTGGGTTGAGCTTCCGAAAAAGGGCGAGGTCCATTCCTACACGATAATGACCATCGCGTGGCCTTCAATGGCTCATTTGCAGCCGCTCGTCGGAACAATGATCCGCGTCGAAGGAACGAACACTTGCCTGCCTATGACTATGCGTGATATTGATCCAGAGAAAGTCAACATAGGCCTTAAGGTCACCATCAACGTCAGCAAACAACCGAAAGGCGACCTGCTAGACGTTTACGCTACGCCGGCTGAAGAACCAGTGGCGCCAAAGCGGACCCCAGAAGAACTGAGACGATTCAGAGAAGACATGGACAGAACGCGAGCATGGGTCAAAAAGACCTTCGACAAAGCAACCTCCTAGATGGCTTCCACACAAGCCACCCCTCTTTTTGATAGCATTACTTTTGATCAATAGGGAAATCGATTCAAGCTCGAAGAGACTTAAATATCCCTTCAGACTTCCACGTTTCTACGCGCGTGAATCCATTGGGGAGCGTGGCAATGAAAGGGAAGCCGCTTGTCTCGATAGTTTCCGCAGGTTTGTCAAAATTTGGCAAGCTTGAAGGTTTGTACGGTCGTGAGATCTTCGCTCTGGCCGCAAAAGAGGCTTATGAGCGTTGCCCTGCGATCGACCCCAAGAAGGACATTAAGGCGTTGTTTGTAGGTCATATGGGTGAGTCGTATGAGCATCAGGGTCACACTGGTGCGACGCTGGCTGACTGGGCTGGTCTGTTGCATGTGCCTGCGACGCGGACCGAGGCGGCTTGTGCCTCGTCGGGTGCGGCTTTGCGTGCAGGTGTGCAGGCAGTGCTTTCCGGTTTGGCAGACGTGGTGATGGTGGGGGGAGTTGAGAAGATGACACACCGGAGTACGGCAGAGGTAACTGAGTTTCTGGCGATGGCTTCAGATTTTCCGTTTGAGCAGTGGAACGGCATCACGTTTCCCGGTCTTTTCGCATTGATGGCCACGAGACACATGCACGACTACGGAACAACTGAGAAGGATTTAGCCACGATAGCTGTGAAAAACCATTATCACGGGAGCATGAATCCGAAGGCCCAGATGCAGAAGGAGATCACACTTGAGAACGCTTTATCCTCCAAAATGGTGGCATGGCCCCTGAAGCTGTATGACTGCTCGCTGATCACGGACGGCGCAAGCTGCCTCATACTAACTAAACCTGAACTGGCCAAAAAGTACACCGACAACCCAGTACACATTATCGGCAGCGGTCAAGCAAGCGACACCATTGGACTGTATGAGCGGCAGAGTTTCACTTCGTTAGCCTCGGCGAAAATAGCTTCACGGCAGGCCTACGAGATGGCTGGGGTGAAGCCTTCGGACATGGACCTTGCCGAGGTGCACGACTGCTTTACCATCGCAGAACTCATCGCCTATGAGGATTTAGGATTCTGCAAGGCCGGTGAGGGCGGTAAGCTTGCCGAATCCGGGGAGACAAGATTGGGTGGGAGGATTCCCGTGAACACGAGCGGAGGCCTCAAATCCAAAGGTCACCCCGTGGGCGCGACGGGCACAGCACAAGCCTACGAGGTTTACCTTCAGCTCACAGGCCAAGCGGATAGGCGTCAAGTCAAAGACGCTGAAATAGGCCTAACGCACAACTTGGGGGGCTCAGGCGCCACTGCAGTGGTGCACATTTATAGGAGGGGTCAAGCATGACCGACGAACCACCATTTACCATAGAGCAGTTCTGCAAGAACGCAGGCCAAGGGAAGCTTCTTGGTGGTAAATGCAGAAAATGTGGGAAGATCCAGTTTCCTCCGAGACCCATATGCGACAACTGCTTGTCAAGAGATTTCGAGTGGACCGAGATTCCAGCTAGAGGCAAGCTTCTGACGTACACGGTCATTCACGTGGCGCCCACTCAGTTCCAGCAGATGGCACCCTACGCAGTAGGCATAATACAGCTGGATAATGGCCTCAGACTGCCCGGCATGATCAAGGACGTGACGCCTGACAAGATTGGGATAGACATGACTCTAAAGATCGAGTTTGAAGCCTGCTGGCCAACGACGCAATGGCCCCAGTGGCCAAGATACTACTTCAAACCGACGTGAATTTCCGTAATACCTTGGCTTTTCCTTATTCCCTCTTTCTATAGAAATTAGATGTACGTCTAATTTCAGGCCCTCAGTCCAAAGCCGAGAATGAAGACTTGCCTTATCCTGTCGAAGTGCACAATCACACGAACAACTGCGAAAGTTGTTTGCTCTTCGTTAATGCTTTGCGTAGAGGCGAATTCCTGATTGAAAAAGGACTTGACCCGGAAAAATGGCTCAACAGGAGAAAGACGAAGAACAACTCGCTCTAGGCATCGGCAAGCAGGGAGATGTGGAAGACAGAATACTCAGAGGAAAAGACTGTTTATGTCTGCCCTGTTTGTGGCACGCCACTGATTGAAGAAGGAAAATGCCCTAGTTGTGGAATCAGACCATACGAAAGTTAGGTTTGCTAAAGGGACTTGAAGCGTTCAAACGCTTTTAAGCTGAAAAACGAATAATGAGAGGTCTATGCCAGACGCAAGAAATGGTTTTGCCACTGCAATAGTAGGAGTCCTTCAATACTCAATAGTCTATTACTTATTGAGGGGATTCGTTGATGCGGGACTTCTAGATGGTGTATGGCTAATTGTGTACGAATTGGTGAATGTTCTTGCCATCCTTGTTTTTGTTCACAGTACGCCCTATTGGGGGACTGGATATCTCTTTGGATGGTGGTTTGGTTTCGGTATTATGTGGTACTCTGGGCTTGTTGGACATCTGGAATTTGTGGTCTATTCCGTTGTGCTGGTTTTCGTATTGATTACTAGAGTCATGAGGCGAATAGACTAGAGGATTCATAGACCGACTTCGAGAAAGAAGAGACGAAAACTAGAGCTGTATTGATTCTGCTATTGTTTTCTATCGTGGCAATTCTGGGAAACAATTGTCGCACATATCATTTCCGCCATGTCTCTTTGCCTCTTCCACCGTGTCATATAAAGGTTCATTGTTTCTTTTGGCTGAGCAGTTATCGCCTACGGGTTCTTTGTGTATTCTGTCTCCTCTTAACCAATATTTTACCATCTTATCACCTCTTTATGGTTTCCAGTATTGGTTCAATTCACTATTTAGCTTTTCTAGGGGTTATCTTCTTGCGGAAAAGTTATAGCTGAATCGAAACAACTAGTCATGATATGAAAGGAATGTAAGCAATGTCCTCAAACGAGGAAAGAAATAGGGATAGACTAATCTACAAAATAATTGTTGACCGCTTTGAACAAGAATGGAAAAGAACGAATGACCTTGATTCGAAAGCAAGTAATGTCACGGGATTCGCTGGATTATTGGCTACCCTCAGCGGTGGTATCACGGCAGGAATTGCGGAGATTCTGCCACAAATGCACTATAAGTATCTGTTCGTAATACCGTTGATAGTCTTCGTCTTGTCCGCAGTTTTTGGATTATTAGCGTATTGGTTGACAAGCTTTAGTGCTATTAACCCAGACGCTCTGATTCGAGAATACAGAGACCGAACCGAGATGGAAGTGCTTAGAAGATTCGTTCCAACAATTTCTATACTCACGATGGACAACTTTCAACGTAACCAGCGAAAAGTGAGATGGCTGTATATAGCCTTTCTATTGTTGGTTTTGGCGATAGGCTTATTTTTCGTGATTACTATTGTGAATATGATGTGGTGAGGAAGAATTCATGAGCAAAGAGAATGAGGGAAAGACAAGAAAGAAAGAGACTGAATGGAAACCAGACGAGAAAATTACCATGACAATTAGAAAAGGCGAAGAGTGGAAGCCAGACCCCAAACTAATAATGAAAATCAAGGAAGGCTACGAAAAGAAAGAGGAGAAGAAGGGCGAGTAGAGCTTTTTTCTATCACTCTTTTTAAGTAACTCCTTAATTATGGTCTTCTTAGAACCGAAGGAAATCTAACCTAGAATATCAGACTTCGGGAGATATCCTCCAGTACACTAGATACTACTTCCAGCGTGCTTGAAGCTTTTATCTCTGGCCTTCTTTTCTCTTTATCGTTCTATTTATGTCGTCCAGTAGTACTGGGAGATCCGTCATCGTTGTTATGATGTAGTTGGCTCCACTGTTAACAAGCTCTTGTTGAGGTGACACATCGGTGGGCAAGCCGACTGCCAGCATGCCGAGTTCTCTAGCGCAACGCATGTCTACGCCTCCGTCTCCCACGATGACCGCCTCTCGTGGTTTGATTTCCAGCGCCTTCAACGTGGCGCGAAGATGCTCAGCGTTAGGCTTAACGAACTTGACCTTGTCTCTTGGAGTGACTGCCTCGAAGTATTCTTTGATTCTGAAGCGGCTAAGGATGTATTCGGTGGCTTTGTGGCTGTTGATGGTGCACAGACCGATCTTCAGTTTCATCTTTTTGAGCGCTCTGAGCGTTTCCAAGACGCCCGGAAGCAACTTCGTGGTCTGTGCAGCCTCAAACTCACGTTTCTCCGCAATCGCCAAAGCTCTCTTACGAATCCTTCTTACTACACTTTCGGGTTTGCCACTGTTCTTGAGAAAGAGCTCGGTTTTCTTCAGCATTTCAAAGATGCTCTCGTTCAATGCCAAAATGGAGGGCGGTATCCCTTCGCTTATTAGGAGGCCTCTGACTTCCATCCTGACGGCCCGATAGTCCAGATTGAAGGCCGCAATAGTACCGTCAAGATCAAAGACCACCGCCCTGATAGTCACGTTTCCCACTCTTTGCCCAACGATTCGAAACCTTATTGACGATGCCACTGACATATGTTTTGTGGTAATGGTTCTGTTCGTTTCTCTTGTCCTTCGACCAGAATGGAATCTGCAGGTGGCGTGAAGGCAAACTGAATATGCCGCGCTTGCACGTATAATATCGATCTGCGATGAGCCTTGAGGAGTTGAAGATAGAGAAGCTTTGGCCTATACTTGTTGAAACAGCACACGCTCTTGTGCTGTACCCAAGTCACAAGGCTTACACGCGAGACCGCATTCTTCCTGACAAGCCAGAGACAACGCCCACCGATCTGGCTGCAAGACTAAACATGCCTCTCGGAGAGGCCATCGTGATCCTAGCCGAACTCGCCTCTGAGAAAGCAAGCTCCTGACTATTCATAGCCTTTCCTAGCACTGACAGCGCTTTCTGGGTGTATACCAAAGCTAGTACGCACCCTCTTCAATCAACTCGTCAACAGAGGAGCGTGCGTCCGTGGTTCAGCGCGGGGAAAGGAGAGACATGGCAGACCTTAAGCGTGTTCTGGAGAAGGCGCTGTCCGATAGGGTCGCGTTTGCGGATTTTGGAGTGCATTCAGAAAGGCGTTTCGAATCCGGGCGACCTCGCAAGGAAGCTGGACAGACACACGTCTACAGTTGAGAAGCATTTGCGCGTGCTTCCAAAAGCGGGCACCGTTTAAAGAGTGCCTTCGCTCACCGAGAAGGGCCAGCTTGCGATCCGCTACAAGATACAGGAAAACGCGAACAAACTGTTGGCGAACATACGTGAGGCTTGTGGCGCGTTCTAGACGATCTGAACGCTTGAGGCCTTGAATACCAAGAACACCTCGGCGTTTAGGTTGAGTCCCATCTCGTTAAAGGAACGTTTTGTTATCTGAACGGTAATGGGTTTTCCCACATCAACTTTGAGTCTTACGAGCGAGTCTGAGTCTAGGATTTCGGTGATCTCGCCTTTGAAGGTGTTTCTAGCGCTGGACGTCAACCGGCTTCTGGACAGTATTATGTCTTCTGGACTGATGAAGACTGAGACTTTACCGCCGTGCTGACCAGTGGTTTCCAATTGGACGCCATTTCCAATATCAACCAACGTCGTTCCGCCTTCTGTAGTTGCTGCAGAGCCAGCGAAAACGTTCTCCAACGCTGCAAAGCTTGCCAGAGTCTTGGAAAGCCTGTTGAAGACTTCGGAGGGCGTTCCAGCTTCGGTGATTCTTCCATTTTCCATAAGCGCGATGCGGCTGGGCAGCCTTTTCGCTTGGAACATATTGTGCGTGGCCATCACTATGGTGGTTTCTAGCTCGCGGTTGGCGGTGGATATTGCTTCCTCTACGGTTGAGGCGCTTTTCGGGTCAAGGTTGGCGGTCGGCTCGTCCAGCAAGAGCAAAGGGGTTTTCAGAGCTAGGGCTCTAGCCAGCGCGACTCTTTGCTGTTCGCCGCCAGAAAGCTTCCTTGCTTGTCTTTTCTCGAAGCCTTCCAGCCTCACAAGCTCCAGAGTCTTGCGTACGTCTTTGTCGATTTTGCTTTTTGGTGTTTTCCTGATTTTCAGGCCGTAGGCGACGTTGTTGTAGACTGTGGTGTTGAAGAGTACGGTTTTCTGGAAGACCATGGTGCTTTTCATCCGCATTTGCTCGATGTTTCTGTTTGTGGTTCTCGTATTTTGGAGGTAGACTTCGCCTTCCGTCGGCTGCTGAATGAATGCTAGTATTCTCAGCAGCGTGGTTTTTCCAGAGCCGTTAGGGCCCAGAAGGCCGAGAATCTCTCCCGAATTCACTCCCAAGCTTATGTTATCTAGTGCGGTGATGCTGTCGAAGGTCTTTGTGACGTTTCTGAGTTCGGCTATGATGCTCATTTTCTTCGCCTGTGGATGATGTTGACGGTTATGGTTATGCTGAACACTATGGTGAGCAGTACGATTGCTAGGGCTACGGCTAGGGCGATGTTGCCTCGCTGGGTTTCGGTGGAGATGGTGGTGGTCAACACTTCGGTTAGGCCTGTGATGTTACCTCCCACCATCTGTGCCACGCCCAGTTCAGCGATGGCGCGGTTGAAGCTTGCGATTCCAGCCAGCAGGATGCCACCTATGGCTTCTTTCAGCATTGTCAACGAGGCTTGTGATTCTGAGGCGCCTAGCGTTTTGGCTTGATTCGCTATCTCTGGGTCTACTGATTCTATTGCGGAGGTGGTGAGGCTCACGATTATGGGTGTTATGAGTATGGCTTCGCCGATGATGATGGCTGTGGGCGTATAGAGCAGTCCTAGGAATCCGAGGGGCGCCGATCTTGAGAAGAAAAGGAACAGGATGAGGCCCAGGCCCACGGTTGGAATGCCCAGCAGTGTGTTGAAGATGCTTCTTACAAGGAATTTACCGCGGAAGGTTTTGGTTCCCAGCAGCATCGCTATCGGTATTCCCCACGTGGCGGCAATCAGCGTGGCTGCGCCCGAAACAAACAATGAACGCAAGGTCACATCCACTAGTCTCGGGTCACCAGAAAAGATGAGTTGAAATGCCTTGGCTAAGCCGTCGAGTATTTCGTTCAAGATTCTCCCTTTGCACGGGATTCTGTGTTTCTAGCTATATAGCTCTGGGTAGAGTGAGTCCCTGTACTGTGGTGGACATTCTGCTTTTGGCGTATCTATGAAGGCGTAGGTTTTGATCCATTGGGCTATTTGTTCGGTGGAGTTGCCTGCTATGAGTTGGACCGCTGCGCGAAACAGCCTTCCGCTTTGTCCGTAGTCGGTTTGGCCAAAATTCTGAATGAGTTGTTGGCCTTCGTCGGATATGAGGAATTTGATGAAGGTTATGGTGTCGTTGAGGTTCACGTGTCTGTGGCGTGTCTGGTTTACGGCTATGACGCTGTAGACATTTAGCAGTTCGTATTTTTCGCCTATGAACGAAGTAAGTGCTATGGTGTGGTCTTTCTCGAAGTACTTGAGGTATGTGCCTATATCTGAGAGTGTGTAAGCCGAGAACTCGTTGGCCTTCAGCAATGTTTCTCCCATTCCTCCACCAGCGTTCGCATACCAAGACTCTGCGGACACGGTTGTGTAGTTGAATTTGGCTGATTTCCAGAGGCTCTGTTCTTTGTTGTGCGTGCCAGAGTTGTCGCCTCTCGAAATCCACACTTTGCTGGTCTGGTTTCTTCCGTACTCAGCTATTTTCTTCAGAGCTTCTGTGGCGTTTAGTCCGCTGATTCCTGCTGGGTCGTTCTGTGGTCCGATGATTGTGAAGAAGTTGTATGCGATGATTTTTCTAGAGACGCCGAAGCCTTGCTGGAGGAACGTTAGTTCCTGTGAGGGCGAGTGCACGAGCACTGCGTCCACGTCGCCGTTTTTGGCCTGTTCTATAGCTACACCAGTGCCTGCAGCAGTGAACTGAAGATCAACAGGGTACTTCGCTTCGAAGGCCTTCTCAACTTCATCGAGTAGTCCTGTTTCATAGAGGCTCGTGGTCGTCGAAACAAGTAGTCTTCGTTTGGTGAAATACTGCGTGTAGATCAGCGTTCCGGAGACTATCAGCACGGTGGTTATGACCGCGATTGTGAGCATTTTCATCCACGTTTTCATGTTTGTCACCGTTATGTTTTGCCATTCATATCGGCCCTAAGCTTATAAGAATTGCGTAACCATACTAGGAACCACAATGCCCACCAAACCCAAACATAAACTCGCATGCAAAGTGTGGATAGAGAACAAGGGCAAACCTCTACTCGGGAAAGGCGGAGCCGACATACTCGAACAAATAAGCAAACACAATTCCTTAACGAAGGCTGCCTTGAACCTTGGCATGTCGTATCGGTATGTTTGGAGCTATTTGCGGAAGGTTGAGAAGGCCTTGGGCGAGCCAATTGTGGAGACTTATAGGGGTGGAAAGTGTGGCGGTGGCGGTGCTAGGCTGACTTCGTTGGGCGAGAGCTTGCTGGCAGAGTATAGGCGTGTGGAGCGCTATTTGGGTGAGGCTTTGGGTGATGTTGATGGTTGGGAGGCTGTTGGTTTGAAGATCAGTGCAAGGAATCGTTTGAGGGGAAAGGTTGTGGCCGTTGAGAAGGAGGCTGTCACGGCGAAGGTGAAGGTTCAGATTTCGGTTCCCGTTGTGGTTACAGCTTTGATTTCGCGTGAGGCTGTGGAGGATTTGGATGTGAAGGTGGGTGACGAGGTTGAAGCCGTCGTTAAAGCCACTGAAGTAATGATCGCAAAATAGCCCTACGCGCCATTTCGTGTCTGAGCCTGCACATATCTATATAAGCAGCATTGCGCATTAGTTGTTCGTATCACGATCACAAAGTGTAACGGAGTAGGACAAAGTAAAGGTTTCAACCTGATTTTGTCGTCTTTCCATCCACTAGTGAATACTGCGAAGGGAGGTGAAAAGACCGTGCAAGTATTGGAAAAGGCAGGACGCAGCTCACAATCATGTTGCTCGCAGCCTGAGCGAAGACGCTCAGTTAGGGTTGACTTTACTCCTGAGCTTAGGAGTTGGGTGCAGCATGCTATTGTGGAAGCTGAGAAAAGCAAAGACTATAGCAGGAAGAATCAGCTTCTTGATCTTTTGAAAGATCTATAAGAATTCTTGTTGCTGATCTTCTAGAATGCGCGGAGGGGTTTTGAACCCTTTTCGGGCTTATCCTTTTTGTTGTTTGTTTGACACGTCTATTCTATGACGTACCTGAAGGCGATGTGTTCGCCTGCGGTTGGGCTTTTGCGGATGATGCGTAGGACGTCGCCTGGCAGTGCGCCGATGGCTTTGACGGCTGGGTCGGAGCTGACTATCTGTGGAAGCTGATAGGCCTTGACGCGATACTGCGCGAGTAGTTGTTGTCGTTCTTCTTCGGAGAGAATCTCATGTTTGGGCACGAGTTTGTGCTGGAAGATGTCGAAGGCTGGGAACGTCTTAGGCAAGAGTTCGATGTTCTTCTTTTTTGCTCCCTGCTTCACAGCGTGGGTGTAGCGTCCGTCGGTGACGATTATGCCTTTTTCGACTTCGGCGTCTTTCATGGCTTTCTGCAGTCGTGCTATGGATGCTACGCCTACGGTGGCTTCGCCGGGCACGCACCAAACTAGGGCTTTTTCCTTCAGCTTTGGTATATCCACGATGTAGCCGACAGCGTCCTCATGCTTCTGTTTCTTGACCAGCTTGTAGCCTCTGAGCTTGATGAGAACTTCGGCTTTGCGCTCTTCTAAACTGACCTCTTTCTTACTCAAACCGACAAACCTCAGCGTGACAAAGGAACAGTCAGAACGTAAATGAGGCATTAGCCCTTAAACCTTGTGCTCAAAGCGCAACCATACCCCCTTTTATATACCCTAGGTTGCGGAGGTGGCTGGATCTGGCGGGTGGAAGAAGAGTGAGGGTTGGCGCTGTTTTGTTCGTGGATGCTGCCATGATTTGCCACTATTTCAGGGCCTTTGCGAGTTTCAGTCCTAGTTTTTTCAGTCTTTTGAAGTGTGCATCCTTTGTCTTCAGTTCTATGTCGTTGGTGATTGCGGTTGCGGCGATGAGGAGATCGGCGTCAGGTACTGGTGTGCCTATGTCTCTGAGTCTGTCATAAAGGCTGCAGTAGGTTTCTATGACTGGGTTGTCTATGCTCAGTAGGTCAAAGCTGTCTTCGAGCAGTTGCTTTGCCTTTGGTCTTTTTCTGTCTTCTATTCCTCTGAGCACTTCGATGAGTGAGATGATCGAGATGGCTCCTGATTCATGTCTTTTTTCGTGGAGCATTTCGATGATAACGCCAGTGTCAAGCAGGTTCATCTGAGTTTTAGCCTCTCTCTGAGCTCTTTGCTTGACTCGAGGATTGCGTTCAAGTCTTTGTCGGTGAGCGTTTTTGCGAGTTCGTCGAAGGCCTTCTTGCTTTTCAGTCTTTTGGCTTCAGCGTAGAGGCTTACTAAGAACTCGCCCCATTCGTTGTTGCCTTTGGCCTTTTCTAGGAGGGTTTTGATGTCTGTTGGAACAGATATGGTCGAGTATTTCGCCAAAGTTATCACTATATAACTATATAGCTGCATAACGACTAATAGCTCTTTCGCTTGTCCAAGAACGTCAGTAGGCGTGGCGAGGTGTCTTTGGTTTGCCTTGGGTGGAAGGAGTCTGCGATGACAGCCAGTTTCATGTGATTGACTTCCCTCGAAATATGTCTTAAGACTGGCGGTGTACTTTAAACTGTCTTTTGTGCTGATTATTAAAATACCTATAACCTGAGAAAGAGGAAAAGAGATCTGCAGAATATCGTCACTTAGTTTAGGTGCGAATCTTCTGCAATTCTCGCCAATGGCACATACGAGTTCAGAAATTGGATCTGAAGTCTTCTTTTTATTGTGAAAATTGCTCGATTTTGACTTATTCCAGATTTACAGGCAGAAGAGCGTTCATGCTACGTGGAGCCAGATGTCTTGGTAGGCATAGCTGTTGATGATGTTCGCGATGTAATCAACGGCGGTTCAGCGATGTTCCAGACGCCAAAATCACGAAGGCGTTGAAGGGTGCTAAGGCTACCTCAGAGCTTGAGCTTGGAAAAGAAATCGACTATCAAAACTGCACAGGAGCTAAGAAAGAGTCCACTTCATAGGATTGACACGGTCTGCTCAGATGCGAAGAATAGTATCGCTAGCGTAGTTTTCCATGGCTTGTGCAAACTTCGTGATTATCTCCAGCGTATATGGCTTGAGTACATTGAGACTTTTGTCTAGTGTATCTCCTGACACAAATTGCTGAAGAGCAAACGTCTTTGCCCCTTTCACGAGTTCGCCTATTCGCGTTATATCTTCAGCATCAACAAAGCCTGGCACAACCGTCGTTCTTAACTCGTATCTGACCTTTCCAGTCTTCAACATTTCGAGTGTACGCAAGAAATCAGCGATATTCTTCGCTCCCAAGTGGCAGTATTTCTCCAAAGAAGTCTTGACATCCAACGCCACATAATCCACATATGGCAGACATTCTTCCAACACATTTGGATAGAACCCGTTCGTGTCCAGCTTAACTGCAAATTCTCTTTCCTTCAGCTTCTTAAGG
>Ga0315280_10007008_pt1 | contig 15335 bp, 14 predicted proteins | sample YL17G06_40_MG_FD_203697 | JGI IMG/M metagenome (GOLD analysis project Ga0315280, IMG submission 203697) | Sediment microbial communities from Yellowstone Lake, YNP, Wyoming, USA - YL17G06_40 | ecosystem: Environmental > Aquatic > Freshwater > Lake > Sediment | place: USA: Wyoming | collected... | reverse complement strand
ACCTTCCCTCGGTTTGGGCCCTCTCTTGGTAAAACAGATCTTTGAGACTATAAAAGAAATTAACGCCCATGAGATTACCGTCCTTTTAGTTGAGCAAAACGTTTTTCACTCCCTTTCTTTAGCGGATCGAGCTTACGTTCTCGAAAATGGTGGAATTGTTCTCGAGGGAGAGGGAAAAGAACTCTTAAACAATCCTCAGGTAAAGGAAGCCTACTTAGGAATATGATTTTTACCTTCAAGTTTACTGGATTGATCGATATAGGCTTCGTGGGATAGCTTACCGAAAGTATTGTGCTTTGAATTCTTGAATTAGCTTATAATCCATCTTTTTACAGGGTGATATGTGGGCATAGGATTTCCCCCGACCAAATCGGAATACCGGTCGTAACGGGTATCAGAGGTGATGAATCATGGCAACGGATGGACTACTTAAAGAAGAAGTGTCGGTGCCTGAGGCCATTGTGCGTGTGCTCGAAGAAGCGGGCATTGATATGGTGTTTGGTATGCCCGGGGGCAATACACTGTTGCTTTTTGATGCCCTCTATGATCATCGTTCAACCATCCGGACAATCCTTGTGCGCCACGAGTCTCTGGCGGGTGTTATGGCTGAGGTGTATGGTCGTCTGACCGGGAAGCCCGGCGTTGCCATCGGGCAAGGGGCTTTCATGCTTTCGAACGCAGTGCTCGGTATGCTGGAGGCGCACCTTGGTAGCTCACCGATGCTGTTGCTAACTGACCTCTCCGATAATGCACCTTTTTCGCACCATGCTCCCTACCAGGCAGGCACTGGTGATTACAGAACTTGGGATGCAAAGCAAAGCTTTGGTGGGTTCACTAAGATTACCATGGTGGCGCAGGAGGCTGTCCAGGCGGTTCAGAACACACAACTCGCCATCAAGCATGCAACGACTGGAGAACGTGGTCCCGTAGCAGTATTATACCACAGCGCATCTCTCAAAGGCCTTGTTGGTCCTGACAGCCTGCCCCACTTATATCCCACTCAGCTCTATCTGTCATCCAGTAAACCTCTGCCTGCTGATGAAGCCACCGTTGAAGTTGCTGCCCAGGCATTGTTAAAGGCCAGGCAACCAGTCATCATTGCTGGGAACGGTGTCCGTATCAGTCAAGGTTATAGGGAGCTTCAAAACCTCGCTGAGTTCATTGGAGCGCCCGTGGCAACCACAGCTTCTGGGAAGGGGGTCTTCCCTGAGATCCATGAACTGGCCATTGGGGTGTTCGGCAATTTCGGCTTGCCTCTGGCAAATGTTCTTGTCAGCGAAGCAGATGTGGTACTTGTTGTAGGGTCAAAACTCAGTTCTACGGATACCATTAGCGAGAATTCCAGGCTCCTTGATCCACAGCGCCAGAGAATGATTCAAATTGACGTTGAGCCAAAGAATACGAGCTGGACGTTTCCCTGTGACCATGTCATCATCGGCGATGCCTACAGGGCTTTGTCTCAGCTAACGAGAGCCCTCCGGGATAGGGGAGGCCTTTCCCAAGAGATGCTCAACTCAAGGAGAGAGAAGATTGCAGAAGGCCGCAGAAAGTATGGCTTCTTCAATCCTCCAGGGTTCGACTCCGACGAAGTGCCTATTCTTCCACAGAGGATTATTGCAGAAATCCATAAGGCCATTTCAGAAAATGCTTTCATTGCCTGCGATGCTGGAGAAAATCGGCTCTTCATGACCCATTATTTTCAGACGAAGAGTGCGGGTACTTTCATTCAACCGGCCGCTATTGGAGGCATGGGCTATGCTATTCCTGCAGCGCTTGCTGCTAAGCTGATGGATCCAACCCGCCAGGTCGTTGCGGTCTGTGGAGATGGTGGGTTCACGATTGCAATGAATGGGTTGATTACCGCTTATGAGGAAGGGATTGCCATTGTCACAGTGGTTTTTAACAACCGTGCCTTGGGCTGGGTGAAGCACGGTCAAAAGGATCGTGTGATCGCCTCTGAATTTGCCAATATTGATTATGCGGCCATTGCCCGGGCCATGGGCTGTCAAGGTATACGGGTCGAAGAACCCGGTCAGTTGGCGAAAGCCCTGGCCGAGGCTCTTGGCAGCCATGAGCCAACCGTTTTAGATGTGGTGACATCTCTGAAGCCATCCTATGAGGACGTGATGTCTCCTCTTGCCATTCCTCTGTGGGAATCGCTCGAAGAAGACAAATAAATCTTTACAGGAGGGAGGTAAAATGATGAGTGTGCCGAGCAAAGCGTATGAATTCTTGTAGGTGAAAGTCCTACTTGGGTAAAGGTAGCTACCCACCCAACTGATTCATCATTGGCCGTCGTACCGGAACGTGAAGCAGGTTTACCTTGGGATGCAAGGGATTTGTTCCTTAAACATCGATGTCAAAATTTAGATGAGAAGATATTTCGAAAAGGAGGTTATCCTATGGCAGGAGTTATCTTTGGAAAGGCCCACTTTTTTTACTCACCCAATAAAATCATTTTCGGTCCGGATACGGTCAGGACTTTAGGAAATGAAGCCAAACAACTGGGTAGGGGGAAAGTCCTCATTGTGACGGATCCTGGTGTGGTCAATGCTGATCTGCTCCGCCCAGTTAAGGACTCCCTGGAATCTGCAGGGATTTCCTACGGGGTTTACGACCAGGTAAAGCCCGAACCGCCTGTCCGATGTGTGGAAGAGGCCACGGAACAGTTCCGATCAGAAGGATGTGATCTGGTGGTTGGGATCGGAGGAGGGAGTTCATTAGATGTAGCCAAAGGGGTCTCGGTCATGGCAACCAATGAGGGGAGTGTGCTCGATATGTGCGGAATCGATCTGGTCAAAAAAAGGGGCGCACCAAAGATTTTGATCCCTACCACTTCGGGGACTGGCAGTGAAGTGACTCGGGCGCTTGTCGTCATGGATGAAAAGGACAATACGAAGAAAGTCGTAAACAGTATCTATACCCTTTCGGATGTCGCCATTGTCGATCCTCTTCTCACATTAACCATGCCTCCAAAGGTGACAGCGGATACGGGGATGGATGCATTGGTCCATGCCATTGAGACTTATGTCTCTGTGAACGCAACCCCTTTTTCGGATATCCTGGCCGAGAAAGCCATTCGGTGGGTCGCAAAATACCTCCCCATGGCGTGGGCAAAAGGATCAAACCTGGAGGCCAGGTATTTCATGTCATTGGCTGCTACAGTGGGTGGGATGGCCTTTGCCAGTGGTGGACTGGGGGCTGTTCATGCGCTGGCCTATACCATCGGGACGGAGCATCGGCTTTCCCATGGGCGATCGAATGCCATCATGCTTCCTCACATCATGAGGTATAATCTTTCCGGCAATCCTGAAAAATATGCGAATATCGCAGCTTTCATGGGGAAAGAGATAGAGGGGCTTTCTGCCATGAAGCAGGCCCTGGTGGCTGTCGAAGCCGTCCAAGAACTTTTGGAGACCCTCCAGATTCCCTACCACCTTCGTGACTATGGGATTCCGAAACAGGACATCCCGAAGTTTGTGGAGGGAGGGATGAAGTTTGCGAGGCTCTTCATCCTTAACCCAAGGGATCTAAAAGAAGAGGATGTAAGGTCTATCTATGAAGGGGCGTATTGAAGAGATTAAGGGAAAGGAGATCCATTCATGGAGAAAGATCCTCTCAAGGCCTTATTCGGTCTGAATCAACAGGTGGCCCTGGTCACTGGTGCTGGCCGGGGATTGGGACGCTCGATGGCTCTGGCACTGGCACAGGCAGGCTCGGAGCTGGCCTTAGTGAGCAGGACAGAAGCTGAACTGAAAGAGGTCAGCGATGAGGTCAGGGGCCTCGATCACGAGCGAAAGATTATCACAATAGTAGCGGATTTGGCCGATTTTGCTCAGATCCCAAGAGTTGTTGAGAAGGTAATAGGCGAGTTCGGACGAATTGACATTCTGGTCAACAACGCTGGTCGAAATATCCGGAACCCCGCCGAAAATTTTTCCATTGAGGATTGGGACGCTGTAATGAACATCAATCTTAAGGCTGCCTTTCTGATGGCCCAAACCGTTGGCCGGGTCATGATTCGTCAGGGAAAAGGGAAAATCATCAACATTGCCTCTCTTACAAGTTTTATCAGTCTTCCTAACATGGTTGCTTACTGTGCCAGCCGGGGAGGAGTACAGCAGATGACCAAGGCTCTTGCCGTGGAATGGGCAAAGTATAGCATTCAAGTGAATGCCATTGCTCCAGGATATTTTTTGACAAAGCAGACAGCCCACCTTTTTGAAGACCCCAAAAAGAAGGAATGGATTCTATCGAAGATACCTATGGGCCGAATCGGTGATTTAGAGAGGGATCTGGCAGGAGTCGTCATCTTTCTTGCTTCTCATGCCTCCGATTACATGACAGGTCAAACCATTATTGTGGATGGAGGCTGGATGGCAGGAGGTTAGATAGGATGATGGCCTTTACAAGATTATTAAAAAGGTAAGGGAGGAGGTGATGAGTAAAAGGGATGGGTTAGGAGTCTGTCAGCTCTGATGAAAATGATTTTCAATTTTAAAGGAGGTGTAGCATGAAAAAGATGTTTCTTTCGATGGTGTGTGTGTTATTGATATTCCTTTCTTTCTCTTCTCTCAATGCCGCAGAGGTCATCAAGATGGGAATTCTTTTTCCATTTACAGGCCCACTGGCAAAACAGGGCAATGATCAATTTATGGGTGTCGATATTGCAAGGGAAATGTTGAACAACGCAGGAGGGCTATGGGGTAAGAAAATAGAATTTGTGAAGGGAGATACGACGACCAACGAGGCCGCTGTTGCCGAGGCTGAGCGTCTCATTACGGTGGAAGGCGTGAAATTGATTATCGGAACTTACTCGAGCAGTCGGTCGATGGCGGCAAGCAATACAACAGAGAAACATAAGGTCATCTTTTGGGAAGTCAATGCGATTGCCGATGAACTCACTCAAAGGGGATTTAAATATTACTTCAGGGCCAATGTCAAAAGCAGTGATTACGGTCTGGCGGCGGTCCCCTTCATCTTCGAGGTCGTTGCCCCTGCATTGAAAAAGGACGCTAAAAAACTGAGGATTGCAACAACCTATGAGGACAGCCTTTACGGCACGATCACTGCCGATGCCTTTACGAAGCTGGGTAAGGAGAAAGGTCTCAATTTCGTGGGTGAATTTCCTTTCACTTCTGGTGCGGTTGATTTATCCTCCACGATCATGAAACTGAAGGCTTTGAAACCTGATGTCGTCTTCATCGTCCCCTATGTGAAGGATATGATCTTATTCTGGAGACAATCGAAGGAATTAAATTTTGATGTTCCTCTCCTCATTGGTGGAGGAACGGTGGGAGAGTCAGGGGTTGTAGAAGGGCTTGGAGGCGATATCGAATATGTATGTAATGCTTATTTACCAACAGGTTGTAACCCGAAGGCCCTAACCCCAGAGGCACGGAAAGATTTAGAAGAGTTTGAAAAAATATACCAAAAAAAATTTGGTACCAAACCTCCCATCTTAGCCATTACAGGATTTGCCAACACCAATGTTCTTTTTAGGCATGTGCTGCCTAAGGCGGGTTCCTTGGATCCTGAGGCGGTGAGGAAGGCGGCTTTGGCTGTGGATATCCCTGAAGGTGGAACAGCGCTGGGTTTTGGTGTTAAATTTAATCCTCCTGAGGACAAGATGGCAGGACATAATGCAAAGGCTTTTGCCATTATACAGCAATACAAGAAGGATGGCCTCTTTGTGGTTTGGCCCAAAAAATATGCACTGAGAAAACCAGAACTTCCTATGCCAACATGGGATGCCCGTAAGAAAAAATAAATTTCGGAGAAATAGGTTAGGGCTCCAGGATGACTCTGGAGGCCTAACCTATCTTCATTAAGAAAGGGAAAAAGGAATGTTTGACCTCATGACCATTGGGCAAATAGCCATCAATGGTTTATTGCTGGGTGGCATTTATGCCCTGATCAGCATTGGACTCACTATCATTTTCGGTGTCATTCGGGTCATCAATTTTGCCCATGGTGAGTTTTTAATGCTCAGCATGTACGCCTCCTTCTGGCTCTTTCAATTATTAGGGATTGACCCTTATGTCTCTATTTTGATTATCATCCCTATCTTCTTTATCGCTGGGTGGCTGACCCAAAGGGCATTTATCCAACCGATATTGAAGGGCCCAGCTCTGATGCAAATTTTTATCACCGTCGGAGTTTCTTTAGCGATGATGAATGGAGCTCTATTTCTCTGGAAAGCCGATTACAGGTCGGTTACCCCCTCTTATGCCGCTGTCACTTTTAAGATGGGAGATTTTTTAATCGGATTACCCCGGTTGGTCGCTTTCTTTTCAAGTATCGTGATTGTCTTAATTCTCTATCTATTCCTGAAAAAGACCCATCTGGGAAGGGCCATCAGGGCCGTCGCCCAAGACCGGGAGGCTGCCTTACTCATGGGAATTAACATGCATCGAATTTATCTTATCGCCTTTGGTATTGGAACGGCTTGCGTCGGTGTGGCAGGTCCCCTTCTTTTACCCATCTATCCCGTTTTCCCGACGGTGGGGACTTATTTTGTGTTAATTGCTTTTGTTGTGGTGGTTTTAGGAGGGATGGGTAATATGACCGGGGCCTTCCTCGGAGGGTTGATCATTGGATTGATCGAAGCCTTTAGCGGTTTTTTTATCACCCCACAGCTTCAATCCTTGGTCTACTTTGTGGTCTTCATCCTGTTGTTATTGTTGAAGCCTTCAGGTCTAATGGGGGTTGTCGGCGCAGAAGAGATAGGGATGAAATGATATCAGACCTGACCCAAAGAATTTTTCATTTAAAATACCTAAAGTTTTATCTCATCAGCACACTGTTTGGATTGCTTGCCTTATTGCCTCTACTGATTCGAGGGCCCTTTTATTCTCACATTTTAATCATGATCTTTTTACACGCTGCAGCGGCCGCCTCTTGGAATTTAATCGGTGGTTATGCAGGACAGTTATCCTTGGGGCATGCCGCTTTTTATGGAATAGGAGCCTATACAAGCACGCTCCTTTTTGTCCAATGGGGTATCTCACCCTGGTTAGGCATGTTGGTGGGAGGAGGTGTGGCGGCCGTGGTGGCAGGCCTCTTCAGTTTCCCCTGTTTTAAATTGCGAGGCCCTTTTTTCACGCTGGCCACCATTGCTTTCGGGGAAGTCGTACGCATCTTAGCCATCTATTTCAGAGGACTGACACGAGGGGCCATCGGAATTACCATCCCTTTCCGGCCGGGCATTGAAAACTTGATGTTTCATGGGAAAATGGCTTATTGCTATTTCGCTTTGGTCACCATGATGACCGTTTTCTTCGTCTCCTTTCTCATCGAGAGATCGAGATTTGGATATTATCTGGTCGCCCTCCGTGGAGACGAGGATGCTGCCCAGGCCCTTGGAGTGAATACCACGATGTGTAAACTGATGGCCATGATGCTGAGTGCCTTCTTTACAGCTATTTGTGGAACCTTTGCTGCTCAATACGTTCTCTTTATTGAGCCGATCAGTGAATTTTCTATTGACCGTTCTATTCTTTTCGCCCTGATATCCATCATCGGAGGAATAGGAACGGCTGCAGGACCGATTATTGGTTCTTTTATCCTGACCCCCCTCCAGGAATTTCTTAGAGCATGGCTGGGTGGTCAATATCAGGGTCTTCATATTTTTATCTATGGCTGTATTTTAATTGCCGTCGTAATGCTCTTACCTGAAGGGGTAATTGTATGGGTGAGGACCTTCGTCAAACGTATAACGTATTATGTCAATATTTCTTGAACACCATCGAGGGGTGGATGATGCTCTTGCAGGCTCAAAAAATAACTAAACGTTTTGGTGGCTTAATGGCTTTGAAAGAGGTCGATCTCCAAATTGAGCGGGGAGAAATTATTGGTTTGATCGGCCCGAATGGGGCTGGCAAAACGACCCTCTTCAATGTGATCAGTGGTTTTTATTTCCCCAGTTCAGGCAATATCCTCTTTGAGGGAAGGGACATAACAAGTCTAAGAGCCTACCAAACTTGTCGGTTGGGAATTGCCAGAACCTTCCAAATCGTTAAACCTTTTGGAAATATGACTGTTCTCCAAAATGTGATGGTGGGAAACTTTTGTCGTATGAGGAGTACTCGAGAAGTCAAAAAAGAGGCCTTCGAAATTTTAGATCTTGCTGGTTTATCAGGAAAGGAAAATGAACTGGCGAAAAGTCTTACCTTACCGGATCGCAAACGATTAGAACTTGCGAAGGCCCTTGCCACAAAACCAAAATTCTTACTTCTTGATGAAGTCAACGCCGGACTGAATCCCACAGAAATAAGCCAGGTTTTGAATATACTCAGGAAGGTTCGAGATGAATGGGGGGTCACCCTGCTGGTTATTGAGCATCTGATGACCGTTATCATGAATCTATCAGAGCGTATCGTTGTCCTCTCTTACGGTGAAAAGATCGCAGAAGGGACACCTGAAGAAGTTTCAACAAATCAGAAGGTTATTGAGGCTTATTTGGGAGAAGAAGATGAGGAATGAAGGAGGTTCCCAATTAATATCACTGGAAGGGGTGGATGTCTTTTATGGAGATATACAGAGGTTACGTCAGGTCTCGTTAAAAATCTTAGAAGGAGAGATTGTCGCCCTGGTGGGTGCAAATACAGCAGGTAAAACAACCACCCTAAACACCATTTCCGGACTCATCAAACCACGGTCTGGCCAGATCAAATTTCTCGATCAAAGTATCGATCTCCTGCCACCCTATCAAATTGTAGAGTTGGGCATTGTTCAAATTCCTGAAGGCAGAAGGCTCTTTCCCCATATGACGGTCATGGAAAACCTTCTCCTGGGTTGTTATAATCATCGGGCTCGACAAAACTATGCCGAATATCTGGAGGAGGTGTTTCATATCCTTCCCCTGTTGAAAGAAAGGGAAAATCAGATGGCTGGTTCATTGAGCGGTGGGGAGCAACAGATGTTGGCGATCGGGAGAGGATTAATGGCCGGCCCTAAATTACTGATGTTGGATGAGCCTTCCTTCGGGCTGGCACCCAAATTAGTTCAAACCATTTTTAGGACAATTAAACAAATCAAAGAGAGGGGGACCACCATATTTTTGATCGAACAAAATGTTCAACGTTCATTGAAGATGGCTAATCGGGGATACGTGCTCGAGAATGGTCGAATTGTCTTGGAAGGAAAGGGACAGGAACTCCTTCAAAGTGAATATTTAAAAAAGGCCTATTTGGGAATATAACCTAATGGAAAGAAGGAAGATATCCACTCATATTGAAAGAATTCGGTTTTGAGACACATTTTTATAGGTTAAAGAGGAAAGAAGATGGCAATCCAGGAAGAAAAGGTAATTGTAGCGGCTGGGCAAATGAACCCCAAATTGAAGAGGAAGGATGAAAACCTGAAAAAGTTGATCAGGATGGCAGAGATGGCTGCGGATAATGGAGTTAAATTAATTGCCTTTCCCGAGTTGGCATTAACCGGTCTTATGTTCGATGATTTGGAAGAGGCATTCTCCGTGGCCGAAGAGATTCCGGGAACGAGTACGGAGCAAATTACTTCCGCTTGTCAAAGGCTCGACCTCAATGTGGTTACAGGTTTAATCGAGAGAGAAGAGAATAAATATTATAATACTTCAGTTCTGATCGGCTCAGATGGGGTCATCGGCAAGTATCGTAAAACACATTGCTCCGCTGTAGGAATAGATCGATATGTCCAGAAGGGGAATAATGAATTTGAAGTTTACGAAACAAGATTTGGGAAAGTAGGACTGGTCATCTGCTATGAGATGCGATTCCCGGAAATTCATAGAATCTTAGCGTTAAAAGGGGCTGAGATGATCATCAATATTACCAATCTCGCTTGTAATGTAGGACTCGAGTGTCATCCAGATCTCCTCGGCCCCGCCAGGGCGCTGGAGAATAAGGTCTATCTTATTTCTGCAAGCCGGGTAGGGAGTGAAGGAGGTTTCACATTCCTCGGCCGAAGCCAGATCATCGATTTGAATGGGAAGGTGATGGCTGAAGCAACTCAAGAGAAGGAGGAGTTGATCCAGGCGAGCGTCGAGCCTTGGAGGGCAAGAGATAAAAGGGTTGAATGGATGCCAGAGCAGGATTTGTTTGTGGACCGTCGGCTGGAACTTTATAAGAGCATATTATCATCTCAGAATTCGTTCTAAAAAGAAATCCTAAGGAAACCAATTTTTAAGAGATCTAGGTTCCCCAGCTATCCAAAGCGATATTGTACACCGAATCCACTACGGGGGTATTTCCATTTCACCGAGCCATAGATGCAAGCGGTCTGACAGGTGCCACATTCCAAACAGCCGGCAAATTCGACCACCATCTCTCCTTTCTCATTTAGGGAATAGAGGTTTGCCGGACAGGCATAGATACAGAAACGTTCTTTGCAGTTCTGACAGATTTTTTGGTCAAGCGAGATATGGGTTTCTTTGTCGTTTTTAAAGGCATCGAGCGCCAATTTCTCAGTAATCTTCATCAAGCCTCCAAAATGGAATGATGGAATAATGGAATAATGGGTGGAGGAAGCTTCGCTTCCTTGAATTCGTAACTCTTTGCAAATGCCCTGCTGCTAATATTTTGGTGGTTTGTTATTTCACCAATATTCCAACATTCCATTATTCCCGAATTATTAAATCCTCCTGAATTGCAACCAGTCTTTGAAAGTCTGCCAATTGAAGAATTCCTTCTTTAGTCCCTCCGAGATCGTTTTATAGAGGCCCTCTTTTGGATGTTCATCCACCCACATGACCTTTTCGAAGAGATCGGAGATCGCCTGTGGGTATTTGGAAAAGAGCCTTTTGTTCTCCAGGATCGAAAGGCTGTTTTTAAAGGTGTTCATCTCTTTTATGATAAAGCTTTCGTTTAAAAGTTTCTCATAATCAGACAAAGAAAAGGCTGAAAAGTCGTTCTTCTCTTTTGCCTTTTTTATCGTTCGACCTGCCAGGACGCCAGAGGCCATGGCATATTCCATTCCCCTCACTGTCACCAGCATGTTTAGACCAAGTCCGGCTGCATCCCCTACGACCAAAATCCCGTCTCCGTAAACCTTTGGTTTGATCTGAATGCCACCTTCAGTGATCAGGTGTGCAGAATATTCAGTCACATTTCCACCCCTGATCAGATTTTTAATCTCAGATCTTTCTTTAAACTCATCCAAGAGTTTATAAACCTCTTCACGGGGTTCTTTCAGATTGAGGGAGTGGATCCCAACCACAATCCCCAAAGAGAGGCTATCCAGATTGGTATAGAGAAACCCTCCTCCCATCATCCCTTTGGTGAGAGACCCGACGAAGAGTTGGGCAGCACCCTCGCCCTCCCCGAGTCTGAATCGATCCTCAATCGTCTTGGGATCGAGTTGGATCACCTCTTTAAAGCCCAGAGCGAAGTGCCCGGGTTTAAAGGGTTGCCGGAGTCCTGCTTTTTCAGCCATGAAGGATAAGATGCCATCTGCGGCAACGACACAGTCTGCACCGATCTCCTCATCTCCGGCCCTGATGCCAATCACCTTTTCCCCTTCTTTGATAAGATCATCCACAGTCTTCTGAGGAATGACGAAGATTCCTTTTTCCGAAACGAGATCAGCGAGCCACCGGTCAAACTTTGCTCTGAGAATGGTGTAACTGGGATAGGGTGTTCGATTCAATCGGTCACTATAGAGTTCCAGGGTAGTCGAATTGGTTTCACCCATTAGGGTGAGGATTTCCTTCGTTACATGTCTCTCTAAAGGTGCCTCTTTCCAGAGATCCGGGAGGTAATTTCGAAGGGGATGGAGATAGATCCTGCCGCCGGTCACATTTTTACTTCCTGAGAAATCTCCTCGCTCCAGGACGATCACGGTCATCCCTGAATCGGCCAATTCATAGGCACAGGAGAGGCCCGCTAATCCTCCACCCACAATAATCACATCCACTTTTTCCATCACTAATTCACCGCATAGAGCATAGCGCAAAGCGCATAGCGAATTTATTTTAAAGTAATGGAACTTATAAAACCGTAGCCGCAGGCTTTAGCCTGCGTTTAAGTGTTCGCAACCATAAAGGTTGCGGCTACTTTTCGGTCAGGGCTTTTTTCAGTTCTTCTGTCAAGGCTGGCACAATTTGGAAGAGATCTCCGACTATCGCGTAGTCTGCATAGTTAAAGATGAGGGCATTTGGATCTGTATCTACAGCTACAATCGTTTTACAAGTGCCAATACCCAGGACATGGTGGATGGCACCTGAAATACCAAAGGCCATGTAAAGTTTGGCAGAGATGTTCTTTCCGCTCTTCCCGATCTGATCCCTAACGTCTCTCCAGCCTTCATCCACAACGGCCCGGGTCGTTCCCACAGAAGCATTCAGTACATCAGCTAACTCCTCGATCATCTTGAAATTTCCAGCCCCTTTGATCCCCCTGCCAGCAGCTACCACGATGTCGGCTTCTGTGATATCTAACTTCGCCCCAGCTGTTTTCTCCAATCCGATGACTTTTTTCTTTAATGAAGTGGAATCGATGTGAAAAGAAACCGAAATGACGTGGGCCGATTTGCCAGGATTTCCGTCGAAAATAAAAGTGTTATTCCTCACGGCGGCCATTTGGGGTTTAGCTTCAGAGAAGATCACCTCCGCAAAGACCTTTCCACCGAAGAGGGGGCGCGTAGCCACAAGACGGCCATCTTCCCTGATGGCCAGACCAGTGCAGTCAGGGGCATAGCCTGTCTGAAGGCGCATGGCCAATCTTGGGAAAAGATCCTTTCCCGTGGAGGTGGCTCCTCCTAAGAGGATGGAGGGTTGATGTTCCATGACCAATTCAGCAATGTTCGCCAAATAGATATCCGATGTATAAGGGGTGAAGCCAGGGTCATCAAATAAATAGATTTTGTCAGCAAAGCGTTTTAGATTGTTCACGGCATCTTGAAGCCCACTTCCCAGCAAGATGGCAGCAACCTCTTGCCCTGTTTTTTTTGAGAATTCAGTACTCGCAGTGAGAAGTTCGAAGACAACCTTCCTGACCTTCCCATCCTGTTGCTCTGCAAAGACCCAAATCTCATTGGCCATGACATTCCCCTTTTCAAATTCGGAATACGGATTTCGGAATTCGGAATTTAATGATTTAGATTTTCACTCTGCAGTCCGCATTCTGCATTCCGCATTTTTAGATCACTTTGGCTTCTTGTTTAAGAAGTTTGACCAAAACTTTCACATTCTCTGGGAAATCCTCTTTGATCATCCTTACTGGCGGCTTCTTAGGTGGAGGGAAATATTTCTGTATCTTCACCTTGCCTGATGGTAGATACACATCCGTTGCACTCAATCCCAAAGAGACAAGGTCCATCTTCTTAATCTGAGCCTTCATCGCTTTCATCACATTCATGACTAAAGGGATACGAGGGATGTTCAGACCCTTTTGGCATGTAAATAAGGCGGGAAAAGGACAGGAGAGGATTTCTTTTCCATTCTCCACTTCACGGGTTACTTTTGCTTCCTTCTTTGGATCGTCGACCTCGATGCCGATGATTGCATTGACATGAGGAATCCCCAATAATTCTGCAACAGCGGGTCCGACAATGCCTGCATCATCATCCATTGCCTGTCTTCCAGCTAAAATTAAATCAAAGGGTTTATTTTTGAGAAAAGCGGCCAGGACTTTGGCGATGGCAAATGGATTGGCCCCTTCTAAAGCTGGATCAGTAATCTGGATGGCTTCATCTGCCCCCATGGAGATTCCCCTTCTGAGGGCATCAACCCTTCGATTATCAACCGTCAACACAGTGACTTTTCCTCCAAATTTTTCTTTCAGTTTTTGGCCTGCTTCAACAGCGATCTCATCGAAGAAGTTGGTGAAATATTTATTTTCGATTTCTAATTCAGAGTCCGATTTGACTTTTACGATCGCCTCCGGATCAGGAACCTGTTTCACCAAGACATAGATTTCCATGGCTTATCTGCCTCACAATGTCAAATGTCAAAGTTCAAAGTCCAAATAAGAAGAAATCAGCAAAAGGAATCAATGCTTTGACATTGAATAAATTTGGCATTCATTTGACATTTGGGTTTTGCATTTGGATTTTATTAATCCTTCAAATAGATCCTTCCCAGATAGTCGCACAGCACTTCATGGGTTCCACCGCCGTAGAGTAAAAATTTGGCATCCCTCCAATATCTTTGCGGAGGATATTCCGTGCAGAAGGCATTCCCACCATAAATCCTCATCGCCTCTTCAACGGCATACATGCACATCTCTGTCGCGTGATACTTGGCCATCATACATTCGTTAGTACAAGGGATCTTGTTTTGAATCATCCAGGCACATTTATAAGCATAATTCCATGACGCTTCATACCAGGCCCAGAATTTTGCAAATTTTTCCCGGATTAACTGATATTTGCCGATGGGATTTCCAAAAGCGATCCGGTTTCTGGCATAGTCCTTCGCATCATCCATCGCCCCTTTCGCAATGGCCAAGGCATTCATGGCAGTCATGACGCGGACTTCATTGAGAATGTCTCCGGCATACTGAACACCTTTTCCAACTTCCTCACCTAAGAAGTTCTCATCGGGAACAAAGACATTGTCAAAAACTAATTCGCTTGTCACGGAGCAGCGAGAACCTAACTTATGAAGCCTCTGACCGGGAACGAATCCATCACGATCTGCTGTCTTCTTTTCAACCAAGTAGAAATTAAGACCTTTTAGCCCCAATTTCGGATCAACCGTTGCCATGCAGGTGCAAAACTCAGCGATTGGTCCATTGGTGATCCACTGCTTTCTTCCATTGATCCTCCAGCCTCCATCTACTTTGGTCGCTAGGGTCCTTGTTCCGCCCAAGTCAGAACCGGACTGGTCTTCAGTAAAGCAGATCATTCCGATTTTCTCGCCTTTTATTGCTGGTACGAGGATCCTTTGTTTGATCTCCTCGTTTCCAAAACGAGCAATGAAGTAAGTTCCCATGAGGATTTGCATGATCACTGACATAGCAAAACCACAAGATCCTCTTGCCAGCTCTTCATAGAAGATCATCTGGGAGATGGTGTCCGTACCCATCCCTCCATACTTTTCCTCATGCCTCAGCCCGAGATATCCGAGGGCAGCAAAATCCTTCCAAAGATCCCAGGGGAATTCTTCCTTTTCATCCAATTCTTTTACCCTTGGCATGATCAAACGATTCACTGTATCCCGAACGGTTTGCCTGAAGAATTCTTGTTCCTCAGCAAAAGTGAAATCGAGTGCCATAGATTTTTACTCCTTTCCTCATTTCAAAGGGTTCGAGGATTCAAGGATTCGAGGGTTCTAGTATTTAATTTAAAAGTTTTTCACTTGACCCCTTGAACCCTTGGCCCCTTTCAGTTTTAAATAATATTTTTCTCTTTGAACT
>Ga0315280_10007007_pt1 | contig 15337 bp, 16 predicted proteins | sample YL17G06_40_MG_FD_203697 | JGI IMG/M metagenome (GOLD analysis project Ga0315280, IMG submission 203697) | Sediment microbial communities from Yellowstone Lake, YNP, Wyoming, USA - YL17G06_40 | ecosystem: Environmental > Aquatic > Freshwater > Lake > Sediment | place: USA: Wyoming | collected... | reverse complement strand
CTTAAAGAAGTAAAAGCTGGCCGGCTTTCTCATTATGGTAACTCCTCATAGTAACTTAGTATCACTACTAACCATACCATGAGTGTTACCCATGTATCTCAGCCTCCGCATGAGGAAAAGGCTCTGGCTCTACGTCAATAAATGTGAAACTGTGCCCTCGCAGCCTGGGTTAGTTGCCAATATCTTCATTCGGAAGTTATCCATGTTGCAGTAGCCATAAGTCGCCCTCTTTATCATCTTAATGCAGTTGTTCTTTCCCTCAACAAAGCTGTTGGTTATGCGGCAATCAAAGTAGTTCAGTATCTCTTCTATGGCGATAAATTATGATATGATAATATACTAGAATTGTAATTTTGCTACATTCATGCTTTCTACTTTATTGCAAATCGTAAATTGGCTTCTGGCGTATAAATACCTTTTACTCTTTCCGATTGCTGTTATCGCAGGGCCAATCATAACAGTTATTGGTGGTTTTCTTTCTTCGCTTGGCTATTTTAATGCTTTTTTGGTATAGGTGTTGGTTGTGATAGGCGGATCGGAATTTATTTTGGAGGTGCTTATAAGCGAATCAGTACCTATTTAGATTATGCAGCGATTGGAATGATCGTTCTGGCTTTTGTTTTCCTCGTGCTCTACATTATAATGAAAAAACAGCCCGTAAATTTTGGCGGGATATCTGATTTATACTTATTATGAATATCCTTATTGCTACAGATACATATTATCCAAACGTCAATGGTGCGGCGTACTTTACCTATCGTCTTGCTCAACTGCTTGCGAGGCGGGGGCATCACATTTCTGTGATCGCTCCATCACAAACGCTCAGAGGGACTATTTCACTTCGAGACGGCGTTACCGAGTATGGCACACCATCTATTCCGATTCCGATTTATCCCAATTTTCGCATATCGCCAATGATACTTTGCGGCAAGTCTGTTATGAGAATAGTTCGGGAGGTTCATCCGGATGTTGTTCACCTCCAAAATCACTTTATGATTGGGAAGGCCACTTTAATGGCTGCCCACGAACTCAATATTGCAACTATTGGCACAAACCATTTTATGCCAGAGAATCTTGTACATTATCTTCATTTACCAAAAGTTGGTGAAGAGCAATTGAACAAATTTGCATGGCGAAAATTTATACACGTTTATGGGGAACTTGACATAGTCACTACACCCACAAAAACTGCCGCAAAAATGCTTCATCATGTTGGGCTACAAAAAGATGTAATTCCAATCTCCTGCGGCATTGATCTTAAGCGTTTTAACCCTCAAAACGACGGCGCCTATCTTAAAAAACGATATGCGCTTCCCGATCGAGATACGCTTCTTTATGTAGGTCGACTCGATAAAGAGAAACATATCGAAGTTATTCTCAACGCAATTCCACGCATCCTCCAAAAACTTGATGTGCAACTGGTGTTAGCTGGTGTTGGCAAACTCCGGTCATCCCTCGAGAGGCACGCTGAAAAGTTAAATATTCGCAACAACGTAACATTTACTGGTTTTGTGCCCGATGAAGATTTGCCAAATTTGTATCGTATCGCTGCTCTTTTTGTGATTGCAAGTACAGCAGAATTGCAGAGCATTGTTACTATGGAAGCAATGGCCTCCAGCTTACCAGTTGTAGCAGTTAATGCAACAGCATTGCCAGAGTTAGTACATTCAGGCGAAAATGGATATTTATTTGAGTCCGGTAAAAGTCGGGATTTAGCAGAGCGTGTCATTATGATTCTTGGCGATAAGTCTCTGCGGAACAAAATGGCGGAAAGAAGTCTAGAATTAATACAAGCGCATGATATAGAAAAGGTGGTGGCATGCTTCGAAACGCTATATTTTAAACTTCAAAAAGGTTATGAAAAAAATTCTTCAAAAACATAAAACACTATGGTCGCAAAAAGCTTTTCTTTACAGCACCATTGCTGGTATTCTTCTCTTTTTTGCAAGTCTTGCTGTCAACCACATTACAATTGCTTATGCTGCCACTCACGTAAGCAATATGGTCACTGACCTTTTTCTCAATAACCTGCCTGTGGTAAATGTGGATATAATTGTTGTTGACGGAGCGTATCTTTTTCTCTTCATTTTACTTGCTATCATGTTCCGTCGTCCCCACAGTATACCCTTCATGTTAAAAAGTATTGCACTTTTTGTTCTCATTCGTGCTCTTTTCACTACCCTCACTCATCTCGCGCCTCCCTATCCACACGCACTATTAGATCACACTTTGCCCAAATACTTTACTTCCGGCTATGACTTATTTTTTTCTGGACACACCGGATTGCCATTTCTCATGGCATTAATATTTTGGCAAATTTTCTCTTTGCGATACTTTTTTCTAGTTTCTTCCTTTATTGCTGGTGGAGCAGTTCTCTTAGGACATCTGCACTATTCTATTGACGTCTTTTCAGCATTTTTTATTACTTATGGAATATTTAAAATTTGCGAAAGAATTTTCAAAAACGACTACAAGTTGTTACTTTCCGAGAGTCCTAGCCTAAACGACCAATAAGTAGCAAAAAATTAAACATGGGAATAGGCTCTATGCCGGTTCCTGTAGAAAGGTGGGAAGCTACTAAAAATCCTAGAGCAAGAAAATTGGTACCACAATTCTGTCGGGGCTGGCAGGATATGCGCCAGGAAGACTTACCTGCGAGGAAACGCAAGTAGTGGTAGAGCAAGTTATCGTGATTGACAAATAGTAGTGAAAATGCTAAGAATATAGTATCTGGGTGAGAGAGGACATGGCAGTACAGGGGAAAAAACTAAAGCTTGATTCGGTAATTAGGTCCCTGGCAAAGAGGGGGTTCTCTCTTTTTGTGAGAGTAGTAGATAAATATGCTCCAGATAGGCTGCTACTCTTTGGCCTTAACTTTTTGGATAAACGTGTCCCAAATAGAGTGATTTCTTTCGCAATTAGGGTGGTCGAGAAATTAGCTTCCAATAGGCTGCGCTCTATTGTTATTGCTGCCGCTGATAAATATGTCCCTGACGAGGTAGCGAACTCGAGAAAGGTCTGCACAGTTCTTGCTGGAGTAGGGAAGTACATTCCAGACGAGATAATTCCCCCGGAGTCCACAGGAAGGTGGGAAAATCTTAGGACAAAGTTTCATATTCCTAAATTAGTATCAAGCAGGCAAAAGTGAGCCTGTGGAGTTGATATAGCTATTTTCGTTGTAGCTCCTCACGATACTGGTGAGGGAGAAGTAGGGTATTGAATGCAGTACGAGAAGGTCTGTGTTGAGTCTTTTGGTTATGAACTTCCGGGGAATGTCGTTACATCTTTGAGCCTGGAAGAAAGACTAGCTCAAATATACAACAAATTCAATCTTTCCTACGGGCGCCTGGAAATGATAACTGGAATTCGCGAACGGCGTTTCTGGGATGATGACATAACGCCGAGTCAGGCCAGTATAAAAGCGGCAGAAAAAGCCATCAGCAAGTCTGGAGTCAATAAAAAGGATATCGGATGCCTGCTCCATACCTCAGTATCCCGTGATTTCCTAGAGCCAGCAACAGCTACTGTGGTCCATGACTCTTTGGGCCTTCCTCCCACAGCTACCATTTTTGACATCTCCAATGCCTGCCTGGGTTTCATCAACGGCATGGTAACTCTGGCAAATATGATTGAGTTGGGTCAGATAAAAGCAGGAATTGTGGTTGGCTGTGAGAGCAGTAAACGGCTTATTGACACAACCATCTATAAACTCTTGAAAGACCCGGACATCACCAGAGATAAGCTCAAACTCGCCTTTGCCACTCTAACCTTGGGGTCAGGAGCAGTGGCGGCGGTGTTAACTCACTCCTCCTTGTCGCAAGACGGTCATAAGCTTCTGGGCGGGGTAACGCGCGCTGCTTCACAGCATAATGACCTTTGTCGTATAGAAGCCGATGCTTCTTTCCTCGACTTGGATGAGCTCCCAGATATGCGCACAGACTATGAAGGGGTCCTGAAAAATGGACTGAAATTGGCACCTGACACCTGGGAAGCCACAAAACAAGAGCTTGGGTGGAAGAACTCCGACATAGATAGGTTTTTTACTCATCAAGTTAGCGCTGCGCATAGTAAACTATTGTTCAAGACCCTAGGACTAGATGATGCAAAAGACTTTTCCACTGTGGAATATCTAGGAAACATCGGGTCAGTTTCCCTTCCCATTACCATGGCTATCGGAATTGACCAGGGTCGCCTCAACCGTGGTGATAGGGTTGCCATGCTGGGGATTGGCAGCGGCATAGTCTGTCTTATGCTAGGTCTGAAATGGTAGAGAAAATGGCCCCAGCAAGATGAGTTCAGGGAAATACTCCCTCAGACAGCGATGCAATTAGATAGATTTCTTCAAGCCGTTCTAATATCTACTATTTTAATGGAAGTTTTACCCTATGGTGACAAATAAACCTAACGAAGCACGAATCGTAATTACCGGGGTTGGCCTGACCGCGCCAAACGGAAATAATCTGGCGGAATTTCGCAAGAGTTTACTTGCTGGCAAATCCGGGATACAGAAATTCAATATCCGCTACATGGGTGAAGTATTGGCAGGTATATGCCACTTCGACCCATTGAAGTATCAAAAAAAGAAGGAATTGCGCCGGGGAACGAGGGCAGGCTCTATTGCTATCTACTGCGCCCAAGAAGCAATCACTGATACCAAATTGGACCTTGCTTTCCTTGATAAATCGAGGATTGGTGTCTACCTTGGGATTACCGAGCATGGCACCGTGGAAACTGAAAATGAAATTTATGAAATTAAGCAATTTGACTACGATGTAAAATATTGGTCGCACCATCACAATCCAAGAGTAGTGGCTAATAATCCCGCTGGCGAAGTCACCCTGAATCTGGGAATTACCGGACCACACTACACATTGGGGGCTGCCTGTGCAAGCGGTAACATTGGACTCATACAGGGCTTACAAATGCTGCTGCTGAACGAAGTCGATTTAGCTCTGAGTGGAGGGGTTTCGGAGAGTACCGGTTCCTTTGGTATTTTTGCTGGCTTTAAAAGCGAAGGGGCTTTAGCTTCCCATGAAAACCCTGAGAAGGCATGCCGCCCCTTTGACAAGGATCGGAATGGTGTGGTTGTTTCCGAAGGCGGCTGCATTTTTGTTCTAGAAAGACTAAGCGATGCCCTTAAGAGGGGAGCTAAGATCTACGGCGAAATCGTGGGCTATGCTATCAACTCAGATGCCACTGACTTTATTTTCCCCGACAAAGAAAGACAAATTGAGTGCATGAAACTTGCTCTTAACAAAGCCGGTATATCTCCAGAAGATATCGATATTATCAATACCCACGGAACAGGCACCACCGAAGGAGACCCTGTGGAGTGCCAGGCAATTAGAGAAGTCTTTGGCGAATATCCCCATGCGCATATAAACAACACCAAGAGTTTTATTGGTCATGCTATGGGGGCCGCGGGTGCCTTAGAATTAGCGGGTAATTTACCCTCTTTCGAAGACTATATTGTCCATCCTACAATCAATCTGGACCACTTAGACCCTGAGTGTCATCTTAACAACCTGGTTATCAATGAACCGAAAAAGATTGACAAGGTCGACTATATATTTAATAATTCCTTCGGAATGTTAGGCCTCAATTCGGTTGTTATCGTAAAAAGATTTGAGGAATAAAGCTGAAAGCATTCTTGGAATAAACAAACGGGGGGTACATGACCAAGGAACAAATTAAAGCCACCATCCTGGAAATCATAGCCCAAATCATACCAGATGAAGACCTGAGCAATCTCAAGAGCGATATCCCACTACGAGAACAAGTGGAACTGGACTCAATGGATTTCTTAGACATCATTATGGAGCTGCGAAAACGCTATGGTATCGAAGTACCCGAGAATGACTATATGCAATTAGCCACATTAGATGGCTCTGTAGCTTATCTAGAGCCAAGGATGAAAAAACCTTAATCAATAGTGTTGGTGTAACAGGTAAATTTGTCCAAAAAACTGAGGGGCCTTCTCGCTTATCAGCTTTCAACTACTAAAATGGGGACAACTTTATTTTTCCTGCGCCCCGTCACCGCGAGATTAAGGAAGTCAGCCAAAACAATCCCGGTGAGTAGGGCGGAGGAAGAAAAATAGAGTTGACCCCTTTACACAATTCCCAAATCCTGAATTCGAAATCACAAACAATATCTAAATTCAAATCCCAGAATTTCAAACGGCTTTGATAATTGGATACTGATCATTTGAATTTGTCAGGGATTTTGTGCCTGTTATTTCGGATTTCCCCCTTCCCACCCCACCACTACGCGTCCTTGACAAATACATATCGGCTAGCTAACATGTTCCGTAATTAACAACACGGCAGGGGGAAGTAGCATGAATCGGGTGAGACATTTCGGAATTGCACTCGCCGTCATTATTTCGCTTTTCTTGATTTTCTCGCAAACGGTTTATGCCTCTATTGATGTTGGTACATTCGACCAGGCGGCTTATGCCTATTACATCGACCCTGGCACAGGTAGCATTATCATCCAGATCCTCATCGGGTCGGTTGTCGGGGGACTGGCGATGATTGGTGTGTACAGGGCGAAGGTGAAGGATTTCCTCCGCAATCTATTCAAAAAAAAGAAAGGTGATGAGGAGAGCGAATAGTGCACAGCTCCCGGCCTCCTTCCGCGACCCGAGCGGCTTCCTTTTCCAGCAGGATGGCGTCATCTACCGGCAGGTAAACCTGGTCTGCAAGGACGACTACGACCATCTAATGAGGTCCGGCCTTTATCAAGCTCTTATTGACGATAACCTTCTGATTCCCCATGAGGAGGTCAGCACTGAGCCGCCGGTATGTGAAATTGCTTACAAAGTAATCCGGCCGGAGATGATACCGTTCATCTCGTATCCCTACGAGTGGTGCTTTAGCCAGCTAAGAGATGCCGCCCTGACCACACTCAAAGTTCAGAGAAAAGCCCTTGACTTCGGCATGTCACTGAGAGACAGCAGCGCTTACAACATACAGTTCAAAAGCGGCAGGCCGATATTCATTGATACGCTTTCATTTGGGAAGTGCCGTGAAGGACAACCCTGGGTCGCTTACCGCCAGTTCTGCCAGCACTTCCTGGCGCCACTGGCATTGATGAGCTACAAAGATATACGGCTGGGTCAGTTGCTCCGCACTTACATAGATGGGTTGCCTCTGGATTTGACGAGCTACCTGCTGCCGTGGCGCACTCACCTGAGATTTTCCTTGCTTTCCCATATTCACCTTCATGCTCGAAGTCAGAAGCGTTTTGCCGACAAACCAATGGACGTTGGACAGCAGCGGATGAGTCGCTACGCCCTCTTGGGCATTCTTAATAGCCTGGAATCTATCGTCAAGAAGCTAAAATGGCAGCCCCGGGGCACTGAATGGGCTGATTACTATCAGGATACCAATTACTCACCGCAGGCCTTAGAACACAAGAAGATAATTGTGGCAGGCTTCCTGGACAGGGTGAGACCGGCAACTATCTGGGACTTGGGCGCCAATATAGGTGTATTCAGCCGCCTTGCCAGTGACCGGAGAATTCCCACCGTATCCTTTGACGTTGACCCTGCTGCCGTGGAGAAGAATTACCTGGACTGCGTTGCCAGGGGCGAGAGCAACATTCTACCGCTGGTGATTGATTTAACCAACCCCAGCCCCGCCATCGGCTGGGAGAACAAAGAGCGGATGTCCCTTAAAGAACGTGGTCCTGCTGATGCCGTGCTTGCTCTGGCTCTGGTCCATCACCTGGCCATCTCCAACAACGTTCCTTTGTCCCGGATTGCCGGGTTTCTCAGCGACATCAGCCACTGGCTTATCATCGAGTTTGTGCCCAAGAGCGACTCACAGGTCCAGAGACTTCTGGCTACCAGGGAGGATATTTTCCCCAGTTATACCCGCCAGGCGTTTGAGCAGGAGTTTAGTCGCTATTTCACAATAGATGATTCCACCGATATCCAAGAATCACAACGGACGCTGTATTTGATGCGCCGGGCACAGAGATGAAACGAAAATTGAAAGATATTCTCAAGGGGCCGGTGATTTTCTACCCGCCGCTATTTGCTGCTTTTCCCATCCTGTTTCTCTATGCCTACAATATTAGCGAAACATCGGTGAGCGAGGTCTGGCTGCCGCTGGTAATCTCAGTAGCTGCTGCCCTGGTGTTGTGGGCGGTCTTGAGCCTTATACTGCGCAGCCTGGCTAAGGGGGGAATTGCCACGACTGTATTCCTGTTATTCTTTTTCTCCTACGGACACCTTCATGACATACTTGGGTGGGGCGTGTTTGTGCCCAAACACGCCTACCTGCTCTCCAGCATGCTGTTTATCTGGGGCTACTGCGTCTATTTCATCAGCCGGGCAAAAAGGGATTTTCGCATCGCCACCAAGTTCTTAAACATAACGGCGGTGGTATTCGTTGCCATCAACCTGTTTAACATCGGTGTTCATCAAGTAAAACTGGCCAGCCTGGGTGACGTCACACCAGAAGAGTCGTCGGAGCAGACAGTTGCCAGCCCAGCCGAACTGGGCACCCTGCCCGATATCTATTTCATCATCCTGGATGAGTATGCCCATCCTGATACTATGAAGGAATGGTATGACTACGATAACAGCGGGTTCATCAACAGCCTAGAGGATAAAGGCTTTTTCATAGCTTATGAGAGCAGAACACAGTCGTTGCACAGTCCTCAGGTACTTGCCCAGGTGCTGAATATGGAGTATCTCGATGGTGAACCGTGGAGCGAGTCTACCTACCGGAAAATAGCCTACAACGAGGTGGCAAACTTCCTGAAGGCACAGGGCTATCAGTACATTGCTTTCGGAAGCAACTTTGCAAGGTACACATGGGAAAAGTATGCCAAGGACAGCGTGGACCTTTACTTAAATTACCACGGATATAATAGCAGCAGTATGGGGACTGAGTTTGTGTACATATTGTGGAGCACCACCATGCTGCAGCCTTTCTATGTCTATGTTACCGGAAGTCAGTATGAAGATAGCTATCGGTGCCAGACCTTGTACATGCTGGAGAAACTTAAGGCGTTGCCTGAACTGGAAGGCCCGAAATTCATTTTCGCCCATTTCATATGTCCCCACACACCTTATGTATTCGGTCCCAATGGCGAATATGTCGCCCCTGCAAACTGGTTAAACTATGAAGATAAACAGTTCTACCTTGGGCAGTATATCTTCATCTCGGCGGAGATAGAAAAGGTAATTGATGTATTGCTGGATGAATCAGAAATCCCGCCGATTATCATTCTACAGTCAGACCATGGCCAACGGCCAGTCCATCCCGGCCTAGTCATCGGGGGCGATGAATGGGAAAAAATACTTAACGCCATGTATCTGCCAGGCATGGATTACGATATTCTGTCTAATAACATATCGCCGGTGAACACGTTTCGGCTGATATTCAACCATTATTTTGGCACCGATTATCCACTCCTGGAGGATGACTGGGAACAGTAATCAGCCATGACAAAAAGAACCTGGCTCGGGACCCACAAGAAACAGGTGATCACGCACACATCAATTATTGTGGGGTTTGTGCTGTTCACCATTTTCGTGGTAGAGCCTCTCTTCGACAGACTTGAACAGATTGCTGGTGCATCTCGATTGTATGAAACTTCGCTCCCTGCTGTAACAGACAACATTCAGTACTCGGTTGACCACTTCGAAGCCGCCGCACAGATTCTGGAGCTGTACGGCTGGGCATTCATCGAGGGCCATGACTCTGTGAACAGCAACGTATATGTAGTATTAAAATCTGCAGACAGGACATATGTATTCACCACAGAAACAGTGGTAAGGGAGGATGTTACCCAGCATTTTAAAGAGTCAGGCTTGAACCTGGACTACTCGGGATTTTCGGCTCTTATTCCGGCAAGAGAGATAGCCAGCGGCCAATACTCCGTGGGGATTTACATCAGGAAAGATGATATCGAAGCTCTAATATATACAAACAAAGCTATAATAAAATCAGGAGACACCGTAAAGACCGAGTGAATGAACTAACGTTCGGGGATAGTATAGAAAAGGTACATGTTATCGATTTCATTCTGACCTTGCTTCCGTTTACACCGATCATTCAATACATTATTTTCCCTGCGCCCCGTCACCGCGAGATCAAGGAAGTCAGCCAAAACAATCCCGGTGGGTAGAGCGGAGGAAGAAGAATAGAGTTGACCCCTTTACCCTTTATATTATACTCTATGAATTAAGGATGTTGGAGAAACTAAGCTATTACGTGTTGGCGAACCAGGAACACAAGTTTTTATCGCATTTTCCCAAGGATTGAAGGCTTAGTTAGCCTCTGATTTCGAAAAGAGCCTGACGATGGATTACGATGTTCTAATTATCGGTGCGGGAATGTCTGGTCTTGCCGCCGGCATCAGATTAGCCTACTATGGTAAAAGAGTTTGCATCGTGGAAAAACATTATCGCGTTGGGGGACTGAACTCTTTTTACAACCTTGGGGTACGTAAATTCGATGTCGGCCTCCACGCCATGACCAATTATGTTCCCAAAGGTGTTAAATTAGCGCCATTGCCCAAGCTACTCCGACAGCTCAAACTAAAAGCTGAAGATTTCGCCCTGTGCCCACAACGGATGTCACTAATCAAATTTCCCGACAAAACCCTAAGATTTAATAACGACTTCGACTTTTTCGTCCAAGAGGTCGTCGATAATTTCCCAACGCAGGCTGACAACTTCCTAAACTTGCTCAAGACTATTTTCGAATATGATGAACTGAACCTGTATGCCAAACCGATTTCGGCTCGCGAAGTTGTGAGTTCCATTATTTCCGACTCACTTCTTGTTGATATGATTTTTTGCCCACTTATGTTTTATGGAAATGCCCAAGAGAATGACATGGAGTTCGGACAATTTGTTATCATGTTCAAGAGCATCTTCTGCGAAGGCTTTGCCCGACCTCAAGCTGGGGTACGCCAAATCCTCGATGTACTGGTAAAGAAATACAAGGCTTGCGGCGGTGAATTAAGGATGAAATGCGCGGTAGAAAGTCTCAAATGCGCTAATGGCAGGGTTGAATCAATCCTGCTCGAAAACGGTGAAGTTTTGACAGCTGATAGGATACTATCATCCGCTGGCTATGTGGAAACGATGAAATTGTTGACCAACCATAATTCCTCAGATTTCAATTGCCATGCGGGGCAACTTTCATTTGTAGAGTTCATTCTGGTTTTAAATAAGGAACCCGCTGAAATAGGCTACAACACAACAATCACCTTTTACAACAATTCGGATAGATTTAATTATCGAAAACCTGACGAGCTGGTTGATGTTTCCAGCGGCGTTATTTGTTGCCCTAATAACTTCCAATTCGAAAATCCTTTGCCAGAGGGCGTGCTCAGAATAACCAACCTGGCTAACTTCGACCTCTGGAACATATTGAGTGAGGAAGAGTACCAGGCTCAGAAAGCTGCCTGGCTGGAAACCACGCTCAAGGAAGTAGTAAAATTTGTACCTGATTTCCGCGATTCAATTATCTTTACCGATATCTTTACTCCCAAAACAATCCACAGATTCACCAGCCACATAAATGGCGCAGTCTACGGGACGCCAAATAAAATCAAAACGGGGAGGACTCATTTAGACAACCTATTTATCTGCGGCACGGACCAGGGATTTCTGGGAATAGTGGGAGCAATGCTTAGTGGTATCTCTATGGCAAATCTTCACGTTCTACAGAAGACGTAAAAAAAGGAAATCTATGAACCGTGATTGGTTGAAAGATACAAGGTCAGAATATGATGTCATCGTCATTGGAGGTGGATTGGCGGGATTAACATGTGCCAATATGCTGGCCAGAGGAGGATACTCAGTTTTACTGCTTGAGCAGCACTACAACCTTGGTGGATTGGCTACCTGGTTCAAAAGAAAGGGGCATATCTTTGATATCGCCCTACACGGATTTCCAGTTGGCATGATTAAAACCTGTCGTAAATACTGGACTCCTGAAATTGCTAGCATGATTGTTCAACTCAAAGGAATCAGATTTGACAACCCCCAGTTCTCCTTTACTACAACTTACGACAGGGAGGACTTTACACGTGTCTTGGAGCAGCGATTCAAAATACCCCGAGAGAATGTTGAAGGTTTTTTCGATACAGCGAGAAACATGAATTTTTACGATGACCAAAGCATGACCACAAGAGAATTTTTTGAAAAATTCTTTCCTGGCCGTGACGATGTTCACCGCATGTTAATGGAGTCAATCACTTATGCCAACGGGTCAACTTTAGATGATCCTGCGATAACTTATGGGATTGTGTTTTCCAACTTTATGAGCAAAGGTGTTTATAGTGTTCGAGGGGGAACAGACCAGTTTATCGGAAAAATGCGGGAAGAGCTTCTAAAAAACGGCGTTGATATTCGGACGAAGTGCTTGGTGGAAAAAATCATTACTAACGATAAAAAGGTTGGCGGGGTAATAGCGAACGGAAAGACGATTAAAAGTAAAACTGTTGTCTCCAATGGTAATTTGTTATCAACCATCCACAAACTGGTCGGAGACGAGAATTTTTCTAAAAGCTTCGTTACAGAGGCCAAAAAAGTGCGCCTCAATAACAGTAGCTGTCAAGTCTATATAGGTATCAAAAAAGGCGAGAGGATTGGCTACATCGGGGATCTGCTTTTTACCTCAGAAGCGGAGAAATTCGATCCTCAAGAACTTTGCAGCAAAAATACTACCAGCCGGACGTTTTCAATCTATTATCCACAAACCCGGCCAGGCTCTGATATGTACTCCATTGTTGCCTCCTCCAATGCCAATTATGACGACTGGGCAAATCTGTCTGAAGAGGAATATCACGCTTCCAAGGAAGAATTGATTCAACGAACGCTTGATGCTCTGGAGAAATATGTTCCTAAAATTCGAGATAAACTAGACCACCTGGAAGCCGCTACTCCAAAGACATTTCAAAGGTATACGCTCCATTTAAGTGGTGCCTCCTTTGGCACCAAATTTGAAGGATTAAAGATCAGTATGGGGCTTCCTAAAGAGATACCAGGACTTTTTCATACTGGCTCCGTGGGGATTATTATGTCAGGTTGGCTGGGCGCAGCTAATTACGGAGTAATTATTGCCAATGATGTAGACAAATTTCTCTCAGCAGGTGCAAGAAATGTATGATTTCAAAGGACAAACTATCATAATCACTGGTGGAACCAGAGGAATAGGCAAAACCATTGCCGAGAGTTTCTTGAAGGCAGGTGCTAGAGTTATTGTCACTTATTCGACAAATGAAGCTGCGACGGCACAATTTAAACAAGACAACAGCCAATTTGCCGAAAATATTGATATCCAAAAATGCGATGTCACCAAGTATGAAGAGGTAGAAAAGTTTTTCAAATACATAGACACGAAATATGGGAGCTTTGAAGTCCTGGTAAACAACGCCGGTATCCGAAAGGACTCTGTTCTGGCGATGATGAAAGAATCGGACTGGCATGATGTGCTGAATGTCAATCTCACCGGGATCTTCTATATGTGTAAATTTGCTGTCCGGAGTTTGATGCGCAAACGATATGGACGGATTATCAATATAAGCTCTGTGATGGAGAGGTATGCTTTTGAGGGCCAGGCAAATTATGCAGCCGCAAAGGCAGGCCTGAATGCATTGACTAAATCGTTGTCCAAGGAGGTAGCTACTCGGGGCATTACGGTTAATTGCGTCTCCCCGGGATTTATTGCCACCGAATTGATTCAAGACCTTCCAGACAAATTGCGTGAAGCTTACCTGGCCAGGATTCCCGTAAAGAGATTTGGAAGCACTGAAGAGGTGGCCGCTTGCGTCCTTTTCCTGGCTTCCAAAGAAGCGTCCTATGTTACCGGTTCTACTCTTGAGGTGAGTGGAGGATTATGAGATGGAGGAGATTCTAAATGCTATACCCCATCGTCCACCATTTTTGTTTGTCGATAGGATCGTAGAATTAAGCGCAACAAAAATCAAAACCACGAAAGAGATAAAGCCTGATGAACCAGTTCTTGCAGGACATTATCCCGGACAACCCATCATGCCCGGCGCACTTATTTGTGAATCCATCTTTCAAACGGGTGCAATTCTGCTTTCCAAAATGATGGGCGGTATGGGGAAAGGTATTCCTGTTCTGACCCGAATTAATAACGCCAAGTTCAAAAATATCGTCAAGCCCGGCAACACTCTGGATATTGAAGCAGAGCTGGTGGAAAAAGTCAGTAATGCCTATTTCATGAAGGGCAAAGCCTCGGTCGCCGGCAAGACATCGGTCACGGTCGAGTTTACCGTTACCTTAGCCAAAGAGGTACCTTGATATAATCGGAAAAAATAAAAGGAGCACTATATGGATTTCTTAGACATTGCGGATAAGACTTTTCTTGTTTTTGGGGTGGCTAATAAAAAGAGCGTCGCCTTCTCTGTTGGAGAGGTTCTTTCCGAGGCCAAGGCAAATGTAATCTATAGTGTTCGCTCACCGGCAAGAAAAGAGAGTATTTCCAAAATCCTTCCTGGTGCTGATATTTTCGTGTGTGATGTCGAACGGGAACAGGAAATCAAGAAACTGGCTGAAGACATTTCCAAAAAGTATCCCAAAATTCATGGTATCGTTCATTCCATAGCTTTTGCCAATTATGAAGAAGGACTTAAGCCATTTCACGAAACAAGAAAGAAAGACTTCCTGCAATCAGTTGATATCTCCTGTTATTCCTTAATCGCCATTGCTAATGCGTTTAAAGACCTATTAGATGAAAAGGCATCTGTTGTTACTATCTCCATCTCAACCACCAAAATGGCAGCCGAACCCTATGGCTTCATGGCTCCGGTAAAGGCTGCTCTGGACTCAACCTTGTGTTTCCTGGCTAAATCCTTCAGCTCTTTTTCCCAAATCCGATTTAATTCCGTGAACGCCGGATTGTTAAAAACCTCGGCATCTGCAGGGATACCAGGATATTTGGATTATTATCTCTTTTCCGAGCAATTAACCCTGCGCAAAAAAGCTCTGACCACTAAAGAGGTAGCCAATATCGTGGCGTTTCTCCTGAGCGAGCGGTCCAGTGGCATTGACGCCCAGGGCATCATTGTAGATGCTGGAATGTCAATCAACTACTTTGATAAGGATATTATCAAGAAAGCATTAAGGTTTTAGTAAGCCCATGACTTTGTTTCCTGTAGTCATGTCAGTTACTGGAGCTGGACATAAGCTCTCAGGGAAAGAAAAGGTAGCTCATCTAAGCCGAATTGCTCGAGAGGCGCTAAAACTGAGTGCCAAAAAAAGCCGAGTGAGGCTCGGAGAACTGCTCAAGGATGAAAAGGGTGTACCATGTCCAGTTGCTGGCAATTATTGGTCTCT
>Ga0315280_10007006_pt1 | contig 15338 bp, 10 predicted proteins | sample YL17G06_40_MG_FD_203697 | JGI IMG/M metagenome (GOLD analysis project Ga0315280, IMG submission 203697) | Sediment microbial communities from Yellowstone Lake, YNP, Wyoming, USA - YL17G06_40 | ecosystem: Environmental > Aquatic > Freshwater > Lake > Sediment | place: USA: Wyoming | collected... | reverse complement strand
ATTTTCGCTCGTCCCTTCAGGACGCGGAAGAACGACTCTTTCCGCAATCGCTTGCGCCTTGGCGGCTTTGGGTTGGCGCGCAAGGCGCGAAAGACCTTTCTCCACGAACACCGGCAACGACCGACGCCATCCGACCATCGTGCCGCCACACGATACTTTATGCGCGATATGGACGCGCACAACGGCCTCGATGCGGTTCGCACTGGCGCCTGTTATGAGGTTCCCGACAAATGGAATTCGGACATGCACCCGACAGAAGATGGGCGAAGAAATCGGCGTTGACAACGCATTGGCGAGGCGGGCATCTTCTTGGAAGCGAGTGGTTAAGGATTCCCAACACAACGGCGCACGGTCTGCCAGGGAGCGGCCGCGTGCAGTCGTCGGCAGCGGGCACAACCGCAACCCAAGGAGGTCTGAACACAATGTTTGGGCGCAAGATACCCGACAAAGTAATGGCACCGACCGGCTCGCCAGTGAACACGGAGGGACAACACGTGGAGAAAAAACCCGCGACCGATCGGCCCCCAGTGTCATCTCGCAACGAGATAGCGCCGCGGCGCTTGAATAGCGGGACGGTGGAAACCGTCATCGGCGAGGATACCTTTATTGTGGGCGTCAAAATCGTTTCCAAGGGAACTCTGCGCATTGACGGGCACGTGGAAGGCGAGATCCAGGCCGAAGAGGCCGTTGTCGTCGGGCCGACCGGCACCGTCAAGGCCAATATCACGGCCCGCACCGTGGCGATCAGCGGCAAGGTTTACGGCAACATTATAGCCTCGGAACGTTTGGAGATTCAGCCGACCGGCGAGGTTCACGGCGACCTGCAAACGGCCGCTGGCGCGTTGATGGTGGAAAGTGGCGCCAAGATCGAGGGCAAGTGTCTCATGGGGCTGGACGAAAAGGAACGCAAGTCGGCCGAGTCAATGCAAGCGGCGGCCGAGCATCGTTCTTCTGCCGAAGCGGCCTGTTGATCTGACAGTCAGACGGTGCAGAGTCACCAGCGGTTGGTCTGGCGATCTCTCCGACGGCTCAATCGTCGCAGGCAAGAATCTCGACGACGTGACCGTCAAGTTTAGTCTTACTCCCAGAAAGTTGCAACGAACGTTCGGTCAAAAGCTCCGCCTGCCAGGTTTCGATGACTACCCCTGCGCCTCGTGTTTCCGTTGTGATTCCCGTCTATCAAGGCGAGCGCGACATTGCCGCCTGTCTCCGGTCGGTTCTTGATCAAAGCATTCCGCGCGACCTGTACGAAGTGATCGTGGTCAATAACGGCTCGACCGACCGAACGGCAGCCATCGTCGCGGAGTTTCCCGTTGGTGTGGTGGATGAGCCGCGACGAGGAGTAAGCCACGCTCGAAATGCGGGTGTTGCTCACGCGCGTGGCGAATTGATCGCTTTCACGGATGTGGATTGCGTTGCTGACCATCACTGGATCGAGGCTTTGGTCGCTCGCTTCGACAGCGAGCCGGATTTGGGCGGTGTGGGTGGCTACATTGCGGGGTATGATCCGCAGACGTCCGTGCAGTATTACATTGCCGAAAGCGGCCTTCTTTCGCAGGAAGAGGCGATCCGGGATTTGCGCTACTCGAAGCCATTTGCGATGATGGCCAACGCTCTCTTGCCCCGTCGCCTGGCGGAGGAGGCCGGCGGTTTTGACCCTCAGTGCGAACTCGCCGGTGAGGATGCCGACCTGTGCTGGCGGATCGGTGACATGGGCCGGCGGTTTGTGTTTGCTCCCCATGCCCTTGTCTATCACCGCCACCGCCCGACTGTGCGATTGTTGTGCCGATGGATGTTCCGCTACGGGGTGGGAACGGTCTATCTGATGAAAAAACACCGTAGCCGCTATGGCATTGGTCGCGTGTTTATACACGGCTGGCACTATGGGCAGTTTTTCAAAGCTCTGGCCACGTTTCTCACCCCCTATCCACATCGCGGGGGCGACTACTGGGACCGTCTCTTTGCCGGCTACGACGTCCTTCGTTTCGCTTGCTTCACGGCGGGACGCGTGGTCGGCTCGATCCGCTATCGGACGATCATTCTTTGAGGGGCCTTCGCATGGCACACGACCGGCGACTTCACTACACACCGCTCCAGGGGCTGAAAACGCTTCTTCTCCTGCCACTGATCGCGCTCTATGTGTTGGTCAAGACCTGCGTGGTTCGCTTCCTGCTCGGTCGGCAGCGGCCGTCGGCCCAGAACGTCGGCGACCCCGGCCGATGGGACGTCGTCTGCGTCAGCCACGTCAACTGGCGACACATCTGGCAGCGCAATCATCACACCATGAGCCAGTTGGCACGCCTCTCGAAAGTTCTCTACATCAACCCGATCCGCCTGGACACCTATTGCAAGCACACGCCCTGGCACCTTCTGCGATTCCGAAAGGTTTGGAAGAACATCTGGCAACATGAGATGTTTGTTTTCCCGCTGGAGACTCAATCGCCGCTGTTCCAGCGGCTCAACCGCTTTCTCTTGGAGACACGTATTCGTTACCACATGAAGCGGCTGGGGTTCGGGCCGATTGTTCTTTGGTTCTACTTCCCCTCGCAGCGTTGGTTGACGGGCTGTCTGGGCGAGCGAGCGGTGGTCTATGACATTCAGGACGAATACCCCCAGTTTCCCTGGGCGCCTCGCGACACGGCCGAGAAGGAAAGGCGGTTACTCGCGGAAGCCGACGTCGTGTTTGCAGGCACCGACGCCCTCTACGAGCGCAAGCGGTCGCAGGCGCGAAACATCCATTTCTTCGGTTGCGGCGTGGACTTCGAGCGTTTCAACACGGTTTACTACCGCGACAGACGGCACGAGTTGCGCCATCTGCGTGGCAAGGTGACGCTTGGCTACTTCGGCGCCATTGACAACCGCATTGACCGCGACCTGCTGCTGTGGTTGGTTCGCGAGCGACCCGACTGGAATCTGGTCATGATTGGACCGATCGTCGGTGGGTTATTTAAGCGCTTTTCGGCGCCGAATGTGGCATTCACGGGGCCGAAATCCTATGAGCTATTGCCACGCTATTTGGCACTGTTTGACGTCTGTCTGATGCCATTCGCGATGAACGAGATGACGCGGCACATCAATCCCACCAAGGCCCTCGAGTATTTTGCCTCGGGCAAACCGGTTGTCTCGACGATCATCCCCGACATGGTGAAATACTATAGTGATGTCATCTATTTTGCCTCGACGCCCGAAGAGTTTTTGGCTCAGTGCGAAGCCTGTCTGGCCAATTTCCCTCCCGAGAGGCGCGAACGCGGCCTGCAACTTGCCCGCGAGCGTTCGTGGGAGTCGGTCGTGGCTTCGATGCGGGAGCATATTGATCAGGCTATTGCCAACAAGGTCGGCCACTCGCGTGATTGAGGGACGGTCTCGGCTTCCGGGTTTCAGGTTCCAAGCTCCAGGTTTCAAGCGTTTGAGACACGAGAGATTTTCTCCGTATCCTTCTAAGAGCGCCTAAAAGAATGAGAAGGTCTTGCCGTCCCAGCGGGACAGAATGACAATAGCCCAGCCTTTCAAGGCTGGGAAAGAGCGCACGAACGAGCTGTTTGAGTCCCGTCGGGACGGCTGAAAGAGTCATTTTCCTTGTGCCTTTCAGTCGTCCCTACAGGACTCGGTCCAAGAGGGGAAGGCTCCAGTTCCCAGCCTTAAAAGGCTGGGCTGTTCTCGTTTGGTCCCGACGGGACCAAGGCAAAACGCATTTTTTTAGGCGCTCTAATTGTCGGCGGCACAAGGATTCAGGCCATGCGTTTTGGGGCGCTGGCATTCGTGTCATGTCTGATCATGGCAATGAGCAGCGGCACGCCGACCGATGCCGCCGGCATCCTTCGTTACAACATCGCTGCTGAACCGGAGACGCTCGACCCAACCAAGGCGACGGGCATCCCCGAGGCCACGGTGATTCTCAATTGCTTCGACGGGCTGGCGCGGACCGATCCCAGCGGCAATGAGATTATCCCTCGCCTCGCCGAGCGTTGGGACATCTCGCCCGATGGTCGAAGCTATACCTTTCATCTTCGCGAGTCACTGTGGTCAGATGGCCGACCGGTCACGGCATACGACTTCGAGTTTGCCTTTCGGCGTCTTCTCGATCCTGCGCAGGCGGCAGAGTATGCGCTCATGCTTTTCTGCCTCGAGGGAGCCGAGGACTACAACAGCGGCAAAGAGAAAGACCCATCGCGCGTGGGGGTCCGGGCGCTCGATCCGCGAACGCTCCAAATCCGCTTGCGGGCCGCAACTCCGTTTTTCCTTCGGCTGCTCTGTCATCAAAGTTACATGCCGTTGCCGCGCCATGTCGTCGAGGGCAACCCCGACTGGGCTCTCTCGCCACAAACGTATGTCTGCAACGGACCGTTCACGCTAGTCGAGTGGCGCCACCATGACCGGTTGATTCTCAAGAAGAACCCACGCCACTGGGATGTGCAGAACGTGGTGCTCGACGGGCTGGTTTTCCGCACAATCGAGTCGGTCTCGACCGAGCTGGCGATGTTCGAAACGGGCGAGTTGGACGTGACGTATCAGGTGCCGACGGAGTCCATTGCGCGCGTTCACAGGACGGCGGAGTTTCGGTCGTTCCCCCAGATCGCTACGTATTTCATCTGTTTCAATACGAAGCGACGGCCATTCGACGACCCGCGGGTGCGGCGCGCGTTTGCTTTGGCGATAGATCGCCGCGTGATCGCCGACAAAATCTGCCTGGGCGGCGAGCGGCCGGCTTTGGCTTTCGTCTCGCCGAGCATTCGCGATGCTGACGGACGGCGCGACTTCCGCGAGGTCGGCGGCGATCTTTTCGACGGGCTGAACGTCGAGACCGCCCAGCGCTTGCTTGCGGAGGCGGGCTATCCCGGCGGGCGTGGTTTTCCGCGGGTTGCTTATCTTTACAATGACGACGAGCGTCACCGAAAAATCGCCATGGTGCTCCAGAACATGTGGAAGAAGAACCTGGGCGTGCTGGTCGAGCTGCGCGTCGAGGAATGGAAAGTCCTTTTGACCCATCGCCGCTCGGGCGGCTACGATGTTTGTCGCCACGGATGGGTGGGCGACTACGCCGACCCTTCGACCTTTCTCGATCTGTTCATTACGGGAAGCGGCCTGAACGACTGCAAATGGTCGAACGCCGACTATGATCGCCTCATTTCGGAGGCGAGAGAGGAACTTGATGCCGCCAAGCGCATGGCTCTGCTTCACGAGGCCGAGAAGGTTCTGATGCGTGAAATGCCGATCGCGCCGCTTTTCTTCTACGTCACGCTTTACATGCAAAAGCCATACGTGAGCGGCGTGGTGCGAAATGCGTTAGGTTACACGTATTTCGACCGCGCACGCGTTGAACTAAAATAGCCAATGGTTTTTGCCGTACTTTGTCCGAAGATCGTAGCACTTTCCGAAAGCGATTGACAGAGGGCGGAGGGAGAACGAAAGTCGGCCAGATGTGTGATTGCCGTGGCGAGGAGCAGCGGATCGCGTTGAGCGAGAATGGCCTCCAGGAAAAAGCGAACAGAGGCGCGGGCGCGGGGTGGCCGCCGGCTGTTGCCCGACTCATTCGCCTCGCCCTGCTCACGATGGCGGCAACGGTCCCCTTCGCCATCGAACCCATCTACAGCCGTCCGTCGGTCAGCCAGAGCTACTACGTCGAGTGGACGGGTCTAACAGTCGGAATCCTTGTTTTCGCCATGATTCTCGTGTTGCGGCTGCCGTTGGGGCGGCCGACTGCGCTGTTCTGGTGCTATCTCGTTTACCTCGCCGTCATTTTCGTTTCCATTGTAGCGCGACCGGTTCCTGGCTACGGGTTTGCCAATGCTATTCTGCCGCTGACGGGAGCGGTCGTTCTCTTGCTGCTCGAGCTGATGCCGATAAACCGTCATGGGCAAGAGTCGTTGTTTCTGATGCTGGTCGGAGTGGGGTTCATGTCGGCGGCCTATGGGATTTTGCAGAATTTCGGTGTGGAACTGTTCCCAAGCGTGGTGGAAAGCGAGCGCCAGGTGCTTTCGTCCTTTTTTGGTCATTCCAACTTTATGGCATCGTTTTTGGCGCCGATTCTGTTTCTCGCCGCCTACTTTGCCGAGCCCAGCCGCGACAGCCGGTTGCGCCTGATGGTTGGAGTCGCGATCGGAACGACTCTGGTTTGCCTCTATTGGGCCGGGACTCGTGCGGCGACGCTCGCCATCCTCGTTGGCGCGGTTGGTCTGGTGCGATGGCGCTGGCCGCGCGTGACAATAGATCGTCGGCGCCTGGCGACCTTCACCGCGGTCATTCTGGTTCTCGGGATGGCCGCGATGCTGTGGGGACAATACGGGGGCCGTCACCGCGAGACACTTTTGCGTCGGCTCTCCTCGCACCGCGAGATGTCCAACCGCGCCTTCTTGTGGCTCATCGCCATCGAGATGATCCGCGAGAAACCCATATTAGGGATTGGCTACGGTCGCTATAATGCGGAGTTCTGGCCTTATTGCGAGCGCTATGTCCAGCGTCCGGGTAACGAGATGTTTTCCCATGCTCTGCGGCAAATGAGAGGATCGAATCCCGGGCAGGCGCACAACGATCTGCTCGAGGTGGCTTGCGAGACCGGAGTTTTTGGTACCGCCGCATACATTGCGTTGTGGGTCGTGGCGTTCGTTTTCTGCCGCCGGTGCGCTCGAGTGGGCAGGCCGAGCGATCAGCGTCTGGCACGTTATTTGCGGGCGGCGTTCCTGTGCGTTTTCGTGGACAGCCTTTTCGGTTTTCCCCTCCAATTGCCCGCCAGTGCGGTTTTGTTTTGGATTCTTTTGGGAACCGCGGCGCAGACTTACCGGCGCGTCATCGGGCAGTGGGCAAGCGCCCCGGCAAACGACATTCCGGTCTCCAACCGGATTGCAGCTGAGTCCGGCGGATGAATCCAACGACGCCCACGCGACGTCTGGTTCGACACTCGGCGAGCTATCTGGCCGGACAGACTCTGTTCTTTCTCAGCCGGGTGGTTTTCTTTTGTGCTTTCACGCGCCTGTTTACCCCCGAGACCTACGGCTACTTGAACCTGATTACGAGCGCGTTGCTTTTTCTCACTGTTGGTGCTCGCCTGGGTCAGAACGATGCGCTGCTTCGGTTTCTGCCCGAAAGCGAAAGACGCGGTCTGGCCAAACAGTATGTGGCATCGGCGGTGATCCCGACCCTGGCGTTTGGAGCCATCACCGTTGTCGTGTTAGGCAGTTTCGCTCGTGCGGTAGCCAGCTGGCTTCAAATCTCAGATGATCTGAGATGGGCGCTTTACTTCGCCATACCCATCGTAGGTTTGCGGATTGGTTTCGACCTGACGTATGCGATCCAGCGCTCGCGGGAACGGCCCGACGAGGCGGTGGCTCTCGATGCGGCGCGCAATTGGATCACGCTTTTGGCCAGTGTGGCGCTGGTTTTTGCCTGGCGTGCCTCGTTGGCGCCGTTTTTTCTTGGCCAGCTGGGTGGCGAGCTCGTGATCTTTGTGATTTGCCTGTGGTTTCTGGGACGGCGCTTTTCGCTCAATCCGTCGCGGATCGAAGGGTCTCTTTTGCGCGAATCCATGCGCTATGGGCTGCCGCTAGTTGTTTATCATCTTGCCGCCGTGGGCCTGCTCTATGTGGACCGCTACCTGGTTTTCGCGTTTTTCGGCGCGCGCGCCGTTGGACACTACTCGGCGGGATACAATCTGGCGGCCATGGTGCAGCAATTCATTACCGTGCCGGTAGCCCTCGCCGTGACGCCGCTGTATATGAATCTCTGGGGCCGAGGCGAGCACGAGAGTGCGCAGAGGTTTGTGCAAACGACCCTGCGTTGGTTTTGGCTGGGAGTTTGGCCCTGTGTGTTTGGCATGGTTGCCGTCCAATCCGACCTTGTCGTTCTTCTGGCGACCGAGAAATACCTTGAGTCGAGCGCCGTGATCGGTTATATTCTGTTGGGCTGTGTTCTCCACGGGGGTTATCCGATTTATGCGGCTGGACTTCTTGTGCACAAGAAGACCAGCACGATGTGTTTCTGGATGATCGTGGCCCTTGCGATTAACGTTGTGGCCAATTTGATCTTGATCCCCGACTTCTACATTGTAGGCGCGGCGGTGGCGACGATGTTGAGCTACTTGGTCCTGACGGCCGGTTTGGCGCGAGCGAGCGGGCGCTATATGGCGCTGCAATTCTGGCCGCGTGAGGCGACGATCTATCTGGTGGGGGGATTTGTCATGTTCGCGGTGGTTTCCTCGATTCCTGCATTTTCGCCGGCGGTCTCGCTGTGCGTGCGGCTCGTGGCGGGGGTATTGATTTACGCGGCGTGGGTGTTGGTGGCCGACGGTGAACTGCGCCACCGTTTCATTCTTCTGGCGAAGGCATCGAGATGAGCAAGAAAACCGTTCGGCCCAGCACAGTGGAAAGCAAGGAGATCGCACGGGCAGCCGAATCTGCGCCGCGACCTTTCCAAGCCTATCACGCCGTGTTGATCGTGGCGTTGGGTGTCCTCGTCGCTGCCCAGTATTGGCTTGGGCGCGAGATGTTCGAGCGCTATCGGTTCAACGTAATACGCCATCCACAGGTTGCCCAGCAATCGCAGTGGGCACGAATGACGGGATGGATGCCGCAGAGCCATCGCCTGAGATTGTCACGCCTGGTGCTGGGTTCGTTGCTTTCGCCTCTACCGGCCACTCTCACTGAGTATGTGGACCGCCTCCACAAGGTGGCAGACATTTTCCCCTACGATGGGATTCTCCAGTTGGAGCTGTCGCGCAACTTATACGAACAGGTGCAACGGCGGACGACCCTCCAGCTGGACCAGGCTTTGGATCTCCTTCGCCAGGCTTTGGAGCACAACCGGCGGGCGTTTGAAACTTATTTCGACGTCGAAGCTTACAACCAGACGGCGTGGATTCAGATGGAGTTGCACGGCCTTCAACTTGCTGCCAAACGGAAGCCCGAAGCCGATGCTTCGCTACAAGCGGCCATCGAAGGGTTCCATCGCGTGTTGGTTCTCAACCCGGGCGACGCGGACGCCCTGGAACATCTCGCTTACATTTACAGTTACATCGCCAGCGCCAGTCAGCGGTCCGAGGACTGGCTTGCTTCGCTCGACTACGCCAAGCGGTTGCTCGAGGTTCAGCACGACAACACCAATGCCTTCTATTTCATGGGGATTGCCTATGAGAGCCTCGCACTGCAGGAACATGCCTTGATTTGTTACGTGAAAACACTGACCTATCCTTCCACCATGCCGAATGAAAAGCGGATGTGGGATCGTAAGGTCATTCTCGATCATTTGGCTGCCTTCGGTTACACGGCTAAGCTTCCTCCGGAACAAGGCCGTCCGACCAAGTGAGCGCCAAAGAGCCGGCGGTTTCTCCCCTGGGCCGGTTTGGTCTTCGAGTAAAGAAACGATGAGAGAAGGTTGGCTTGGAGCCTTTCACGCCCCAGGGAGCTCGATTCGCGGGCGGGTGCGTGGACCGGATGCCGCCACGTCTTGTGAAAGCACCGGGACAGGCCATTGGGGACGCAACGGTAATCGCGACATGTGCGAAGCGATGGCCTGGCGCACTTGCTCGGCCGATGCTTTGGTCAGCAGCTCGCGGGCCAACGCTTTGACGTCGCTGAGGCGCAATTCACGGATCGTTTGCTTGATTTCGGGGATGCGCAACGCTCCCATGCTGAGCTCGTCAATGCCCATGCCCACCAGGATGCCCGCCATCGTTGGATCGCCTGCCATCTCGCCGCATACCCCGACCCAGATGCCGCGTCGGTGTCCGGCATCAATAACGGACTGGATCAGGCGAAGAACAGACGGATGGAGCGGTTCATAGAGATAAGCCACCTTCTCGTTCACGCGATCCACGGCGAGTGTGTATTGGATGAGATCGTTGGTGCCGAGCGAGAAGAAGTCCACTTCGGTGGCAAGCAGATCGGCGGCGACAGCCGCCGCCGGCGTCTCGATCATGATTCCGACTTCGATGTCGCGATCGTGGGCGATTCGGTGGCGTCGAAAGTCGCGCCGAACTTCTTCGAGCATGGTCTTGGCCGCCCGCACTTCCTCGATGCTCGACACCATGGGAAACATGACTTTGATCCGGCCATAAATGCTGGCCCGGAGAATGGCTCGAAGCTGGTGCCGGAAAATCTCGGGATACTCCAGACAAAGACGAATGGCGCGAAGGCCGAGAAAAGGGTTCAGCTCCTGGGACAGTGGGACCGTTTTGGCGAACTTGTCGCCGCCGAGGTCAAGCGTGCGGAAAATGACGATTCGTGGCGAAACCGCCGCGACGACGGACCGATACATCTCAAACAGCTCCTCTTCGAGCGGCAGGCGATCGCGATTGATATAGAGGAATTCCGTGCGAAACAGGCCGATGCTTTGCGCACCGTGTTCGATGACGTGGGACACCTCCTCGGGCAGCTCGATATTGGCGCTTATCTCGACCTGGTAGCCGTCGAGTGTTTCCGCTGGTAGATGGCGATTCTTGGCCAGCTCTTGTTCAAATTGAATCAAGGTCTCTTTCGACTTGATGTAGCGTTCGACGGTCATGCGGTTGGGGTGAACGATCACAATACCATTCACGCCGTCCACGATCACCTGGTCGCCCGTGCGCACATACTGCGTGATCATGCCTGTCGCCACGACGGCGGGGATCTCGAGGGCCTTTGCCATGATGGCGGTATGCGACGTCGGCCCGCCGCAATTGGTCACAAAGCCGATCACCTTCTCCTTGTTCATGCTGGCCGTGTCGGACGGCCCGAGATCGTTAGCCACTACAATGGCCTGTTCGGTCAACGCGGAGAGAACGGGCCGTTCCTGAACCATGAGATTGCCCAGGACACGTTGCGCCACATCGTTGATGTCGGCGGCGCGCGCACTGAACATTTCGTCCTGAATCTTCTCGAATCGAGCGAGCGTTTTTTGGACCTGGGAATGAAAGACAAACTCGGCGTTCGTGAGATCGCGTCGAATCCGCTCGACCGTGTCTTGCTGAAACGTCGGGTCGTCGAGAATCAGCAGGTGGGCATCGAAAATAGCCGCCTGGCGCTCGTCCACCTGGCGGGCGACTTGCTGGCGCAGGCGGCGAAGATGTTTCTTGGTGGTCTCGATTGCACGTTGGAAACGTTCCACCTCACGCTCCACCTTGTTGGGGGCCACCGGACGGGCTTCGATGACCATGTGATGAGGGTCGAACACAAAGGCGCGCCCAATGGCAATTCCCGGCGAGGCAGAAACCCCCCGGAGAGTGACCTGACGGGATGTTGTCGTGGAGCGAGCGGCATGTGCCATTGCGCGTTCACTCCTCATCGAATTTATTTGCGATCATCTGACACAAGGCTTCCATAGCACTCTCGGCGTCCTTGCCCTCGACTTCAAGTGCTAATTCCGTGCCACAGGCAGCCGCCAGCGTCATCATGCCCATGATGCTCTTGCCGTTGACGCGCTCGATGCCATTGCTGACGGCGACACGGCAGTTTGGAAACTGATTGGCCGTCTGAACGAACAACGCCGAGGGGCGAGCGTGAAGACCGAGCGAGTTGACAATGCGCACCTTGCGGACGATTTTCGTCTCGCCCGCCTGCACGGGGGTTTCCGAAGACTCCACCTTTCGCCGTCGCATTCCAACCCTCGATCGCCAAACGTCAGCGAGTGGAAGGAATAGGACAGCGCTGAGCGGAAACGCAATGTTTTTTGGTTGAGAGAAAAATGACGAGGTGCATTTGAATTCTGTTCCCTTCGCAAGCGGTCGAACAGAAAAGAGGAATTCGCCGTCGGGCAACCAGGAAAAAATTTTTGATTCGGCTTGCGTTTTGTCTTGACTTGATTCCGACTCTGTTCGGAGTATTCGAACGAGTTTTGCGGATCACGGTATCTTCTGCACTGTGCTGGACGTTAGAGCGCAGAACGGAAATTGGCAGATCCGTTAGAAGAAACGAAGGGATCCGCAAAATGTGGCCGCGACAAGGCGGCTGCACTGCAAAAGGGAGAAAGGGGTGATCTGCAATGGCAAAGAAGGGAAAGAAACCCGTCAAGAAGTAGCGGTTTGCGAACCTGCCTATCTTTCTCGGAAGTTTTGCGGACCAAGTTTTTCTGAAGCCTCACTTACCCCAGTGACTGGAAACGAAAGCTGCCGGGGCCGGTGAAGGAGACAGACGGCCAGTGAAACTTTGTGAGGGAGACAAGAGGATCGCTCCAGGGAGAAAGGGGTGACAGAAATGGCCAAGAAGAAAGCCAAGAAAGTGGCAAAGAAGGTGGCCAAGAAGAAAGCCTGCAAGTAGTGCAGGAAAAGTGACTCGCGGGCTAGGCAAGGCCATCCGCACGTAAGAGCGGATCGTAGCTCCGGCACACAGAGGTGCGGGCGGCGGCCAAGACGATCCACGTGAATTGGACAAAAGGGTCCCTGCCAACCCGCATGGCCACATCGAACGACCTCGGAGGAGAAGGAACAAGACCTTCTCCTCCATTTGTTTTTACGGACTGGCACGGCCATACTGCCCATGAACAATCAGGCCCAAGATGCCCACGCCACCCATCAGCGCGCTGACAACGCTAATCAATCAGTCCGTGCTTTCTGAGGAGCCGCTGCATGAGGGGTTCGATCAGGTCGCGCAAGGATTGGTTGGCATACGCAAGCCATGACATCGGACTTTCGGTGTCCAGCGGCGCGTCGAACGGGTTGCCTTCGAGATCGGTGATGATGACGCCAGCCTCACGAGCAATCAGTTCAACGCAACAATCGTAGGGATGACCGGCGAGGCCTGGCACGGCGCCCGGCGGAATGCCGCGTTCGATCATGCGGCCGCGCAGGTCGCCATTGAATCGGTCGTGGCCGACGATGAGTTCATACCATTGGCCGCCTGTGGAGAGATATTGATCGGTGAACACGACCGAGCGATCGGCGCGCAGACCTCCAAGCTCGCGAACAAGTTCTTCCTCGATGGCCGAAACGATCTCTTTGCCGCCGGGGAAAAAATTGGTCAGCATCGCGAAGCCGTGTTCAATCGTTTCGGCACGACTCGGCGAGAAAGCGATCTCGCGCTCTTCGTTGGTGTCGAGTCGCTGCCGAAGGAGCTTTGGCTTCTGTCCTCGAATCGCGTAGAGGCAATCGGCGTAAAGCTGCTTGGAAGTCGGCAGCTCGGTCATACAGGCCACGACGGCGTCACGAAGCCGTGGTGGTTGGCCCGCCTCAGGCGGGTTGGGAACAATCGCCGCCAGCGACCAGGCGCTTCGCTTGTCATACATCAGCGGCCGCGTTCCGTCAATCGGGTCCACGATAAGATAGAACGCCGCATTCTCGTCGGTCGTGTCTTCGGGAAACGCAAGCCGTCCCGCCTGACTCAATCCTTCGGCAATCAGGATGAATCGGTCCGACTTCGCCCACTCGCGGCAATACTCAACGAGTATCTCTTCGACATCGGCATCTATTGCATAGATGATGTCGCCGCCCTCGTCCTTCGCCACTTGCGCGAGGGCGGCGGGATTACTCGCGCGCGAGGATTCGATTACCGCACGTTGGGCGCTCTGAAGAGCGCGGAGGTCGCCGAGGAGTCGTTGAATAGTAATCTCATCCATGCACGGAAGTTTGAACTCCGAACTTGTCTTTGTGCACCTTCGTGTCTTTTCGTGGGTCTAGAGTTTCAGAACTTTGCCCATCGCCGCGTAGTGGCTCTTGAGCGCGGGATAGAGATTCACGAAGTGCGAGTAGATTTCGTTGTATTGCTCGTGCTGCTTCGGATCGGGATCCACGCGCATAGCGACCGGCAGGATGCGTTCGGTCGTCTCGAAGAAATCGCCGAAGACGCCCGTTCCCACGCCCGCGAGAATCGCCGCGCCCATTGCCGCTCCTTCGGTGTTCTGAGGAATCGCGATCTGGAGACCGAAAATGTCGGCGACGACCTGGCGCCAGAAAGGACTCTTGGCCCCGCCCGCAACTAGACGAACCTGCTCTAGCTTGGCCCCCAGGCTCTTCATGATCTCGATCGAATCGCGCAATGCAAACGTCACACCCTCGACGATGGCGCGAACCATGTGGCCTTTGGTGTGGCGGTAGGAAAGCCCGATGAAGGCCCCGCGTGCGAACGGGTTCTTGTGAGGCGAACGCTCGCCCATCAAATAGGGGAGGAAGAAAAGCCCTTCGGCTCCTGCCGGCGTTTTCACGGCCTGATCCATGAGGATGTCGTAAACGTCCACCCGTTTTTTCTTGGCCGCCGCACGCTCGACCTCGGCCATGTGATCACGATACCAACGAAGCGACATCCCTGCCGACAACATGCAGCCCATCAGATACCACTGGCGGCGGGTGCTGTGGCAGAACGTGTGCAGTCGCTCCTGCGGATCAACCTGTGGCGCGTCCGTTGGGGTAAAAACGGTGCCCGATGAGCCGAGGCTTGTCATCACGCGTCCCTCAACGACGATACCGCTGCCAATCGCGGCGCATGTATTATCAGCTCCGCCTCCAACGCAGGGCGCGCCTTTTGCTAAGCCTGTTGCGCGAGCGGCCGCCGCCGTGACGTGGCCGCAAACATCGTAGGACTCGAAAACAGGCGGCAACCACTGGCGCGGGATTTTCAAGAGGTCGAGCAGTTCGTCGCACCAGCGCCGATTCTTGACATCGAACATGACGGTGCCCGCCGCATCGGAAACTTCAGCGGCGTATTCGCCCGTCAGGCGATAACGAATGTAATCCTTTGGGAGAAGAATCTGGCGGACCTTTGCGAATTTCTCCGGTTCGTGATTGCGAAGCCAAACCACCTTGGGCGCGGTGAAGCCGGCCAGCGCCGGGTTGCTCACCAGCTCGTGCATGCGCCCGGGACCGATGGTGCGCATGATTTCGTCACACTCCGCGGCCGTCCGCCCATCGCACCACAGGATGCAGGGACGAACCACTTTGCCTTTCTCATCGAGAAACACCGAGCCGTGCATCTGGCCGCTGAGGCCGACGCCTTTGATGTCGGCGGGTTTGACGCGGCTTTTGGCCAGAACGGCCTGGATGGACTGACACGTCGCACGCCACCAATCCTCGGGCCTTTGTTCGGCCCAACCCGGCTGTGGCGTCAAGAGCGGGTATTCGATCAGTTTGCTTGCCCGCGTATTGCCATCCTCGTCAATCAGAAGCGTTTTGGTGCCCGAGGTTCCAATATCAATGCCCAGCAGATAGCCCATGATTCTCACTTCCTTGCGATCGAGTTGGCCAAGCGCCCATTTGAAGTCTGGGGTTTTGATGCCGCTGCTTGTGCGAGACAGGCAATCGAAAACGATCGGCAAAGTCAAGCATCTAGTGTAGTGTGTCACAATTGTCTTGAATAACATAAAGTTCTGATGCATGCTCTCCCCCCATGAGACTCTTGTAGGAGGAGAGACGATGCACAGGTTGAACGTGGACGCGGAAACGAGAG
>Ga0315280_10007005_pt1 | contig 15341 bp, 14 predicted proteins | sample YL17G06_40_MG_FD_203697 | JGI IMG/M metagenome (GOLD analysis project Ga0315280, IMG submission 203697) | Sediment microbial communities from Yellowstone Lake, YNP, Wyoming, USA - YL17G06_40 | ecosystem: Environmental > Aquatic > Freshwater > Lake > Sediment | place: USA: Wyoming | collected... | reverse complement strand
GGCGGAAGCCCGGGGTTCAAATCCCCGCCGGTCCACCATAATTTTTATCCACAACGGATTTATATCGCCTGCGGACTAATCCTCTGCTTGGTGAGTGAGGCGTGAGGGAGGCAGGTTGGGCGCGTCTCCTTGATGAGGACCCTGATTTCAGGCGTTGGTTCGAGAACCTAGGTAGGGGCAGTGCTGGAACTGCGAGGGAGAGGGCTAGGGTCCTCTACAGGTTTCTCAGGTTTCATGACTTGACCCCTCATAGCCTAGTTGAGCTTGGTGTGAAGGATCAGCGGAGAATCGAGGATCTCCTCATGGATTTTGTGTCCAAGCTTCACAGGGACGGTAAATCTCCGGGATATATCGAGAACTATTTGAAGGCCGTCCGGTCGTGGCTTGAGTTCAACGACATCAGGTTGTTGAGAAAGATAAGGATCGGGAATCGGAATGAGACGCCGTCCATCGCTGAGGAGAGGGTTCCGACAAGGAGCGAGCTGAGGCAGATATTGAACTATGCCGATGAGAGGGCCAAGTGCTCAATAGCGCTGGTTGCCTTCGCTGGCCTGAGGCTCCAGGTCTTGGGTAATATGGATGGCACGGAGGGGCTGAGGATCAGGGATCTTCCTGATCTGCGGGTGGAGGGCAAGGATGTCCTGTTCGCCAAGGTTCCTGCGATGGTTGTTGTGAGGCCCAGTCTCAGCAAGGCCAAACATAGGTACTTCACCTTCTTGGCGGATGAGGGGTGCGAGTACCTTACGGCTTACCTTGAGAAACGCATTGCTATGGGCGAGGAACTGATGCCAGACTCGGCTGTAATTGCTGTGAAGCCGGGGTTCGAGAGGATGGGTAAGAGCCCGAAGAACCGGGGATCAGCGTTCATCGTCACGAGGAACGTTTCCAGGGAGATACGTGAAGCCATGAGGCCCCGCTTCAAGTGGCGCCCCTACGTGCTGAGAGCCTACTTCGACACTCAGCTGATGGTCGCTGAAAACCATGGGAAGATCAGCCACGCCTACAGGCAGTTCTGGATGGGCCACAAGGGGGACATAGAAGCCCGCTATACAACGAATAAGGGAAGGCTGCCTGAGGGGGTCATAGAGGATATGCGCAGCTCCTTCAGCGCATGCGAGGAATACTTGACGACGAGGCCGTCCAGTAGGGAGGAGGATCCGGAACTCACTACGATCAGGACGATGGTGGAGAGCGGGGTCTTGGACCTCTCGAAGCCGAATGTCAGGCAGTACTTGGTCCAGAAGATGGGCATAGGAGACATGGATGTACGTGTCGCTAAGATGAGAGAGAGCGGGCTAGAGGAGGACAAGGCCATAGTGAAGGTGATCTGTGGTGAGCTGGGCATCGAGCCCATGAAGCTTGAAGCTTTCAAAACAAAGGGAGAAGATGACCCCAAGAAGATAATAGATGAGGAGGACCTTGAACGGTACGTGGCTGAGGGGTGGGATGTGCAGACCGTGCTTCCCAGCGGAAGGATACTCGTCAGAAAGTAGTCCGGTGACATTCAACATGTCCCTTCCCCAACTCACAGGAGCTTAGTAAGCTTGTTCACCAGATTCTCCTTACGCTTGTAGATCAGTCTCTCTATGAGGCTTTTCTGCATGTTCACGTACTCCACTAGGGGTTCCACCACATCCTTGCTGATGCTGTGGTCGATGAACTCGTGCTTCAAAGTCTCCAGGGCCTCGGCCTCGCCCTCATCGTAGACATAGATGACATCTCCCATGACCTCCCCAGAAAGCTTTGAATTACCGTCAGGAACCCATCTGACTCCTAGATCGTAGCCCATGCCCGTGGCCTGCCTCAGCCTCTCCAGCTCCTCATCGAGGCACTTCTGCATCCTCTGTCTCTCGGCTACGCAGGCCTTCGCCACTACCACTCTCCCTCCCGGCTATAACTCGTTATATCCTGAGCTCTGAAGAACCACTTGCCCTCCTTTTCCGAGCACTCTCCGATTGGGCGCCTTGTGGACGCAGACCGGGCCCATGCCTCTGGCGACGCTCTCAGGGTCTGTTAAGGATCTGCCGCATCTCCTGCACTTGGCAATCCAGGGCTTCTTCCTCTCCGCTTCGATCCGCTCAGGCCACTTGATCAGGTGGGCTAGATGGTAGCGTTGCAGGATCCTGGTCGCCCCGTCCATCTCCTCGACGCTGTAGTCGACGCAGGCCCGATGGCTGGTCATGTACTCGGCCAGGGCTAGTAGGCTCTCCTTAGAGGCGTAGCCGTGGCCCTCCGATTCGTGGACCTCGGCGATGAGGGCCGAGAGGTGACTCGCATCCATGCTGGTCAGCATCACGGAGCCACCTCAGGGACTCTGCAGGGAGTCATGACGCCGAGGCATAGGAACAGGGGCGGGGCTTCCCCCATTCAGGTCCCCCTCCTGAAGACGACCAGGTATCTGACGAGCCTGGCGAGCCTCCTGTCCCTAGTGAACCTGTTCTGGATGTCCGGGTGGATCTGCTCGGTCGATAGGGGGCAGAGGATCATCCTCTCGACGGTGAAGCCGTCTCCCTCGAACGCATGGATGTAGTGGTGGATGAATACCGATTCCTTGGGCTCGTCCTCAGTATAGTCGCTCATCAGGAGGGCCACGCGGCCGTCCGGGTGGAGCCTCCTGTAGGAGGCTTTGGCTAGCCTCCTGAAGTATTCCAGGTACTCGTCCCTCGACAGGGAGGAGATGGACCGGTCGCCGTACTCTCTCTCCTTCTTCCTGTAGTACGGGGGGTCGAGGAAGAGGATGTTCGGCTTCCCCTTCAGGCCCTCTATGACGGATATAGCGTCGCCGGTCCTTATCTCGGGCCGCCTCTTGGAGCATTCTGGGTCGATGTCGTACGCGAGGCACCGCCGACTCATGACTAGGCACGTGTCGACCGTCGTTCCCGAGCCGGCCATGGGGTCGACCACCAGGTCGCCCTGCCTCGTGTAGAAGTAGAGGAGCTGGAGCACAAGCTGGCCCGGGGTCCGTCCCTCGTACTCGTAGCCGAAGAGGGGGTGGCAGCCCGAGAAGTTCCAGACGTCGTAGGGCCTAGGGCTGCAGTTTAGTCCGTCGTTCGACTCAGACAGCTTCTTCAGGCGTTCAAGATCGTCCCTGCCCTCCAGCAGGATAGCCCACGTGAGAGGATGGTCGAGGTGATAGTAGTCAGCGACCTCCTTGAGAGACTTATCCTTCTCGAAGAAGTCAGACTTTACCAACGAATTAAACTCGTTGAATTTCTTGGTAGAGTAAGACACTGTCCTTTGGTCGATACCTATTACTTCACCGATTTGTTCCTGTGTCCAGCCGAGTAGGCTCAGCTTGTACATGAGGGCGTCCCGGCCCATCCTTTTCTGGGCGAGGATGCCGGAGACGCACTCCGAAGCCCATTCAGGGGTGACGCCGAAGCTGATGGCGATGTCCTTCCAGACGAGGCTTAGGGAATCCGGCGCCTGCGCGATCTTCCTCAGCTGGTACTTGATGTCCCCCTGGGGGAGCCTCAGCCCGTGCTTGGTATTCAGCTCGGCGGAGCGTACCATGAGGTCGACGAGGTGCTGCTGCTTGTCCAGAACCTCGTCCCGCCATTGAGTGGCCTCTACCTTCTCGATGCGCTCAGAGCCGTTCTGCCTGTTATACTCCCTGTAGGCTTCGAGCCGATGCCAGCCGTCGAGGCAGATCGTCCTCTCCCCCTCGTCCTCACTGATCCTCTGAACCACGATGGCGGGGAACCTGGCGCCCGCCCTCAACGCCTCGAGATAACTATCAACTGTCGTCCGAGACACGTTCTGCCTCGGATAGACGTCGTCGTCCCTCTCGATCTGGTCTATCCGGAGTAGCATTGAGGCCGACCCAAGGCTCATGGAAACACCTCCGGACGGTCGGCCAGACAGGGAGGCCCACGTGACCGCGGGTCTCCTAGTGGCCGAGAGGTTGAGATGGGCCACAGTATCAGGTCGCCTCCTCCAGGGTCGCCAGCCTGTAGGGGCGGTATCCCCGCCTCCGGGATTGCTGGATCATGTAGCGGGTCACGCCCTCGTCGAAGTCGCCCTTCAGGAGGGGTTTGAAGACCTCCACTATCTCGTCGTCCGTTCTTCCCGCGGCCAATAACTCGCAGAGGATAGCGTGGTGCTCCCTGTGGCTCAACTCTTGAGCCCTCCCCCTCTCGATCAGTTCCTGAATCTGCCTCCTGACGCCGGAGACTCTGCGTCCCGATACGGGGCGATGCCTCGTCCGTTTCCGTTTGGCCTTCAACCTTTCACCCAGCTCCACCAATCCGAATTGATACCAGAGCTCCTCAGGGTCAAGAAGCCTACCGTCCCATTCTTGGACTGGCTTGACTAGCCCATCGCCTTCGAGCCCTGCGATGATGGCCTTCGAGTTATGCGTGTATGGCAGTCGCCAAAGTCGGACAATATCTCCTAGGAGCTGGGGATCACAGTAACCCTTCGATAAGGTCGTCTGTAGATATCGTAGGAACTGGCTCGCTAGCCCGTCTGGGACCTTGATCTGTTTGATGGGTATGAGGATATGGTAGCCCTTGAAGCCGCTGAACTGGACGTAGGGCCTCAGCCCATACTCTTGTCCCAAGACCCCGAGGACCCGATCCGTAACCTTCCTGGCCCTTGCTAGGTCGCCCTTGAAGTCGATGTCTACGAATACGACCCTCAGGATTCCTTCATGCTGGTCCTTGACCGTGTGCGTCTGGATGAAGCAGTCCAGATAGGCCGAAGCCTTGACTAATTCGAGTAGGTCTTCCCTATCGTGGCATAGGACCTGGCCCCCAGTCGTGCTCGTCATGGCCTTCCTTGGGAACCACTCGGTCTCGGGACCGAGAAGCTTCAGGAAATCCAGGTTAAAGCTCATGCGAAGCCCTCCTTGCATTTGGGGCAAACAACAGTAGCTCTTCCCATGATCTCGACCTTGGAGCATGAATCACTCCATTCGCCACAGAGCTCGCATTGGGCACGCGCAAAATCTGGGAGCGTGGTAGGTTTGGCCGGCGACGGTTCTTCACCTTCAGATGGGGGAGGTAACTTGTCGGGGTTGCCGAGTTTCCTCAGGACCACGCCTGTAAAGATGTTGCAAAGGCGGGACTGGGGCTCGGAATTGGAGGGTATGGGAACTTTGAGTTTCGTCCTATTCAACGCGTCTGTGAAGCCGAATTCGAGGAGATGTTCCTTGAAGGTCGTGGGGGAAACGCCTTCGCCATAGGCTTTCCTCAGTTCCGCGATGTACGCTTCATAGGTCTCCTTGTTGCTGATCTTGACGAAACCAGCTTCCGTGAGATAGTCCTTATTCCCGTGTTTCTCTTGCCAGAGACGGATCAGGACCTCCCTCAAGACGCCCAGGTATCCTATCTCGGTGCGCTCCCCCTCCTCGACTACCTTTTGCTCGAAAGCCCTCTCGATGTCGTCGTCACATTCAACCTTGATCAGGTTCGATAACGCGAAACATATGTACATCAGCTCCACGTTTCGACCCGCAAGTTGACACAGTTGATTGAGTTGAGGCTGTGAGACGAAGCGAGCTCTTTTTTTGTAGAGTTTCTCCCTAATCTTCTCGGCCACTTCTTCCTTAGTGAGCGCACCTATGTCGCTAATTTCCGCGCCTAAGTCCGTAATTTTGACGTCAACAAGGTCAACCAAGTCAATCAGGCTATCTATCTCTTCAAAAAGGTGGAACTCGTTGCCTCTGATGGCCAGGATGTTATCCATGTACCAGAGGAAATTCTCGGTATAGACGAACTGGGCGAAGGCGCCTTTATCCATGTTCACAATCGGGATCTGAGGATTATTTGTTTCTCTGACGTGGATCGGGATGGTCCTTGTCTGAAGCGCCTCCTCGATCTCCGCGTGCACCGTGAACAACTTTGCGCGGAAGATATCGTAGCTCTCGGTTTCTAGGGTCTCCGGGTTCACCCGACTGTACTTGACCCCCCTTCTATAGCCTTGTCTGAAAATGCTATTGAGGTCGGAGTCCGCAGTTCCCGCGAAGCTATCTAACTCATCTGCTAGGAGAGTGACCTTATGCTCTTGGATCGCCCGCGCTACGAAGGGGGGGCTCGTGTTGCCAGTCATGTAGCCATGATGGCAGATATTCATGACGGCTTCGCCCGTAACGGTCTTGCCCCCACCATACTCGCCCTTCACTCCGAGGTAGAAGGCGACGGAGAGAAGGTCCTGCAACCAGCTCTGGAAAACGAAAAGCTGGGTTACGCTGAACTCGTGGGGGTGGGGGAAATCTAGAAATGTCCTAAGATAGATCCCATTTAGGGTCCAGAGCTTGTCTAAGCCTTGACTCTGTTTCTCGCCAGCAATCCACCTCTCCACTGCCTCTCTCTGGGGCATCTGGAACAGCCATTCTTTCGGTGGCTTCCGGACGAACTCGTACCTGACACCTTCGACCAGCACGTACCGATGTGGATTCCTTTGTGCAGGATCGTCGTATTCTATCTCAATGGCTGCGAGGCCGCGCTCCCCCGCCTTCGTCTTATACACGTATTGGCCACTGCCCAAGGGCTCGTATACGAAGTCGGCGGTTAGTCCTCCCGCGGGATGTAGGACGTGGACCTGATCCTTGGTCTCCTCCTCACCTGGTGATGACGTGACTTCTTCGAAGAGGGGGAAGATCCCCTTCGAGAGCGCCCTTCGCTCCTCCAGCGTGGGCCGGAAATCCTTCAAGACGGTCAGCGCGGCTTTGTGGGTCTTGACAGGATCACCCGGGTAGAACGTCGACACGATGTACTCGCCCTTGAACCCTATGACGAGCGTGGAACCTCGACGCCTCAGGCTGATAGCTGGCGAAGGGGTAGGTGAAGTCACTTCCGCGCCTCCACGACCACCGTTACAAACCGGTGCACGAGACCATTATTTTCGGCGCAAGGTTTAGGCCGTGAAAAGCTCTCGACATGGAAGACCTCGCCCAGGAGACGGGTCGCCTCCTCCACGTCCCGCGGTAGGCCTTTAACCCGAATTTCCAGCCGAGCCATTTCTACTATCCCGTTCCAGGGGTTCGCGTAAACTTGCCAGATAGGGGCACCTGCCGGGTTGACAGGCTCCAACTTCATCAAGCCTATAGAGACACGTCACCCATCCCACTTCATCTCGACGCATCAAGGGGCAAGGTTTCAGCGTCACTTCGAGTTTCACATCTCGCTTCAACATGGCGAGTTTCTCCCCTGCGGGCTACGGTGCAGCTCTCTCGGAGGCCCTGTTGAGGAGCCACGTCAGGGGGCTGATTAGCTCCTTGAACTGCCTCTCCGTTACGTCCCCGATGATAGATACCCCGTAGAGGAGGCCATCCCTCTCAATCCCTTCATGGCTGAAGATCCTCCCCTCCTTCTCGGCACTCGCCTTCATGTTATCCAGTATCCTGCGAACCAAGAAATTCCTCACCAGACCACCCATGTCCCGGTTACTCATGTCCAGTGGCGGCGCGAAATCGATATCGATCTCATCCTTCTTCAGCGCTATGGAGCCGACCACGACGCCACCCTTCGTCTTCAGCTCCAAGGATTGCAGCGCCTCGGCCCTCGCGGTCGGCGGGTGCTCAGGAGGACCACCCGTAGGCGATCCCTCGGCGACGATCGCAATTCCCTGCTTCACCAATGCTGAGGCATTCTCCCTAGGTATGCTTGCGATATCCTCAACCTTGAAGGGACCATAGGCCTTCCCGTTGGGCCCGACGAAGGCCTGAAGGTCCTTCAGGAAGCGGACCATGACTAGCTCCTCGCGAGTCTTGGTGGGTTCAGGCCCTACATCCATGGAGCCGGTCGTCAGCTCCTCTGCGCTGACGGCGCCCCCTGCGATCATATCCGAAATAGCGCGGTTCTTCGCCCTGGTATGGGCCGTAGCGTAAATGTCGTGTTCTACATGCGCAAAGTTACGTTCTCTGGAGTCGCAGGCTCCGACCCCTACGCAGCTGCGTCCGTTGGGGGCGATGGCCTGGACGACAACGCGCCAATTGAAGCTCCCATCGTCACGATCCGTCCTCTCCTCCTTGAGAAGCCGGTCCGAAATCCCAAAATAAACTCCAAGCTTCCGAAGGCCACTACGCTTGAAGTGTCGTTTGCCGGCTATGAGCTGGTAGTCGTCGTCCACGAGTAGCTTCGATTTCAAGGCCTCGAACCGGGCCCACTGTGCTGCAGCCTCTTCGGGAGTAACTAAAGGAAGTACGGGTGCCGGAACTATCTGCTGGCTATCACTCATTAAGTTGCGCACTCCTTGCTTTCTCTGGATAGGATTCATTGATTTTCTTCAGTTTTTCGCGGATGGCTTCTCTGATCAATGCTGAGCGGTCGGTGCCGCGTTTCCGTGCTTCTTCGTCTATTTCGCTTATTATACGAGGGTCTTCCAAGAAAGTTATAGATTGCATAAGAAGCAGTAAGCGATAATCTTATATAAGTGGATAAGTGACCCTATATGGAAGCTAATCCACTTATGAGGGCATCTCAATGACTGAGAAAAAGAGATCTCGCATAGACGCATGTCTATCGATACTAGAACTACTGGCACGTGCAAAAGAGGAAGAACCTTTAAACAAATACGAAATAGAAAAAGAAGCGAAAATAGAACACAAGGAAGTCTACAATCTTATCAAAGATCTTAAGGAAATTGGGCATATCCGGGTAGTAAAAACTGAGAAATCTCGAGTGGGGCTCCCGGTAGAATTCTACGATGTGACCTTTCTGGGACTAGCAGCCATATTTCAGGGCAACAAGAAGAAAATTGACATGCGCCACATTGCAGCAAAATATAAAAGTTTCCTTCCGCTTGTATTCGGAAAATGGGATCACTTCGTTAACCTTGGAGCAGAAGAGGCCGCTATAGAACTTCTAAAAGCATCCCTGCAAAATCCTATCCGCTCTTATATGGAAAATCTTGAGGAAGTAGTAGCAATCTTTAATGGAGCTGGAGCATTTACTGAGGTTTCCGAGATTGATTTCATTAGATTTTTCAAGGATTTGAAGAAGGACCCTGATTATGAGAGAATCAAAGGCGTTAGAAAAAGATTCCCTTCCTTATACATGAAGAGTGTTTATAAGTTTTATTTTGCAAATCGAGACGGATATACCGGATATATCCTACAACAATATAAGGAACTTGATTGGCAAAAAGTAATAGCTGCTGATCCCGAGATGCTTAAGATGGCACTATTTCTTTTGGATATCGAGATTAGAAAGGCTTTTGATCACCTGCAATTCTATAATGATGAAAAAAAGCTTCTGATATCCAAATCAAGCTCTACGGCTGGGTAAATCCGAATGGAGGGCGACCGGCCAGAAACCCGTCATCGAATGACGAGTTTTCACGAGACAAATTAGCTGGAGAACTCAAAATATCTGCTGGAAAGATCTCACAGGACCTTCAGCTCGCCGCCGCCCTCAAGAATATCCGAGCGTGGCGAAGGCTCGGACGAAACGGGAGGCCCTGCAGAAACTCGAGCAGATCAAGGTTCTCGAGGAATCCGGAGATTGTGACGACCAAACAGTGATGATGCGTCTCGGTTATCCGCCGAGGTCCTCCCAAAGAGTTGGAGCGACCTGATTCGTCGGCTGGAGGAGCTTTCGGAGGGCGGGAAGAGAATCTTAGGACAAGTAAGCGATGAGGTCCAGAGAGCTGTCTCGGCGCTCGGCGAGCAGCTGAAGGCGATGCTGGAGAAGAGGGCGGCTGAGGAGTCGGAGCTTGAGAAGGCGAAGCGCCGAGTCAGGGACTTGGAGAAGGATGTCGAGGATCTCCGAAGCAAGTTGAAGCTGGGCGTGAACCTCAGGACCCTGCTTCAACCCCAGAACGGCACCGCTGAGGATGAGGAGAGGCATCGGAAGGAGGTCGAGGACCTTCAGGCGACGATAGCGCGCACACCTCGATAGGCAGACAGGGAACAAGCGTTTAAAGGGTGAGCACCCATGGAATGGGTCAGAATGGGAACCGCAGTAACTGGGGGCGTTACCGCGGTCTTCTAAGTGGCCGGCGTTCCGTCCACTCCACAAGATAAATGGTGGATGGCAGTGCAGTTGAGTAGGGAAAAGGGTAAGGGTGGGCGGCCTCCGAGAAGTCTGGTTGCTCTCCACTATCTGTTGGAACGTGAGCCTCTGGCCTCGAACAGGGTGCTCGCCGAGAGGCTGGGGGTTAAGGTGGAAACCCTCTACACCTACAAGGGGAGGCTTCAGAGGAATTTTGTCGACATCGACAAAATCTGTCCGGAGTGCTTTGAGGAGAGCATAGTCCGCGACGAGGAGACTGGGGAGAGGGTTTGCCGGCGCTGCGGCCTTGTGGTCGGCGAGTACCTGGGGCAGCTCAGCGATGATCTGCCCTTCGACACTACCTATGCTTTGACGAATCATTTGGCGTTCGGTAAGAGCTTGGGCGGCACGCTTCCTAGAAAGCAGCTGTACAAGGTATTGGCGCTTGGCCCCAGTGGAACCAAGGATCTGCCGATCCGGAGCACCCAGATTCAGGTTATGAGCAGCGCCGTGGAGCCGCCCGTGGTCAAGGCGATGCTGAGTTATGGTAGCATGATGTTGAAGGAGCTCGGCTTGGATAGGGACGAAGATACGTGCCACGTCCTCAGCGACGAGTATGGGAAATGTGTGAGGACGGTCGCCGCCTTCCTCCAGGTCAGCAGGGTGAAGGTTCAGCCCCACCTCGTCGCCAGGGCGGCCCTGTACCACATTCTGATACAGCTGTACCCTGAGAAGGCTGAGGCTGCGCGTTGGAGGTTCCCCTTCCAGGAGCACCACCTGGAGCTGGTCGAACAGCTCGCCCTCCTCGCGAGGAGGGTCGAGACGAAGCCGTCGAGACGCCGACCCCCATCGTAGGAGCCCTGGTTATGGGGTGGAGCTGGGTCCTTCTTCTGGTTGCGGGCCTCGTCGCCGTAGCCGCGCGCGTTGAGGGCTAGGTCGAGTTCAAGATGACGGTCTTCACCGCCATCGAGAGATCCACGTCCTCGTGGATGGCTACTTTCTCCAAACTCTGGGCCTGGGGTTAGGTCTAGGCATGGCATTCACCCCCCTTGACGACCGAAGTACCTTGGAGTGGGGAGGAGAGGTTCTTTCGTTTCCTTGAAGGGTTGCAATGTGAAGCAATGGTGCTTCCGTGATGAAGTCAGCCGATGGCAACGAGGGCGATCTAGTGACCACCGACCCTAGATTGACCAGAAGCCCTCCGACGTTCCGCTTTCGAAGTTAATAGTATTTCTGCCATGAAAAACGTTTTCATGCTTCCTCTAAGGGCGCGAAGTGCTATCTATTTTTCTATCGAGGGAAGAGGTGCCCAGCATCTTTCCTGCCAAAGGAGACGTACATCCGACTTGAAGGCCGAAGAGCTTGGCTATTCTCCTCAAGTCTGGTTGGAGAGCCTCTTCAAACGGATCGTGGAATCTGAGGCGGGCCGCGGTGGAGTGGAGGCCCTCTGCCAATACCTGGATCAGATCGACTTCATACCAGAGATCGTCCCGTTGCGTCAGGCCATGAAGGGGGGAAGCATCTTCTTCGAGACGGCGATGGCGAAGTGCAGCAAGGAGCTCCTCAAACGGCCCGTCATAGCTAGGGAAGACGAGATCGTCGAGTTCCTGGGTTGCGTCTGCGAGAAGTGCGGCTTCAGGACGACCCTCAGGAAACTCATCGAGACCAGACACCTGTGCCCGAACTGCAGGGCCTCACTGCGTCCCCTGTACGCCAAAGTCCTCGTGGAAATGATCAAGGGCGGGATGGAGACCACGCCCGAGGCCGTCATGATGAACGCGGCTTACGACAGGCTCACCGAGTCCTATGTCGCCGCGTATGAGGCCTTGAAGCTCGTCATGGATGAGACGGCGCGGACCTTCGGGTGGGAGCGCTTCCGAATCGAGGACCCCCAGCTTCGCAACTACCTGGACAGCTACTTCCTGGGCAGGTTCACGGGTGAGACCAAGACCCCTAGGGAGGAGAAGCAGGTCCTCCAGTTCTTGGCGCGCGGCTGTATGGCCGGGGCCTCGCTGGACGAAGCTGAGAAGCTGATCCGCGTCGGCATAAGCGTGGTGAAGTATGGCTACCTCTTCGAGGTCCTCGGCATAACTGGCGCCTACGGCTTCTACGCCCAAGCCCTCTCCGAGTACGGATCGCTCTATAACAAGATGAACGAGCAGATCCGGATGGCCTACCTTGAAATGTATGCCTCGGCGGAGGGGGAGGGTCAGGTGACGATAGTCAGTGAGGAACATGCAGGCTACTACGCGCCATGCTTCATCACGCCGCGCGGCTCTTGGGAGTCGGGGAGCATCAGCAAGAGCCTAGTGCTGAAGCCCATATATGGTCTTCCGGTCTTCCCAAAGGCCGACTTCGGCGCCCTCCAGACGGTCTACGGCCGCCTCGGCTCAGGAAAAACCTTCCTGCTCAGCGCCATCGCGTGCTACAGCGTCCTCTCCAAGCACGAGGTCGTCTTCTGCCCGTTGAACGACAAGAGCAACAGCCTCAGCCTCGCATGCATCCCCATGTTCGGTTATGATGGGAGGACGAAGGGCCTCCTTGAGACGCTTGGCCTTCTCGGGGTTGACCCCCAAGGCGTCCCGACAATCACGCTTACAGTTCTGAGGAAGGGGGAAAAGATCCGCGACGTCGACAAGCATCCTCCCACGGTCTATGACCGCGTCGTCGAGGTGGAGAACCCGCGCAGCTTCGAGGTCGACTTCCGACAAATCATGAGAGAACTGAAAGATGTCGCTGAGCCGTACGGCTTCAGCAGGCCGGTCGGAATGATCTGCGTCCGGAACATGGATCGCTTCGAAGCTGACGCGAACGTGAACGTGGACGTGCAGGCGGCCTCGAACCTCCTCAGCCAGTTCGACAGGTGGCGCAAGGGAAGTCTCACCCTCCCGGCGCGCGTCGTCATCGACGAGATCTCGTATTTGGCAGCTTCCCAACTCATCCTCTATGCTGGTGACGCCGCACGGAGCGGAGCCACCGTGAGCGACTTCATCAAGGAGAGTAGGAGGAACAGCCTCTCAATAGACGTTGCTACCCAGTTGCCATTGGAGATCCTGTCGGACATCAGGAACGCTGCGACGAACATCTTCTTCCGCGACTTGTCCATGAGCAAGGACAAGGCCAGGAGCCAGATCGACTTCCTCCTCGACAGCCTCCAACTTCAAGACCCAACCGTCAGGGACGTGGTGGCCAGCATCAACAACCGCGGACTCCTAGGCAAGGGATTCTGGTTCTGGTATCATCAGCCGGCGAAGAGGATCGAGGTCGTGAAGCCGGCTCCGCCGACCTTCTGCCTTCAGGACCCGGACCTTACGCCGAGGCAGATCTTCAAGCTCTACGAGAAGGAGACAGGGGAGAAGGTGCTGCTGGGCAGCTGGGCCGAAGTGAAACGCTTGGAAGTAACTGAAGAGGGAGGGGAGGATTCCTTCACCTTGAAGTATGCTCGGTGAAGGGGGAATCGGTGTGCTGGAAAGGGCTGAGGCTCTGCTGAAGTTTGAGAGCGTGCAGCGTTGGCTGAGCTATGTCGCCGCCGAGCGCTTCGGCGAGAGAGCCAGTACAAACCATACGTACCTGCGTTTCCTCGAGGAGTTCTGCAGGTTTGCCGGGAAGACCCCTGACAAGCTGATCGCCGAGAGGCAGAGAGAGTCGAAGTCTGAGGACGAGATGGAGAGGAGGAAGCACGAGGAGATGGCCATGTCCTTCGTCAACTTCCTCGTGCAGGAGAGGAAGCTGGCGCCTGGGAGCGCGAGGCTGGCCTTAGCAGCGGTGCGCAGCTTCTACAAGCACAATTACTCGCCCCTCGTTCTTAGGGGTCCGAGGCTGGGCTGGAAGGTGAGGGTGAAGAGGCCGCCGACGAAGGAGGAGCTGAGGAACCTGGTCAAGGTCGCCAGCACGCCTCTCCATAGGGCGATTATCCTCTTCCTCTCCCAGACCGGGATGTCTATCTCAGATGCTCTGCAGGTGACTTATGGCCAAGTCGCTGAGCAGCTTAAGGCGGGTGTGTCGCCGGTCCACCTGTCCGTGCTGAGGCAGAAGACGAAGGTGCAGTACGACACGTTCTTCGGCAGAGAAGCGTCTGAGGCGTTGAAAGAGTACTTGGCGACGAGGAACCTAGACGGTTCTGACAGGCTTTTTCCGTTGTGCGATCGGGCTGTGAACAGAGTCCTTGAAAGGGCCAGCTTGAAAGTCGGGCTGAGTCCGCCTCTCTCGGCCCACTGCCTCAGGAAGTTCTTCGTGACGCAGCTGAAGATGGCTGGCTGCAACGAGAGCCTCGTGGAGTATTGGGTTGGGCATCAGCTGGCTGGGTCGAAGGAGGCCTACTTCATCCCGCCGGTGGAGTCGCAGAGGGAAGTCTACCGGAAGTACGAGGACGCGCTAAGCCTGTCGACTGAAGAGAAGCTGTCGCTCGAAGAGTTGAGGGATCTGGCTTCGCGCTCCGGAGGCAAGGAACAGCTTCTTAAACTGGTCTCCGAATTGGTGAGTTGAGATGGGTATTGTTGAAGCGCTTGGGATGCTGGTCCAAGGCTTCAAACTCATCGGAGACGGGACGGCCGCCCTCATCGAGACGGCCCTAGCCTCCTTGGGATTCTCCGTCCCCGACTGGACCATAAGGCTCACCATGCTCCTCGCCACCGCGGTCGCGGCATGGAAGTTCGCGGGCGTCCTGCCCAAGCTGGTGAACGCCGCCCTGGCCATCTTCTTCGTCTCCACGGCCCTCGGCCTACCCACCTCCAGCCTGCCGAAGTAGAATGGGAAGGAGACCCCATCCTGAAGAGGCTCAGAAACGGCTTCCCATATGGCGTTTTTCGCTTCGTTTAAAAAAATTTGGCCCAAATGTAGTTGGGCCAAGCAAGTTCCGATTATCCACATAATTGGAACATGAAAAAGGCAGAATCGTGCTTCTCCCGTCCCAGCCCATTTGTGGTTCTGGGACACGCCTCAATTTCCACGGACAATGCTAGAGTAATATGTTACTTTAACTCCTGAGGAGTTACTGTAAGGCATACGTAAGTACGTATGAATCTATTTCTCTTTTGGAGGAAGTTCGATTTGGTCAAGAGGGCCGTTACTCTCTTCATAGACGGCGAAGCCTACCAAGCGCTCAGGAAAGCCGTCTACCCGAAGAAGGTCAGCCAAGAGGTAGAGGACCTGATGAGGAAGCGCATCTCCGAACTCGAAGGCAGGGAGTACGCGCCGCAGGAGCATGTGGACTACGAGGCCTTGGTGCGCGAGCACGACAGGCTCGTCAAGGAGGTGGATAAGCGAGAGAAGTGGCTCAGGAAACAGAAGGCCTACGACGACCTGGGCAGGCTCGCTGTCAAGCTGGGGCTGACCCCGGATCTACGCAACCTGGATGAAGTGGCGCCCAAGCTGCTGGATGAGTATAAAGGCCTCAAGGAGGACACG
>Ga0315280_10007004_pt1 | contig 15341 bp, 19 predicted proteins | sample YL17G06_40_MG_FD_203697 | JGI IMG/M metagenome (GOLD analysis project Ga0315280, IMG submission 203697) | Sediment microbial communities from Yellowstone Lake, YNP, Wyoming, USA - YL17G06_40 | ecosystem: Environmental > Aquatic > Freshwater > Lake > Sediment | place: USA: Wyoming | collected... | reverse complement strand
TTCCCTCAACCTTGTCCCCCTTTCTAAACATCAGCCTCTTCTATGGTTATATTGCGGTAACGCTTGCTTTCATATTCAATCATGTACGGAAAAACAAATCGAGAATCAGCAAACGCGTAGGAGCTAAACGAATTTTCAGCAGACGCGCGCTGCTCTAACAACAAATCACTCGATAAAAGAGGGGGAAATGTGCAGTTGATTCGGGTTTTTTCTTCTTACGTCTTCTTGCGTGCAAGAAGGGCAAGGAGGACGATCAGAAGTATCAGATCGACTGCTGAGAGGCCCAGAGCTGCCAAGCTATAGTCGGCTTCGTTGTTGGTTGTTCCTTGCAGGTTGCCAACTGATGTTGTTAGGGTTCCAAGGTTGGTCTGAATTGTTGCGACTCCATTGTTTACGCTGGTAACAGTGCCAGTTAACGTTCCAAGGCTAGTGCTGACAGTTGCCACGTTTCCCTGAAGGCTCACAACTTGGGCGTTGATATTGCTCAGCGAGGTGGTCACGTTGCCTAGATTAGTCTTTATTGTGGCGGTGTCTCCCTGAACGCTCAAAATTGTGGAGTTCAATGAAGCCAGATTGTTCAAAATGGTCTGTGTGTCAGAGCTGGGACCCGTTATGTTGAAGTTTACTTGGCCACCTATTTCACATGATAGCCATATCGGCGTGACCTTTTCGCCTGCATAAGCTCTGATGGAGTGTGTGCCTACTTCTCCTACTGCTGTGAATCGAATCGATATGTTGCCTCCAACGTCCCATCCCGTGAATCCTCCAGTTGAAACTGGTCCTTCTGTACTCAAATGAGAAGTATCGAAACCCCACATCACGTTGTCATACGTGAATTTTAGAACTGTAGCTGAGCTGGCGCCAGTTATTGGGAGGGCAGGGGATCCAAGTGGTCCTCCAGTGATGTCAAGGAAAATCTGCTGTCCGTTGGCGTAGTTGGCAAGTTGAGGGCTCAGAATCAGCGTTGGTACAGTGGTGAAGGTTGCGTTGGTTATTCCTGTTCCGATGCCGTTTTGGGTGGCGTTGACTTGGTGTGGGATATCGGAGAAGTCGCTTGGTGAAACGATGGTTGTGGCAAAGTCGCCATTTTGATCAGCTGTGATTCCGCTCTTTATAGTGTACGTGACTACGTGGCCTGCGATGCCTGAAACATCAACAATGTTTCCGAACCAAGTCAGGCTTATATTGGCTCCAAGCGCGAAACCGTTGCCGCTAACTGCAATGGGTATTCCGACAGGTCCAGCAGGTGGGAGGAGCGTGATACTTGGCGACCCCGCTGCCTTTACGGTTGTGACGTTGAAATTGGCGATGGACAATACTAAGATGGTTGCAAGGAAGACAAGTAAGACTGCAGCATGATTTCGTTTGTTCATTATTTTATCTCCAGAACTTTTTTATAATTGCTGCGACAGTATTAAGGACATATGGACTTTTAGCTATAGTACCCGAATACATATACCGAGGCTTGAAGTCTATGAAAACGGACGATCTTGAGAAGAATATCTTGAAGATGTTCAGGAGCAGAGAGTTTTACGGGTATGAGGTTCACAAAAAGCTCGCGTCCCAAGATGTCAAGGTGGAAATCAGCCGCCTCTACCGGATTCTAAACGAGATGCTACGAGAGCGCTTGCTCGAAAGCCGTTGGGAGAAGAGCCAACTTGGGCCAAAGAAGAGGGTGTACAAGCTTGGTGAAAAGGGAAGGAAGCAACTTGATAGAATTCTTCAAGACGCTATCCAAACTGTGCATGCCTTTTACGAAGAATATCTGCTGAATCTTCCAGCTGAGGTCAGCGTTCTCGACAGCATCTGCCAGCACCTTGCCCGCGAACTCAGGAGAGGAGGCAACATCGCCTTCGTTACCACAAGTTTCTCCCCGATGCATACAAGGCTGATATGTAGCCTCCAGAATAAAGATCCTCAAAGGAAAATCCATCTTGTGAAGCCAAGATCGGTGCCAGTTGACCCGCGTCTTGCTGGCGTGACCTTTTTGGACGGCACTTACGAAAACGTCCCATTAAAGGATGGTTACATCAATCTCCTAGTAGTTTTGGACATTCCCGAAAGGGATTTTCTGGAGACCGCGTTGAGAGAGTGGTGCAGAGTGCTCGGGGAAGATGGCAGTCTGGCAATCTTGACTCCCACCGTTTTCGTACAGGAGTACAAGGATCCGTTGACAATTGGCAACTTCATAGAGAAGCATGAACACGACACTATGAAGATAGGTGAGCACGCGGATGGGAAATACCTTAGGTCATCGCTGAAAGATTTTTTCCAAAAGGTTGAAGAAACAACGATTCTTCATATGGCCCTCTTCTCGGCATCCGAACCTCGCCCTCCCCGTTTACAAAAATAAAATCCACACTTTGCTCGTTACCTGCAGTTTGATCAGCGCGCGCGGGGTTGCCCTATTTCCACAGACAATAGAGACATCTCCTGTGAACCCTCTCTTTTTGCTTCCTTATGCATCCGGCGCTTCTAGCGCGCGCGAATGATTAAGTGAAAGGTGCTGAAAGATGAGTCAATCAACGTTCATCACGGTTTCAGACGTTCAAGCATCGTTGAATGCAACATATGATCAGGCAAGCTAGGTTTACGGCGTCTACGGCCTTAACGTAGCAGCAGCAAGTTTTCAGGCACACGTAAACTTTGCCAACAACTACGCGAGCAGCATTCTCGGAACAGAAGTAACTCAAACGGATCCACTATACCAAACTGCTTGGAATGTCGCCCTAGACATTGCGTGCATAAGAGTCTCAGTATTGAGCGCGCGCAGGTGCTTAACCTTGCCGATAGAACTCGGCGCCGGATATTCCGATGAAGATTAGGCTCAGCATCGAAAGGACGATGGTCGGAATGCCGAACATTAAGCCAACCGCCCATCCGTTAAACCCATATCCCATGGAACCGAAAGTCAAAGTGACAACTAACCCAGATAGCATTGTCAAGCAGGCTCCGAGCAGGGATAATCCCAAATTCCTCCTTTTCAGCGACAATATTCCACCTGCAAGACCCCCCGCAAAACCGAGAAGCCCAAGAATTCCGTCGGCCAAGAACAAACCGACCGGGACAGATCCATAATAATAGTAAGAGTAGTTGATATTCGCCAGAAACATTGCCATGCCCATTATTCCCCATACGATGCACAGGCAAGCAGCGATAATGGTCAAGATGCCTCCGGCCGTTGGCAAACCTGTCTTCCTAGAACGTATGCTTTTTAGGGGTGTGCGACAATAAGGACAGTAGATCGGATCCGGGTCTTGAACTTCCTTTCCACAACGTGGACAGGTTAGAACCATACCATTTCCTTCTTCAATGCAGAATGAGCTGACACCAGACTTAAAGCTACGTATTAGAACGCAGGCGTCCACTCTTTAGAACAACAAAGCATAATCCTGTTTCGGCGCACGCGGGGCAAAAGCGCGCGTTGTGACAAATTCTTGTTTTCTTTATACGCGCGCTTGTGAGGAAATGAGAAACCACCGTTGTAGTGTGACGTGGTAGCCCGGGAGAGGTTCCAACTCCCGTCAAAGGCTACATCCGCAGCATAATCACATAGCGCACGCGATGTTCAGAGGGCGAGTGTGAGAAGCGAGGTCAAGAATATTTTTTTAAGCGCACATACTCATAGTAGCCGTCATAGTATGGGTAGAGGAGTTTCTCATGAAGCACGCACTTCAACTTGGTGGGATGGCTGAGAAGGCTGACAAACTTGAGATTGAAAAGAATGTTGACTTTATGTGGGGTCTGAGATTCCCCATGCGTGATGGAATAAGGCTAAACGCCACCGTGTACAAGCCCAAGAAAACATATCCCATGCCTGTCATTTTCACTCTTACACCCTATATCGGCGATAGATATCATTCCGACGCTCTGTATTTTGCCCAGAATGGCTATGCTTTTGCCCTCGTGGATTGTCGTGGCCGTGGTAACTCGGAGGGCGAGTTTGAGCCACAGGTCAACGAAGAGCGCGACGGTCACGACGTGGTCGAGTGGCTGGCGACGCAACCTTGGTGCAACGGATCGGTGGCGATGTGGGGCGGGTCTTATATGGGCTTTGACCAGTGGATGACGCTTAAGGCGTTTCCTCCACATCTCAAAACTATCGTCCCCGCTGCGGCAGCACATTGCGGCGTGGATTTCCCTTTCCTCAAGAATGTCACTTACCCATATTTGATGCAGTGGCTCACGGTCGTCAGCGGCGTCACCGGGAACAACAATCTTTTCGCCGCGCAGTCCTTCTGGATTGAAAAGTTCCGCGAGATGTATCTGAGTCACCGGCCATTCAAAGAGCTGGATTAGATCGTTGGCAACAGTTCAAAGCACTTCCATACGTGGCTCCAGCACCCCACTCAGGACGAATATTGGGACAGGATGAGCCTCAGTTCTCCCGAGTATGACCAGATCAACATTCCGATACTGACAATCACCGGACACTATGACGGCGATCAACCAGGAGCCATGCACTACTATCGCCGGCACATGCAATCCTCATCCCCTACACGCGATAAACACTATCTAATCATTGGTCCATGGGACCATGCCGGAACACGCACACCCAACAAGGAATTCGGTGGACTGACCTTTGGCGAAGCCAGCCTCTTGGACATGAACAAGCTCCACAAGGAATGGTACGATTGGACACTCAAGAAAGGCCCTCAGCCCGAGTTCTTGAAAAAGCGTGTGGCCTACTACTTAATGAGCGCCGAGGAATGGAAATACTCAGACACACTCGAGAGCATCTCCAACAAAACGATGCATCTATACCTCAACTCCGCTAATGGGCAAGCCAACGACGTCTTCCATTCAGGCACAATGGACTCAACGTTGCCCAGCACTACGCAACCTGACCGATGGGTGTACGATCCACTGGACATTCGTCCCGCGGAACTGGAACGCGAGGAAATCAAAGACAATCTCACCGACCAGCGTTATGCGCTTAATCTGTTCGGCAACGGGTTGGTCTATCACAGTCCGCCGTTTGACGTTGACACCGAGATCACGGGTTATCTGAAACTCGTGGTATGGATTGCCCTAGACGTTCCCGACACCGATTTTCAGGTGAACGTGTCCGAGATTCTATTTAATGGCAAGCACATTTTGTTGACGCAGGATTTTCTGCGAGCTCGCTACCGGGAATCATTGCGCCAAGAAAAGCTGATTGCGCCTGGGGAAATCAATTGTTATGAGTTCGACGGCTTTACTTTCTTCTCTCGTCGAGTTGCCAGAAACAGTCGCCTGCGTCTGGTCATCTGCTGCCCAAATTCGATTCAGATACAGAAAAACTACAACAGTGGCGGCGTGATTGCGGAAGAGTCAGGCCACGATTCACGAGTAGCACATGTAACCCTCTATCATGATGCGGACCATCCCAGTTGCCTAGAACTGCCTATGGTAGAATAATCGCGCGCTAGACTCAAGCGCGCACTCTGATCAAATGGGCTATTCGTGCCAATCTGGAACTCGAAAGCAAATGCTAACATGCGTGCCAGAGTATGCGATAATTAATATTGAGATGCAAGAATTGGTTATGTATAACTGCGTCGATTTGAGGAAGTGGGATGCATGGAAAGAAAATCGTTTGATGTTGAAGAAACTGTAACGGAACTGGTTATGAGCGATGATTTGGCGAGAAAGAAGCAGCTAGCCAAAAGGATATTTGATGTCGCTTATGGAGAAGGGGTTTTTCCGTCAAGCATCCATGAATTCTACATGGCCCGCGGCCGGGGCGAATTCGCCGGCTTCACGGTTCCAGCTATAAACCTTAGAAGCATGACCTATGACTTGGCCCGCGGGATATTCAGAGTAGCCAAGAAAAACAGTTCTGGCGCGTTCATCTTTGAGATTGCCAGATCTGAAATTGGCTATACAAATCAGCCGCCGATAGAATACTCTAGCGTCGTTCTGGCAGCAGCGATAAAGGAAGGCTATTCCGGCCCAGTCTTCATCCAGGGAGACCATTTTCAGGTCAACGCCGCCAAGTTCAAGGAGAACCCTGACAAGGAAATGGAAGGTTTGCAGGGCCTTGTTGCCGATGCAATTGCCGCGGGTTTCTACAACATCGATATTGACTCGTCAACACTTGTGGACTTGTCCAAGCCCGATTTCAAAGAACAGCAGCTTCTCAACTATGAGGTCTGCGCAAAACTCACGCAGTATATCCGCCGAATCGAGCCGAAAGGAACTACTGTTTCGGTGGGCGGAGAAATCGGCGAGATTGGACATCAAAATTCGACTCCGGAAGACTTGCACGCGTTCATGGCAGGCCTCAAACAAAAACTGCACAAAGATTCGGCTGGAATAAGCAAAATCTCAGTCCAGACAGGAACAACTCACGGCGGCGTCGTCCTGCCAGACGGCTCAGTTGCACAGATACAGCTTGACTTTGACACTCTAAGAACCCTTTCTGACGTTGCCCGCAAAAACTATGGACTCGCAGGAGCCGTGCAACATGGAGCATCAACCCTGCCTGCTCAGGCATTCCACAAGTTTGCCGAATGCGAAACCGCTGAAGTACATTTGGCCACGGAGTTTCAAAACATGATCTACGAATCAAAACACTTCCCAGCCGATCTAAGGAAGAAAATCTACGAATGGCTAAAAATCAACGCCGCAAACGAGGCTAAACAAGCCGAAACCCAAGAACAATTCCTCTACAAAACCAGAAAAAAAGCCTTAGGCCCATTCAAAAAAGAAATCATGAGCCTACCGCAAAAGACCCGCGATTCAATCACAGCCGAAATCGAAAACAAATTCGACTTCCTCTTCAAACAACTCAACGCCGTGAACAAAAGAGACCTAGTCAACAAGTACGTGCGCCAGAACAGATAGAAGCCAGAGCGACATACGAACCTGCCCCCGCATCCGCTTTCCGCGTGCACGGAGATGTTTGTGCGGAAACAGCGCTGCTCAGACAGACATCAAAGCTGAGAAGACCACGCCTTTACAACAAACCTGAAGGAAATGGCCTGATGATTGAGACAAAGCTTGCTCACCCAAAAAGGGGAAAATCGCGGGAGATGTCGCCACTTAATCGCTAATCCAGCCTACACGGCCTGCAGAAAAGACCAGCAGTCTAGTCTGGAAAGCGTGCGTCACCTTACAATAGCAGCAAAAACCAATGCGCTAAGATGGATATTTCTTTTCCTCGATTATGTCGCCAGAAATGGTTACTAGAAGATTGTTTCCATTTACAGAAATCACTCTGTGCTTTCTCTCAAGATTATAGAACCTTTGGAACTCTTCTGGAATCTGCAAGACCACTTTTCCATCGATCCTCTTTATGGAGAGCCTCTGCTGAAAACACGATATTTCGCTCCATTCAGGCATTTCCCTACCTGAAATCCCTATTGTTGAGCTGTCCAATGCATATGCAAAGGCATTTTGATCCCAAAGAGGATTTCCAGTTTTCAGAAGCTCAGCTGGTACTTCTATGACGTCTGAGGGTTTCTGTTCTTTTGGATAAGCCAGATTCACCCTTCTACCGTTCCTTTCTAGAACCTGAATGAAAATCTCATTTTGTTTGAGAAGTCTTCTTATCGAACCATCGACAAGGCCACTCGAAGATCTCAATTTCCTTGCTAGCTCATATTGGGAGAGCCCTGGATAGTTTCTTATGACTTCCAGTATGAGCCTGTCTGATTCCTTCCCTCTTCTGTTACCCTTGAGCCCTTTCATTTTCTTCTCAGACAAACTAGCGCGCGCTGTCTTATTTAAAGTTTTGGAATATTCCAAAAGCTTCACCGTTAAATACGAGAACCACGCCAAACAGACACATGTTCCGTTCTCAGCCAAGGAGAAGAATCTATCTCGGCCCAGTAATCTTAGGCCCTCAACCAACAACCTGGATTAAGAAACACAGAAGCTTCGCAAGCAGGGAATGGTTCGAGAGCCAAGTCAGATACGGCAATTGGATTGTGGAACGGGGCAAGACAGACTGCTATTGGGTATATGTAGAGGTTGTAGAACGAATAGAGCCCATCAGAGTTCTGATTAAACTAAAACGCGAGAGTACTCACGTTCTCGTATATCACGCTCATGTGATCTAGCGAAACATCCCAAGTTCCAATTTCAACTGAGCCCAAAAAATCTTATTCCTTCCAAAAAGAAAAAAGGGGTTGCGCGGGAGATGTCCCCACTCAATTGTTGATCCAGCTCCTGAAAAAGGGGAAAAAGCGGGAGATTTCGCCACTTGGTTTGGGGTGCAAATCCTACCTCGCCCGCCAAGAGCAAGACGAGTTTTTTGCGAGTTGTTAGCAGCAGCAACAGCTATGTCCTTCGTGCTCTGAATGTTCATCAGTGAATCTTTTTGGGTTCTTTTCAAACACTGCTTTGCACGACTGGTTGCAGAAGTAGTAGGTTTTGCCCATGTATTCAGACTTGAGGTTAGCTGTTTTCTCGTCTACATTCATTCCACAAACTGGATCCTTAACCATGCTTATTTGCACCTCCATTATTCTTGGTTTGATCGTTGAACTTCTCAAATTTGAACGACGACAATTTCAGCAACGCAGAGTTGGAGACCACCGTCAGCGAACTGATGGCCATCGCTCCTGCAGCAAACATCGGATTCATCAATCCAATCGCAGCCACTGGAATCATTACCGCATTGTATATGAATGCCCAGAATAAGTTGGAGTTGATTTTTGTCATAGTCTTCTTACTCAACTCCACGGCCAGCGCCACATCTCTCAAGTCATCCTTGATCAGCACTATGCCGCCTGTTTCTTTCGCGATGTCGGTTCCGCTTCCTATGGCTATTCCAATGTCAGCTTGAGCTAGAGCTGGAGCATCATTTATGCCGTCGCCAACCATTGCGACCGTCTTTCCTTCGCCCTGCAATTTCTTGATTGCATTGACCTTCTCCCAAGGAAGCACGTTGGCTATGACTTGGTCAATACCCAGTTGGTCTGCGATCGCCTTGGCAGTTCTTTCATTGTCGCCAGTCAACATGGCTACTTCCAGCCCCATGCTCTTCAACTTGCTTATCGCTTCAACCGCATTTTCTTTTGCCGTATCCATAGCAGCAACGATACCTACAAGCTCATTGTTCACAGCAAGAATCATCACGGTCTTGCCTTGTCCTTCCAATCTGTCGAGATCCTTCTCCAACTGTTCGATCGGAACTTTCTCGTCCTGCATGAATCTTCGATTCCCAAGCAATATCCTCTTGTTCTCGTAAGTGCATCTGACTCCGCGTCCAGGTACTGTCTCAAACGACTCCCCGTCAGGAATGCTGGAGCCGTTTTGACGTGCTGCTTTCAATATCGCTTCTGCCAATGGATGTTCTGAGCCTTTCTCAGCAATGGCAGCAAGCTTCAACGCATCCTTTTCAGCGTAGCCGTTGCAAACCACGATATCAGTGACTGAAGGCTCGCCTTTTGTCAACGTTCCAGTCTTATCAAACACAACGGTCTTCAGTTTCCTGGCTCTCTCAACATATTCACCGCTGCGGAGCAGAATCCCATATTCGGCACCTTTGCCCACTCCAGCCAATATAGCCGTAGGAGTAGCAATACCCAAGGCGCATGGGCACGCGATCAACAATACGGCAAGTAGTACGAAGAAAGCGGTCGAGAACCCACTTACGATGTACCAGTAGGCGAAAGAACCTGCAGCCACGGAGAAGACTATGGGAACGAATTTTCCAACGACCCGATCTGCAAACTTCTGCACAGGAGCACTTGAAGCCTGTGCTTCCTCAACTAGATGCACAATCTGTGCGAGTGCCGTCTCTTCTCCGACTTTGGTAGCCTTGATTCTGAGAAGCCCGGTCTTGTTCACACTGGCGCCTATGACCTCGCTTCCCACATTCTTCTCGACAGGTATGCTTTCGCCAGTGATTATTTTTTCATCAACCGAAGAATATCCTGCTATGACTGTACCGTCTGTCGGTATCTTTTCGCCTGGCTTGACGATTAGAACGTCGCTCACTTGCACCTCATCTATAGGCACTTCGACTTCTTTGCCGTCTTTGAGAACCGTTGCGATTGTTGGTTGGAGTTCAAGCAGTTTTCGGATCGAAGCAGCTGATCTTCTGCGTATGCTCTCCTCGATGTACTTGCCGAGGAGAACGAAAGCTAATATTCCGACAGCAATCTCCAGATAGCCTTCTCCGCCGTGTACTAATTCTGGAAGGAAAGCGTACGCGGCGCCGTAGGTCCACCCAGCTACCACTCCTGCGGATATCAGCACATCCATGTTGATCGCACGGTTTCTGAGGGAACGGTAGGCTCCCACGATAATGCTGCGGCCGGCCCACCATACGACAGGTGTTGATATGATGAAGAGTGCCAGGTTGTAGATTTTGAGGCCGCCGATGAGCGTGGAGGACATTAGTACGGCTACGATGCTGAACAGAGCCAGCACTCTGAGCCCTGCTACGGCTATGACGCCCGCGAGTGTAATGGCGACCCTGCGTTTCATTGCTTCAAGTTCTTCCTCGGGCTGCTCGTACACGTTGGCGCATGATTGACTGCAGAAGTAGTATGTGCGGTCTCCGATTTTCTTCTTGATTGCCTTATCCTTGTCCACGTCCATACCGCACACGGGGTCCCTTGGCATGATGTTTTTCCTCCATTATGACATTAGCAATCGTTTGCGGCCGAAGTATTTAAATATATCTTCTGAAGATATATATTCCGAAGATAAATCTGGTGAAAACATGTCTGCGCAAGACCTAGACGAATTCGTCTCTGACTTCTCACGGTTCTACATACTCACAATTCTGTACGAAGGGCCACACCACGGCTACAGCATAATCAGCAAATTCAGAAAAAGGATAGGTAAGGATGTCAGCCCGAGCCTGGTTTATCCGTTCCTCAGTCGACTTGAGAAAAGAGGTCTAGTGAAACACTCGCTGAAGCCCGTCGGAGAGAAAAAAAAGAAAGTATTCGAATTAACAGGCAAGGGGAAAGAACTCTGCAAGACACTCTTCAAGCGTTTTTCGGCCCTCGTCTCCGTTGCCATCGAACCAAGCTTGGAAATATGCGCGAGCTGCGGCTGCAAAGTGTATGAAGGCGGACACAGAGAAACAATCAAAGGAAAAGAAATGACCTTCTGCTGCGTGCACTGCGCAGCGTCATACAAGCGAGAAGCGTCGAGAAAATCTGTCCCAGTAGAATGATAATGCATGTAGGAGATGTATGGAATTGCATATTGGGCTTTTTGAAATTGTTCTGCGTGTTGGATTAACCCTAGCAACGAGCTTCTTGTTTGGAATCATGCTCCTCGGTTACTGGCGTACAAGAACACGTAAAATGCTATTTGTCACAATGGGGTTTGCAGTTTTCTTCGTCCAGGCACTAATCACAATTCCAGAGCTGTTCAGCGACACCTACCAGATCGCTATGAGCGAGAACGTGCACCTTCTCATCCACTTGATCGCACTAGTCTTGATAGCAATTGGCATACTGAAGGACTAGCACGTCATGTTCAAAGATGAAATCCTGGAGAACGAAAAAAGAAGAAGAATCTATGCCCTTATAGAGGCGAGTCCAGGCATTCATCTAAGGGAACTTCAAAGAATCTTGAACATGCCTTTGACCACTTTAGAATATCACCTCAACTACATGACCAGGAAAAAGATCCTGTTCGCAGAAACAGAAGGCCATCACAAAAGACACTACACGAAGCCCCTTGACCCTGAAGACAAGAAAGTGCTGGCAGCACTGAGACAGAAGAGAATGAGGGAAATCGTGCTCATCATCCTAGCAAACGGGAAAGCAAAATATCAACTACTTGCAGAGCAGCTCAAACTGTCACACTCAACGTTGTCATCGTACCTCAAGTACCTAGTAAGCAACAATATCCTCGTTAAGGATAAGATCGGCTATGAAAACCTCTACACGATTCGAGACGAAGACAGAGTGGCAAAAGTGTTGATAGCGTACAAACCCAGCTTCCTCGACAGACTTGTGGACAACGCGTTAGACATCTGGATGGAAACACACTTTCGTAAAGAAGAACCCAAGTCCACATGAAGTGTTTCGGTTTCCGTTCTAGTCTGTTTCATGGTTTTGTCCGTCGCTTCTTATAAGCAAAGAATGAGAGGCTTGGTTGAGAAAAAGGTGATTAGTATGGCAAAAAAGCAAGTATACAGATATGAAAGTGGGATGGCGGCTGACAGGAACGTAGCTAAAGGCTACAGCTTCATTCGTGTCCTGAGAATGTTCGCTCACGCAGGAAGCAAATCTCCGGCCTCGCTGTACACGCTCAACGACGATGTGCTCGCTTATCAAAACGAGAAGGCGAACGTTGAACGATGGTCCTACAGCATCGACGGCATGCGACGCCACGACAGTTGCAGATAAAGAACTTTCGTCGTCGCCATCCTCAACCCCTAGTTGACGCGGGCCTGAACCTTATATAAGCGCGTGCGCTATCTCAGCATCCAGCTACACTTTTTTGGCTCCCATATATGATTCAATGAGGGGATATGCCGCGTGCTTCAAAACCCATCTAGAGACTCGGGTAAAGCTGGACAAAGGTCGCAGGCTGCTTGGTCTTGACTGCGGAACGCCAATCTCGCCATTTCCATCAAAGAAGACTTGTCCTGGAGCCGAAGTTGTCAGGATTGGCGGCGACCTAGAAATACTGGAGATTGCGCGGAAGTCAGTTCGCAGTTCGGTTTTTGGTCTAATCTGCTTCATGGTTATGTCCGACGGCCCTTATAAGCCCGGGAAGGAGCGCTTGGTATTGGAGGTTGAGAACAAGTCGGCAAAACCTGTTCTTCAAAAGGACTCGCTAAGATCCAGAACAAGTTGAAGATAACTTTTCGTTTCCCCTCTCTCCTTTCTCCCTTCAGTTGCTCTGGACCCTTGCGAGAACCCAAGAAGAAGAGGTTATGCTAACAGGAAAAGAGGTGGGAAGACGTGAACACACAATTGTTGCTCGAGGAGAGACATGTTTTGCTGAAGAGTGAGCTCGACGAAAAATTGCAGAAGAAACACGCTTTGGAACTGGAAATCAGCAAGCAGTTTATGGAACTGAAGAGACTGGAGACTTCACTGGAAAAGCAAGTCTGCAAGACAGTGCAGGAAGAATAGCAATGCTTTGTTGTTTGGGACTAGTTGCCGGTTTTGCGGTTGGCTCTGCTCTGGGCGGACCTTGGGCACTTATTGCACCAGTCGTGGGACTTGGTCTCGGTCTGATAGGAGATCTAACGCTGATCAAACACGGTCTGCACATCATCCACAAGAACGCTGAACAATGGATTCAAACGAGACAAAGCGAGCTACGTCACGAAGAATCGAAGGAGGTGTGAGTTACAGATGAGAAGATCACTTGCAGTTCTGATATTGGTCTCAATGGCAACAATCGCTACCTTGGCCTTGGTAAGCGCTGGTCTAAGTCATGTGCAAGCGATGAGGGTGAACGGTAGCTTCATGGGATCAGCAATGCATCATATGAACCAAGATAACCATACAGGTGGCGATGAAAACATGTCACCTTACATGAACGGGACACAGTGTATGCCTGGAAACATGTTCGACGAGTGCGAAGAAATGCATGACAGTATGAACGTGACAGAGCACATGAAACATATGCCATAAGGTATGCAAGAAATGCTGAAAACACCATGTTTGTGCGTGTTCATTCTTAATAGGAGTCGAGCATGTTAGACTTCGTAGAGTACAAAGCAAGTCTTGATGTTCATGCCGCTCAGAATATAGAAAAAAGGAGAAATTACGGGAGACGTCGCCACTTAATTGCTAATCCAGCCTGCGCAGGCCCGTAGAAAGGACCTGTAGTTCCGCCTAGAAAGCGCGCGCTGACGTTTTGGATTTTGCGGAAAAGCTATAGCTGAACCGAAAGTAACTGTTCTGGTTGGTGAACTGAGTTGCTTGAAAGCAAGAACATGAAGACTGTGGAAAGGAAGTCACTTATCGGTGAAAGAGTTTTTCTCAGACCCTTTAGCAGGAGGGACTTACTGCATACTCAACGATGGTCAACTGATGCTGAACTCAGAAAGTTGACGGGTGAGGTTGCCCCCATTAGTCAAGCAGAGGCTGAGAAATGGTACAAAGAACTGCGTGCTGACGAGAACCGAGCATGGTTCGCCGTTGTCTTGAAGAAAGGAAACAGAGTAATAGGCGAAGCAGGATTACTCCGCATGTTTAGACCTTGGCGAAACACAGACATGACCATTATCATCGGGGAGAAGGACGCACGGGGAAAAGGTTATGGAAAAGAGGCCGGTCGTCTCTTGCTTAGTTATGCTTTCGAGGATTTGGGGTTCCATAGGATTTCGATAGGTGTTGTCGGCTTCAACAAGAATGCCATAAGATTCTGGAAAAGCCTTGGTTTCAAGAAGGAAGGCGTTGAAAGGGACGAATACTTTTATGACAACAAATATAGTGATGGCATTATGATGAGCATTCTTGAGAACGAATTCAGAAGAACATAGAAAACGCAAAATGACGCGTTTTGGATTTTGCGGAAAAGTTATAGCTGAACCAGATTTGCGGAATGTTTTATACATAAAGCCTCTCATTAGGTGCTTTGTAGGCGAACAAAGCATTGGACATCATTAAGGGTATTAGACTCTTAGCCGCATTTCTTATGACGCTGCTGGGCATCATTTATTTGTCTCTGATTGCCTTCCCTGACTACTTAGCTTATCTAGAAATAGAAGTGGCATTAGTGGCTTTGGTCGGATTGGTCTACGTTGCTGTAGGGATTGGTATCTTCATGGGCAAGCGACTTTTCAATTACCTCGGGGCAGTTATCCCATTGATATGGGCAAGCATGGGAATACTCCACTATATTGCTGTGAAGTCAGACCCCATCGAGTTCCCTTTCATAACAATGGAAATCATGATTGTTCTTTGCTGTTGCTACCTCGTACTTCACAGAACAACTTCATGAACGCCAACTAGCACCTCTACGCGCGCGCACTCCTTTAGGCTAAGGTGGGAATCGTATGAATTCGTTGTTGTTTGAGTTGACTATGATCGTTACTGTGTCTCCGATGTCTAGTTTTTCGATTCTGCTGACTGTTGTGAAGCCCAGAGTTTGCGTGTACACTGCGTAGTCGGTCTGGTTGATGGTTAGGACGTATACCGTGTTGCCGTTGTTGACGTATGAGAATTTGTCGTTCAATGTTCCAGTTATCGTTTCCTCGTTTGAGGGCTGGACTGTTCCTGTTTCGAATCTGCGTTTTGCCTCTGCAACCAAAGCTGCGCCTTGGTATCCTTCGCCGGTCATGACGATTGCGTAGTGATCCAGATTTTCTGCGCCAGCGATTCCGAGGCCGGCCAGCTTGATGGTCTCCTGTTCTGACGTGGATTGGCCCTGTCTTGTGCGCCAGTATACTGGAACGAACCAAGCGTTCTCGCCGTTTA
>Ga0315280_10007003_pt1 | contig 15343 bp, 14 predicted proteins | sample YL17G06_40_MG_FD_203697 | JGI IMG/M metagenome (GOLD analysis project Ga0315280, IMG submission 203697) | Sediment microbial communities from Yellowstone Lake, YNP, Wyoming, USA - YL17G06_40 | ecosystem: Environmental > Aquatic > Freshwater > Lake > Sediment | place: USA: Wyoming | collected... | reverse complement strand
TCTCCTGCAGGCGCCAGTTCGCTGCGCCAGCGGCGCTCCGGGTCCGGCTGGTAGATCTCGCAGTTGACGAAGTTCTGAATGACCCGGATCTCCTTCTCAACTGCAAACACCTCCAGGGTCCGGTTCCTGAGGTAATGGCTGACCGAAGTGATCCCGTCGGATTGCTCGATCGAGAACTTGGTGATGGGGAAATAGGACCGGTCCGCCCCCACCAGGGTGATGTCGGTACCGTGCAGAGTTGTGATGAAGGGCAGCCTGCGGCGGGGGGCCAGCATCTGTCGCGCCAGCAGGGCGGAGATCGAGTGCGGAATTGCGTAGTGAACGTGCAGCAGGTCCAGAGCATAGCTTTCGGCCACTTCGGCCATCCGGGAGGCCAGGGCCAGCGAGTAGGGCGGATACTGAAACAACGGATAGGTGGAGACCTCGACTTCGTGATACTGAATGCGCGGGATTCCGGCATCCAGGCGAATGGGGTTGGAGTAGGAGATGAAGTGGACTTCGTGGCCCCGGCTGGCCAGCTCCAAACCCAGTTCAGTGGCTACGATGCCGCTGCCGCCGTAGGTGGGATAGCAGGTGATTCCGACCTTCACTTCGACAGGGTAGCACTAACCGGGTGCAGAGTTGCCAGCCCGATCTGGCCGTGCAGGTTCTCGGCCGGTGCGGCCAGGTCGCCGCCGCCGAACCAGAGCCGCACTGCCGGGCCGGTTTCCGCGTCCACCGAGGGGTCGCAAACCACCTTCGAGTCCCAGGCCGCGTGGCCGAAAAACACCGCGGATTCCGCGACTCTGCGCCAGCCCACGCCGTCCTGGGAGCGCACCATGCCCAGGCGCCGGTATTCCGCCTGGTCACGTCCCGTGTACAGCATCCAGTAGGAACCATGCGAAACCCACACGGCCGGCTCGCCCAGTCCGTTCTCATCGAATGCTCCGGCCGCCCCCAGTTCGAGAACGGGGTTGGAGCGCAGCTTCCGCCAGCGGATGCCATCTGCGGAACGCGCCACTCCCAGACGCTGCCGTCTGGCGCGGTCCTGCCCCAGGTAGTACATGTAGAGAGCGCCTCCAGCCCTCAGGACATACGGGTCAGCCACGCCGCGCTCCTCCCAGCTTCCACGCGGCCCGATTTCCAGCACGGGTCCCGGATACTTCTTCCAGCGGCGGCCATCCGGGGAAGTGGCCAGGCCGATTCCAGGCGGGCTTCCAGCCTGATACCAATAGAAGAACTGCCCATCGAGCACCAGAGCGGCGCCGTTGGCCGCGATGTAGTCACCCTCCCAGGTGTTGCGGTCGGGAGAGAGAATCTGGCCCTGCTTTTCCCAGCGCAGGCCATCCTGGGAGGTCGCCAGTCCGGTGCGCCAGGTCCGGCCATCGAAGCCCGAGTAGAAATTGTACAGAAGGCCCCGGTGTTTCACCACGGCGGGATTCAGAACATCCACGGCGTCCCAAGCTCCCGCGGCCCCGCGCGTCAGCACGGGATCGGGAAGCGCCTCGAAGCGGAAGGACACCTGGGCCGGGGCGCCCGGAGGCGGCGGCAGCGTGAAGTCGGCATAGCGGGAACACGCGGCGCTTGAGAGAGCTAGGAGGCACAACAAAAACCGAACAGGATTGTGGATTGTGGATCGTGGATGGTGGATGGTGGGCCCACGATCCACGTTCCACAATCCACGCTCCGGCGAGAGCCTCATGCTGGGATGCGGATTTTCAGGCTGGCGCCTTGGCCCGGCCGGGATTCCAACACCAAATCGCCCCCCAGGCTGCGGACCCGCCGCTTGATGCTCTGCGGACCCAGACGAAGAAGCTCCAACTCCTCCAGGGTGAAGGACCCGCTAAACGGGAAGCCGGCGCCGTTATCCTCCACGGTGATTTCCAACGTTTTAACGCTCTTCTCCACCGAGATGGCCACCCGCGAAGCCTGGGCATGCCGCTGCACATTGTGCAGGGCTTCCCGGAGAATCTGCACAACCTCCAGGCAGGTCTCGGGAGGGACGCTGACCACGGCCTCGGCGGTAGCGTAATGCACCGCGATGCCAGTGTCCTTCTGGAAATCCTCGAGCACGTGCCGCACCGAAGCGCTCAGATCGCTGCTGTCGATCTTCAGCGGGCGCATGCTCCGCAGAAAAGAGCGCAGCCGGTGAACCACCACTTTAGCCAGTTGCTGCAACTGGCCGAGCTCTTCCAGGCCGGCCGCCCGATCGCGTTCCAGCAGGGTTTTCAGGATCTCCAGCCGGACTTGCAGGCTGATCACCTCCTGCAAAGGGCCGTCGTGGAGGTCCCCGGCGATGCTCTCCCGCACGCTGTCGCAGGCCTTCTGGGTCTGCTCCCGGGCCAGTTGCTCGTGGCGGGTCAGACTCTCCAGGCGCTCCTGGAGCTTCCGCTTTTGGAAGGCCAGCGCACAGGCCATCCAGCCTGTAAACAGAACCAGACTCCGCAGAGTCACGGTCGCTGGAGACTGGACGACCCCAAAAAAAGCGATGCATACCCCGGCCACCACGAACACGTTGGCCGAGTCATGCAGCACGATGGCGGAAAGCAGTACGTAAGAATAGAACGCTGAAGCCGGCCAGGAATAGGGCAGATCCCGCTGAGCCGTGAAGGCCAGGAAAAACAGGGTATCCACGAACAGGCACAGCAGGGCTGCGCCGGTCTTCTCAAACTCCCTCCGCCAGACGAACACCAGCAAGCCGTAGCCGGCAAAAGCGGTGGCCAGAAGGCTGAACCCCGGAGACCTGGCATTGACCGGGAACAACTGAGCCGCCAGGTAGGCCAGCGCCAACAGCACGCGGGCCGCGTCCAGCCAGCGATGCCAGTTCCGCTGCAAGGCAACAATTTCAGCAGGCATGGTTGAAGGAGTCAAAATTCAGAAGCCAGGAGTCAGCGTGACTTGTCTCCGGCTTGCCACTCTTCTGACTCCTGGCTCCTGACTCCTGACTCCTTACCTTCTGTACAGGTACAGCGTGTGGCTGCGGCCTTCGCCGTCATCTTCAATCGTCTCGGTTTTCTCGGGCGTCCAGCCCGAGAACTCGAAATCATGGGAGACAATGCGCGTCCCCTTCTTGAGTTGCTTTTCCAGGAGCGGCCGGACCTTGTCGTTGGAGGAGGGCAACAGGTACACCGTGAGCAGGTCGGCGGAGCTGAAGTCCTGCTTCATGATGTCGCCGTTGATGATGCGAGCACGATTCTGCAACCCCAGCTTCTTGATCCGGTCCATGCTCTGCTTCCACAGATCCTTGTCCATCTCGATGCCGGTGGCGTCGGCGCGGAATTTCTGGGCCGCCATGACGATCACGCGTCCGTCTCCGCTGCCCAGATCGAACATCCTCTCGCCCGCTTTCAAGCCCCCCAGCTCGAGCATCTTCTCGACAATGGTCTCGGGAGTGGGATAGTAGGGCGCGAGTTTTTCAGGCTCCTTCTCCTGCGCGAACCCGACCGCGCAGAACAGCATCAGAACTGCATCGCGTCGATTGATCATGGCTAGCCTCTGGACTAGCAGTGTACCGCAGACTAGCGGCTAGCGGCTAACGACTGGCAGCTAGCCACTTCTTCACGGCTCGAGGTAGATGCGAACCCGGTTGCTGGACTGGCCCTCAGCTTCCAGATAGAGCTCCGCCGGACCGGCGTTGAGGATGGATGGCAACTGCACTTCCACCAGGTACAGGCCGATGTAGCCCGGGGCCAGCACGGCCCTGGACACTTCAACCGGCGCGCGGTCCAGATAGGCGCGGAGGGGTGCGACCACCTGGGGCGGGTTCTCGATAGGACCTGCCAGCCCGGTGGGCCAGTCCGGCCGCACCTTGCCCAGTCCTGTGCTGAGGATCTGCACCCGGGCGTTGGAACGGGCCGGGTTCATCGCGTCCAGCAACACGCCGCTATCGGCGTTCAGAACCAGAGGCGTGCCATCGCGGTCCACGAAGATGGCCGGAGAGACGTTTTGAAGCGGCAACCCTAACAAAACGCGTCCTTTGTCGGCATCCACGGTCAGCCCGATCGAGCGCCCTTGGGCTTCGAAGGGTACCTGGATCTGGGATTCTGTCTGGGACCGAGCCAGCACCGGAAAGCTCAACTCGCCGGCCCGAGCGGCTTGAATCCTGCCGCCCAGTACGCTCAGCAAGGATCCAGGGGCGGCGGGACGCTGGCTGAAGTCAGCAGCGTTCACCAGGCGCAGGTTTCCCAGGCGATGGGGCGCCAAGGCGGCGTGAATGCCATAGCCCTGGAGCAGCACGAAGAGCTGGTTGCCCTCCGGGTCGAGCCTGACATCCAGGGCGGGCGCCGCCGGCAGGTTGCCCCCCAGCGCAGTCCAACTGGTGGCCGGCCCGGCGGAGAGCAGATCCGCGCGCGTGAAGAACACGCCCCGGTCGGTGGCCACATAGACAGTTCCGCTGGCCCGGTCCGCGGTCACACCGTGAGCTGCCGCTTCCGGCAGGTCAGAGGTCAGATCGTCCCAGAACTGGCCCGCGTTGAGGGTCCGCAGCACGTGCTGCCCTGTGCCTCCGCGGGGATCCGCGCCCAAGGCCGCCAGGGCCAGGCGCGGGTCTTTCGGATCGGTAAACAGACCTTCCACCGGGCCGCCTTCAGTTTGCCAGGGCATCCGCCAGTTTCGGCCCCGGTCCAGGGAAACCCAGATGCGGCCGTCGGAGGCGCCCGCATACACGATGTCGCCCGCCACCGACATGGCCGTGATTTCAGCGCCCAGCGACTCAGAAAGGGCGCGGCGCGCCAGGATCTCCTGTGTGGCCTGCGAGTCCCGGACAGGACGCCAGGCCTGTTTCTCTCCGGGCGCCCACTCGATGGCCGCCAGATCCTCGGCGATCAGACGCACTCCGCGGCTGCCTTGGGGCAGTCCCAGGAACCGCCGGGCCGGCAGGTTCGGCAGGGCGTCGTTCAACCCGGTCCAGGACACGCCTCCGTCCAGCGAGCGCCACACCCCGAATTCATTGCTCACCACCACTTCATCCGCATCCCGGGGCGAAACTGCCAGATCCGTCATTCCGTTCCCGATGATCGAGTCCCGCTGGTAGGCGGTCAGGTTGGCCCAGGAGAGCCCCCCGTCATCAGAACGATACACTTGGCCTCCGTAGGCGTACAGCCGAGGCGAACTGGAAGGGTTGGCTCGCACCGCCCGGGCGCCGGCGGGCAGGGAACCCGAGGAGACTGCCGCATCCCGCCCGGGGGGAGGCGGGGCGGCAGAACTGGGCTGCCAGTTCTCGAAGTCACTGGTCTCAAACACCTTGCCGGATCGCGTCCGGACGTACACGAGCGAGCCGTCGCCGCCAAACCACACCCGGTCAACCGGTCCGGAGGCGGGCGAGGCCAGCGCCAGTTCGACCGCCCAGTTCCCAATCCGCCGCCAGTCGGGGGGGAACCCGCCACCGACCCGCAAGGCGGTCTGCGCGGAGGCGATTCCGCTGCCGGCGAGCGCGCTCAGGAGCAATCCGGCGATCCAGCCCCTGGCCAAGATTGTGGCCTTATGACACATCCAATGAGTCCATTTTATCGTACCGGAAGCCCCCAGCCGCAGTAAAATTGTTGCAAGCAGGCCATTTTTGCAGATTTTTTTGCATGGCGTGGATCTTGCATGCAATTTTAGTGGTAGACTAGGGTCTCTGAAGCTGCCCACCTTGGTGGTAAGATGGGCGAGGGAAGGTGTGTTGTGCGAGGGCGGATGATCTCACGCTCGCTGGCTTGGTTGCTCCTGGCAGCCGCGTTGGGGGTGTGCTCCGCCCAGACCGGTTCGCTGGGCTCCGCCGCCACGGTTCTCACGCTGAGCGGGCAGGTCTCCGTTCTGCGGGAGTCGGCTGCCTGGGCTCTGAGCGTCGGGGATCAGGTCCGGCCGCAACAGGTGATCCTGACCGGACCGGACGGTTTCGCCCAGTTCCAAGTCTCCGACGGCAGCACCTTTGAAGTGTTCCCCAACTCGCGGGTGATCTTCCGGAACAACCCAGGCGACTGGAGAGACCTTCTGGACATGCTCCTGGGCAGGGTCAAGGTCTACATCCAGAAGCTGGGCGGGCAGCCCAACCCCAACAACGTGCGCACGCCCACCGCGGTGATCTCGGTCCGCGGCACCATCTTTGATGTGGCGGTCGAAGACGAGGAGGCCACCACCTTCGTGCTGGTGGAAGAGGGCCAGGTGGCGGTGCGGCATCTGTTGAAGCCCGGAGAGCCCAAGCTGCTCAACCAGGGCGAGTGGCTGCGCATTTTCAAGAACGAGCCGCTGGCCCGCAAGTCGTTCGACAAAGGTTCCGTCCTCCAGAACATCCTTCGGGCGGCGCTGGAAGCGATCTACCGCACCCCCAGCCGCGGTTCCACGGGTCCGGTCCCTGGCGGGCCTGCTGGAGGAACCGGCGGTGGTCTGCCGACTGATAAGCCGGCGCCCCCGCCACCCCCGCCGCCACCGCCTCCACCCCCCGGCCCGTGAGCGGCGCCCACGCCCGCACGGCACTCGTGCGACACTAGCTGTTAGCGATGTCTCCATTACAGTTTGCTGTTCGCGTGTGCCTCCGCGCAGGGGCGGTGCTGTGGGTAGCGTGTGCGCTGCCGGCACAGGCCCAGCCATCCGGAGGGCTCACGCCGGAATGGGATGTCCGCAAGAACCTGGCCGCCCTGGCGGCGAACGCCCAGCGACTCCAGCCCATGCTGGAACAACTCAAGCCGCAGGACTGGGTCAGCCAGGGCGCCCCGGAAGCCTACGTCGCGCAGTTGAAGAGCACCCGCGACCAAGTGCAAGGCCTGGTCTACTCGACTGAGCAACTCACCCGCGAGCCGGAAAAGCTCACTGCGGCCCTGGACGCCTTTTTTCGCATCGAGACCCTGGACGCGCTGCTGCGCTCGCTGGGCGCGGGCGTACGGAAATATCAGAACCCCGCGCTGGCAGATCTGCTGCTGAGCGCCGCCGGGGAGAGCGCGGCCAACCGGGAGCGGCTACGCCAGTACATCGTGGACCTGGCTGCGGACAAAGAACAACAGCTCAAGGTGATGGACCAGGAGGCGCAGCGATGCCGCGCGGCGCTCTCTCGCAAGCCCGCCGAAAAGAGCAGCGGCAAGAAAGAGGAACGCCGATGACGGAAGCCCGCCGCTTCTGGTGCAGCATCTGCGGGGAGCCCTCGACGGAGATCTGCGTGTACTGCACCAAGGACGCCTGCGCCAACCATCTGTGCAGGAAATGTTTGCGTTGCAGCGACTGCTGCCAGTGCGAGGTCCCCCTGAACCTCCCCGAACACCCCGCCGCGCCCTGACGAATGCAGCCATCCATACTCGGGAAACCGGTTCCTCGCGCGGGTTCCTATGACCACGGCCTTCCCTGGGACCAGTTCACCGTCGTCACCGCCCAAGACATCCCGGGTGAGAACTGCGTGGCCCACGTCGATGTACCCCCGGTCGCTCGAGCCCCCTCCCGGCGTGAAGCCCACGTCCCCGGGACAACTGCCGCCGGGCTTGCTGCGCTGCCCCGGGGTGAATCCGAAATTGGGGTCGGCCGCGTTATGCGCATCCGGCGAGAATGGGGCCGTGCCTTCCCCGACAGACGTTTCCCCTCCCTGCCCGGCTATCGCCGTGGCTGCCACGTTTTGAGCCTGTGAGACCCCGAGCAGGCTCATAGACGCCGTTGAAGGTCTGGGCGAAGGCGGATTGGACGTTGGAAACGCGCTTCGTCGAGAAATCCCACTTGTTGAGGACGCCCCCGGCGCTGGGGCCGGCGCTGGCCACCGTGCGGGCTATGGTTTGCCACTCTTCCCCCGCAGCTTGCTGTGGTAGCGGCTGTAGGTGAAGTAGACCACCTGGCCGATGATCAGCCAGCCGATGAGGCGGAGCCAGTTGTCCAGGCCCAGAGAATACATCATGGCCGCGCACACCAAGATGCCCAGGATGGGCACCAGGGGGACCAGCGGGGTCTTGAACGGCCGCGGAATGTTGGGCTGCGTGTGGCGCATGATTATGATGCCGCCGCACACGATCACGAAGGCCAGCAGCGTGCCGATCGAGGTCATGTGGCCCACCACCGAGATGGGCGCAAAGGCCGAGAACAGGCTCACGAACACCATGAACAGCATGTTCGAGCGCCAGGGCGTCTTCCACCTGGGATGCACGTCGGAGAAGACCTTGGGCAGCAGCCCGTCGCGGGACATCGAGAAGAACACCCGGGATTGGCCCAGCAGCATCACCAGGATGACCGAAGTGAAGCCGCAGATGATGGCCAGCTTGACCAGGGGCTTCAGCCAGTCGTAGGGAGTGCGGTCGATGGCCAGGGCCACCGGGGCCGCCCCGCCCAGGTCCTTGTAGCTCACGACGCCGGTCAGCACGATCGAGAACAACACGTACAGCACGGTACAGATGATCAGCGAGCCGATGATCCCGATGGGCATGTCGCGCTGGGGGCGTTTGGCTTCCTGGGCGGCGGTCGAGACCGCGTCGAAGCCGATGTAGGCGAAGAAGATCACCCCCGCCGCGCGCATGATCCCGCTGATGCCGAACTGCCCGAACTCGCCGGTGTTGGGCGGAATGTAGGGCGTGTAATTGGCCCGGTTGATAAAGAAGAATCCCAGGCAGATGAACAAGATGACCACCGAGACCTTGATGATCACAATCACAAAGTTGGTGCGGGCGGATTCCTGGATGCCGATCATCAGCAGCACGGAGACGCCCACCACGATGAAGACCGCGGGCAGGTTGATGATGCCGTGCACCATGGTGCCGTCGGGCAAGCGCAAGGGCTGGAAGGGAGAAGCCACCAGCTTGGCGGGCAGGTTGATGCCCCAGTCGTGGAAGAACGAGACCACATAAGCCGACCAACTGATGGAAACGGTCGAAGCGCCCACGGCATATTCGAGCACCAAGTCCCAGCCGATGATCCAGGCCAGAAACTCGCCCATAGTGGTGTAGGCGTAGGTGTAGGCGCTGCCGGCGATCGGGATCATCGAGGCGAACTCGCTGTAGCACAGGCCCGCGAAGGCGCAGCCGATGGCGGCCACCACGAACGAGAGCGCGATGGCCGGCCCGGCGTTCTCGGCGGCGGCGATGCCGGTCAGCGAGAACAGGCCGGCGCCGATGATCGCGCCGATGCCCAGTGAAATCAGGTCGAGCGGACCCAAGGCGCGTCTCAGCGTCTGCGCTTCCGCCTCCGCCTTCAGGTCCGCCAGGGGCTTTCTCAGAAACAGTTCACTTGCCATGCGGTCTCCATCCACGCCACAAGAAATACACCGGCACGCCCAGCAGCACAATAATTAGTCCGGGCCAGGTGTAGCTCGGCTTGTACAGCAACAACAGAATCTCGATCAGCCCGGCGATCGCGATGTAAACGGCAGGGAGAACGGGGTAGCCCAGCGCGCGATACGGTCTTTCCATCTCAGGACGCTTCCAGCGCAGCACGAACACCCCGGCGATCGTCAGGATGTAGAAAAGTAAAACTGCGAATATAACATAGTCCAGCAAGTCGCTGTAGGTTCCGGTGAGGGTCAGCAGGCAGGCCCAGACGCATTGCACCACCAGCGAGATGACCGGGGTGTGGCGGGCGGGGTGCAGCCTGGCGACCGGGCGGAAGAACAGGCGGTCCAGGGCCATGGCGTAGTAGACGCGGGCGCCCGCCAGGATCATGCCGTTGAGGCAGCCGAAGGTCGAGATCATGATGGCCGCGGCCATGACCTGCACGGCCACCGGCCCCAGGATCACCGCCGCGGCCGCGGTGGCCACGCGGTCTTCAGGGGCCCTCTGAATGGCCTCCAGGGGCAGCACGCTGAGGTACACAAAGTTGCAGGCGATGTAGATGGCCGAGACCACCGCCACACCCAGCGCCAGCGCCAGGGGCACGTTGTGGCGGGGATTCCGGATTTCGCCCGCGGTGAAGGTGACATTGTTCCAGGCGTCTGCGGAGAACAACGCCCCGACCATGGCTACGCCCACCAGCCGGATAGTCAGGAAACTCCAATCGGCGCCTTCCCAGAAGTGGCTGAAGTTGCGCTGGAGGGCCTGCGGATTGCGGCCCACGAGCAGTCCGAGACCGACCAGGCCCAGCAGGGCGGCGGTCTTGGCGAAAGTGAAGGTGTTCTGGACCATCGCGCCAGTGCGCACGCCGCGGGTGTTGACCCAAGTCAGCAGGATGAGCACGGCCATAGCCAGCGCCTGTTGCGTGGTGAGGCCGAAACGCCCGGCGCCCACCAGGTAGCGCTGGGCCGAAATGGCCGGAAAAAACACCCCGGTGAACTTGGCGAAGGCCACCCCCACCGCGGCGATGGTTCCGGTCTGGATCACCAGGAACAGGGTCCAGCCATACAGGAATCCGCTCAGCGGGCCGAAGGCTTCGCGCAGATAGACGTACTGCCCTCCGGCCTGCGGCATGGCGGCAGCCAGTTCGCCGTAGCTCAGCGCGGCGATGAGCGTGAGGACCGCGGTGACCACCCAAGTGGCGATCAACAGCCCCGGAGAGGCCACCTGCCGCGCGATGTCGGCCGCCACGATGAATATGCCGGAGCCGATCATCGAGCCCATCACCAGCGTGGTGGCGTCGAGCAGCCCCAAGCCTTTGACGAGGCCGGTCTCTACGCTCTCACCAGTCGTTGCCATTCTTCCATCCGAGCACGGAGGCTTTCGAAAGTGCAAGTTTCCGGCAGCAAATCGTTGATGACGGCGAGCGAGTCAGCGCCAGCCGCCAGCACCGCAAGCGCATGAGCGCGCTGGATGCCCCCGATGGCGACCAGGGGGCGATCGGCACGCAGTTGCCGCAGCGTCTCGCAGCCGACCGCCGGATCGGGATTCTCTTTCGAGGCGGTCGAGAAGATGGGTCCGAAAGCCAGGTAATCGGCCGGCTCCTCGAGGGCGGCGGCGAACTGCGCGGCGTTGTGCGTGGAAAACCCGAGCAGGCGGCCGGGACCCAGCAGGCGGCGCGCGTCCTGCGGCGGCAGGTCATCCTGGCCGACGTGCAGCCCCGCACCCAGCAACAAGGCGATGTCGGCGCGATCGTCGACCACAAACAACGCGCCGGCGCGGCGCGAGAGCTCCGCCACCCGCTCGACCTCTTCAAACACCGCGCGAGAGTAATGCCCCTTGTGGCGGAATTGCAGGATGCGAGCCCCGCCTTCGAGCATCGCCCGGGCAGCCGTTTCCACGGCACAATCACGGCGCGCCAGCGACGCAGTGTCAAGGATAGGGTAGAGGCGGGGAAGAGTCATGCGCTGTCGGCTGTCGGCTTTCTATGATAGCTTGAAAGGCGATGAAACAGCATATCAAGTCACCGGGGGAAGCCCCTGGAATCTATCCGATTGCGGTGCGAGGCGGAGAGCTGAAATACCTCTCGTTCACGATTATGGAGCTGGGCGGAGACCTCAGGGAGCACGCCTTTGAGAGCGGCGAAGAGGAACTGGCGCTGGACTTCTACACCGGACCCGTGCGCGTGGAGATCGAGGGCGAGAGGCCGGTCGAGATCCCTGCGCGGAGGTCCATTGCGGAGGCAGGCCCCATGATCTACGTGCCGGCGGGCTCGAAAGTGAAGCTGTCGGCCCTGGACGGTCCGGCGCGCATCACCCTGACCGGGGCCCTGGGGAAACCGGGGGCCAAAGCAGTCGTGATCGGGCCGGAGCAGGCCGCCAGGAAGGTGGTGGGCAAGGACAACTGGGTACGGGTGGTCTACACGCACATCGCCAACAACGTGGACGCGGCCCGGCTGATTGCGGGCGAGACCATCAACCAGCCGGGAGGCTGGTCAAGCTGCCCGCCGCACAAGCACGACCGCTTCGCGGCGCCTGCGGAGGTCCCTATGGAAGAGGTGTACTACTTCCAGTTGGAGCCGAAACAGGGCTTCGGGTTCCTGCGCTCGTATACGGACCCCGAGGACCCCGAACCGTTCGACCGCGCCTACGCGGTCGAGCACGGGGACACGGTGCTGGTTTCACGCGGCTACCACCCGGTGGTGGCCTGCCCGGGCTACACCCTCAATTACACCTGGGTGCTGGCGGGCGAAGGGCGCACCTACGGGGCCTGGAGCGACGATCCCCGCCACGCCTGGATCAAGGGCTGAGCGGGCCGCGGCTCGATCGCTTCCCACCCCGGCGGCCCGGAACCCACCCGGGGGTGGGGGCCGGGTGGAAAAATACACCCCTTTGCAAAACGGCGGATGGGCGCTAGTTTGAGGTGTGGTATTGCCTCACTCTCCGGTAAAGCAAAGGGGGCCGGCTACGAACACTCCCATTTCGGCGGCGCCGCGCACCGTAACGCGCTTGAAACCCGCGCTGGTACTCGCAGACCGGCGCCATCACAGACGCTTCGACACCCATACCCTGGCGGCCACGCTAGCGATGGTCCGGACCGGCAGCGCAGGCGTGGAACTGGAGCCCTGCACGCTGCTCAACCTGGCGTACGGCGGAATCTCGTTTCGCTTGCCGCGGGCGCCCAGCAAGCACGAGAACTACTGGTTTCTGATCGACCTGGCGGAACCTTTTGACCAGCTCGTGCTGGTCAGAGCCCGGGTGTGCTGGGTACGCCCGGCCGGTTCGGTTGCGAGCGAGGCCGGGGCGGTGTTTGTGGAGAGCAGCAAAGGCTGGCTGGGACCGGAAGATGATCCGGAGTGAGCAACTGGCTTCCCGGCAGGTCGAGCCCGGAGGGCCGCCCACGAGGGCGGCTCAGCCGGTCGCGCGCCCGGAGCCCTTCCTCTCGACTCACCCGCGCATGCTGGCCATTCGGGCGGCACTCGAGCAGATCGCCCTTTCCGATGTGCCGGTGGTCCTGCGGGGCGAAAGCGGGGTGGGCAAGGAGGTCCTGGCCCACCAGATTCATGACCGCTCGCCACGCGCCGCGGGGCCCTTTCTGAAGATCAACTGCGCGGCCCTGCCCCTGGAACTGCTGGAGAGCGAGTTGTTCGGCTACGAGCGCGGCGCATTTACCAGCGCCGTGAAAAGCACCCCCGGCCAATTTGAAATCGCCGACCGCGGCGTCATGCTGCTGGACGAAATCGGGGACATGGATTTCAAGCTCCAAGCCAAGCTGCTGCACGTGCTCCAGGACGGCGAATTCCAGCGGCTGGGCGGCCGCGAGACCATCCGTGTCAACGTGCGCGTGCTGGCCGCCACGCACTGCGATCTGGAACGCGCCGTCGAGGAGAGACAGTTTCGCGAGGACCTCTACTATCGCCTCAACGTCATCAGCATCGAGGTGCCGCCGCTGCGGGAACGCCGGGAAGATATCCTGCCTCTGAGCGAATACTTGCTTCGCAAGCACGCTATGGCCGGCATCCCGCGCCCGGAGATTACCGCCGGACTGCGCGAGGCTCTGCTGGCTTACACCTGGCCGGGCAACGTCCGGGAACTGGAGAACGTCATCCGCAAACTGCTGGTCTTCGGCGATCCGGAGATGATCGCCCTGGAGTTGCGCCGCAAGGTGAACGCCTCCGGTTGGCCCTCCCAGGCGCTCTCCTGCCAGAGCCCCCACTCCGATCTCACGCGCGCCAGCCAAGCCCATGCCCAAGCCGAAGCCGGCCTCATCCTGGAGGCTCTCCACAACACCCACTGGAACCGCAAACAGGCGGCCCAGGTCCTCAACGTCGACTACAAGGGGTTGCTCTACAAGATGAGGAAGCTCGGTATCGGTTCCTGTCGGGCCCGGTGACTGCTCAAGCCGTCTGGTGTATGCTGTCAGTCTGAGCGGAAATTCACAATCAAACCCCTGGAGGAACCATGAGCCAACTGACTCGCCGCCGGTTCGGCGCCGGCTTGAGCCTTGCCACCGCGGCCGGCTACTCGCGCATTCTGGGCGCTAACGAGCGCGTCCGGATGGGCTACATCGGTCTGGGCAACCGCGGAGACCAGGTACACGACGCGTTTCTCGAGCACGGCGACCAGCAGACTGCCGCCGTTTGCGACCTGCGCGAGGACTACCTGGACCTGGCCGTCAAGAAATCCCGCGCCACGCCCAAGCGCTACAAAGACTACCGCAGGCTGCTCGAGGACAAGGAGGTGGACGCGGTGGTCATCGCCACACCGGACCACTGGCACGCCATCATGTTCGTCGAGGCCTGCAACGCCGGCAAGGACGTCTATGTCGAGAAGCCCCTGAGCCTCACGGTTTACGAGGGCCGCAAGATGGTGGAGACCGCCGAGCGGACCAGGCGCGTCACGCAGGTGGGAACCAACCGGCGGTCCTGGAAATCCTACTCCGAGGCGGCCGACTACATCCGCTCCGGCGGGCTGGGCCGGGTGTCGGTGGCCCGGTGCTTCCATATCCGGAACGAGTGGCCGCTGGGGCTCAGCAAGCCGCCCGACGGCCCGCCGCCGTCGGCGGAAGAGTGGGACCGGTGGCTGGGCCCGGCGCCCAAGGCGCCCTACAACCCAAACCGCATGTATTACAACTTCCGCTGGTTCTACGATTACTCCGGCGGACAACTGACCAACTTCGGCGTGCACTACATCGATGTCATCCGCTGGTTCCTGGGCCTGGAAACCCCGAAAGCCGTGACCGCCATCGGCGGGCGCTGCGCCGGAATCGAAGACAACCGCGAGATCCCGGACACCCTTGAGGTGCTCTGGGAGTTTGCCGGACCCACACTGGTGGTCTTCTGCCAGTACAACGGCAACGCGGCGCCCAGCAACGCCCGCAACTCAGAGATCGAGTTCCGCGGCACGAAGGGGACCATGTACGTGCAGGAGGCAAGCTGGGAAGTCGTGCCCGAGCGGCTCAGCGATTTCCCCACCGGCTACGCCGGCGGCAAGGGCTACGGCAACCCGGCAGACCGCTCGGGAGGCCGCCGTGGCACGCGCAAACCGCAGATCGAGGCGCGCACCATCAAGGGCAGCGCGAGCTACAACACCGAATCCCACACGCGCAATTTCCTGGACTGCATCAAGACCCGCGGCAAGTGCAACGCCGACATCCTCACCGGGCACCTGTCCACCTCGTCGACCCTCATCGCCAACATCGCCCACAAGCGGCGCGCCATGCTGGAGTGGGACGGGCGCGCCGAGCGGTTCACCAACGACCCGCGCGCCAACGACCTGCTGCATTACAAGTACCGGGCTCCGTACAAGCTGGCTTGAGGCGCCCGGCGTCTTGCATGCACTCTGTGCATGCGTAACAGTGGGAGTATGCCGCGCACCGCAAGCAGTTCTATCCGGGTCTCTTCCCAGACCAGAAAGCGGGTCGGGGAGCTGACGCTCAGACTTCAGGCTGCTAGGTCTCTGACCGCGTGATTCGGTTTTTCCGCTTGCTGACGCGCGCGGCTCAGAATCGTTTCCGAGCCGCGACCGTGAGGGAGCGGAACCAGCGGTCAAGGACCTAGCCAGCAAGAGGTCATCGAGCGGGCGCTCGACCAGTTGGAACAGAATCTTTTCTGGGAGGGTTTCGAGGAGGAGGCAAAAGCCTACCTTGCGGCCTTT
>Ga0315280_10007002_pt1 | contig 15344 bp, 4 predicted proteins | sample YL17G06_40_MG_FD_203697 | JGI IMG/M metagenome (GOLD analysis project Ga0315280, IMG submission 203697) | Sediment microbial communities from Yellowstone Lake, YNP, Wyoming, USA - YL17G06_40 | ecosystem: Environmental > Aquatic > Freshwater > Lake > Sediment | place: USA: Wyoming | collected... | reverse complement strand
TCTTTGTAACATTTCCTTAGTTTGGCACGATTTTTGCACATTATAAGTGCAAGGTTGTATTTTTAATTTTAGAGTTGCTCCTTGCTGGAGAATAAAAACTCCAAAGTACCTTGAAAAGAGAATGAGAAAGCAAAGAGATCCTGAAACAAGTTCAGGAAGACAAAATAAATGCAGTCAATGACAAAATAAGTGGTCATTCTGAGGCGCCGTAGTGTGGAGCCGTGAGAATCTCCTCTGTTTAACGGCGGAGATCCTTCACTTTGTTCAGGATGACAGAGAAAAAGAATATACAGAAAAAAATATACACTCAAAATGACACTCTTGTATCTAATCTTTTTGGGTGGAGTATTGAGGAGGGTCAGTTCACCTCCTCAAAATAAAGGAAATTCCTGCTTTGAGGTTTGGAAGGCAAGCGAGTAACTGGCGCTGAGAGCGAGGCAAGCTTAACTCAACACAGACCGTTAACCCTTTCAGGTTTCAAGGTAGTTTATTTCAATATAAAAAATTTAATCACGGAGGTGATTTATTGAACAAAAAAGTAGGAAAAGAAGTAAAAGAAGTATTAGTAAAAAACAAAAAATCTAACATCGCTTATGAAAGGAGGCGAAATTTTATTATGAAAAAAATTCTAAGTATTCTTCTCACAGTAACAATGTTGTTTTCCCTTGTTGCTTCATTTAGAGCACCCACGGCAAAGGCAGCTGCAACGCTTACCGTGACGCCATCTGGCAACTTTGCCGGAGGCCTTGCTTTGGTGTCGCCTATCAATGCTGTCGGTAACATCACAGCATTACCTGGTAGTCCCAATGTTACTGTAACGACGACCACGCAAGGCTTTGGCAGTTTTGGGGCATCCCCCAATGTCAGCGTTACCACACACGTTTTGACGGCGACGTCCACCGATCCTGACTGGCTCATTGCCGGGGACCAGCTGATCACGTTCAGCGATATCACCGAACTGGTCGTCGGTGACGTGGTTTCTGCTACTGCCGTGACGTCTGCAGGCGTCGGCACCATCATATCCTTTGTTCCTCTCACGACTCTCGCATATGTCAATGTGACAACTGCTGCTGTCGGAGCCATGATCGGTGTTCTTACCAGGACGAGAGTGGCTACTGCTACCACACACTACTCCACTGATACGGACTGGACAGCCGCTACTGGTGCCGGCAAGACTATCACATTCACATCTGTAACCGGACTGATTGTTGGGGACGTGCTTACCGTTAACATGGTCGCGACTCCAGCCGTTGCAGCGACAGCTACCTTGACGATCGCTGGCACCATTACCGCTGGCAACGTCGCAACAGTCACGTGGCAAGACACTGCCTCAGTATCGCACACTGCATCATATACGGTGCTGTCGAGTGATACTCTGGCAACCGTCACAACCAAGTTGACTGCCGCTATTAATGCTGTGGCTGGCGGCAACGTCACTGCTACTGCCATTGGCTATGTGATTACGTTGACTCAGAATACCGCTGGTACTACTGGCAATGGCAAGACGCTTGTAGCCAGCGTCGTTGATTACGCAATCACTTCTCTCAGCATTCGTACACTTGGCGGACTGGCTTCGCCAGCCTATGTCGAGTTCAGCAAGACGATTCAGCTGGTCGCGACCGATCAGACTGGCGCGGTTGTCACTCCTGTGTGGACGCTTAGCGGCACATCAGTTGCGACCGTCGTTGCCGGACTCGTGACCGCGAGTGGTGCCATAGCTGGTCCCTCTGTGATTTCTGCCACACTTGGTGGCGTCATAGCTCAGTTTGTGGTGAATGTCATTGCTGTACAGATACCCACCAGCCTCACCGTTACTCCAGCCATCGCCAATCTGAACGTGGGTGGTGCGACGCAGCAGTTTAGTGCTTTTGCTGCGAATGCAACCTACAGTACGCTGGATTATACCACTCAGGCAACCTGGACGGACGACCTTAGTGCTGCCACTCTTGGTGCTACCGGACTTCTGACGTCCGCAACGGCTGAATCCGGCCATGTCTATGCCACCGTCGGTGGTCTCTCCGCATTGGCCACGGTCACCATCGGTGTTACAGTCACCACTGGAGCTGCCACTAGCATCACTTCGACCGGTGCGACACTGAATGGTACGACGGGCATTTTCGCTCCCACAGCCAGTTTCTTCTGGTATGGACCAACGGTTGCCGGTCCGTTCACGACGGCTTCGACGTTGCCTGTCGGTTGGACTGCTGTTGCGGCAAGCCCAGCCGTTATCACTGCTAGTACTCCATTTGCTGCCGCAATCACCGGCCTTACGGCTGGTGCTACTTACTGGTTTGCGGCATGGAACACGGTTGCAGGCGTGAACTATCCTGGTAGCGTCCTGAATTTCACAGCGACTCCAGCAGTGCCTGTTTCTGATGTTACGCTTACAACTTCTAATTTTATTACCCCTTATCTCACATCAAAACTCTCATCATACGGTGCCGGGCCAAGTGACTCTTCTTGGATTTTAAACAATTTTTCTATTATGAAGCCTCGTCCTGATCTTGCTTGGATTGATGGAATAAAAGTGCAGTACAACAAAGGCAATGCCGCTGCCAATATGAATTACGAAGTCTACAAAATGGGCGATACAATTTATGGTAAAGTTAACTGGGGTACCGGTCTCGGCCCAATAAGTTGGCAGAAAGTCCTTTTATGCAGTTGGAACGACACTTTAGGTAAATATACTGTAATAGATTCTTCAACTTCGGTTACTACTCACCTTCAGACCGTGGTCCCGTTCACGATGGCGACATCAAACGTTCAGTATGACGGTCAGTACTATCTGCTTGTATATAAAGATGAAAGCAACGTTTTTTACCCTGGAAACGATCCACTTGTTGTAGCGGGCGCTTATGACTACATAGAATCAGTCTATATTACATACCAAATCACTATGGTGACACAAACCTTGAATTTGTGCCCTGGACACCAGACTATTACTGGATATATAACAAGGGCTACGGGAGTTCCTCCAGACCATCAAATTACTGTAGTTTTGACTTATCCAACCACAGGAGCTGTAGATGTAACTACTATGCCTACTCAAGAGGGTTATTTCAAGATGGCGGCCAGATATACAATTAACCCTGGCTCTTCAGGCTATTTTACGTTAGATCTCAACATTGGTGCTTCTGACGTTGGCAAATTTTATATTTTTGTTGAAGATGATTATAATGGCTATATCACCCATATTGAACCCACACTTGATATTGACTCAAACGACGCGATAGTTTACTACTATCTTTCCAACGTCATTTCAACGCAGTCAATGACTTTAAGCACCTACATCAGTCCAATCCGTATCTATAAGGATCAAACTGGCCAGCCATTGCTTCTCCATCTTGTCGACCAGGACGGAAATCCTGTAACACGTCTTGCTCCAAACACAGAAAATGTAACTGGAAGCTTTAAGTGGTCCTATAACTCAACCTTAAAGGTATGGTATGGTTATATTGATTCAGATGGTGATAGCATTCTTGATACGGGTGAACCAATTTATTGGACAATTAACGGTCTCGATACTAACACTCCTTCTTTAACTGAAATCTCCGCAGGTTTCTACAGGTTTGAAATTGGTGTGGGAACCTCTGTTGACGTAAGATTCAGGGCTTCATATACTTTTTATGGAACTCCTGTAAATTCCAATCAAGTTATTATCAATACTATTGATAAAACCGTTTTCAATCCTTACGTTGATGTAACTGCACCGGATGCAATTGCACCATACGGACAAGGCCCATGGGAAACACCGCTTGATTCTGTTGAGAGTGTTTACGACAAGCTCCCCTGTACCATCGGGAACAGCTTTGAAATTATGGTTGGCTCATGGGATATGCCAACTGCAATGTTAGATGACTGGTACATTTACGATACATCATGGGAAATCAACGGACCAGTTGAGGATATGACTGGCAATTGCTCCTACGTACTCGGCGATTCCATGAAAGTTCTTGTTACTCAGAAAGGCAAAATCTCAGTCACAGTCAATATGACTGCCTGGGAAAGAGTAAATAAGACGGATTGTCCCGATTGGAACCCGCGATTATCAGAAACAGATATGTCGCAGAATGCCTGCTGCCATACATATACCAAGACATTTGACATCTGCGAAGTCAACTCCTGCACATACGGTGGAGTAACACTCTCAGGTGCAAATATCACTGATTCAACGACAGTTGAAGTCGGCAAGAAAGTTGACAAATTTTCTGTTTCCGTTGACCCAACCGGTGCACCGACTGATTTAGTTTGCTCATGCCCTAACTACATCGTATTGATGTATATGACCAATTCAGATGGTAGTCTTTTGAAGAATGCATTCACAGTTGATACCTGGAGCGGAACCCCCTATAAAGGTTCAATGATTTGGTACAATCCTCAGGGTGCAACTGTTCCCAACATCCTAGATCAACCAATCCAGACATTTAAGAAAACAGGTCTTTATAATGAGCTTGGTGCAGCAGTAAATGGTTATCCTGATCATCCAGATCCTGGTCTTAAATTTGGAGACTGCCCGTTCAACCTCTATGGCATTACTTTCAATTATCCTACAGGTACTTCTTGTGGCTATAGCCTTGTTGTAAAGGTGATCGGCCTTGAGAGATGTTTTGATGCCTGTGGTAATATGATTGTGACCTATCCAATGATTGCAGAAGACCTATATCCTATCACTGTTACTCCTTCAGTTACGACTTTAACTGCAACTCCTACGATTGCTGAGGGAACAGTTGATCCAGAACAGATGCTTGCAGGCGTTCCCGCAATAATTGACATTACTAACCCTGGTTTCTCTTATGATAAGGGAGATACTACTAATTGGAAAGCTGTAAGCTGGAAATACTATTTCGACGGTACACTTTTAGATTCAACTCCTGGTATCTGCCATACTTGGGTACAATCTGGTCTCACAGTCTCTTACTCTACGACAGATACTGGTTACAGGTTTGTCTTAAGCAAACCGTTCACAACATCCGGCACATTCAAGATTGTCGGAACATCCTACTATTATGATTGCACAAAGAAGGAAGTTGTAACAATCGAAATTGAAGTATTGAAACCTGAGTTTACAGTAAAAATTGGTCTTAAGGACTGTGACGGCACTATAATTGATAACGACGGAATTCTTACTGAGGGCTTCGATGAGATTGTCTATGTAACAGCTGTTGACCCAAGAGGCATTCATGATTTCTCTACTGACCCTAACTGGAACCTCTCCGTTTCAGCAGTATTGAGCGATTGTGACCTACCTACTTCCAAAGTGTGTGGTGTTGTTGAAGGTCCTGGATGCGAGTATGGACTTCCAATCAGAGTAGTTGGCTATGATAACCCTAACCTTGCAGACGATCCAATGGTTAATCTCTACTTTGTCTCTTTTGGTGCCAAAATTAAAATAACTTCATTCAAGCTTGTTCCTCCAACAGTTACTGTTGACCCTAAAGAAGTTCCATTCACCATCCCTGCAACTGCAACCCATGTAACATTCACAGTAACCGATGCACACGGACACGGCGCATCTGGCGTTAATGTAATAATTCTTAATACACCTGTAGATGGTGCTCCATTTGGATTTGGAGTTGATGCTTCAGGTTATAGTTGGAGCGCAACTGCAGGAGCAACCGGTTGTAAGGGTGAAGTTGACTGGGCATTTGTTCCTCCATATTCTGGTAAGTATAGTATAAGAGCAACTACAAGTACTTTAATTACCTGCACACTTCCATGCGGCTGGCTTGGCATTAACACTAAGACAACCCTTGAAGCAGTTTACCAGGCACCAGTAGTTGACACCACAAAACCAGTGGTTGAAGCATCTGCTCCAGCAACAGTAACTGCACCAATGGTTACAGTTGCGGGTAAGGTTACCGATAACGTTGGCGTGGTTTCACTCTGGATTGGCGCAATGAAGATTGACTTTGCACCGGATGGCACATTCTCAGCTAAGGTTGAGGTTGCAGAAGGTGCAAACACTATTAAAGTTGTTGCATTTGACGCTGCAGGTAACATGGGTGATAAGACTCTCACGGTTACCTATGCAGTTCCTAAAGTTACTGTTGTTAAAGTTCAGATTGGTTCTGACATAATGACTGTTAACGGTAAAGCTGTTCAGATTGATGCTCCAGCAGAAATAATGAATGGAAGGACATTCCTACCACTCAGAGCAATTTCTGAAGCACTCGGCGCAACAGTTGACTGGATTGCCGAAACCCAGGGTATTACAGTAACCCTTGGTGAAAACTCCATCGGACTCCAGATTGGCAACACCTCAGCAGTGGTTAATGGAACCGTTATGACTCTTGATGCTGCTCCATACATCAAGAACAACAGAACAATGGTTCCTTTCCGTGTCATTGCTGAAGGCCTTGGCGCAACTGTTGAGTGGGATCCAGCACTGAGAATTGTTACCGTTACTCTTACCCAATAGATTCAGAATATAACCTTCTGAAAAGAGCAAAGGTTACAGAAGATTAAGTTAATACAAGCCCCTGCAATCTGCAGGGGCTTTTTTTCATTTCGAAGGGGGTATTTCAACCCCTTCGAACTTTCCCCTTGAAAAAGTAAAAAAAGATTAAGAGAAGTACAACGGCGAGATTGCTTTACTTCACTTTATTCCGTTCACAATGACTACGAAGAGAAGGCCTTGCTATGTTCCTTTCCTTTGTCATTGCGGGCTTGGCCGGAACCTCATTCAGAGGTATCTCATTCAGGATGAAAAAAGTGATTGATTTAAAATTTGCTTTTTAGTAAGAAAAGTTTTATAATACCTAAAACCAGATTTTTGGAGGTTATTGTGAAAAGAGTTTTGATTTTGACTTTAATTATAATGATGTTACTCTCAATTTTTGGAGCGTTTCCGAGAATGATCCTTGGAGACGTAGAAATAAGAAATGTAGCTGTTTCTCCTGCTACGATTGATTCGCTTGCTCAATGCACGGTTTATATCGTCCTTCACGAAGACTTAAATATAGGCGAAAATTTGTATATAAAATTTCCTTCAGAATGTACGATACCACAGAGCATCAACAAGGAATTCATTGAAATTGCAGGATATAAACCTTCTTCCGTAACTGTCCAGGGAAACCTTGTTACTCTGACTCTGAGCGCACCTCTTCTACAAAATCAGGGAGCAGGAACAGGTGGTGTAGCCGTTGTTTTTTCTTCGTCCATCGGAATAAGAAATCCTTCTTCTCCTGATGTTTACTCGATTGAAGCGTGGACAACAACTGAACCAAATCATTCAATATACTCGTTTTATATAGGTGTTGAGACTCAGGGTTCTACTGTAAGCGGATTAAGTGTAATTCTGAGTGATAATAGGGCGGGGAAAAATTCAAGATATGATATTTCATTTACTGTTACAATGAGCGGAGCGCTAACCCCTGGCGATTATATAGATGTGTATTTTCCTAAAGGAACCACACTGCCTAAAACTCCAGATTTATCAAAGGTTCTTATTAATTTAGCTAATCCCTCAATTGTAAATGTGCAGGAAAGGAGAATAAGAGTTTACATCCCCGAAACTCGTTTTATTGCTCCAGGTGGTCCCTGCACAATATTTTTCCTTCAGGAGTTCGGAATTATCAACCCTGAATTTACAGGTAATTTTGCAGTTCAAGTTGCAACGAGCAAGGATACAGGGCTTGCAACCTCAAATCTTTATACTCTTTATGGCACGTCTATTCAATCTCTCAATATAATAGCAGTTCCTTCTTCCCAAAAGATGAACGCAGAATACACGATTGAATTCAAAACTTCTCAGATAACTGGGTTACTTACTCATAATGTTTCAAAAATTAACATTAAGTTTGCCGATGCAATTGTAATTCCCCAATTTGTAAAGCCAGGTGCAATTTCAGTAAATGGAACTTCTTGCATAAATGTTACGATTTCTGGCCACACGATTTCTTTAATTGTGCCTGTTGAAGTATCAGATAACGCAAGCGTTTCTATCGTAATTGCGAAGGAATTTGGCATTGAAAATCCTGAGAGTGTCGGAAGTTTTGAAATCTATGTAAATACCTCATCTGATGCTGTATATGTTAGCAATAATGTTTCAATAACTCCTTCAACAATTTCTGTGCCTTCAGTTCAACTTTCCAACAGTTCTGCAGGGCAAATAAGTGTTTATAATATTTCGTTTACCACAGGAGTAAGCGGAAATCTACTGCCCGGAATAGACAGAGTTAATGTAATTTTACCTATTGGGACGACAATTCCTTCCTCTATTCCAAACTCAACAATCATTGTAAACGGTGTGCCTACAACTCTTATAGAGATTTCAGGCACAACTCTTACAATAACAGTTCCCACAGAAGTAAAAGCAAACGGAATTGTTAATATTTCCATAACAGAAGGAGCTGGTATTAGAAATCCAGTTCAATCGGGTAATTATGTACTGTATGTTTTTACTACAAAAGAGCAAACATCAGTTTCTTCAAATTCATATTCAATAAGAAATGTTCCTCAGACGGCTTTAAAGATTACCCCAGAAATGCCCGACGGCTTAAACGGATTTTATAGGACGCAGCCTTCTATATCTTTTACTGCAACGAGTGCAACTGACCCAAATCCTTTGATTTATTACTATTTTGACGGGAACAGTCCATCGACATCCACTGGCACTGCAATAGTTGCGCCAGAAGGTATCCATATGCTCTATTATTATGCCGTTGATAAGGAAGACCACAAAGAGGAAGTCAGGTCACTTCAAATTAAGGTAGACACGATTCCTCCTCAAATAGTTGTGATTTTTCCTCAGGACAATTCAGTATTGAACAGTAAAACTCTTGTTGTTAAGGGTGTGGTTGATGTTGGTTCAACGGTTAAGGTGGATGGTAATGCAGCAACGATTGATGGTCTTGGCAATTTTGAGGCAAGTGTTGAAGTTTTGTTAAGTCCGCAGATTATTAATATATCAGCAAGTGACCCGGCAGGGAATAGTTCGCAAAAAGTTTTAACCGTTTACCTTGACACTACTCCCCCAAATCTCACCGTTGTTAAACCTGTAATGTTCCAGCAGGTGAGTAAATTGCCTTTAATTATAGAAGGCATAACTGAAAAAGGAGCAAAAGTAACCGTAAATGGAGACAGTGCCGAGGTGCGAGAGGATGGAGTCTTCAGTTATTCTCTACTGAACCTCCCCGAAGGTCAGTTTGCAGTGATCGAGGTTGTTGCAACAGACGAGGCAGGCAACTCCACAAAGAAAACCGTGAGCGTAAAATACAGCAAATCAATTATAATGAAACTTCAGGTCGGTAATAAAACTGCGCTTATAAACAATGAGACTTCCTCGCTTGAGGCAGCCCCAGTGATAAAGAATGGAAGAACAATGGTTCCTCTGAGATTTATCGGCGAAGCATTTGGCGCAGAGTTTACATACGACTCCGTTTTCAAGATTATTGACATAAATTTTGGAAGTGATAAAATAAAGATGCAAATTGGTAAAGACGTTGCCTTTGTTAATGGTATAGAAATTGCACTTGATGTGGCACCTTATATTGTAAACGGAAGAACCCTTGTACCTATAAGGTTTATATCGGAAACATTTGGTGCAGAGGTTATTTGGGATAGCACTACAAAAACCGTTACAATTATTTATCCTAAGCCATAGGAGGATACGTGATGAATTTTATAAAGAAGTTGTTTATGTGGATATTGGTAATGTTATTTGTTTTTTTGATATTTCCACTGAGGTCTTCTGCAATAACAGTTGCCCCTTTGTTTGAGGTTGAAGTCACTCCCATAAATGCTGGCTCTGTTGCTGAATGCCACATTTACGGAAGTTATTCTGAATATAATAAAGTGAATATGCTTAAGGTTTATTTCAGGGAAGATACCAGTTTCAGAAGCCCTGGTGCCCCATATGGAAGCGTTCTTGTAAATGGAGTTCCTGTTTTGGGCACCCAGTTCAGGAAGACTGAGTCGGACGGTTCTATTGAGGCAACCCTTTATCTTTCTCAATATATTAACAGCGGAGATAAAATTGAAATTCTTTTCAAGAAAAATGCAGGAGTTGTAAACCCGATAACGCCTGCTACCTGTTACAAAGTTAGAGTAGTTTTAATAAATTACAATGGCGTTGAAGTCGGAACAATTCTTTCGAATAGCTACAGAATAACATCTTCTGCCGTGCAGGGCTTGACTGTAAATGTAGATCCTGCTGTAAGGGGTATGAAGGCGGAATATGTGGTAAGTTTTGCAACCGGTGCGCGAGGGGCATTAAACACAAATTCTGGTGGGATTAAGGTTAAATTTCCAGAAGGGACAATGTTTCCGAGTTTTCTTTTTAAGACAAATATACTCATTAATAATAATCAGGCTTCGGCCGTATATAGAGATACCGAAGAATCAAATGTTGTTAGAGTTTACTCATCGTTTGATATTCCTGCAAATTATCCTGTTACATTGGTTTTTAAAAAGGAATTAGGACTTTCAAACCCACTCCAGGCAGGACTTAAGAAAATTCTTGTTTCTACTGATTTGGAGCCCGACTGGGTAGAGTCTGTACCTTTTGAGATATATGAGCCTGAAATTCAGGATTTAAGTATTTCTCTTTTCCCGGATTCCATTGCTTTGCATCCTGAGATAAATATGAATTTTAAAACTTCTCCAGTTGGATTTCTTTCAAAAGGAGAGAAAATTTACATTGAATTTCTTCAGGGCTTTCAAATTCCAAGTGCTATAAATAGTGATTTTGTTTTTGCTAATGGTCAGAATACAGAAGCATTTTCCATGGGTAATATAATTGAAATAGTGTCTCCTCAGAATATTACTCCCTTATCTCAGGTTGAAGTGAAAATTCTGAAAGAATTAGACATCACAAATCCATCTTCTCCTGGTGATTATATGATAAATGTCTGGACTGATGCTGATAGTTTTAAGTCGCAGTTTAAAGTTAACATTAAAACTTCCACAGTTGACGATGTGAAACTTGAAGCTCAGTATTCTGGATTAAACACAGTGAATGCTTTTAAAGTTTCCTTTAAAACGGGTCCTGTTTACACTCTTAATAAGGATATTGATAGAATTAAGATAACTTTTGATGAGAACTTTGTGTATCCTGATGACCATCCCCAGAATTTAATAACAGTAAATGGAACTATAAGTCAAAACGTTGCGATAGAAGTGCATAGTTTGTATATAACAACTCCTCTTGATATCCAGCCTGGAAGTTTAGTAGAGGTTGAAATCCCCGAAACCTTTGGCATTAAAAACCCTGCAAACCTTGGGGAATACGGAGTTAGGGTGTCAACTTCAAAAGAAGTACAGGAAGTTGAAAGTAACAAAATAAAAATAACACCTCTTCCTGTTGTTGAGTTGACAGTGGAGCCACAAGCACCGGATGGTCAGAATGGTTATTATAAAACTGCTCCTGAGATACGCCTTTCAATTTCTAATGGAGTGAAAGTTTTCTTCAAGGTTGACGATAGTGAGTTTGCTGAGTTTACAGCTCCTTTTAAGATTGACGAAGGCACTCACACCGTCTATGCCTATGCAATGGATGAGGGTGGCAACAAGGGAGACACAATTAAAAAACAGTTTTCGGTTGATAATACACCCCCAAAGATTACTTTTGATAATGCTAATTCCGACCCTTACTTTAAAGGAAGCCCCGGAAAACTTACAGGGAATGTCTCTGAACCTTGCACTTTAAAGATAAATGAAGTAATTCTTGAGCTCACGGACGACCTGCACTTTTCTGTTGAGTTGAATGTTTATGAAGGCATGCCAATTGCAATTTTTGCAAGAGATCTTGCAGGAAATGCAGCCACGCTTCTTTTAACTGCACATATTGACAGCAAACCGCCCGTGATAACTTTTATTAGTAAAGTTAATTGGGTACAGGGGTTAAGCGTGAATTCGGTAGAGACAACAGAACCCGCATACACGATCAAACTTAAAATTGACGAGAAAGGCAAAGTATTTATTGATTCGAATGAGATGTTTTTTGACGGACAAGCATACTCTTACAATGCTAATCTTATTGATGGGGACAACCAGTTTATTATAAAAGCAGTAGATGCTGCAGGTAATGAGGCCATAGAGACACTTCTCATCAAAAAAGTTAATGAAAAGAAAATTACTCTACAAATAGGTAGCAATCTTGCATCAGTTGGGAGTGAAACAGTTGAAATTGAATCCCCTCCCATGATAGAGAAAGGTTTCACTCTTGTTCCTTTGCGTTTTATTGCAGAAGCTTTCGGGGCAACGCTTGACTATAACAGCGCGTTGCAGGTAATTAATATTAGTTATAAAGGACTTTCAATTCAACTGCAGGTAGGTTCAACAATTGCATTTGTAGATAATGTACGAAAAGAACTTGATGCACCACCAAAAATTATAAACGGCAGAACCCTTGTTCCTATACGATTTATTTCGGAGACTTTTGGTGCAGACGTTGTGTGGGATGGAACAACAAAGACTATAACGATAACTTATAAACCGTAGGCAATGTTTGAAGTTTTTTATAATGCTCTGGCAGGATAATATTTCATCCTGCCTTTTTTATTTTTGCAAAATTATTTTGATTTTTTTTACCAAAGATATAATATTTCAAAGCAAGTTTTTGCGAAAGGAGGAACTATGAAATTTTTTAGAAAGTTAACTCTTATTTGCGTGGTGTTTGTTTTAGTTTATTCTTTTCAACTTGTCCCGAGGAATATTGTCTTATCCGGTCAATACGACTGGGTTCAATTGAATTCAGGGCTTCCTTCCTTGAATCACACTTCAATTGCCGTGAGCCCCGTGGACTCTAAAGTTATCTATGTTGGCACAAGGATTGGTTTGGGGAAGACGGTTGACGGAGGAGAGAGTTGGAGCTATGTCCCTATAGGAATAAAGGAAGAGTTTATAAAGTGTGTAACATTAAGTTATCAGAACAAAGATATTGTGTATGTTGGCACATACGGTTACGGAATTTTCATTTCGCAGGATGGAGGACTTACTTGGTCAGACATAAGCACAGGGCTTATAAGCAAGGATGTTGAGACCATTGCAATAGACCCGAAAAATCCTAATGTGATCATTACAGGTACTTATGGAGCAGGTGTTTTCAAAACAGTGAACGGAGGTAAATCTTGGGTTGCCAAAAATAGTGGGCTTACCGAAACACGGATTAAGAAAATAGTTTTTGACCCTCAAGATTCAAGCATTGTCTTTCTTGTTGCTTATGGTAACGCAGGCATTTTCAGGTCAGAAGACGGGGGAAGCACCTGGAAAGAAATTAACAACGGCATTACAGGAAGCGACAAGGATATTGCTTCTTTTGAAGTAGACCCAGTGGAAGATAATCTTCTTTACGCAGGTTCAATGGTAACAGGGCATCTGTTTAAGTCTGAAGATTATGGAGACACTTGGAAACTCCTCAACGCAAAACTTCCAGAAACCTGGATAAACGAAATAAAAGTAAACCCCTCGGACAATAGGATTATCTATCTTGCAACAGGTGCAGGGATATTCAAGTCAGAAGATAAGGCGTTAACTTTTAAAAAGAAAAATGATGGACTTACAGATACAAATGTTAAAACAATTGCAATGGACCTAACAAAGCCGGAAGTTCTATATGCAAGCACTTCACAATCAGGAATTTTCAAGACAATAGATGCTGCTAATTCGTGGGTGCAAAAAAATTCAGGCCTTCCGTTCTACTCAATAGTTTGCATTCAGGTAAATCCAAAAACTTCAGAAATTTTTACCGGGACAGAGATGGGAATTTACTCTTCAAAGGATTCAGGCAATACATTCTCACTGAAGGGGCTTGAAGGGAAGTTTATAGAATGTTTAACTTTAGAATCAAATGACCCCTCATATATGTATGCGGGAACCTATAAGGATGGCCTGCTTAAGTCTGACGATGGTGGGTCAACCTGGAAGCAGCTGGGGCGGGAGATCCAAACAAGAAATGTACTTGATGTAGAAATCGACCCTAATGATAGCCAAAAAATGTATGTTGCAACTGAGAATGGCGTTTACAGGTCGACAGATGGTGGAGAAACCTGGAGAGAAATAAACAATGGAATCAAAGAATTATGGCTTTTCTCTATCGAAATTGACCCAACAAATCCCAAAATAATGTATGTTGGTTCCTACGGGGGAGGTGTTTTCAAAACAGAAAATGGCGGCGAATCCTGGAAGGCTATTAATTCAGGTTTAACTAACCTCTATGTGATAATGCTTAGACTTAATTCCAAAAACCCAAATGTCCTTTATGCGGGAACTTATGAAGGCGGAGTGTTTAAAACAACCGATGGCGGTAAAACATGGGTCGAATTCAATAATGGGCTTGAGAATAAGATTGTGTGGGATATAAGGATTCACTACAAATTTACAGAGTCAGTTGCAATTGCAACAGAAGGAGGTGTTTTCTTTGTTGAAAATTACGGCACCACCTGGGAGAAACTTCAAGGCGGAACTGCCCCAAACATAGTCAATACCTGTGCGTTTGCCTATAGCGATTGGAGCCTAATTTATGCCGGTACTTATGAGGAAGGTTTCTTTAAGAAGCAGATCTCCCGCAAGGTTACGGTAACAGCAACTGAAGGCGGAACAATATCTCCGTCGGGTGTTGTGGAAGTTCCTTTTGGAGGGTGGCTCAATTTTACAATGACGCCTAAAGAGGGTTATAAAGTTAAGGAGCTTTACCTGGGGACAAGGCGTTTTGACCCTTACACGAGCTTTAAAGTTATTGAGATATCTTTAAACACTTCATTCAAGGCAGTTTTTGAGAAAATAGCAGTTGAGAAAAAGGAAACAATAATAATCCTCCAAATTGGTAACATGAACTTCACCGTGAACGGCGAAACGAAAATGCTTGACTCTCCGCCTATAATCAAAAATGGTAGGACTCTTCTCCCTATAAGGGCAATTATTGAATCTCTTGGCGGAAGTGTAGGTTGGGACAGCAATGAGAAAAAAGTTACAATTACACTTGGCTCAAATAAAATCGAGCTCTGGATAGGCAAAAATACCGCTATGGTAAACGGGGCAAGCAAACCAATCGATTCTGATAATACTAACGTTGTCCCAGAGATTATTAACGGCAGAACAATGCTTCCAGTAAGATTTGTTACTGAGAACCTTGGTGCAGATGTTATGTGGGATGGAACAACAAAAACTATAACGATAACTTATTCATTGCCTTAATTTTGAATAGAGGGAGAGGTGGCTCTTCCTCTTAATTTTTTGATGACTTGACAGCGAAATAAATATAGTTATATTAAAACTAGTAGGGGTATTTTGAAATTTTTTAAAAGTTGTTATTATAAATTTGTAGGTTTAAAAGATTAATATAGAGTAAGGGTAGATTGTGCTACCCAAAACCAGAAAGTGAGGTGATAATTGGTGGATCTTCA
>Ga0315280_10007001_pt1 | contig 15345 bp, 10 predicted proteins | sample YL17G06_40_MG_FD_203697 | JGI IMG/M metagenome (GOLD analysis project Ga0315280, IMG submission 203697) | Sediment microbial communities from Yellowstone Lake, YNP, Wyoming, USA - YL17G06_40 | ecosystem: Environmental > Aquatic > Freshwater > Lake > Sediment | place: USA: Wyoming | collected... | reverse complement strand
AAATAAGAAAACTAATTTTTCCTTTTCAAAGTGTGCCTAATCTCAATTTTGCAGAAGTCTATCTTAAATGACCTCATCGATTTCCCACGTAAATGCCTTTACGCCTTCCGAGCCCAGCTTCTTACGCATCTGGCGAACTCTATCAAGAATTGCTGCAGCCATTTGTTCGGGCACAACAGTTACTACAACATTATTAGCTTTAGGCCAGATGTGACTGTAAAGGTGTGGGCCACTGCTTTTGCCTTTACCGAGGACTTTCGTCCACTTAGTATAACCTTTTGCATCTGCCTGTTCGAGAAGTTCTGTGACTTCATCGTCGATTGCTTCATTATAACAAATCATCACAAGCTTCATCCGTATATCTTTCACAAAGAGCTTTTCTTAACATGTGTTTCAAATATGCTGTATATGGTTGGCACCAAAACCAGCGTCACTAAAGTCGACACTAGAAGTCCTCCCATAACGGTCAATCCTAATGGGTTCCATATTTCAGAGCTTTGACCCTTTGCAAAGGCCATCGGAATAAGTGCTAATATTGTTGTCAAGGCTGTCATCAAGACTGGACGCAATCTGTCTTTGCCAGCCTGCTGGATGGCTTCGTTCAATTCAATACCCCTCGCACGAAGAATGTTGGTATAATCCACAAGCACGATGGCGTTATTCACCACGACACCCATCAGCATCAGCAGGCCGAGAAATACAATGATATTTATATGAAAGCCTCCTAAAAATATAGCTATTATTGTGCCGGTGAATGCGAACGGAACTGAAAACAACACTACAAACGGGTCGAGTAAGGATTCAAACTGTGATGCCATTACCATATATACTAATATGATTCCAACAATTAACGCCAATATGAGCCAGAAAAACGACTCGCGCTGTTCCTCCGCCTGACCGGCAAAATACACCTGAACTCCGGATGGAATATCCATTTGTTTTACCTTGGTTTGCAGTTCAGCAACAACATCACCAAGAGAACGGCCATGGACATCTCCCTCCACATTGACGATGCGTCCCCTGTCTTTGCGTTCAATTTCTACCGGGCCAAACCTCATATCTATTGGCGCCACATCACCAACACGTAGTAACTTCCCACTTGGCGGGCGAACAGGCACAGCCCCAACATCGTGTATGTCGCTTCGGTCATCATCCCGCAGCCGAACAAATATGTCGTACTCATCTCCATGTATGCGGTACTTGCTTGCCTCCCGGCCATAAAATGAAGCTCGAACGGTGTCGCCGATATCCGAAACATTTAGGCCCATATCGGATGCCTTTGAACGATCCACATTGACCCAAAGTTCGGGCCTGCCTTTCTCGCGCGAGACGCTAATGTCAATGGTTCCCGGTGTTTCCTCGGCGCTCTTTTTGATTTGCGCAGCAACTTCGTCCGTTAGTTCCATATCGTCGCCAATGACATCAATCGTTAACGGCTTTCCACCGCCGGCAATTAAATTCTCCATCACATCTCCTGTAGAAATAGAATACTTTTCGATTCTAAGCAAACCTTTAGCATCATCCAAACGGCCTCTGATAGCCGTTGCTATATCCTCAGTGCTTCGCTTTCGCTTTATTCTCGGAACCAATTTTGCTCCAAAAGTACCTATGTGTGAGCCTTCTTCACCAAAGACGGCTGACATTTCGCCTTTACTAACACCACATCGTGCAAAGATTGCTATTCTTTCGCTCTCAGGTATCTCATCTTTAAGGATTTTCTCAACCGCCTCCATCACCCGTGCTGTTTCCTCAACTCGCGTACCAACCGGCAGGTGCAGTGTTCCTTGAAGCATTGCTCTGTCCTGTTTGGGCATAAATTCACTTCCAAGAAACGGTACAAGAAGGCAGGTTGCTGTAAACAAGGCTATAGCAATCCCAATAACGCTCTTGCGATGGCCTAATGACCAATTCAAAACATCGGCATATTTGCTTGCCAGGTCGTTGAACATCTGCTCCGTTTTGACGAAGAATTTGTTTTGTTTATGTGCTTTTTTGAATTTCCCCATCAATACAGAAGAAAGCATTGGAGTGAGAGTAAGGGCTGAAAATAAAGAGGCAAGTATGAGAATAACCACGACTATTGAAAATTCCGTAAAGAAGATTTTGGTAATTCCTTTTACAAAAAGAATCGGAAAGAAGATGCATACTGTAGTCAGTGTTGAAGCAGTTATTGCCATTGCAACTTCGGATGCACCGCATATTGTTCCTTCTTTGGGACTCTCACCTTCTTCTATATGTCGCGTAATATTTTCCAATATCACGATTGCGTTGTCCACGACCATACCAATTCCAATTATCAGCCCGAATAAGCTCATCATGTTGATGGTATGACCAAGGAAGTAAATGGGTATGATAGCAGCAATAAGCGAAAACGGCATCGCAAGACTGATTATGACCGTTCCTCTCCAGTGACGGAGGAAAACAAGTACCACCGCAATAGCCAGCAACCCGCCAATCCATAACGTCTGTAACAAATCTTTAATCGTTCGCTCAATATCTTCAGATGAATCCATTACATTCGTGATTTCAACATCATTAGGCAAATTCTTCTTCAACTGCTCAACCTGCTTGCGAACTGCACGGGTGACCTGAACCGTGTTGGCGCCGGACTGCTTCTGAACCATCAAAATAGCTCCGGGTTTGCTATTGATTCGAATATATCGGCTTATTTCCTCGAAGCCGTCTTCAACTGTGCCGACATCGGATAATTTAACGATTGAACCATTCCGGGAGGTTAAAACTATTTGCCTCATCGGCTCAACATCTTTGAATTCTCCGGGAACCCGCACTAAATAATCCGTCAGTCCCATTTTTAAATTGCCGGCAGAGGTATCTTTATTTTCATTTATGATGACACGAACAACATCCTGAGGCGTGAGGCCATAGCTGGCCAGGCGCTCTCTGTCAACGTGAACGTCAATCTGGCGATGCATCGGAGTCATAAATGCCGCCGAGCCGACCCCAGGTAGTCGCTTGAGAGGATCGACGAGCTCATCATCCATGATGTCCTCCAGCCGGGGATAGCTCTCCTTTGCCATTACACCATAAACCATAATCGGGAAATTTGAGATATCCAGTTTCATAACTCGAGGCTCATCTACTTCCTCTGGAAGATAAATCTTGGCCATCCCGACGGCGTCTCTGACCTCATTTGCTCTGGTATCCAGGTCCGTATCCCACTCGAACGTCAATGAGATTATGGACATGTTTTCCTTCGATGTAGAGTTTATATGTTTTAATTCCGGCACCGTTGAAAGATATCGCTCAAGTATTTCGGTGACCTTGCTCTCTACCTCCTCCGGGGCAGCTCCATTATATGGTGTTATCACCGTTATGGTGGGCAAATCCATCTCAGGCATCAGGTCTATAGGTAAAAGGAATAGACACAGACCCCCTACCATAATAACGCCTAAAAATGTCATAAGAGTAAAAATTGGATGTCTTACTGATAACTCGGGCAGATTCATTTTGCTATCTCCGAAACTACTTCAATTTCTTGTCCATCTTCCAATTGCCTTTGACCATGCGTGATTACCATTTCACCAGGCGATAACCCTTCGAGGACTTCATAATACTGGCTCTGTGACAATCCGAGTTTTAGTTGTCGGCGATGCGCTTTACCAGCCGCAGCTACAAAAACATATACGTTGTCATATTGCCTGATTAGGGCTGAATCTGGAACGATTGTTGCATTTTCCTTTTGTCCAATTACGATTGTCATTCGAGCGAACATACCGGGCTTCAATCGCATGTCCTCGTTTGGCACACGAATCTCGACCTCAGCCGTCCGCGTAGCCGGGTCCACGGCAACACCAACTTTATAAACCGTACCGTTTATTTCATCCTCCGGATAAGCGTCAGTTTTGATGAGAACCGGCGTTTTCCCCGGTATCAACTTTTGCAGATAACGTTCACTTACACCGCCCAATACCTTTAATGTCCCCATCTGTACAATCCTTACCAGCGGTGTAGATGGCCCAACCATATTACCTTCATCGACATATTTTTTAGAGATAACACCTGCGACCGGCGCTTCTATAGTGGCCTTATCAAGAGTAACCTTTATCCTGTCTAACGCAGCTTCTGCTTGTTTAACATTTGCCGCAGCCAATTGAGATGCAGTTCGAGCTTTGTCTCTGGTCTGCTCTGTTGCTGAGCCGCCTTCATATAGAGCAAGGATACGTTTCTCTTCGCGCTGGGCATCGGCGAGCGCAACCTTGTTGGCTTCGAGAATAGCCTGGCATTCCGCTAATTGCGCCAAATAAAGATCATGGTCGATAACCGCAATAACATCACCTGCTTTTACAACAACTCCTACATCTATTAATGTCCCGTCCGCCAGACGCAGCCGTTCTAATCGTCCTGAAATCTCCGGAATAATTTCAACATTTGTCAAGGCCTGGAAACTGCCTGTTACAGGAATCCTCTCAGCAATATCTGCCGTTCCGATAGTCTGAGCAGCAACCCTAAGAGGACTATTTGTCGTGTTTGCCTCACCGACCGGCTTCCTGGCGAATTTGTAAGTATAGCCGAACCAGAAGACGATCAACACCAAGACAAATGTTGTTATCCAAAATATCACTCTTCTACCTGCTTTCATTTTTCTTCTCCTGGGATTTCTGGAACCCCGCAATAAACTGCGGGGCTAAATATGTCACTTGACCATCGTCAGCGTGCCCATTGCTTTTTGAAGGTCCAATTTCGCGATCACATGCGAGTATATCGCCTGGTAGTAATTCGCCTGGGCGGTCGTTAGGGCAGCCTGAGCATCAATCATTTCAACCTGCGTATTAGTTCCCTCTCTGTAGCCAACTTCAGCAAGCCGCAGACCCTCCCTTGCCCTAGTAAGATTCAGCCGCTGCGATTCAACGAACTCCACGGCGTTCTCGATGCCCAGTTGCGACTTGGTCAGCTCGAATAAGGCGGTCTCTTCCGCGTCCACCAAACCTATTTGCGCCTGCTTGAGCCGGGCTTTTTGCGAGACTATTTCGCCCTGACGCGAAAAACCGTCAAAAATGGGGATGGTCGCTGTAAGGCCGGCTTGCCAGGCGTGACCCCATTCAATCAGCATCATGGTGTGCGGATCAGGTTTCGACCAGGTATTGCTATAGTAGCCGCTAACAGCAGGGAAATATCGGCTGCGGACAATTTTAAGCTGCTCCCTTTGCACTCTTATATCAAATTCCTTGCCGAGCAAATCGGGCCGATTCCGATAAGCTGCTTCGACAGCCTGCTCCGTCGTTACGCTTGAAGGAATGTAAGTCAGCTCATCCGACAGAACAAAGTCACTATCTTGTGAAACACCCATCGTCTTAATCAGCATGGCTTTTGAAATGTTAATCGCATTTTTGTTCTGTATTAGCTCGGCCTGGAAATTGGATAGTTCGACCTCCGCCCGCAGAACATCGAAATCCGAGGCGATGCCGCCCTGGCGTTTCTGCTTGACGCTGTCAAGATGGGCCTTTGCTGAGCGAACCGCATCTGCGCTTATTTCCACCAGATGCTGACTTAGCAAGACATCATGATAGGCGTGCTCGGCTGCATAAACCACGTCCTGGACAGCCGCTCGAACCGTCTGGTCGGTGAGCAGCGAAAATAACTTTGCAGAATTGAGGCGTGCAGTTATCGAGCCGCCGGCAAAAATCGGCTGCGTAACCATAAGACCGGTCGAGTAATTATCTACGTCCCCAAACTGTATCTTCTCCTTGCCGGCCGGCGTATCGATCTCAAAAGATGTCACTTCATCAAGCCGCCTGTATTCGCCCGTAAGACTTACGCCGGGCAGAATGGCCGAATTGGATTTCAGACGCTCTCCGCGGGCGATTTCTCTTTCCTCCGTGACGCGCTGCAGTGCTTTGTTATTGACCATCGCCAGCTTCAAGCAGTCTTGGACAGTTAGCTTGCCGCTAATAACCGGCTGGGCCTGCTCCTGACGCTCTTTACGACTCTGCCATTGCCGATACGCAGTCTCTCTCGATAAACCAGCCTGCTCATAGAACTGCTCACTGCTGACGCACCCGGCAAGCAACGATCCCACCAGTACAACTAAGGCAAACCGAGCTGCTTTTTGTCTCGTTCCCTTCATATCTTCAGTCCTCTGTCTTCTGTCCTCTGTCCTCTGTTCTCTTTTGTCTCAGCACAAGCACGAATACCGGCGGCGGAAAATCTGACTATGTGATTGACAGTTTCACTCAAACCAAATCCCGATAATTGCAAAGTGGAGCTGTGGTCATACAAAGTTTGCACACGGATTAAGTGCACCAACTGGCCGATGATGGAGAATAAGAATAAATGAGTCTTTGATTTATCTAAACTCTGATAGACCTTCATCAAGGCATTTTGCATAGCATCGAAAATGGGCATAATCATTTCTTCAAGAAACATATTCTTAGGAAGGTTTTGTTCTACCATTTCACGGTCCATGAGTTTAATCAGTTGATATGCTTTCCTTTTATCCTTGATTGGCTCAAGAAAAGCCGTTGCAAAGGACTCAAGCAAATCTTCCAAATAAGTCTCTTTAACATCTTCAGACATCACCCTTTCGATACTGGTTATGATTTTTTCGCGCATAATTGACAGATTGTGCCGCCAGACTTCGACGTATAATTTTTCTTTGCCGCCAAAATAGTAGTTGACGGAAGCAATATTGCAGTCTGCCGCAGCAGCAATCTCGCGGATACTCGTATGGTAGAAACCGTGCTCACTAAAAAGCTCTTCTGCTGCATTGAGTAACCGCTCCTGCACGGGCTTATCAGAACTAGGTACTGTCGGATTATCAGACGTACTCATATCAGAATCCCTAAACGAGCGTTTTATACGATAGCTTAAAACGTTTGTTTCAGGATTTCAAACATTTTTTTCACTTTTTTGCGGTCTATCCGCGCATTCATCCAAGAAGTGGTTCTTTTCCCCCACATACGTTCTTTGGTAAGTTCAGCCGGAAGCTAAACAGCGAGGTTACAGTCTGCTTAGTCTTCGGGCAGTGGACAGCCTTTGGTTTCGGGCGCCCAGATAAGGGCAATGATGCCGAGGAAGTAAATCCCTGTAATCAGAATTGAGCCGACGCGGAAAGGCTCTGCCACACCATAGCTTTTGAGCATATCAACCAGGTACGCACTGCCAAAAAGTGCCAAAGCGGTAATCACTCGGCCGACATTATAGCAGAAGCCTACGCCTGAGCTTCGCAGGCGAGTCGGGTAAAGCTCGGGGAAGTAGATTGCATAACCACCAAAGACTGAAAGCGTACAGAATCCTAAGATTGGCGGCATCCAGAAGACTTGACTCGGCTGGCGAAGAAACTGAAAGATGGCTACGGTCACGATAAAGGCCGAGGCAAAACATAGGCCGAACGCCGGCTTTCTGCCCAGCCTGGCAGCCAGCACCGTAAAGAAATAGACGCCCAGGAACGCCCCGACATCCTGGAGCATAAGGCCGATGCCGACATATTTATCTTGCGTTGCTTTGGGTAGGGCCTTCAGGCCATCACGCACCAGTTCGGGTGAGAAAAATGCCACGCCCCATAGGCCGATGACTCCCGCTACTGCCAGGGCAAGACCAACGAGGGTATTTCGGCGAAGACCCGGCGAGAACAGGTCTCGCCAGGCGCCGAGCTGCCTGTGAACGTCTTCGGAGGCCCTGGTTCTTGCCCGTCGCCAGCTCTCCGGCTCTCGCAGCGTCCTCTGGATAGCGACAACCAGAATCGCCGGAAGCACGCCGATCGAGAAAACCCATCGCCAGTTTTCAATTCCAAATAGTGTGCTCTGCGGCTTGAGATAGATAGTTATAGCTGAGCCGGCGACATTGCCGAGCGCCGATAGCGCCTGGAGAAGTCCAAGCGCGTGGGGACGAGCCTGGGGGGGAGTTACTTCTGCAACGAGCGAAACGGCAGCGGCAAAAAGCCCGCCGATGCCCAGGCCCATCAAGAAACGGTAGGCGATAAAGTCCCACCAGGCGATGGAAAATGCTGATAGACCTGTGAAACCAGCGTAAATTGAGATGGTAATCATCATAGTTTTGATTCGTCCGATGCGGTCGCCAAGCATTCCGAAGAAGAAGCCGCCGACCGCCCAGCCAAGCAGGACCATACCGGTGGCGATTCGGCCATAGAACGCAACGGTTGTTTGCTTTTCCGGACTCAACTTGGGGGCACCGGGAGTATTGACCTGCTTGCCATACAGGAGGCTGCGCATCGCTGGCTCGCGGACAATGTTGAAGAACCGCTGGTCCATGCAGTCAAACAACCAGCTCATCGAGGCAATAATCAGCACAAGCCAATGATAGCGGGTTAGGTACTTCCACCAGGGTTTTTCGCCTATCTCGCTGGGCAGGTCCCTATTTGTCAGCGGCATATTCTACTCTCCTTCTCTCAAGTCGGCTTTCCGGTCCGTCATTTGCGATTAGTCTACCCATCAATGGCAGCCATTCAAAAGGTATTTTTGCCCTCGCAAGAAAATTTGTGTATAATGCCCAGCAATGACAACGCAGTTACAGGCCGCAAAAGCAGCAATAGTCACCGAGCAGATCAGATTTGTCGCTGAGAGTGAAAGCCTACGGGCCGAACTTGTCCGGGATGAGGTTGCAGCCGGTCGCCTGGTGATACCGGCAAACAACCTGCATATAAAAACGAATCTGAGGCCGGTCGGCATAGGGCGACTGCTCAGCACAAAGGTAAATGCAAATATCGGCACCAGCAGCGTCCGGTCTTCGGTGGAATCTGAAATAGAAAAAATGCAGACGGCTCTTGCTGCCGGTGCCGATACCATCATGGATTTAAGCACGGGCGGAAACCTTGACCAGACCCGCGAGAGGTTGTTGGAGAGGTGCCCGGTTCCCTTTGGAACAGTGCCCATCTACCAAGTAATAGAAGCCAGAAGCGTTGAGGATATTGACGGCAAAACAATCCTCAAGATTATCGAAAGACAGGCCGGGCAGGGCGTGGATTTTTTCACTATTCACGCCGGCGTGCTGAAAGAGCATTTGCCTCTACTCCAGAATCGGGTTGCGGGCGTCGTCAGTCGTGGCGGAGCGCTGCTTGCCAAGTGGATGCTGTATCACAATCGGCAAAATCCGCTATACGAAATGTTTGACGACCTTTGTGGCATTCTGCGCGAATACGATGTTTGTTTTTCTCTCGGCGATGGGCTTCGCCCCGGTGCAATCGCCGATGCCACCGACCAGGCGCAGATGGCAGAGTTAAGAACGCTGGGCGAACTTACCCAGCGAGCACAGGAAAAAGGTTGCCAGGTTATGGTAGAAGGTCCGGGCCATGTGCCGTTCGACCAGATACAGCGCAATATGGAAATCCAGCAGGAGATTTGTCACGGTGCTCCATTTTACGTTCTAGGCCCGCTGGTAACGGATATTGCTCCGGGCTACGACCACATAACATCGGCAATCGGCGGAACTGCCGCTGCCTTCTACGGGGCGTCTTTTTTGTGCTATGTCACCCCGAGAGAGCACCTGGGTCTACCCGACGCCGATGATGTGCGAGCAGGTGTAATTGCAGCGAAAATTGCCGCTCACGCCGCAGATGTTGCCCGCGGCTTAAAAGGCGCCGCCGACCGCGACAAGAGACTCAGCATCGCTCGAACCAGCCTGGACTGGAAGACACATCTTGCCGAGTCACTTGATCCGCAGACAGCCGAGCGAATGCACCGCGAGGCCTGTGAGAAGGCAAATGGTGGGCTAAAGCCCACCCTACAATCTGATTACTGCTCGATGTGCGGGCAAAAATGGTGCAGTGTAAGACTGAACCGCGAGATCCAAAAGGCGATAAAGACTTAGGACTTTCTCGCAGCGTGATCGACTTGATATGCAATTTTCTTGTGCTGGCAGTAGTGCTAGGATATAATACAGAAGCCAGGTGAGGAAGAAAAATTATGGGCATTGCATATATCCGAGGACAAGTTAAAGGAGCAAAGGGCAAGCAGGCGGATGTAAAATTTCTCATTGATAGCGGAGCGACTTATTCTGTGCTTCCTAAAAGAATCTGGCAGGCTATCGGGCTAAAGCCAAAACGGCAGATGACTTTCACATTGGCTGACGGTACAACAATCGAAAGGCAGGTTTCAGAAGCTCATATCAATCTGCCAGAGGGCGAAGCTCACACACCGGTCATTTTGGGCGAAGAAAACGACCAGGCATTGCTTGGCGTTGTGACTTTGGAGATTCTCGGCCTTGTGTTTAACCCCTTCGAGCGGACACTTCAGCCGATGCGGATGCTATTATGTCTTCATAGAATCTAATTCGATAAAAGCTGCCGGCACAAAGATAAAGATGGGCAGCCACGCCCATAACTGCACCATCACCTTGCCGAATAACACAGGCTCAGTGGCGAGCATTTTGCAGACAAAGGTTGTAATAAAACATGCCGTGGTCAGACCGAAACTAATCATCACCGCCGATTTCATCGACTTGGGTTCGCGACAGACCAAGACCGGCAGACTTATCATGAGCATCACAAGATTGATAATCGGGTCGGTAATACGAAAGTGCTTCTGGCTGTAAAGCTCAGGCAGGTCTCTTATCTTGGTCCTCTGGGCGGCAAGAGCAGCCAATTGCCTCGAACCCAATAGACTTGTGTACCGGGCCTGGCTCCTGACAGGAATGTCTTTTGCGGTGACATCGCTTTTATATGAAGCGATCGGCTGCGGGTCTTCGCCGGAGCCTCTCTTGACCAACAGTCCCTTAGTCAAAGTCCAGTTGCCCGTGCCGTGAGCATCGACAGCCTTTTCCGCAGATATTCGTCCGACCACCTGCCAGATGCCGGGCTTTACCTCCAGGCGGCGGATAATAGTCGGCTCATGCAACGTTGCGGTCTTCACGTCAAATCTGGGGGCGCAAAATAGTGAACCCTCAGCGTCGGCAATAAACCAGACGTCATACGACTCCTGCCCAGGAATGGCGTCCCTGCTGCGAACAAGCTTGTCGCTAAGAGCCGGTATCAGAATCTCCTGGTCGATAACCAGCAGACCCGTAAGCAACAATGCAAGGACCAGAATGGGCCCGATGACCCTTTTGAGGCTGACCCCGGAGGCCATTATGGCTACCAACTCATTCAGACGAACCATTCTGCCCAGCGAAAAGGCCGCCGCCAGCACAGTCATCATGCCCGCAAAATCGCGAAAGTAAAGAGTAGCGTTCAGGCTGTAAAAGATAAATGTGTTCTTAATCACATCAAAGGTGCTAAGGTCAGCGTGCTCGGTAAATTCGTCCAGATTCACAAACAAATCAATAATTATTCGCAGGCCTATCAAGACACAAAAGGCAATCCCATAGCCCACCAGAAAGTTCTTGGCGACATGCCTGTCCAATATTTTCATATTCGTATCCCGCGTCTTCGACTTTGTATCCCGTTTAGCCGTCGCCGGTACGGCGACGGACCCCGCAAAAAACATGTCCCGAGCTCGGTCGAGGGATTGCGGGGCTAAACAGACGCCGGCTTAGTTTCTCACAAGAGTTTTGCAAAATGGAGATTAGGCACATATTATTTAAGGAAATCCGTTTCTTGATTTCCTTAAATAATAGACCTAAGTAATTATCTATCAAGTAGTTAATGTTTGAAAAGGGAAAATAAGACGACAAATTTTTCCTTTTCAAAGTGTGCCTAATCTCCATTTTGCAAAAGTTCAGTTTCTCAGCAGTCTGTGATACAGCACAATCGCCAGCACAACCAAGACAACGAGTCCTGCCCACGTAAGCAGCGTACCCGAAATGGCCTGCGAACCGAGATTCTCAGTGACCTGCTTGCCGCTAATTATGCACACGATTAACACCGCGGCAGGTACACAACTGGCAGCAAAAGCACTGAGCATGTGTCCACCCTTTTTGATGACACCCAGACCGATGCCAATCAATATCATAGGTACGCAGCCCATCCCGAACGCCAGACGAGAATGTATCTCCGCCTTTATGTCAATCAGCGTTATCCGGATTCTTCTTTGAAGCTCATTGTGCAGTTGGCGTAGATTCTCGCTCGGCCCTTTTTCGAGCGCCGATTCCAGCACCTGTGGACGAATATCCTCCAGAATGTTGCCGGTTTTGAACACGTCGGTGACAGACGCCGGCAGAGTCAAGCCGCGAATGACATGCCGCATTCTCAACTGGCCGGAGCCTTCTTCTGTTGCGCGGTAAATATCCATCGTCAAAGTCAATGCCGGCCCATCACCCTCGATATACAGAGACGCCTTTGCAGACCGTAGCCTATATAAAAGCTGCGTGTAGTTGGCATCGTATTCGCTGACCGCCACATCGCCGGACAATTCCACAGCTCTGGCCTGCACAGCACACTGGGAGGCCGTAAACCTGACTGAGTTTGGCTCACCACGCAGCTCGTATCGTGGTTCGTGATTCGTGATTCGTGGGTCGCGCTGCGATTCACGATTCACTATCCCCAATTCACGTGCAATATCTTGTGCCAGCAGCTCCGTGACAAATTGCGCATAAGTTTCGCGGACGAGCTTGTTGACAGGGCCGAACCGCATCAGGTCCGCTTCCATTGCCCTCATCTGGTCGATCCGCTTGAACTTGATATCGTCACCCAGCAGCGAACCGAACTCCCAGGTGAACGGCAGCCATTCCGCCGCCCCTTCGTCTGCCAGGCCCAGCTTGTATGGTTTATGTACAACTACGCGTACCTCATTCATTTGACCGTGAGGGTTAAAGTAGACTTTGGCGGCGTCTCCGCCGAAAACGTCTTCTATGCGACCGCGCTGCACTTGAGCGACCAGAACGCCTACCAACGTGTCGGTCTGCGGGTCGGCATAGTCGGCATAGATACGATAGCGGCTGTCCGGCAGCTCATAATAGCCTCTTCGCTGAATATTGCGGAAAACTATCTGTTTTGCATCGGCTTTGAGCGATTTTTCAGCCAGGTGGACGAATATCGGCGTCACGTGAAAACTCAAGATTAGATTTGCGCTTGCGACTATCAGCGCCAGAGCCAGGCCGGGATAGACCAGTCTTAGAAAACCGATTCCACTTGCCTTGCAGGCGTCCAGCTCATTATCGCCTGCGAGCCGACCGTAGACCAAAGCGCCGGCAAATAGAGCAGCGATAGGCAATACAAAAGTCAGGGTAACCGGCAAAAAATAGCCCATAATATGGACCGCCTGGCGCGGTCCTACGCCGAATTCCTGCATGGGCCGCAGAACACTGCCCAGGCTCAAAATAAGTGTCAAAGCCAGCGCCGCCGGTGCAAAGACCTTCAAAAGCTCCCGAAATATGTATTTGTGCAGTATAAGAACCATACCTGAGCGTCCGCCTTCAATTTTTAGTTGCCAATTCACAATTGTCAATTGTCAATTTATGGCCTGGTCGTTTTAGCCCAAAACTTTTTACCGCCGAGAACGCAGAGGACGCTGAGATTTCTAATTGTGATTTTTGCTCTGCGGTCTCCGCGTGCTCTGCGGTTAAGCGAACATGCCTTTTTTGCCACAGCGAACCGGCTTATAGAGCCGACCTGGCCCTCCAATCGCAAAATTTTTGAAAAATTTCCTTGCAGGAGCAACGATCTTTGTATTACAATCATAGCCGCTAACGAGGTCGGAGCAGGCTCAGAGAACTGTCATAGTATTTGTTGTTTGCCATCATAGAATTTGCATATCATACCGGGCTTGCCCGAAAACTCACTCGATTGTTGTTGCTGTCATAATATCATCACACACTTTGGAAAGGGTCGAAAAATGAAACGAACGTTTTTTTTGGCAGCGCTTCTGGTAATATTTGCCACGGTGAGCGCATCGACAGCGACGGAGCAGGCTTCCACATCGCTGGCCGGCTCTTTGGTCGCGACAGTTGAAGTTGTGCTGGGCGTCAAGGCCAGCAATCCTAACCCGCCTGATGGCGCGACAGGGGTAAAAACGCCGCTTATTCAGTGGGTGGCGGGAGAGACCGCCAAGTTCCATGATGTGTATTTTGGCACCAATCCGACGCCTGGCGCCGCTGAACTGCGAGGCCGACAGGCATTCACTGTCTATTGGCACGGTGCGGGCTTGACCCCAGGGACGACTTATTACTGGCGGGTCGACGAAGTCGAAGGTGATGGCAAGACCATACACAAGGGCGACGTCTGGAGCTTTACGGCTTTGCCAGTGACCGCCAGCAATCCCGATCCACCAGACGGCGCCAAACAGGTCGGCATCGATGCAGACCTTGGTTGGTCTTCGGGCGCCGATGCGATCATGCACGATGTCTACCTCGGCACGGTTCTCAATCATGTTGACCAAGCCAGCAGAACCAATCCGATGGGCGTGCTGGTCAGTCAAAGCCAGCACGTAAACACTTATGACCCTGGCGGTCTTCTCACATTCGGTCAGACCTACTACTGGCGTATCGATGAGGTAGAGCCCGACGGCGCCAAACGCAAAGGCCAGGTATGGAGCTTCACTACAGAAGGACTTCAGCAGGGACGCATCTATTACATTGACCGAACCCACGGCAGCGATGACAACGACGGCTCAAGTGCAAAGACAGCTTTCGCAACCATCCAGAAAGGAATCAAGGCAGCAGAAGATGGTGACACAATTCTGGTCTATCCGGGCGTTTATCGTGGCCGGATCAATTTCCTGGGTAAGGCCATAGCAGTGCGAAGCGCAGAGGATGCAGCGGTAATAGAGGCTCCGGGCGATTTCGCCGTGTCCTTCTATATGGGCGAAGGGCCTGATAGTGTCCTGAAAAACTTCGTCATCCGAAATAGTTTCATGGGCGCCTTCATAGTAGGTAGCTCGCCGACCATTATCAATGTGACCGTCGTAAATAACAGATACGGGGCCGACGCATACGCGGGCGCACAGCCAAATATCAGCAACTCCATCTTCTGGCATAACAGTGGTGACGACCTGTTTGGATGCCAGGCCCACTACAGTTGTATCCAACGTGGCGGCGAAGTCCCGAACAGGGACGGCCAAGCCGCTCAGGGCAACATTAGCGCTGACCCGATATTTGTAGATGCCGAGAACGGCGATTACCATTTGCGCAGTCAGCGAGGCCGATACTGGCCGGAGCACGATGTGTGGGTTCTGGATAGAGTAACGAGTCCCTGCATTGATAGTGGCGACCCAACTGCCGATTATTCGCAGGAGCCCAGGCCCAACGGCGGCCGCGTCAATATGGGCGCCTACGGCGGGACCGCTTATGCAAGCCTGAGCGAGGCGCCATCTCTGGACTGCGACACCAACCACGACGGAGTGGTTGACATGACCGACTATGCGCTGCTCGTTGAGAACTGGCTTAGGTGCTGCGGGGCTGTACCAAATCAGCCGCCTTGCGTGTTTATTACAGCCCCAACCAATGGAGCACAGTTCCACACCCCAGCAACAATTGAACTTGAGGCCCACGCCTGTGACA
>Ga0315280_10007000_pt1 | contig 15346 bp, 9 predicted proteins | sample YL17G06_40_MG_FD_203697 | JGI IMG/M metagenome (GOLD analysis project Ga0315280, IMG submission 203697) | Sediment microbial communities from Yellowstone Lake, YNP, Wyoming, USA - YL17G06_40 | ecosystem: Environmental > Aquatic > Freshwater > Lake > Sediment | place: USA: Wyoming | collected... | reverse complement strand
AAAGACGGAGGTCTTCGGCGGCCTCCTGAAACGATTCGCGACTGCCGGCGCGCGTCATCATGCGTCGGGTGCCGGGGGAGAACCCCGTGCCGGCCAGGCCTAAAGCGGTGTCGGCCGGAACGTTCCGGGCACCACAGTCGGAACAGTGATAGAGGGGGCGGCGAACGGTCACCGACCCCAGAATGGTCCGGACCCGTCTCGTACGCAGCCCGCGGCTGCGCAGGGTCTGACCACATGTACAGCGGACCGTTCCCTGGAGCCGATCGGCGCCCACGCCCGCGAGAACCTTTTCCAGGATTTTCGCTCCCCACGCCAGAACCGACGTTCGGATAAAGAACTCGGCCGCCTCGAAATCGAAACGGCTCTCCTTGGCCACGCGATCGAGAATGTTGTCCAATTCCTTCCGCTTTTCCTCTTCGATCAGTCGCGCGATGTTTTTTTTTCATCCCCGAGGCCAGCCAGGGTCAAGTCGGCCAGTTGTTGACTGATGTCCTGAAACTCCGCTGCCAGTTGCTCAAACCGGCGAAACGCCTCGATCTGCTCTCGGCACAGCGCCGCCTGCGCTTTCTTGCGAAGGCGTCGCGAGACCGTCTTGCCCTTCTCCTTGAACGTGTAAAGCGGATACGGGCCGCGCCGGGATAGGCAACCGTCCTTGCGCCGGGCGTCGAAGAACTGTTCCGTCACCGACCCTTTGCGCATCGGCCCCAACCGGGCCATCTCCTCCAGAATCTGTCGCTTTCTCTGCGTGAGCTTGGCAACGGCGTTCATGAGAGCCTCCTGGGAATGATGTAGTATATACTACTACATACTCCGGGCCAAAAAAAGAGACAAGTAAAGGGAAATCGCTAGTCTCCCCCTTTTATGTCGTGCACCCGTTCCGGGAAGGTTACACGTGCCGAGCATTTTTCTTGAATGCCCGACCATCGTGTGAAAGGTCATCGCTGTCAGAATCCATGAGATCACGCCATTGGGGGGGAGTTGTAAGGAGGCAAGAAAGGCAGGCCATTTACGACCGGCGTGCCTTCAAGTTGTTTGCGAACTTCCATTTTCGAACGGAGAGCTCCTCATGAGAAACCTTTTGAAGCATTCAGTGTTTGCGGCTATTGTGGCTGCCTTGTCCTCGTACGCTGCCGCCGCGGAGCAATCGTTTCCCGGATGGAGCCAATTCTGGACCCGGGAAGCGGGGGCGGGAAGTGCGCGGCTCGATGAAGCGGTCGCGGGAGCGAAGGGAGCTGTCATTCGCATTGAGCACAAAGGGCAGCAGGACTGGAGCCTCAATCGCGCGGACCGAATCAAGGTCGAACCGGGCGACGTCTTCGAACTCACGACGCGCGTGAAAGTTCAGGGCGAAGGCGATGCGGTGCTTTGCGCCGAAACGCTTGACAAGGGCGGCAAAGTCATCAGCTACACCTTTGGTTCGGCGACGGCCCAGGCAGCGTCCGACTGGCAGACCCTGCGGTCGCGCATCGTGATTCCATCGGGTGTCGCTGAAATCCTCCCGCGGATGATCGGCACGCGCCCCGCCACAATTTCGATTGACGGCTTGACGGCCGCGAAGGTCGGAAACATTCAATCCGTGCGCGATCCCCAGATGCCTCCGGCGCTTTCCGTCAGCAACAAATCTCTCTCGGTCACATTCGACACGAAGAACGGCACGCTGTCGGTTCTCGACCGCCGCACGCAGAAGACGTGGAGCCAAAAGCCCTTGCGCAATGACTTGGTGGTCAAGAACGCAAAGTCATCCGACGGACGGATCGAGTGGACCTGGCTCCATCCGGCTTCGGGACTTGAGGGTAGGGGAGCAATTGCCCTCGATGGAGAGTTGCCGGAGTGTGTGGTCACTCTCGCGGCCGAAGGCAACCTCGCCAACTCTCTTGTCTTCCCCCATCCCTTCACGGCCGAGTCCGGCGCTTATCTCGTTGTTCCGATGAACGAAGGCATTTCCTATCCCGTGGACGACGCTTCCATTCGGCCCTTCAGTCTCATCGCTTACGGCGGTCACGGAATCTGCATGGCGTTCTGGGGCGTGACCGACGGCGCGGCCGGACAAATGGCGATCATCGAAACACCTGACGATGCCGCCATCCGCATTGAGCGCGTGGACGGTCGTCTTGCGATCGCTCCCGAATGGCAATCGCAGAAAGGCCGCTTCGGTTACGAGCGCCGCCTCCGCTATGCGTTTCTCGACAAGGGCGGCCACGTGGCCATGTGCAAGCGCTATCGCGCCTATGCGCAGAAGATCGGCCTGTTCAAAACACTCGAAGAGAAGCGCCGCGAGAATCCCAACGTGGATTTGCTGATCGGCGCCGTCAACGTCTGGTGCTGGGACAAAGACGCTCCGCCCCTCGTCCGCGAGTTGCAAGCCGCCGGCATCAAGCGGATTCTCTGGAGCAACGCGCAATCGCCCGAGAATCTGCAGACGATGAACGAGATGGAAGGCGTCCTCACCAGCCGCTATGACATCTACCAGGACGTGATGAATCCGGAGAATTTCAAACTGCTGCGCGGCCGGCATCCCGACTGGACAACCGAGGCGTGGCCGAAAGACATTCTGATCGGCAGGAACGGCGACTGGGTGCGCGGCTGGCAGGTCCGGGCCAGAGACGGCACGATGATTCCCTGCGGCGTGATCTGCGACCGCCAGGCGCTGCCCTATGCCGAAAAGCGCATCCCCGAAGACCTCAAGACGCATCCTTACCGCTGCCGGTTCATTGACACAACCACCGCCGCGCCCTGGCATGAGTGCTACAGCCCCGACCATCCGATGACGCGTTCCGAGAGCCGCCACTACAAAATGGAACTGCTGCGCTATGTTTCGGAGAAGATGAAACTGGTGACCGGCTGCGAAACGGGCCACGACGCTTCGGTTCCTTACTTACACTATTTCGAGGGGATGTTGAGTCTCGGTCCCTATCGCGTGCCCGACGCGGGGCGCGACATGGCGCGGATCTGGACCGAGGTGCCCGAGAATGTGGCCAAGTTCCAGTTGGGGCAGGCCTATCGGCTGCCGCTGTGGGAACTCGTCTATCACGACTGCGTCGTTGCGCAGTGGTACTGGGGCGACTATAATAATAAACTTCCCGCTCTCTGGGACAAGCGCGATCTCTTCAACGCCCTCTACGGCACGCCGCCGATGTTCATGTTCGACCGCAAATTGTGGGAAGCGAACAAGGACCGTTTCGTCGCCAGCTACAAGGCCACCTGTCCGGTCGCTCGCGCCACCGGCTACTCCGAAATGACCGACCACCGTTTCCTTACGCCCGAGCGCTCGGTGCAGCAGACCACTTTCGCCAACGGCGTCACGGTGACGGCAAATTTCGGCGACACGCCTTATCGTCTTCCCGACGGCACCGAGCTCGCGGCAAAGAAATCGCACGCGACGGGGATCGCGCCGTGACAGGGAGAGCGGTTGACTTCGCTGATAGACGACGATAAAAGATGGTCGTGTTTTTGAACACGGCCATTTGAGAGAAAGCCGAAAGGCGATTTGGATATGGACTCGCCTCTTCAAACCATCCTCGTGGAACTGCGCGGTCAGCTGCGAACCATTTACGGCGACCGCCTTGCCCGCGTTGTGCTGTTTGGTTCTCACGCGCGCGCGAGGATTCGCTGAGATGCCAAGATCGCGCAAGAAACGTTCACAGCCGGAATTCCTCGACGAAGCGGACGAGTGGGCGCTCATGACGCCCGCCGAGCGGTGGATCGAAAGCGGCAAACTCTGGGCCGTTTATCTCAGTTGGGGAGGGTCGCTTGATCCCGAACCCGATTCACAAAGCCCTTTTGATTGTGAAGAACTCCAACGCGCGATTCCTGGTGATGGGCGGTCAGGCGTGCATCTTATACGGCGCGGCGGAGTTTAGCCGAGACCTCGACCTCGCCGTTGATCTCGCTGCCGAGAACGCAAAGGCACTCCAACGGGTGCTCGAGCAACTCCGGGCGGAACAAGTCTATGTCCCCGGCTTCGACCTGGCCGCGCTCGAACGCGGCCACGCCTGCCATTTCCGGTGCCGGGCTCCCGGCCTTGAGAATCTTCGGATTGACTTGATGGCCAAACTGCGGGGCTGTCCGGGTTTTGCCGAGCTCTGGGAACGTTGCACCCTGGCGGAGCTTCCCGAGATCGGCGCCATCGGTGTGATTTCTCTGCCCGATCTTGTGCGGGCCAAAAAAACTCAGCGCGACAAGGACTGGTTTATGATTCGCCGCCTTCTTGAGGCGGATTATCTTCGATCGCGCAACCAACCCACTCGAGCGCAAATCGAATTCTGGCTGTGTGAGAGCAGAACGCCTTCACACCTTGTGGAACTGGCAAAGAAGTATCCGGCGGTCTGCCGGTCATTGCTCAACCGGCGAGGCCTGTTGCGGGCCGCATTGCAGAGCGATATCCCCGGGATTGAAACGGGCCTGCAAGAGGAAGAGAAAAAAGAGAAAGAGGCGGACCGCTTGTACTGGGCACCGCTCCAGGCCGAACTGACGCAATGGCGTCGGCAAACTCGAAAACAAAAATGACGGGTAGGTAGGAGGAAGTTGTGAAAAGCCCGTTTTGGATTGTGGCATAGGCGTCCCGCCTGTGAAGCGGCTCCCGTTTGGCAAGGAAATCATTGTCTCTCACAGGCGAGACGCCCGTGCCGCTTTCTTTCGCAATTCCCTCGGGCGCCCGAAAACCACTTTTTCTCTTTTCTTTTCGAGAGGGCCGAATAACGCTACCTCCGCGTCTCCGGCGTTCGCTTGTTCCTCGGCGCCGCGGCGGGAGAGCAGCAATCGGAACCACGATTGAGCGGGGCACCCCCACATCCTTACGTGCGAAAGGGCAAACGGATATGAGCAGCAACCTCACTCGCCGTCGTTTTCTCCAGGCGGCCACCGCGGCCGGTTTGGGATTCTCACTGACCAGTGCGTGTTGTCGCGGTCAAAAACCTGCCTCCGCGAAACTGCGATCAGGAGCGGGCGCGTCGTGGAAGGCGGGCGTCGCGAAAATCAAGATCACGCCGCGCAAGTCCGTTTGGATGACCGGCTACGGCGCGCGAACGAAACCCTCCGAAGGCACGCTCCTGGATCTTTACACGCGCGCACTGGCGCTCGAAGATGAAACGGACAATCGCGCCGTTCTGGTGACGAGCGACATCCTGGGTTTTCCCGCCGAGGTGTCCCGCGGCATCGCCGAGCGCGTCGAGAAGCAGCACGGCCTGTCGCGCGATCGCCTGATGCTGACCTCTTCCCACACCCACGGCGGTCCCGCGCTGCACAGCCCGCTTCGTTTCCTCTACGGCCCGCGCTCGACGCCCGCGCAATGGCGCGACACCGAGGACTATACGGCCGAGCTGGAGAACAAGATCGTGCAGGTCGTGGGCGACGCGCTCCGCGACCTCCAACCCGCGCGTCTTCGTTTCGGTCGCGGCGAAGCGCACTTCGGCATCAACCGGCGACAGAAAACCGCGAAGGGCTACAACATCGGTCTGAACCCGGCCGGCCCCGTGGATCCCGACGTCCCCGTCCTGCGTGTGGAATCGGAACCGGGCGGTCTGCGTGGCGTGGTGTTCGGCTACGCGTGCCACAACACAACCCTCGGCGGCGACATCTATCAGTTCCATGGCGACTATGCGGGATTCGCGGAGGAGCGCCTGGAGAAGGAGCATCCCGACGCGGTGGCGTTGTTTGTCGAAGGTTGTGCGGGCGACACCAACCCCAATCCGCGCGGCAAGGTCGAACAGGCTCGGCAGTACGGGGAGACCTTGGCCGGCGCCGTGGACAAGACCATGAGTGCACCGTTGAAGCCCGTGCGCGGTCCTCTCAAGACGGCCTTCGAGGTGTTCCCCATTCCCTTCGGCACGCCGCCCAGTCGCCAAGCGCTTGAGGCGGAGCTCAAGAACAAAGACCCCTACTTCCAGTGGCACGCAAAAGAGATGCTCAAGCGGCTGGACCGCGATGGCCGCTTGCCCGCCGACTATCCTTATCCGCTTCAGGTCTGGCAGTTCGGTCCCGACGTGACGCTGATCGCCATGGCCGGCGAGGTGGTGGTGGACTACGATCTGCGGCTGAAAAAAGAGCTGGGCGGCGACAACGTCTGGGTGGCCGGCTATAGCAACGATGTCTTCGCCTACATCCCTTCGCGGCGCGTGCTCGAAGAGGGCGGCTATGAAGGCGGTGGGGCGATGATCTACTATGTCCAGCCGGGACCGTTCGCGCCTGAGGTCGAGGAAACGATCATCCGAAAAGCGCATGAGCTGGTCGAACGAGTGCGCGGCAAGTAATCTATCGAATCATCGAGTCCCTCCGACGTCGCGTCGCCGAAAGGAGCGAAGCCGCATGAACCATCTCTTTCTGAGGAACGCCGGCGGTCTCGCCGGTGCTCTTCGGAAACAACAAAAGGAACGCCGGCGGCCTCGCCGGTGCTCTTCCGAAACGCCGAACGCTGAACTGCAACAAGGAATGAAAGCAAACAAGAAGCACCAACGAAACCATCGGTTTTTTGCCAGGAGCATTTTTTCATGAGAGCCGCAAGCGGCATTTGGCGAACCGCATTTCGGCTATTCTTGCTGACGATGGCCTTCTGCACACAAGCATGCGGTCACCTGCCCACACGGACTGGCTGGCTGCTTTGGGGACCGCGCGGAGGGCTCGATCCCGCGGCCTATCCCAAGATCGAAGCGCTATGTCGAAAAGCCATCGAAGATGGCCGCGCGCCGGGGGTGGTGCTGCTGATCGGTCGCGACGACAAGGTGCTTTTTCGCAAGGCGTTCGGCTACCGCATGAACGATCCCAACCGCGAGCCGATGACCGTTGACACGCTGTTCGACCTCGCCTCGCTGACCAAGCCCAGCGCCACGGCGTCGGCGATCATGCTCCTGGTGCAGGACGGCCGGGTTTCGCTCGAGGCTCCCGTCGCGCGCTATGTGCCTGAATTCGACCGCGAGGACAAGAAGGACATCACCATCGCGCACCTGCTGACCCACACCTCGGGCCTGCCGGCTTACACGAGCGTCACCGCCGTTGAAAAGGAATTCGGTCCGCGGCCCAATCCCGATGGCTTGATCAAGCATATTGCCGCGTTGCCGAAGAACTATCCGACGGGGAAAGGTTGCGTCTACAGCTGCCTCAACTATCTCGTTCTGGCGCGCGTGGCGCAGAATCTCACGGGCGCGAACCAGGCGATCTTTCTTCGCGCGCGTCTTTGGCAGCCACTCGGCATGAAGGACACGACGTTCTATCCTACGCCCGATCAGGTCGCGCGCACCGCGCCGACGATCCACACCAGCCAAACGCTGCGGCGCGGCGAGGTGCACGATCCGCTTGCATACTATAGTGTGTGCCCTTCTTATGCGCCAGGCAACGCGGGTTGCTTCAGCACGGTGGACGACATGGCGCGGTATGTCCGCATGTTGCTCAACGGAGGCCGCGCGGGCCGCGTCCGAATTCTTGAACCGGCCATCTGGGAGAAAATCGTGACCGACCAAACGGGTGCGCTGAAGGCCGAGCGGACTTGCGGCTGGGGCATTGTGTCAAACGCTCCTTATGCGACCCCGCTGAACAAAAAGCCCGAAACGTGCTGCCTCCTTCACACGGGCTACACCGGCAATCTGGTTTGGATAGACAAGTTGAGCAAGACCTACGTAATCTTTTTCAGCAATTGTGTTTATCCGACCGACGAGAAAAAACACAAAGACGCGGTGATCGAGGCGCGCCGCGAAATCATCCGAACCGTTCTGGCGTCATTGGACGTCTATCGTAAGAAGCCCCGTGAGAAAGCGAAGTGAACTGTTCTTGCGTTACGTGAATACTCGATTCATAAGTTCAGGAGGGTATAGAGAACGGTCGTTCAGTTTGGATTGGCCTCCGCCAGCCCTGTGCCGGCGGGGGCGAAAGGCAAGCCCGCCAGCTATGAACGAGGATATGAAATCCCATTTCTGAGTGGCTGTACCGGGTGATTGCGAATAGAAATTCTTTTTGGAAGGGAACTGACAGTGAAGCATCGTCTGACAGGATTGGTCCCCGCGTGCTACACGCCGATGCACGAGGATGGGACTCTGAATCTTGACCAGGTGCCCGCGATCGTGAACCACCTGGCGTCGAGCGGCGTCAGCGCACTGTATGTCGCCGGGACGTCGGGCGAAGGCGCGAGCCTCACCGGCGAGGAACGCCGGTTGCTGGCCGGGGCGTTCGTGGCCGCCGCCAAAGGCCGCCTGCCGGTGATCGTCCAGGTCGGCCACAACAGTCTCGTCGAATCCCAGCAGTTGGCCGAACACGCCCAGCGAATCGGCGCCGACGCGGTCTCCGCGATGCCGCCCTCCTATTTCAAGCCGGCGTCGGTGGACGTTCTGGTCAGCTCCATGGCCGAGATCGCCGCCGCCATTCCCGGTCTGCCTTTCTACTACTATCACATTCCCCGCATGACCGGCGTCGTCCTGGACATGGCGGAATTTCTCGACAAAGGATCGCAGAAGATCGCGAACCTCGTCGGACTGAAGTTCAGCGACCCGAAAGCATCCGACTGTCAGGCCTGCGTGGAATTGGAAGGCGGACGGTTTACGGTTCTTTGGGGTCTCGACGAAATGCTGCTCAGCGCGTTGGCCGTGGGCGTGCGCGGTCTGATCGGAAGCACCTACAACATCGCCGCACCATTGTATCTGCGGATCATCAAGGCCTTCGAAGCGGGCGACCGCGAGGAGGCCCGCCGCCTCCAGTTCCTGTCCGTCCAGATGATCCGGACTCTCAACCGCCATGCTCCTTTTCATTGCTCCATGAAAATCGTGTTGAAGATGATCGGCGTGGACTGCGGCCCCTGCCGGCTGCCTTTGGAACGACCTCACCCCGAAGCGCCGGCGCGGATTCGAAAAGATCTCGAAGCGATCGGCTTCTTCCAGTGGTCGCGATAGACTCAGGCCATCGTTGCTTTGGAGAGGAACCAAGCCCGCGTAGTAACGAGGTACCGCGATAATCGTAACCGTTTCATCTCAAGTTGAGCTAGTACGATGAATTTGAAGTGTTTCGTTCTGTTGATCAGTGTGGCCGCGATGGCCGGCTGTTCGCGGCTTTCCCCGGCCAGGCACACGCTCCAGGAAAGTCCGACCACGGGAACCGTCGCGATTGCGAAAAGTCCCACTGCGCCGCCGACGGAAATAGACGACTATTCGCGAACCCGCAGTCTGGAGCGGGCCGCGCTGCGAATGATGGCCAAGGGCACCACGGTGCCGATTCAGACGCTGATCACACAGCTCGACCGGCGAGAATGCCGGCTGGCGCTTTCGCCGACGAACGTGAGCCACAAGCTGACGGCCGCGGAGATTTATCAGCAATTCAAGCCCAGCGTGCTGCTCGTTTCGGGCGTCTATAAATGCCCGCGATGCGGCCGCTACCATACCAATACCGCCAGCGGGTTCTTCATCACCGCCACGGGCGCGTTTGTCACCGGCTATCACGTGGTCAACAACAAGACGAACAATACGATGGTGGCCATGACCGATGGCGGAAAGGTCTTTCCCGTCAAAGAGGTGTTGGCCGCCAGCCGGGACGATGACGTGGCGATCCTCCGCGTGGACGGCGGCGGGACCGGTTTCCAACCGGTCGCGCTCTCTACGGACGCGCCGGTGGGCTCGCCGGTTTACGTGATCAGCCATCCGAACGGACGGTTCTACACGTTCACCGATGGCCTGGTGTCGCGATACTACACGCAAACGAGCGACGGAAAGGCGGTCTCCATGATGGCGATCACGGCCGACTTTGCGCGGGGCTCCAGCGGCGCGCCGGTGTTCAACGAATACGGCGCGGTGGTGAGCTTCGTTGCCAGTACGATGTCGGTCTATTACCACGGCGAGGAGGGGAAAAAGGACGACCTTCAGATGGTCTTCAAGCAGTGTGTCCCGGCCAGGAGCGTCTTGAAACTGATCAAGCATTGATGGTGTCGCAGGACACTCGCAGGCCGACGAGGTTGTCATGATTGTGGCGGCTATCAAGAGTTCGTTCCGATTTGGCGATTCGTTCGTCGCGTCACGCGTCAGAACCGTACCGGTGTTTCGTCGGTTGCGAGGAAAGGACCCCGTCGTCAGGCCAGACTATCGAACACCCACGAGGGGCAAGGCTACGACAGTGCCGGCGTGTTTCATTGGTTTCCCGCTGCGGCCGGTTCGAGGATTCCAAGCTGCCAGGGGATTTGACCGTAGGGCTTGCCGGCTTTGCGTTCGTCGCTGACTCCCTGGAAGAGGAACCGCAGGTTGGCGGGATCCACCTCGAGTTTCTCATCATAGCCGGCGCGCAGCAGCTCGCCGTGGCTAAACGAATCGGTCCAATGCGGGCTGGCGTCGCGTACGTTGACCGGACGAGCAAACGGTTTCTCTTGGCTGTCGGCAAGCGGCTTCCATTCGCCGTCGAGCGTTCCGGCAATGTACGCCTTGTAGCAGCGGCGTCCGCCGTCCTGCGCCTCGATCAACGCCAGGTACTGGTTCAGGCCCTTCAGGCCGTAAATGTGGCCGGCTTCGAAGATGTCGGCCTGCAAACAGACCTTCGGCGCCGTCCAACCATAAGGAAAGTCCGCCATCTTTGTTTCCGCGCGCCACATCTGGCCGTTGAGCGACGTGTAGAAGAGAAACGCGCGCGTATCGTCGCAGATCACCCAAAAGTCCAGACCGCCCGGCGCGTTGTCGGCCTTCTTGGGATAAAAGTACTCCGGTCGGCTCCACGACTTGGGATCTCCGATGTCCATCGTCGTCGAAAAGGTCGGCAGCAGGTATTTGCCGGTCGGATCGCCCAGCTGATAGACGAGATACCATTTCTTGTGCGGCGAAAAATAGAAGACCTCCGGTGCGCAGAAGTATTTCTCCGAGAAGTTCAGGTCATACCGCTCGGCCGCGTCGGCGTCTTTCCAATCGCGAAACGACAGATACTCGATTTGCGCCGGGCGGCTTGCGGGTCTGATCGTGCAGAAAAGATGCCATCGGTCTTGGTAATGTACGATCGTCGGGTCTTTGATCGAGATGCACGGGTTTTCCGGACGGACGGCGGCTGAAACCAGCGGTGGGCCGACGGTCCAACGAAATCGTCCCGCGAGCAGATTCGCGATTGTCCGCTCGGCCACAGACGGGGCAGCGGCTGGCGCTGAGCGACTGACAAGCGACAGAACCAGCATCGCACCCACAATTCCTAACGCGCCCGATCGGCCTGCTCTTCTCACCGTCAGCCCCCAGTTCGGTGTGGAGATCAGATGCGAGCTGTGGCGTCCGCCTGTCAATCACAATATGGAACGCCGGCGGCCCAGTGTGGGACAGGTTGCCAACCTGTCCTACTGTTTCTTCAGCTCGTCGAGCTGGGATTGGGGAATCTTCTCCTCGCCCTCGGGGCCGATCACGACGTGATAGTCGTTGATGTCGAGCTCGAGGCGCTCGCCCAGTGCGAAAACACTCTTCAAATCAGGCCGCAGCTTGATGAGATCGAAGTAGGCGTCGCTGAGGTATTTGATCTTCAGTGTCTTTGTTTTCTTTTCTCCCCGGTCGGCTTTTGTCCCGTCCTTGTCACGGGCTTCCACCCATGCGCCATTGGCGAGAGTAAAGGTTCGGCCGGCGACAACCTTGGTGGCCGTCGGCTGCCCCGCCGCCGGAGCCGCCACGGTCGAAGCCGCCTTCAGGTCGTGCAACTGCTTGCTGTACTCGACCGCGGCCCGACCGCTCTGTTCGGCCTCCGATAGGATAACGTCGGAGATTCCGGAGAGAACGGGCGCTGCGACTGCGCCCACCGGCTCTCTCTTTGCCGTCCTCATCTGCTGCGACAGGGGAGCCGCGCCGGGAAGCGCGACTACCCCGTTTCCTGCTGGTCGCCCGGCCGAATCTCTTGCGCGTTCGAACCCTCCAAAACCGCTACCACCTTCACCTGCTCCCCGCATGCCCCAGGCCGTGCCTCCTGGTGTGCCGGCGACTGGAGGCTGTGGAGCCGCATAGAAATAATCAACCGCACCGCTTTGATCGGAACGGCGCACCGCGCCGCCCATCATCGCCACGGCTGGCCGATCTTCCTGCACCAAATAGGAAGTATAGGGCGTGACGATGCCGTGCTTCTTGGCCAGCTGGATCACTTCGTCGCGCAGTTCCGCCGACTCGCCGTTCTGTCGAATCTGATCGAGCAGATAGCCGACCCGGCGCGTGGCCCACAGCGTCTGGATGAAGGCATGTTCGTCGTCAGCCTTCTCGGGGAACTTGGCCTCATAGACGAACTTCTTCTCCTCGCCGCCGACTTTTCCGTAAAGCGTGACGGCCTTCTCGCCGCCTTCCTTAAACCGCCCAAACACGGTCAGCTGCGTTCCCGCGAACAGATCGGGCAGGTCCTTGGGATACACGTCGTGCACCCTGAAGTCGCCCCACTCAATCCGCAGGTTGGTGAGCACGGGCCGGCTGATCTTGTCGAACAGCTGCGAGATGGCCACCTCGAGGTCTTCCTTGGGACGAATGTACTGCGCCACCGATCGGGTCTGTTCCGACAGCCGGTCGAGCAACTTGGTATTGACGTCATAGCCCACGCCGCAGACGAAAATGCGCAGGCGCTGTTCGTTGTTCTTCGCCGCGTTGGCCAGAATCGTGTTGATGTCGGTGATCCCGACGGTCGGCATGCCGTCGGTGATGAACAGGATGGTGTGCAGGCGGTCTTTGCGCGGTTTCTGCTGGAGCGCGGTGGTCAACGCACCGTCAATGTTCGTCCCGCCCGACGCCCGCAAGCCCTCCACAAATGCCTTGGCGCGCTTGACGTTTTCCTCGTTGGCGTCGGGGAATTTTTCCGAGAACGGTTCCACCTCGGTGCTGAAGCGGATGATAGTGAACGCGTCCACCGTGCGCAGGCTGTTCAGGCAATACTTCAGCGCCTTCTTGGCCGCGCCGATCTTGTCGTCGTCGCCCATCGAACCCGATGTATCGAGAATGAAGGTGAAATCCACGGGCGGAAGTTTCGCGTCCTCGTAGAACTTGGCCGGGCTGATGAGCAGCAGAAACGTCCCGTCCTCGCCCTCGGCCCGCGTGGTCATGGCGTTCAGTCCCACCGCTTTGTCCGACAGCGTGTAGTAGCAGCGAAAGATCGGCTCGCCGCCGCCCGGGCGCTCATCCAGCCTCACGATCGCGTGCTGGTCGCTTTCGCGCTCGACGCGCACCTTGTGGGTGGGGGAGTAAATCGAGTTGATCGCGATTTTGGAGCGGATGTCGAGCTTCAGGTCGAACTCGCCGGGCGACGCCGGCCGGCCGCGCTGCTGAATCACGCGCGGCGCGTCGAACGGCCATTGATACTCCACGATCCCGTTGTCCAGCGCCAGGAGGTGGGTCACCGTGATTTCGACCTGCTGACGGCCGTTGGGAGGGATCGGGAACACCCGCGCGCGGAAAATCTCCTGGTCCACATATTCCAGCAGGCCGGGGTCGCGCACCCGCCGCACGATGTCGGTGTAAATCTGCCGCGCCTTTTCCTTTTCGAGCACCTCGCCCCGGACCTTCTTGCCGTTGATTTCCATCACGAAATCCGTGACCTGCGCGCCTTTGGGGACGGGCAGCAGGTAAGTGGCCTCGATGGGCCGGCCATAGCGGTTGCTGAACACCTGCCGGATGTGGGTTTGCGCCGTCTGGTTGTCAACCTTGGCCTCCATGATCTGGCTTTCCAGCTCCAGCGGCTGGAATTGGGGGTCGTCGGGCACCAACAGTCCCAACGCGGGAGCCCGCGTCGCGCCCCACACCGACACGACGAGGACCGCGGTTCCGATCAGCGCTGCACGGACAAAAGATCGCATCTTCATGGGAAACCTCCCGGACCGATAATCTGGGCGCCGGCTAATCTCTTTTCGGAAAGGCGCTCTATCTCCTTTGACTCTCAGAGGGTCAAGAATGTTTCCACAAATCAAGGTGAATCGCTTGACCAGGTTTTCTCCCCAAGTCGGGAGTGGATTCGTTTGGAGTTTTGCATGAGGCTACACCTCACCTGGAAACCAATCAACATCGCCAGGGCTGTTGTAGCTAGCCCCTCGTGGGCGTTCGCTGGTCTGGCCTGACGACGTGGTCGCTGCTTCGCAACCGAGGAAACACCAGCGCTGTTCCGCCCCGGATTCTTGCCAATGAGCGCGCCATGAGAAGGTGTTGCGAACGCCCACGAGGGGCTGGACTACAACAGGGTCATTTCCGTTCTGCCCGAAGAGAGCCGGGAAATCGGGTTGACACTACCGAGAACCGCCGCGTAGGTTGCTTCAACTCACGAACGCCTGGTGAAGACTGACCGCCGGCGTTTCTTGTGAATGTGGGTGCGAGGGAGTCTGGCCTGACGATGCAGCGGTTGCCAAAACGGTTCCATCTCCCGACACTGATCGCTCTTTTTTTTGGCCTCAGCGGCGCCGCCTTGGCCACCAGTGTGACGATCGAGCTGTCCAACGGCGCCGCCTATGCGATTGAGCTGCGATCGCTCGATTCCTCCACCGGCGCGACGTCCCAGCCGTATCTGGCCTTTTCGGGCCTGGGATACGTTCTCCGCCAGTTCGACCCGCGCTGCCAATGGGATTGGGATGCGCGGACGGGTCTGCTGCGCGTTTCCGTGGGCCAACAGCGCTTCTCGCTTTCCTCGGCCGCCCGCGCCGACGTGGTCGTCAACGACAAGCGCGTCCAGGTCAGCTCGCCCATCCGCTTTGTCGAAAGCGAGATCTGGATCCCTCTGGAGACCGTCCGCGTGGTCGTGCGGTCCATCGAAGGACTGAAACTGACCGAGCCGACAACCCTGGCCGCGAACACCGCTCCGACTTCGGCGCCCATCGTCAATACGCCCGAGCAGGCGCTGGGAACCAGCCTGCTGCCCGAAGGGTCGAAACCGGCCGCGTTCGCCGGGTCAGCGACAATGACCGCGCCGGTCCTCCCGCCGCCCGAAGTCATGGCTCCCTGGAAAGCCGTTTTCGATCCGGTTTTGATCAAAGGTACGGAAGAGGCCGAAGGCGAGGCCTCGGCCTTGCGTCCCTCGCTGGTTCTGATCGGCGAACGATGCGCCAGCGTGCTCAACGAAGAAGGCTCCCTCCAGGCGACGTTGCTGAGCGAACACGACGAAGCCACGAGCGACGACGTGATTCTGGAATGGATCTCGCGCCAACCGGCTGACGTGATCATTTTCCTGCGGTTTGAGGTCTCGCCGCTGCGCGCCCAGCCCGGCTACACGATCTTTTATGCGGACGAATCCGTGGATTGGATCGGCGTCGAAAAGCCGGCCGGCGAACGACCGTCCGCCGCACTCGTTTCGCGCGACCAAAGCTACCTGCCCTTCCAAACCGGAAGTCGTCAATTGGCCGAACGCATTGGCGCCGGATTGGCCACCGCCCCCGGGTTCCGCGATCGGCTGATTCTTCCCGCGCCGCTCTATC
>Ga0315280_10006997_pt1 | contig 15349 bp, 7 predicted proteins | sample YL17G06_40_MG_FD_203697 | JGI IMG/M metagenome (GOLD analysis project Ga0315280, IMG submission 203697) | Sediment microbial communities from Yellowstone Lake, YNP, Wyoming, USA - YL17G06_40 | ecosystem: Environmental > Aquatic > Freshwater > Lake > Sediment | place: USA: Wyoming | collected... | reverse complement strand
GGGTATTTCGAGCTCAGCGCCGAGGCGGCACTCAAACTGCCTCCCACTCCGCCCTACTGCGTTTATCTGATCACGCTGGGGCCGGTGCCGATCTACCTGCGCGGCGAAGTGAATGTGGGGCTGGCGGCGCGGTTGGAAATCAACGGTTGGTCGGCCTCGGGACCGAGCCTGAATGGAGTTTTGACGTTCAGTCCCGGACTGAAAGGTTTTCTTGGCGCAGGCGTTGCGGAAGTGGCCGCCCTGGAGGGCTATCTCGGCGGCACGCTGAATCTGGAAGGGCAATGGCCCCAGACTCCGATGCTGCGCAAATGCTCGCTCCTGTTCACGGGCGGCGTGCGCGTGGTGCTCTTGATCTACGAGTATTCCACGGATCTTTTGACCTACGAATGGAATCTGTACAGTGCAAGCGGCTCTCCAGGGGCTTTCTTCGCCGTCCCCGAGATTCAAGCCGTCGCCCCCGAGCGATTCCGCGTGATGCCGCGTGACTATCTCAACCGTGCGCCCTATGCGCAGTTCGTCGCGAACGAAGCGCCGTTTGAAACCGCAGGCGGTGGGGCGATGCAACCACTGGCCGTGACCGAACAGCGCCTCGAACAGAATGTTTTCCCCTTCTCGCAGCCTGCGGTGGCGACGGCGCTCGGCAATACGCTCCTGACCTGGGTTCACGACGATCCGGCGCGCACGAGCGTCAACCGGACCGAACTCGTCTTCTCGCTCTATAATGGGTCCGCGTGGACCCTACCCGCCCCCGTGGCCGATAACGGCACGGCCGATTTCGCGCCAGCCCTTGCGGCGCTGCCTGACGGCACGTTTCTCGCCGCGTGGGATGACGTGAAGCAGGTCTTGCCCAGCACGGCGACGCTCACCACGATGGCCTCGAAAATGGAGATCGCCGTTTCGCGTTTTCATCCCGCTACAATGACGTGGGACACGCCGCAGCGGTGCACCGCCAACAATATTCTCGACCATTCGCCCCATCTTGCTTCGGCCCCCGACGGCACCGCCCTGCTCACCTGGATCCAAAACCCGGCCAACGATTCGATTGGTTCCGCAACCGCGCCTAACGTGATCCTCTACAGGCGCTGGAATGGTTCCTCCTGGGGACCGGCGGGAGCTGTGCGCAGCGGCGTAGGCGCGATCGTTAAAACCTCTCTGGCTTACAAGAACGGCGCAAGTGTTCTGGTTTACTCGACCGATGCCGACGGCAACCTGGCGACCGAAAACGATCAGGAGCTGTATGCGATCACCTGGAACGGCGCTTCGTGGGGTGCGCCCGTGCGCCTCACCAACAACAGCGTTCGCGACGCCTCGCCCCAGGCGCTCTACGACTCAACGGGCAATCTCGTGATCGCGTGGCTTCAGGGCGACCATATCGTGACGGCGCGCGGCCTCACGCTGCAGAATCAGCGCATCGCGGTTGAGTCTGGACGGACCGAGGGCGCGGGCGATTTCCGCGTGGCGCGCGACCCGGCCACCTCCGGTCCGCTCGTTCTGTTCTGGGCCGACACCTCGGCCAAAGGACAAGACCTGTGGACGGCAACCTATGACGGCATTCACGACTCGTGGGGGAGAGCCACCCAGATCACCAACGACGACTCGATGGAACGCTCCTTTGCGCCGACCTTCCGCAGCGCGGGTCAGTGGATGCTCGCCTACAACAAAGTGCAGACAATCTACACGACGCGAACCGTCGTCGTGGACGGCACGCCGGTCAAGGTCCCCAATATTCCCAGTGCGGGCCGAACCGATCTCTATGTGATCCGATACACGGTTGGGGGTGATTTGGCCGTTCGGTCGAGCGACATCAGCACAAGTCCGTCAAATCCAGTTGCCACGTCTGCCACCCTGATCAGCGCAACGGTCTGGAACCTCGGCGAGCTGGCGGCGAAAGACGTCGAAGTGGGCTTCTACGACGGCGATCCCGCGACGGGCGGGCAACGAATCGGCGCGCTGCGGGTTATCCCGGGCGTGTTTGCCGCCGGCACGAGCGCAACGGTGGCGACCAATTGGATCGTCCCGGCGGGCGCCTCTCCCCATCAGGTTTTCGTTGTGGTTGACCCCTCGAACAGACAAAGCGACCGCGACCGCTCGAACAACAAGGCCTCGATTGCGACCATGAAACCCGACCTCACGGTGCGGGAGTTTTATACGGAAAAAATGGGATCGAATCACAGCGCCATCACCGTTCGCATCGTCAATCAGGGAACGGTCGCCTCCTCGCCCACCACGGTGAGGATTTATCTCGAAAGAACCCAGCGGATTTTCCTCCAGGAGGCTTCGATCCCGCGTTTGGACGCGGGCGGCTGGTGTGACATCGGGTTTGTGTGGAACGTCGGGATGAACCGCGGCACCGTGAATCTGCGCGCGATTGTGGACGAAAAGAACCTTGTCGTCGAAAGCGACGAGACAAACAACGAAGCCCCCATTCGCGTCTTCGGCCTGAATCCGACGAGTTCCAGGAACTGGGAGCTGTATCGGTAGTCTGCTCGGGGTGCTTGCGGTGCGGCGACCCGCGCCGTTTTGTCTTTTTGCCTGCTGTCCCCGCCGACGGCCACGAAAAGGCCTGTCCCTACCGAAAATGTCATCCTGACACAGTTGCCACATGGGCGAGCGCTATTCGGGATGGACATTGCTGCGGTTGGTGTAACGGAGAGGCGACTCCCGGGGTTGCTTGCAAGGATTGGGGAGCGGATTCTTCCCCGTCGCCCCAGCTGCTCCACCAATGCCAGCCCACCGAACGCCGTGACCGGTTCCTCGGCAGATTCCACCTTGATCCTCTTCGCTGCGTTCTGCTTCACTCCGGTCACCACCAGGAGCCTCCTTCGTCTGTTTCTGTGTTTACGAAATCAGACCAAACTTTCCCCTGCAAAAAAAGTCTTATAGCCGAAAAGGATTTGGTGCGTAACGAGCGGGGACTCACAAGCGCTCGTTTCCGGCATGGAAAGACAATCGGTCCGGCATCTCCGCGCTTTCCTTCCGGGAAGAGCGTTTTTACGGTTTTCCGATTCGGTACAAGTTGCAGGGAACCAGGGAAATTTGTCGCGACCGCGTCGCGCAGCAGGGTGGAGTATTGCTTTCGGCCTGGTTGTCCGCGCAATCAACCCACCACATAGAATCTCGCACAAGGGAGGTCTCGCCCATGTCGCCTCGTCAAGTTTTCCGCAATGCCCGCAAATCCGTTCTCGTAGTCTCGGCGCTCGCAGTCATGGCCAGTGTGCCGGCTCTTGTCCTCCTGGGGAGGTCCGCCACTATGGTGGGACCGACCCGGGACAGCCGGTGGTTGAATGTGACGGGAACCGTGCCTTTGCCCGACGACGTCCTGCGCGATCAGATCATCATCTTCTTCGACGATTCGATTGCGTGGACGCGATCGCTCGACGGCCAAACGTCGCGGCCCTTTACACTCAAGCCCGAAATGCCCGGCCAGTTTCGCGTCGGCCCCAATTTCATTGTCTTCAAGTCTGCGACGCTTTTTGCTCCCAACGAAATTGTGCAACTGGAATTCCATCCCGATCTTCAGTCGGCCGGCGGCAGGAAGATTAACCCGCAACAACAGAGATTGACCTTTACAACCTTCATCTTCGAGCCGTCCCAAATCTGGAATATGCAGGACACGCCGGAGATCGCCGCCTTTGGCATCACGTTTCCGACCGACGTCGCGCGCGAGGAATTGGAGAAGCATCTCTCGGTCCGCACGGACACCGGCCAGGACATCCCCTTCCAGCTCGTTCGCCCTCAAGGGCCGCAGAAGCACTGGCGTTTGACCATCGAAAAGAACGCCACGTGGCCGATCACGATCGCCGTGTCGAAAGGTCTGGCCGACGCCGGCGGCAAACTAACCATGACCAGGGATGTCACGTTCACCTACCGCGCGCCCAAACTCCCTCCTCCGGTGCGCGTTCAGGAAATGCGCTGGGGCGAATATGCGGATGCGTGGGAAGAGATCGTCGTCGTCTTTTCGGCGCCCGTCAGCGCCGAGGAGCTGAAGAAGCGCCTCGTCATCACAGACCTTGTCAATGCCACCACGGTTCCTTTTCAGCTCACTCTCGCGGGGACGCGGCCCGACAACCGAATCCGGCTCGACCTCAAGAACCCGGAAGACGTGAAGCTCTCCGTGGACATCCTGCAGGGCCTCCCTTGTGCCGGCGGGTCGCCTCTCGCGAGCAGGTTTTCCACCCGCCTCGATCACAAAGGCGAACCTCTGCGCATCGAACGGCACTGGTGGGCACAGCCGGGTAGGGATACAACCACTTTCTTTCTCCAATTCAACCGGCCGGTTCGATTGGACGAACTTCGGCAACACGTGGAAATCAGTCCGCCGCTCACCGCCATGCGCGTGGAGCTGGGGGCACAATTCCAAATCAACGGCGATTGGAAATTCGATCAGATTTACCAGGTCAAAATCACCGCCGGCCTGAAATACGGCAAGAATCTGACACTCGACAAACCGTTGGTCGGCACCGCCAAGTCGCCGAAACGGCCTCCCTATCTGGCCCTGGTGCCGCCCGACAAATACTACATTCCCCGCAGCAACGAAATGGCGCTCGCCGTCGAATCGCGCAATGTGGACAAGATCACAGTCACGCTCAGCCGCATGTTTCCTTCCAACATTGCCGTCGCCTTGTCGGATATGTACGACGGCCACGGCGACGAGTCTTTCAACGCAAGGTGGGCCGAAGAGATCGCCTCCACCGAGATTGATCTTTCGAACAAGAGCGAGCAGTTGGTAAGCACTCCGCTGGCCGCCGAAGAACTTTTCCCCAAGAACAAGCGAGGCGTCTTCTGCCTGAAGGTCGAGGGAGACAATCGGCGGCGGCTCACCAAGATCGCGCTTCTGACTAACATCGGGCTGCTCGCCCACTGGCAGGACGACGAATTGGTTGTCTTCGCGCACGATCTCTATTCGCTTGCGCCCTTGGACGGAGCGACCGTCAGCGTCTATTCGACGAAGAACCAGTTGCTCGGCAAAGGCGAAACCGACGACCGCGGCATCGCGCACCTGAAGGATTTCAACACGGCGCGCGGCGTGCCGCATGTGATTGTGGTCGAGCACGGCAACGACTATACGTTCCTGGAGCTGCGGTCGCGGCTCAGCGAATCGCAAGTGCAGTTCGCCGGAGCGGCGTGGGAATACGACCGCAAAAGCTACGAAGGATTTCTTTACGCCGACCGTAATCTATATCGTCCGGGCGAGACGATCCACCTTCGTTGGATCGTGCGGAAGAATTACGGCGACGTCCCCTCCAGCGTGCCGCTGCTGATCACGATCGTCAAACCCAACGGGCAAAAGTTGCTCTCGCAACCAACGGTACTTTCGCGATGGGGAACCGGCGGCCTCGATCTGGCCACACAGAAGGCGTATGCGACGGGGCGGTACGAGGCGCAGCTGTTTGTCCCCGGAGGCGACACGCCGATTGGGACTTATTCGTTCAACCTGGAAGAATTTGTTCCCAACCGCATGAAGGCCTCCCTCACGTTGCCCGAGACGCGCTGGGTGGCGGGCAAGGAGTATGAGATTCGAATCAACGCGCAGCATCTGTTCGGTGCGCCGGCGGCCGACCGGCAATGCCATGCGGAAGTGTTGTTCGCCCGCACCGGCTGGCAGCCCGAAAAGTGGAAAGAGTTTCGGTTTGGAAACGATTCCCCCTACCAGCCTTCATCCGTTCCGTGCGGCGATCAGAGCACGAGCTCTTCCGGAACGGCGGTCATCCGGTTCACCTATCAAGCGCCCGCCGAAGTGACCTTTCCGATGACGGCCACGGTGATCGGGCAGGTGTTTGAGCTGGGCGGACGAAGTGTCACGGCCAGGGCCGACGCGATGGTTTTCCCGTCGGACATCTGCCTCGGCATCGCGGCAAAAGCCGACCCGAACAAAAATGGCGTCGAGGTGCGCGTGACCGCGATCAACGTGGATGAGACGCCGGCCAATCTCGACAAAGTCCAGGTCACGCTCGAGCGGCAGGCGTGGAACTACTACGTTCGGCGCTACTATGGCTACTCGCAGGCCCACTGGTCCGACGAATTCCAGACCGTCGAGACGCGCGACGCGACGCTCGCCGCCGGCCAGGGATCGCTCGTCTTCCCGACGACAGAATATGGTTACTACCGGCTGAAAGTCCACAGCCCTCGGACCAAACAGTTCAGCACCCTGACTTTCTACTATTACGGCGGACGATGCGAGATTTACGAAGCGGCGCGCCCCAGCCTGATCAAGATCGTGCTCGACAAACCTTCCTACGAAATCGGCGACGAGGCCGAAGCGCGGATCGAATCGCCCTTCGACGGCAAGGGCGTAATCGTTCTTCAGGGCGAAGAGATTCAGCGGATGATCCCGATTGCCATTCAAAACAACGTGGGGCGCGCACGCTTCAGGGTCACCCAGCGGCAGTTCCCCAACGTGTGGGTGGAGGCGACGGTCATTCACAAAGTGGAGCAGGGACGCCAGCAGGTATATCCGTTTTCGAGTTTTGCGGCAGCCAACCTGAAGGTCCACGATCCCAAGCGCGAGATGAAAGTCGCCTTCCGCGACCTGCCCAAAGAGATTCGCCCGAAGACAGAAGCGCGCTTCGAAATTGAAACGCGCAATGCCGAGGGCGACCTCATCGAGGCTGAGGTGACGCTCGCGGCGGTGGACGAAGGAATCCATTCCATACGGGGCTATCCCAATCCCGACCCGTATGGATGGCTTTGCCGGTCGCGCTACCCCGACTGCCGGTTTGCCTATTACTACGACAAAGTCGCCTACGAATTTGCCAAACCTGCGCCCGGCGGCGACGAGGCGGCGGCCGAAGCGGCAAAGCGCCTCGGCGCGGTGGGCGAAAACTGGATCAAGCCGGTGGCTTTGTGGTCGGGCGCTGTCCGCACGGGCAAGAACGGTCGGGCCACAATCAAGATGAACGTTCCGGAATTCAACGGCCAGCTACGGCTGGCGGTCGTGGCATGTTCGATGAAAGCGGTCGGGACCAAGGTCGAATCGTTGTTCGTTCGGCGTCCCTACATCATGCAGACCAGCATGCCGCGTTTCTTGCTGCCGGGGGATACCGCCGAGTGCCGCGTGGTCGTCTATAACCACACCGATTCGCCCTGCAAGGCGCGCGTGGGCTGGACGTTCGGCGGCGTCTTCCGCGAAGGGCCCGGAAACCGCCAACTCGACGTCGCCGCACACGGCGAGGCGAATTGCGCCGTTTCTCTTTCGGCCGGCGACGCCATCGGCCAGGGGGAAATCAAGTGGGAAGCGGTCATTCGCGGGCCGGACGACCGCGAGATCGAGCGGCTCGAGGAGAACGCGCCGCTTCCGGTTCGCGCTCCGGCGGCTTACCAATCCGCCTACGAGTTGAAAGTGCTGAAACCCGGCGAGAGCCAGACGTTCCGTAACGTGAAATTCCGCGACGACGATCAGGCCGAACTCAAGCTGACCATCGGCGCCAATCCCCTGCTGCGCATCGAGAAGGCGCTCGAATACGTCGTCGGCTACCCCTACGGATGCGTCGAGCAAACCACCTCGCGGCTCCTGCCGATGTATCTGCTTCGCAAGGCCGCTGTGCTGGCCAAAGCGACTCTGCCGCAGGATTCCACCACGGACGAGTACATCCGCGCCGGAATCAGCCGCCTGTTCTCTATGCAAATCCAGTCGGGCGCGTTGGGATTCTGGCCCGGCGCCAACGAGCCCTATCCTTATGGTTCGGCCTATGCGCTGCATTTCCTGACGCTGGTGAAGAACGGACGCGATTTCGACCTGCCCGAGGAGAACCTCAAGGCCCTGGAACAATACGTCCGCGGCATTGCCGCCGATTGGAGCAACGATTCGATGTCCTCGCTCTACCAACGCGCTTATGCAATCTACGTGCTCGCTCTGGGCGGCGATCTCGAAGCGCTCCAGCAGATTGACCGGTTCGACGACATCGCATTGCCGCAGACCGCGCGGTTCCTGCTCGCGGCGGCCTTGGCCATGAACACGAAAGACCACGAGCGGATCGGCCTCTATCTCACGTCTCGTCCCTCGCAGCCCTATGCGGTACGCGAGCGCGACGCTACTTTGATCTCGGACATCCGCAACACGGCCATCGAGTTACTCGCCTTGCGCCAGATTGGCGGGAAACCCGACGTTGTGTTCGAGAAAGCCAATCGCCTGGTCGGCTTTCTGGAGACGCGCGGCTATGGAACCACTCAAGAGACCGCCTTCATCGTGACGGCTCTTTCGGGATACCTCGAAGACATGGCCGTCAAACTCGATCTGGCCGCCGCCAGGATCACCACGGCCACCGGGGAGACCGCCATTCGCGGTCCTGAAGTCTATCGGAGAACCCTCAAAGGAAAAGGCGCGGAGTGCACCGTGGCGAATACTGGCAAGGCCGATCTGTTCGTCTGCCTCACCGCGAGCGGCGTTCCTGAGAAGCCCGATCTCGCCCCGGCGAGCAAAGGCGTGAGGGTTTCGCGGCAGTTTTTCACTCAACAGAAAGTCGAAGCCAGCAGCACGACTTTCCGGCAGACCCACAGCTACATTGTGGCGCTGAACATCACCTGCGACGAGGATGCGAAGAACCTGCTCGTTGCCGATTTGCTGCCGGCGGGATTTGAAATCGAAAACCCCCGATTGAGTTCCGGCGGCTTTCGAGGCGGGGCGTTCTCGGGCGCCGTTGCGCCTTCCTATCTCGAAGTCCGCGACGATCGGCTGGTGCTGGCGTTCAACGCGCTGAGCAAAGGCCATCACGGATTTTACTATATCGTAAACGCCGTGACGCCCGGAAAATTCCAGTATCCGGCCGTCGAGGCCGAATGCATGTACGACGCGTCGGTCCGCGGCAATTCGGCGGTGTCGGCGATCGAAGTCAAAGAAGCGCGGTAGCGGCGCGAGCGTTGAAAATGAGACCGACGTTCTCCAACAAACTGAATGCTCTCGCCCATTGGTGCTCTCGGCAGAAGCGAAAGGCGGCGTGCGGCTTGGCTCTCGTGCCGGCGGCGCTGGGTGCGATCCTGCTTTGGCCGATGGACGCCTCCTACTACCTGCGCGTCTCGGCATCGGGCGAAATGCAGGACTGTTCGGGTCGCCTCCTCTACGCATTTCTCAATCCTGACGAACAGTGGTCCTTCGCGCGCGAACTGAGCGAAGTCAGTCCGCGCCTGATTAGCGCCACCATCGCCGCCGAAGACCAGCGGTTCTTTCGCCATCGCGGCGTGGACCTGGTCGCGTGCATCCGGGCCGTCTGGCAAAACCTCAAGCACCGCCGTGTGATCTCCGGCGCTTCGACTCTGACCATGCAGGTCGTGAAGCGAGGCGACCGGACGCCGCGTTCGCTCGTCGGCAAAGTCTGCCAGGCCGTCCAGGCCATCCGGCTCGAGTTGCGCGCCGACAAGAAGAGCATCCTTCGCGCCTACTTGAATCGTGCGCCCTATGGCTTGAATCTGGTTGGGTGCGAGGCGGCCGCGCGCCGATTCTTCGGCAAGCCGTCCGCCGAATTGACGCTGGCCGAAGCCGCTCTGATCGCGGGCCTGCCGAAATCGCCGACCGCGTGCGCGCCGCTGAGTCATCCCGAGGCGGCATTGAGGCGGCGCAACTACGTCCTGCGACGAATGCTCGATGAGCGGTTCGTCTCGCCCGAGGAATTTCGCCGGGCCTTGGCCGAACCACTCCGCGCCGGCTGGCGCCCTTTTCCCTCTCTTGCGCCCCATCTCGCCATGCTCCTTAAGCCCGACATCGTAGGCCAAGGAAAGGTTCGGACGACGCTTTTGCCGAGCGTCCAGACGACCGCCGAGCATCTGGTGAGGGAAAGCCTCGATCGCACGCACGCGGAGATCGGCAACGCCGCCGCCCTCGTGATTGACGCGCCGTCGGCAAGCATTCTGGCGCGCGTCGGCGCCGCCGATTTTTCCGACACGTCGCGGAGCGGCCAGGTGGACGTCTGTCGGTCGCCGCGTTCGCCGGGTTCGGCGCTCAAGCCATTCACCTACGCGCTGGCCATGGAGCGCGGCTGCCTGTATGCCGGCGAAAGACTCCTCGATTCGTCGCTGGATTACGGCTTGTATGATCCCGAGAACTTCGACCGGCGGTATCGGGGTCTGGTCTCGGCGTCCTATGCGCTACGCCGTTCGCTGAATATCCCGGCCATCGCCGTTTTGGAGCGCGTCGGGTATGCGAACGTGCATTCATTCTTGCGCGATCTCGGATTCACCACTCTCGATCAGTCGCCGGAACGATACGGCCTGGGCCTGACGTTGGGGAACTGCGAGGTCAAGCTGGAGGAACTGGCCGCCGCCTACTGCATGCTGGCCAATCTTGGCGAGCATCGTCCTCTGCAAATCCTCTCGGAAGCCCCGGCCGATGCGCCGCGACGGTGTCTGTCGCGCGGCGTATGTCTGAAACTCTACGAAATGCTCGAGCAGCCGCTGCCGGCTGAGTTGGGCGGCGGCGATGCGCAACCCGTCAACACGCTCACGCGCGTTGCTTGGAAGACAGGAACTTCGACGGGACATCATGATGCGTGGGCCTTTGTGTTCAACCGCCACTACGTGGTCGGCGTCTGGATGGGAAACAGCGACGGCGCGCCGTCCGACAAACTTGTCGGCGCCGAAGCTGCACTGCCGCTGGCTGCAAAACTCTTCCGCGCCCTTCCGCCGAAAAGCGATCCCGATTGGCCGGAAGCCGGGAGCGATCTCTACGAGGCCAGCGTCTGCGCTTTGAGCGGCTTGCCGGCGACCGCCTACTGCCCCCGAACCACACGCGCCTCGTTTCCGCGCAATCAGTTTCTGAACCGCCGATGCGACATGCACTATCCGGCGCGGTCTGGGCTGTCGGCGGTCGCCCAAAGCAGCGGTATCATCGAGCGCTGGCCCGCAACCGCCCGCGGCTGGAACCTGGCCCGGATTTCCGCGGCCATAGTTCCCAACGCCGGAAAGAACGACACAAGCGGCGTGCGCACTCAAGCGTTTCGGATTCTTTGTCCTCCCGACAAGGCAGAATACGTTCTCACCGGCGAGCGCAACGGCGACCGCATTCACTTGCGCGCTTCGCTGGACGAGCAGATGCCTCTCCATTGGTATGCCGACGAAGTCTATCTCGGAACCTCCACTCCACAAAGTCCGATTCAGTTCGACCTGACCGCCGGGACACACAAAGTCACCTGCATGACGCCCGACGGATTGGTGGATCAGGCGGTTTGCAGCGTCGCGCTCCCCAAGGGTCCCCGCGACAGGCCAACGGATCGCCAGAGGACCTTTCCATAGGGAAAACCTCCCGCGGCAACGGCGCCGCGCAGATGGTGTCCCTTCAGCGGGAATGAGTCGGTTTGGTGAGATCAGTGGTGGGCGATGGCAGGATTGAACTGCCGACCTCCGCCATGTCAAGGCGGCACTCTAGCCAGCTGAGCTAATCGCCCACCGAAGGTGAGAGAACTAATCCCACCATTCCCACGGCGAGATCAAGCGCAAAATCAAGCCGTTGCTTTTTTCAACATCTCGCCGCACTTGACACCAAGCATCGGTTTGTAGAAAAGAGCCATCGAAGCGGCCGGAGTGGTGGCGCCCTGCACGCGGGCCATCACGGTTCCCCGAATCTCTACGAAAGGAGCAACACAATGGGTGCAACACGAAGAGAGTTCTTTGCATACAGCGGAGCGGCGGCATTGGGTTCGGCGTTAGCGGGCGGTCTGGGAGTCGGCCTGGCGCCGGGCGGCGCTTTGGCGGCATCCGAAGCGCCAAAGAAAGTCAAGATTCGCGTCGGCGCGCGCACCGGTTGCCTGGGAAAAGGCGGCCCGGAAGCGCTGGCGGTGGCCAAGAAACTCGCCATTGACGGGATCGAGATCGAAGCAGGCGGCCCCAATGACCAGCTCGAATGCGCCGATCCGGAATTGCAGAAGCGCTATGTCGCCGAGATCGAGAAAACGGGTGTGGCCATGGCCTCGATCTGCATGGGCCTGCTGAACAGCAATCCTGTGTTCTCCGATCCGCGCGCCAAGAGCTGGCTCGATCAGACGATTGACGCCACGGCGGCGCTGGGCGCCAAGTCCATCCTCGTCGCTTTCTTCGGCAGCGGCAACATGAAGGGAAAGAAAGACGCTCAGACCAAAACCATCGAGATCGCAAAAAGCGTTGCCGAACACGCCGAAAAGAAGAGCGTCATCCTCGGACTGGAAAACACCCTCAGCGCCGAAGAGAACATCGAGATCGTGGACAAAATCGGTTCGCCCTTTGTCCGCGTCTATTACGACATCGGCAACTCGAACGGCCAGGGCTATGACGTGCCCAAGGAAATCCGCACGTTAGGGACGAAATACATTTGCGAGATTCATTTCAAGGACGGCGGGGCGCTTCTGGGCAGAGGCAAGATAGATATGGCGGCGGTCGGCTTGGCTGTGCGCGACATCGGCTACGAGGGCTGGATTGTCCTGGAAACCGGCAACCCGCTGGGACCCGAAGCCAGCTCGGCCTACAACACCGGCTTCATCCGCGGTTTGTTGTGCAGCTAGGGCTTTTCAGGATTGTGGATAGTGCGCCGTGACGCGGGTGCGGATGCCGCCGCGGGCTGCCACGTTGTTCCCGCCGGTTGTCCATTCTGGCCAACGGATGCCACTAACTACCTCTGCAAAGCCGCCAGAAATTCTTCGACTGCCAGACCGGCTCTTGCGATGAGGCTACGCAGTGTACCGCGGGCTACGGTCGGATGGTTTGGCACTGACAACGTGGCGATGTGTCCCTCTTTCGTGAGGATGACATGACTGCCTTTCTGGCGAGCGATCTGCCAGCCAAGTCTCTCAAAGGCTCTTACGACGTCTCGAGGGCGTAACAGGGGAACGGGTGGCATCAGACGTGAATCTCAACCTCATGGGTGGCGACGGTGAGGGGCATACCCCTTTCCGCTCGGACTTCCAGGCATTCCTTAATCGCCTTTTGAATATTCTTTTCCGCCTCTTTCTCAGTCCTACCTTGACTCACACAGCCGGGAATTGACGGACACTCGGCGATGAACATTCCGTCTTCGTCCCGTAAGATCGTGATCAGGAATCGCATTCTCCATCACCCTCTTTCTTGTATTACCTATAATCAACATCCATCGGATTCATCAACCCCAAACGACGCCTCTAACGAGGATATTGCGCAGTGACGCGGGTGCGGATGCCGCCGCGGGGTGTGAATTCGCCCGTCACGGTCATGCGCTTGGGCCTGCAGCAAGCTACCAGGTCGTCGAGGACGCGGTTTACGAGATGTTCGTAAAAAATGCCGACGTTGCGATAGGAAAGAAGGTAGTATTTGAGCGACCGCAGCTCGATGCACTTGCGGTCGGGCGCATAGACGATCGTCAGGCGACCGAAATCGGGCAGTCCTGAGTAAGGGCAGACCGAAGTGAATTCGTCGGTTGTGATCTCGATCTCGGCGTCCTTGCCGGCGTATTCATAGTCAAAGGTTTCGAGCGCCTTTGCGTCAATCTTGTCGGGCCCGTCGAAGGGCATCTTTTTGTCGAGCGGTTCGAACATCGTTTTTCTCCTGTTGTGGCGTGGGTCTTTCGCCCATGAGACTTCTCACGGGCAGGGTGCCCGTGCCACGCGTAGTACTTCATTTCATAAGTTCGGTTACGTATTTTTTTGACAGGATCACAGGATGGACGGGATGCAGGGAAATCCTGTCTATCCTGTGAGCCTTTTTCGACCATCTCCGTTTCGCGCAAGCGCGAGGGTTAAAGCTAATCCCAACAGATTCACTCAGGGCGGATTCCCTTCGCGGCAGAATGATCCTGCATCCGATGTGGATTCCGGCCTCATTCCCATACCCATCGAACCAAGACGGATTCACAGGATGCTTTTCGATTCCCCTGATCGAATCCCGCGAATCTTGTGATCCTGTCGAAGCACTTTTCTTCTGCTCCATACGTCACCGTATTTACGAACAAATGCACTTGGCTACTCCTCGCCGCGATAGAAACATGCGGTTTCAGCCGACTCGCGAATCGCAACCATGCTGAGGTCGGGCACATCGGTCTGAAGCGTCCGCCAAATCCACACTGCAAGATTCTCGGATGTCGGATTCTCCAATCCATCAATCTCGTTGAGGTAACGATGGTCGAGGAGAACGTGGACACGCCGGAGCGATTGAGCAAGACGATCGAGATCGCCCGCACCCACCTCGACATGGAAGCTGTGGCCATGCAGCCGACTGCACTTGTGGCCTTCGCCGACCAGGGGCAGACGGTGGGCCGATTCGAGCGTGAATGCCAGGCGTTCGGGAAGCCCAAGGCGCGCATCTTCTGATCGCGCGCGAAGTGTGAAATCGAGGTCGCCTTCGATCGTCGCAAACACACGCGCAAGCATCGGCAGTTCGCGTTTCAGTCGGTCGAAAACCCATCGCTCGAGCGACGGAATGTTGGGTGCTTCGAGGCCCTCAATCTCATTGAGATAAGAATGATCCAGCTGCTCGGCGAGCGGGGCGAAGGCGCGGCGGATGTCGCCGAAATCGAGCAGCCAGCCAAGGTCTTGATTCAGGTCGCCCACGAGGAGAAGCGAGACGCCGAAATTATGGCCATGCAAACGGCGCGAAGCCTCGCGTGGCGATGTCGGCACCCGGTGGGCCGCACTGAATGTTGTGGTTCGGATTAGCTGGAATCGCATGGCTGCCATCCTGGATTACCATTCACTTAATGCTGCGTTTCACATACCCCACCGGATCCTCGACTCCCGCCTCGCGAAAGCCTTTGAGGCGCAACAGGCAGGCGTCGCATTCGCCGCAGGCGCGGCCACATTCGTCGGGATCATAACACGAATGGGTCAGCGAGAAATCCACGCCCAATTCCAGTCCCTTGCGAATGATCTCGCCTTTGGTCATTCGGATGACCGGCGTATGGATGTGAAGCGTGGCGCCGCCCTCGACACCCGCGCGCGTGGCCAGCCGCGCCGCCCTTTCAAATGCCGCGATGAACTCGGGTCGGCAATCGGGATAGCCGCTGTAGTCCACGGCCGTGACGCCAATGAAAACGTCGTTCGCGCCGACAATTTCGGCCCAGGCCGTGGCGAACGAAAGGAAAATCAGGTTGCGCGCAGGAACATAGGTTGATGGGATTCCTCCGGCAATTTCCTCGGCCGACCTCCGGCGCGGCACGTCGCCCTCGCCGACCAACGCCGATCCGCCGAAACCACCCTCGGCCGTCAAGTCAATTCGCGCAATCTGATGGCGGCTCGCGCCTAGAGCCGCAGCCACGCGCCGCGCGGCATCCAGTTCGAACCGGTGGCGTTGGCCGTAATCGAACGTCAGCGCGTAGATTTCGAAACCCAGCGAACGCGCGATGGCCATCGTTGTGGCCGAATCAATTCCCCCGCTGCAAAGCACCACGGCGCGCCCCGTCACGATCAGACTCCTTTTGCCTCGG
>Ga0315280_10006994_pt1 | contig 15350 bp, 14 predicted proteins | sample YL17G06_40_MG_FD_203697 | JGI IMG/M metagenome (GOLD analysis project Ga0315280, IMG submission 203697) | Sediment microbial communities from Yellowstone Lake, YNP, Wyoming, USA - YL17G06_40 | ecosystem: Environmental > Aquatic > Freshwater > Lake > Sediment | place: USA: Wyoming | collected... | reverse complement strand
TTTCTCTTCCACCTTCCTCCCTGTCTAGAAGCACAACAGCATCAGCCACTACGCCACCCTCAGCCATTATGGCTTTCGCCGCTTTTCTTAGAGATAAACCGGTTGTGATTAGGTCGTCAATTAGTAAGACATGGTCCCCGGGTGCGAGGGTTCCTTCTATTCTTCTTTGCCTTCCATGGAGGCGAACGCCTTTGCGGACGTATAGAAATGGTTTTTGTAAATTATAGGCAATTAGGGATGCAAATGGTATGCCTGCGACTGGAATTCCTGCTACCCTCTCAAAATTTTTGTCGCCTATTTCTTTTTTTATGAAACCTACACAGAAATCACAGACTTTTTTAAAAGCATCTGGAAAACTTGGAACTATCCTTAAGTCTATATAATAGGGGCTTATTTTTCCGCTTGAGAGTTTAAAAGCTCCGAACTGTAGGGCACCTATCTTGTTTAGAATTTTGCAGATTTCCACTCTCATGGCTTCGTTGCTTTTTTGGGTGGGCAATGTTTCACGTCCGTTTAGAAACTTGATAGATTTTGCCGACTTCGGGAATTAAGCAGGTGACTTTTGGCATTTCCTTCTTTAAAATTTCAGCGAACTTCTTTTGGTCTGCCGTTGAACCCGTGTGGTATGGAACCGCCACTTTAGGTTTCGTTAATCTTGCAATGTCAACGCCTGTTTCTGGCGATGTGCCAGGCGCAATTCCAACGGTGCAGAAAACGACATCAAGTTTTTCCCTTTCACCAATGGCTGTCATCTCTGGAAACGGTAGACTATCGGCTGTATGGAAAACTTTGACCCCGTCCTCACTTTTTATGACAAAGGATATGGGGGTGGCTGCTGGTGGATGATTAGATTTTTCAGCTTTCACAGAAACTTCGCCAAGTTTCACTTCTGAACCAGGTTCAATCTCGCTCAATTTATCTGGTGGGATTACATTTCGTAGTCTTCTTGCGGAGGTTGGATCAGCCACAACAACGCATAGTGTTTGTTTATGGATTTCTGAAACAAGAGCTTGGTCTAAATGGTCATAATGCTCGTGGCTGATTAAAATTGCATCAACATTTTTGAATTCTCGGGGTTTAACATCCACTGGGTCTACTACGAGCGTTTTTGAGGGGGTTTTAATGGTTACTCCAGCGTAACGGTTAAACCATACAAACAGGACTTCGTTTTTTGTAGGGGTTTTTACGATTGACATGTTTAGTTCCTCACAGTTGTTAATTATCACTTTTGGGTTTTAAAGAACTTGTGCTGTTGCCGAATAATTTAAAGAAAAACGCAATGTAGAAGCATATGGAATAAGCATGGTTTGTTCTTGTTTTGTTAAGACTTAATAATGTGGATCGATTAAAAATTCGTCAAAGATAGGTGAAAAATTGAAAGCAGACGAGTCGTTCGAAAAGTTAAGCCAGCAAATGCTGAACAAGTTTCTTGAGAAAAACCCTGACTTCGCAACCTCTCTTGGGTTGCACGAACCTTACGATTACCTTTTGCCAAACGGTTCTACTGAAAGGCTTGTTGAAAATCTTCGTTTAATAGAAGAATGGGCTAGACAGTTGAGCGAGACTGTAAACCGTGAAGAACTAAACGATGAACATAAAATAGACTGGGAAGTAATTGAAAAGGCCTATGAACGCTGGAAGTTTGACTTCTATGAGCGGCTGATGCACGAGTTAAATCCAGACGCCTCAGAAGAACTAGGCGGACTAATTTTTATAATGTTTACCCGAAACTACGCACCCCTAGAAAAAAGACTAGATGCTATTGCAGTTCGCATCGAGAAAATTCCTAAATTCCTGGAAGAATTCCGCTCTAGATTCGCAAACTCACAGCCAGTAAAACTTTGGACTGAAATAGCTATAGAAAAAGCTCAACATATTGGAGGCTTATTTCACTTTATACTTTATGCAACGAAAGGCCAAGTTTCAGCTAAAGTCTATGAGAGGCTGAGCAAAGCTGTTGAGAATCTTCAACCTGCGTTAAAAGTTCATATGGAATGGCTTCGTGGTCTGCTTCCTAGAACAAAGGAAGAATGGGCTCTGGGCAAAGAGAAGTTCGAAAAGCTCATTCAGTTGCGAGACTTGGAGATGGATTCAGACAAAATCTATCAGTTAGGCGTAAAATACTTAGAAGAATTGAAAGCCAAAAGAGAACAGCTAGCACAACAGATAGCTTCTGGGAAGTCTGTAGATGAAGTTTTGAAAATGATAGAGGGTAAAGCTCCTAAAACTTTTGAAGAAGCGTTGGAATTTACTAGAAAAACCATGGAAGAGGCTAGACAGTTTGTTAATGAGAAGAACATTGCAACTGTATATTCCGAAGACATTCTATTAGTAGAGGAAACACCGGCGTTTATTGCACCTCTTATTCCTTTTGCGGCTTTGATGATGCCCGCCAAATTTGATAAGCCACAAATAGGCATTTACATCGTAACAAGACCCAAAGACCTGGCGAACTTGGGCAAACATTTAAACTATTCTTCGATAAAGAACACGGCTGCTCATGAAGCTTTTCCTGGACATTTCTTGCAGGGTGCTATATCAAACCGTGGAAGCTTTATTCGCTTATTGGCGGAAGGAACCGAAACTGTTGAGGGCTGGGCGCACTATTGCGAAGAAATGATGGCTCAGAAAGGTTTCATAACGGACTTAGAGACGCGTCTTATACAAGTTAATGATATGATTTGGCGTGCTGTCCGAATAATCGTGGATGTCAAACTTTCTAGGGGTGAAATGAGCTTTGAAGAAGCTGTTGAAATGCTTGTGAAGGAAACGGGTATGTCTAGAGAAGGCGCCACTGCTGAGGTTATGCGTTATACACAGACACCAAGCTACCCGTTGTCTTATCTACTAGGAAAACACCTCATCTTAAAGCTGAAAGAAGAATTAAAACAAAAAATGGGAGATAAATTTGACGAAAAATTCTTCCATGATAGTATAACAGCTAACGGATACCTACCCATATCAATGCTACGCAAAGTATTCGACCAAAAAATTAGCAAACTCAAATTTTCTGCTTAAGATACCCTTTTTCTTTTAAGTAAAATAATCCATGTTTTTCATTTTTTAGCTTCTTGAATAAGAAATAGAACTATAAGGAACGCTGGAATAAGCAATCCAAGAGTTACGTAGAAGGGCATTTGCGGAATTAAGCTTACGTATAGATAGTTGCCCAATAGCATACCTAAGCCGATAAAGATGTAGCCCACAAAATTTCTAAACCCGACCACCTTGCCCCTGTTCACTGGATCTACAAGATCTGTTGAAAGTGCCATGGCTGCGGCCATTACGAGCAATTGGCCAATTCCGAATAGGGACATCGAAATCATAATGGTGAATAGGTTGCCAAAGAGAAAAATCAGCGTGGCTGCACTGAGGATAAATAGACCGAGAATCAGCGGGATCTTCCTTCCGATCTTGTCAACCATCTTGCCAATTGGAATTGACACTGCAACCATGGTTAGCAAAAGCGGGATGAAGGTGAGCCACCACTGTTCTTCAGGTATTCCAAGCACGTCTGTTGCGTATATAGCGTTCATTACTTGAGTAAGCGACATTCCGAACATCACAAGAGTTTGAACAACAAATAGCCATAATACTGATCGTGGCACAGCTTTCCAGACGTTAAAGGACTCTTTTACAGCCTTTGGGTATGAGGAAATAAAATATCTGAAACGGATCGGTTCGCCATTCGTTAGTGTTTCCTTCAATTTGAACCGCCAAATTGCTGCTATGACAAAAAGGATTGTCACGATTACATAGATGATTCTCATGCTTGGAACTAACCCGAATAATAGTAAGAGAATACCTGCAATTGCGGGACCTGGAGTGTTGAAGGTGCCATGAATAAGTTGTATGATGGAGGAGCCCATTCCTCTGCGTTCTGGAGGAAGCGAATCTTGAACCATTGCAAACAATGCAGGCTGGTAAATAAGGCAGAGACTCTGGACAATTGATCCTATTAAAATGAAATGCCATGTTGGGGCAAAGGCAAAGAACAAATTTGACAAAGCCATTATTAAAGTCATGGTTGTAATAAGCCAACGTCTACCATATTTGTCTGCAAGGTAACCGCCAGGGAATGCTACAATCGCCATTGCTACCCAATTAGCAAAACCTATGATTCCAAGGGCTAAGCCTGTTCCGCCTAAGGCTTGTACGTAATACTGAAAGTTTGGGACGGGCATTTCCATGGCCAAGTCCATTATGATCCAGCTTACGACGAGAACTTGATAGTTGCCCGTGATGAAATAGAATTCTTTCCTAAGGATGTCGCGTAGCCCCATTGGCTTCACTTGTCTTTGCATGAACCAGCGAACTTGCAAATATAAGGGTTAGCTTCTGTTAGTTTCTGTAAGCGCACAAAATATTCATGAATTTGGCATCAATCATATTTTCATGTTTTTTGGTAATGCTTAATAGTTGCTGTTAGCGTGTTTTCATATCCATAGTGATGTTTCATGGTTGATGTTTGGCTTCCCTACGGAAAAACAGAGGTCTGCGTGAGGGTTCCAACTCGAAATTTTCTGGGTTTAATAGAACCTAAAGAGAAGCCTGGCGTACCAGATGCTAGGGCTGAGGTTGAAAGGGCTTTAAAAGAGCCTGTTGTTTCTAAAAGGTTAAGTGAAATTGTTAGGCCTGAGCATAAAGTGGCAATAGTTGTTGACGACGGGACTAGACCTGCTCCAAGTCATCTGATGGTTCCATCGATACTTTATGAATTAAACGTGGCTGGGGTTAAAGACGAAAATGTAACGGTTATTTTTGGTTGTGGGACGCATAGGGCTGTTACTCGTGAAGAAGCCGCTAGGCTTTTGGGTGAGACGGTTCTTAACCGTGTAAAAACCATAAGCCATGACTGTAGAGCGAAAGACTTGGTTTATGTAGGTACAACTCAGACGCATGGAACAAAGGTCTACTTGAACCGCGTTTTTGCGGAGGCAGACGTGAAAATTTTGACAGGCGACATTTGTTTTCACTATTATGCAGGTTATGGTGGTGCGAGAAAGAGCGTTTTACCCGCGGTTTCAGGCGAGGAAACAATAAAGCATAATCACGTCATGCTTCTGCATCCGAATGCAAGAACAGGAGTTTTGGAGGGAAATCCTGTTCACGAGGACATGGTTGAAGCCGCAAAACTTGCTAAGGTAGACTTCATTTTAAACGTTGTAACTAACAGCAAACGTGAAATTGTCAAAGCCTTCGCGGGCGATTTAGAACAAGCGTTCTCTGAAGGCGTTAAAGTTGTTGATGAAATGTACCGCATGTCAGTAGACCTTAAAGCAGACATTGTTGTCGTTAGCCCAGGCGGCTATCCTGCGGATGTAAACCTCTTTCAAGCCTACAAGGGTATTGACAGTGCCCTTGAAGTCGTTAAACGTGGCGGTGTGGTAGTTTTGGTGGCTGAATGTCCGGAAGGGCATGGAAATCAGGTTTTTTATGATTGGATGGTTAAGTTTAGCGATATAAAGGCTGTTGAAAGGGAAATTAAGCGCAATTTTGTTTTGGGTGGGCATAAAGCCTATTATTTGTTGAAAGCGTTGCAAAATCATCAGATTATTTTGGTTTCGTCGATGCCGGATTACTATGCCACAAATATTTTCAAATTGAAAACGGCAAGGGCGGTGAACGACGCTTTAGATGAAGCTTTTAAAATTGCTGGCAAAAATGCTAAGGTTTGGGCGATGCCTTATGGAAACTTTACACTGCCGGAAGTTAAGGCAAGTGAGGGGTAAAATGCCTCCTCAAAGCGGTTAAATAGGAAAACTGATTAATCCCTCTAAGTTGAGTGGAGAAGAAATCTTGCAGAAGACTTTCAAACTGCGGAAATTCACCCAGAATGATCTGCGAAGTGTAGTGCATATTAACAGTGTTTGTCTACCAGAAAATTATACGGACTACTTTTTCATCGATTTGTATCAAAGATTTCCCGAAACTTTCATAGTTGCTGAGGAAAATGGGGAAGTTGCTGGTTATATAATGTGCCGCGTAGAACTGGGCCTATCAAATTTTGGTTTTAGCGGCGTAATCAAGAAGGGGCATATTGTTTCGGTGGCTGTTCTGCCTCAATATAGGCGTAAGGGGATAGGACAAGCTTTGATCACTGAAGCTATGGAAGGCATGCGCTTACACAATGCGAAACAATGCTTTCTAGAAGTGAGAGTGACCAATACGCCAGCAATTGACCTCTACAAGAAGTTGGGATTTCAAGTTACCCGCACAATCCACGGCTACTACGCTGACGGAGAAGACGCATACGTGATGAGTTTCGAACTCCGGTCAAAACATAAGTGAATGAGACTAGATGCGTGTGTACTCTGCTTTTTCACTCATGTAATTTATTGCTTGAAGCACCGATTTTGCAAGTCCCAACAAACTGAGAAGCATCGCAATCGCCAAAAACACGCGAAGATCAACCATCAAGCTTACATTTTGGAATGTTAAGCCAAATATTCCACCCTTCAACGAGAAGATCAAATAACCAATCACAAACAACGCCTTAGCCACATTAAAAAAGTATTGAAAGATCGTTCCGGAGGTAAGTTCTCCAACAATTATTAAGACGATGTACACCATGACAAAAGTTTCAATCATCTGCTGTAAACCGGGAACTATTTCCGAAATTGGCGCCAGAAACATCCACAAAACAAAGTAAATCGCGTAGAAAAGAATCCCTTTCACAGTTGCCTTCAAAGCCTTAAACGTAAAGTTCCGAACTCGTTTCTTGAAATCGTTATTGGTGTCAGCCATAATGAATCACCAAAGGACCATAGTCAAATACTGAAGTAGAAAAATAGACTTCAAACCGCCCAGTCGGAGTCGTTCCAGTCATCGAAACATAAAACTCTATAAACCCCTTATAAGGCGAGTTGGCATAACCTTCTAGGCTTGTTCTTGCCCTGCCCACACGCGCACCAGTGCTATTATACATTCGGATTTGCATATCGCCAACCAAATCAAAAAAGGCGTGATTTTCAAAACTTATTGGAACCGTAACCCTAAAGTGAGTAAGATTATACGGCGCATATGCAGGCTCGGCTAAAGAGAAATTGTATAATGGTGCACCCCAAGGCATGGAAAAATTTGTTGAAGCTTGAACTGGAATCACGTCCGCAATTCTCATGCTTACTGCTTCATAAATTTTCAACTCAGTATCATTTAACAAGTAGTTTTGGTCCCGCTGCAACAAACCATTAAAATCTATCGTCATATTGTGAGTTACGGTCGCCACGTCGTTTTTGTTTATAACAGGTATAAACGTAGATCCACGCGTGATGGTGAAGCCTTCTTTATCTGAAATCTCGGTCGATATGTTGAAAGAGCCTATGTTGTAAAAGCCCCTATTTGTAATTGACACTGGCAGAGAGAAAACCATTTCATTGTCCGCAGTTAAACTCACTTGTGGCCCGCCGAAATCGAAATGCACGTCTTTAACGGAATAGACTGCAGAAACGAAAAAAGCAATTAGGAATATCCAGAAAAACGTTGTAGCTATGCCTATCATTCGAATTGGTACTCGCATGACTGCACCTTTTCCGGGCGTTTAACACACGATTTTAGTGATTGGATGGTTGTGGTGATTGTGGTGGAGAATCGTTTTTCTGTGGTTCTTCAGACTTCGATTGTGGTTGCGAAATCTGTTCTGGAGGTATAACCACAAATTCTGGTTCTGGCGGTTTAGCTTCGGGCTTAACTTCTGGTTTGGGTTCGGGTTTAGCTTCTTTCTGAGGCTCCGCTTTCGCCTTCTCAACAGGCAACGGTTTTGGTTGCGCTACCACTGGCTTTTGCGGAACAACTGTCGGAGCCTCTGGTGCATGAGCGATTATAGTCACTCCTCTTATTGTCAACAGCGAGCCTATCCAGCCCATTACTCCAAGATACATTACGCGTATGCATGTTGCAATCAAAGGAGCCAACGCTTCGCCGAATGTCCGCACCAAATCTTGAGAAGCTATTATCGACAGGCCTTGAGTCAAAAATCCATAGGCGCTTAAGAAAGTGAATATTAATAGGGCTACACCTACCATCAGCACAGTAATTCCGGAAAGGGCTACTTTGTCTCTAAAGTTTTTGAACATGGCTAATTCCTCATTGTAATGGAATATGAAAATTCGAATATTAAATCTTCCGAAACGTTAAACAGAATCCAAACTAGCTATCAAAAATCAAACACAAAAATAAACAAAAAATAGTGGTTGAAACTAAGGCTACAAACCAAGTTTTTGATAAATCTTCTGTTTATTCTCCTCAACTTTTTTTTGGATATCCATGAAGATGTTGTTTCCATGCGAATCAATCGCAACAGCCAAAGGACCAAACTCTTCAACCTCAAAAATCCACAAGGCTTCAGGCGTTCCCAAATCCAGCCACTCACCACTCTTAACGTTTTTTATGGCTCTTGCAGCTAATATTGCGGCTCCACCAGTGAAAGCGCCATAAACAGCTCCATATTTAGCCATTGCATCAGTCGTCTTCTTTCCCATTCCACCCTTGCCAATCACTACTCGAACCTTGAAGTTTTTGATGAATTCATCCTCGAAAATATCCATCCTTGTGCTTGTTGTTGGACCTGCAGCAACTGCAATCCACTTGTCCCCTTCCTTGCTCACCACTGGACCGCAATGAAAGACAGCTAGTCCTTCAAGGTTTATGGGCAAAGGTTTTCCTTGTTTAAAAAATTCTAATGCTCTCTTATGTGCTTGGTCTCTTGCGGTCACTATTGTTCCAGTCACGTAAAGCACATCGTTCACTTTGAGTTTGCGAACGTCTTCCTCCGAAATTGGAGTTTTAAACTTGTAAACAGCCATTCTTTTTCACCTCACCATTTTATTTTATGCGTCAAATATTCAACTGTTCCATCCGCGTTAATTCTTGCAGAGGCTCTTCTGGCAGCCCAGCAATTGAAAGCAACAGCGGCAGGAAAAGATGCCGGATGTCTAAAGGCATAATCCACATGTACGCCTAAAACCGTGGTTTTTCCACCCAAACCCATTGGACCAATTCCAGTCATATTTGCAGCCTCAAATATTTCCTTTTCAAGTTTGGCAATTTCCGGGTCTTGATTTGGTTCATTTAAGGGTTTTAACAATGCTTTTTTAGCTAGTTTCATGGCTATGTCTGCTCCGCCCCCGATTGCGATGCCTAGAATGTTCGGTGGACACGGTTTAGCGCCAGCATTTATCACAGCGTCAACAACGAACTTTTTCAATCCTCTTATTCCTTCCCCAGGCACAAGCATACCAGTCACGCAAACGTTTTCTGAGCCGCCACCCTTCGTCATGACGGTTAGTTTTAAGCCGTCTCCGGGCACAATTTCCCAGTGCAGGAATGGTATGTATCTTCCAGTGTTGTCTCCGCTGTTCTTCTGGGTAAAAGGGTCAACCGAATTTGGTCTTAGAGGAACTTCTTTTGTAGCTCTCCGCGTCGCATTTGTTAGTGCCTCTTCAATTTTGTCGAGGTCTTTTGCTTTGGCGCCAGCCTTAACATAAAATATTATTGTACCCGTGTCTTGGCACACTGGCGCCTGATATTTTTCGGCAAGTTCAATGTTGTCCAAAATTGCTTTTAGCTGCGTTTTGCCTGTTTCGCTTGTCTCTTCAGCATATGCCTTTTTCAGTGCCTGTTTAACGTCTTCTGGCAGGTAGATTACTGCCTGTTTTAAAATGTTAAAGGCGACGTTTTCCACAATTTTTGCTTTTTTCAACATTTTTCCCTTCTTGTTTGTCGGTTTTATAAATAATTCATGTACTTATATCTTGTCTCGTGTTATCCGCAAAACGTAAGAGAATCACTTTAACTTATCTCTCCATGGACTAGGCAATATAATGTTTCGTGTGTTTTAAATATGGCTTAACCTAACTCTTTCATAAGTTACGAGAGGAGAAATGGTTTGATGGCTGAGGAAGAGCGATTAGAAGGCGCTGTCAAGAAGAAATACGAGTTTTTGGAGGACCTTCCAGGGATTGGTCCAGCTACCGCTCAGAAACTGCGGGAATTGGGGTTTCACACTGTTGAATCATTGGCTATGGCTACCGCCCGCGAGTTGGAGCCTGCGGGCATCAGCGAGAAAAAAGCCTTCGCCATCATCGAGGCCGCCCGTTCCTCTATTAGCGTCACTTTTATTCGGGCGGATGAGCTTCTTAAAATGCGTCAAAGCGTTTTGCGTCTAACAACTGGTAGCAAAGCCTTGGACAGTATTCTTGACGGCGGGTTAGAAACACAAACTATAACCGAGTTTTATGGCGAGTATGGAAGCGGAAAGAGCCAGATTTGTCATCAGCTATGCGTGAATGTTCAGTTGCCTCCTGAAAGGGGCGGGCTTAACGGCGCTGCATTATACGTTGACACTGAGAATACTTTTAGAACTGAGCGGATTGTGCAGATGTCTAGGCATTTAGGGCTTGACCCAGAGCAAGTTGTTAAAAACATCATTTATGCTGAGGCGTATACTTCTGATCATCAGATGTTTCTTCTCGACAATGCTGATGAGGTAATTAAAGCAAACAATGTGAAGCTCATTATTGTTGATTCTTTGACTGCTCATTTTAGGAGTGAATACATTGGGCGTGAGATGCTGGCTTCTAGACAGCAAAAGTTGAACAAACACATGCATAAGCTTATTCGTTTGGGTAGGGCTTTTAACGCTGTGGCTGTTGTTACAAATCAGGTTATGGCTAAGCCGGACGTTTTTTTCGGAGATGCTGTTTATCCAATTGGCGGTCACATAGTTGGGCATACGAGCCACACGCGTATTTATCTGCGGCGAGCTGCCCACGGTCCTGTGCGGATTGCCCGTTTGGTTTCAAGTCCATATTTGCCTGACGGGGAGGAAATATTTAAAATAACTGAGAACGGCATAGAAGCAGTTTCCGAAGAAGAGAAGTCGAAGTCACATGGGCGTTGAAAATGCCTATTCCTTCAGCTTTAGTGACACGTTTCTTTCAGCTCGTGGTTAATAGGCAGTTTGCCGAAGCTGAGCGGGAATTGGAGAGGCTTAAGCAGAAAATGCACAAGACGGAGTGGAACAGGGGTTATTTTAGAGCTTTGTATGGGATGCTGCTTACGCGGCGGTCGAATAATAACGACTCGTATGCCTTTTTCTCGAAGCTAGATTTAAGCGATAAAACGGTTTTGCATGATTATAGGCGAGAGTTTTTGGAACACGTAAAGAATAGGCTTCATGGAGATTTTGATCGTGGATTTTTCTCGGCTTGGGCTGATTGTATGCGCGTGCTTAGTAAAATGGATATTGTAAGCATACCGAACGCGAATGGCGCAACGCCTGAGAAGGAAAAGCTTGAAACTTTACAAAGCGATAAAAGCCAAGCAACAATAGAGGATTTTCTTAAAGAGCAAAAACCTTAAACAGGTGGTGGCGGTCCCGCGATTATCGTGTATAGGAGAACCAAGAAGACCAGCCACACAATGAAGTATATACCTATTCCAGTTGTTGCAATTTTTTGTGGCTTCTCCACTTTAAGCAAAAATTTGCGTTTTATGATGTAGTAGGATATTATGTAGACTATTAAAGCTAGGGATAAGCTGTTCAAAAAGGTGTTGAGAGGAAAGCCTTCCTTGGAGATGACTCCTGCTGCTATTCCATAACCCGCGCAGACAAAGGCTGCAACTATACCTAGGGCTAATCTTAAACAGTAGATTTTTTCTAGGGTTTCCATTGTTTTCAGCGCCTTTGCACTTTATATTTTGGATTATGATTTAAGGCTGTCTATTTATAGTTTGGCTGTGGTTATTAGATTCCTAGAATGTGATGCATGTTGAGGAAGAAGGAGTTTACAAGTTTTGATGTAGCTGCTGTTGTTCGAGAGCTGAAAGAAGCTATTTTAGATTCTCGTGTCAGCAACGTTTACCAGTTGAATTCTAAAACCTTACTTTTTAAACTCCATAAGCCTGAGAAACCTGTTTTTGCGCTTGTTTTGGAATCTGCTAAGCGGCTGCATTTAAGCGCTTATATCGTAGAGAAGCCTTTAGTGCCGCCTGCTTTTTGCATGGCTTTGAGGAAGTACCTGCGAAATGGCTGGTTAACCAATGTTGAGCAACATGAGTTTGAACGGATTGTCGTTTTCAGTTTCAAGACTAAGGCGGGTGGGTTGCGGCTTGTTTTGGAACTTTTCGGCGATGGCAACATCATTTTGGTGAGCGAAAAGGGCGAGATTCTGCATGCTTTGACTTACAAGAGGATGCGGGACCGAAACATTCTTCGAGGTGAGGCTTTTGTTTTTGCTCCTCCTGGTGGAAGGAATCCGTTTAAAGTTAGCATAGAAGAATTTCGGGAAGAGCTGAGAAATTTTGGTGATGTTGAAGTTGTGCGAGCTCTTGCAAGGTTTTTGAGTATTGGCGGCGTTTATGCTGAGGAAGTTTTGTTGAGGGCGGGAGTTGACAAGACTAAGCGTTGTAACGCGTTAGGTGAGTCTGAGGTTAATGCCATTTTTGACTGTTTGCAGGGTTTACTTTCTCAAGTTTTGAGCGGTAAATTGGAGCCCCATGTTATTTTAGATGAAGCAGGCAGGTTCGTTGACGTTGTGCCTTTTATGCTTAGGCGTTATGAAGGTTTTAAACATCAGCCCTACAGCGGTTTCAACGAGGCTTTGGATGAGTTTTACGTTAGGATTGCGGCTGTTGAGAAGGCAACGGCTGGTTTGAGGGTTGAGGAGCTAACGCGGGAGACGGAAAGGCTTAAACGGATTATTGAAAGTCAGGAAAAGGCTTTGGCTGAGGGTAATGCTGAGGCTGTAAGGGGTAGGAATATTGGAGACGCAATCTATGCGCATACTGGCGAGCTTCAAATCTTGTTAGACAGGTTTGTAGAGGCCAAAAAAAGCGGGAAAGAGTGGAATGCCCTTGTTCGTGAGGTTTTGGCTGAGAAACGTTCTGGTTTGAAGCCTAGCGTATTATTCGAGTCTTTCGATGCCAAAGGCTTGGTGGTCTATGTTTGTGTGGATGGCTTGCGGTTTGGTCTGGATTTGCGGGGACTATTGTTTGATAGTGCTGGGCGGTTTTATGAACGAAGTAAGCGGGCTAAACAGAAACTGGAAGGCGCGAAAGCTGCCCTAGAGGAAAGCCGAAAGAAGCTTGTAGAGGTTGAAGCCAAGATTAAGAAGACGGAAACCTTAGAGCATATTAAACCAGCTGAAGCTGTGGAAGAACTTGTTAAACATAAAATTAAGCGTAAAGAATGGTTTGAAAAGTTTCGGTGGTTCGTTTCTTCTGACGGTTTTTTGGTTGTTGCTGGCAAAGACGCGGTTAGCAATGAGGTTTTGATTAAGAAGTATACTAATGTTGATGACATTGTTTTTCACGCTGATATTGTAGGAGCGCCATTTGTTGTTGTCAAAACTGAAGGGAAAATGCCTACTGAGCAATGTTTACGTGAAGCAGGAGAGTTTGCCGCTGCTTTTTCGAGAGGTTGGCGTGAAGGCTTTGCAACGGTAGACGTTTATTGGGTTAAGCCAGATCAGCTCAGCAAAGGTGGGTCTTCCGGCGAATATGTACCTCATGGAGCGTTTGTTGTCAGCGGAAAGCGAAACTGGATGCGTGGCGTTCCGCTCAAGGTGGCTATGGGCGTTGTGGTTAAAGAAAATGGCGAGATAAGTTTTGTTGGTGGACCTGTTGATGCTGTTAAAGCCAAAGCAAAAGCCTTTGTCATAGTTGTACTAGGTGACCAGAGTGGTAAAGAACTTTTTAAGCGTGTTTTGAGGGTTTTGGCTGCAAAAATGCCGAAAGAACTGCGGGAAAAAGTGTTAAAGGCTTCGGTTGAAGAGATAAGAGAGTTTATTCCATATAACAAGGGCAGAGTTTTAGAGGAATAGGGCTTTCTATGGAATGTAAATTTTAGTTAAAATGTGCCAGAAACCTAGAGGGGGTCTATCTCTATTGCAACCGAAAATCTCCAAAAACAAATTCGATAACGGAATGTGAAGTTTAATTTATATATAAGGGGGGTTTAGTTGCGCAGATCACTCTATTCTTTAAGGATATGGTAAGAACCCAAATAGAAGAGCGCAAAAATAAATGCTGAAATCAGAAATGGAGCCATGAAACCCCACAATGATATGAGAAAACCTGATAACGCTAAACTCAAAGTGTCCCCAGCGTGAAGTCCCATCATTAACAATCCGATGTCAATCCCATAGGATTCTTCACTCGCAATCTTCGATAATATTCCCTCCTGACCAATACTTAGCAAACCGTCAACAACACCATAAACAACAACGAGAACACCTGCAAACACAGAAAATGAAAAACCAAGCAAGGTTAGCACAGCCGTATAAAGCACTCCGCTTACGAGTACAAGTTTCCCCATTTTAACTCTCTTTGCAAAAAGATACGAAAACAAGCCAGCCAACAAAATCTGCAAACCAATAAGAACCCCAACTGCTTCAGCATCAAACCCATTTGCACTTAGAAACAAAGGAAAAACAAAGCCACTTCGAAGCCCAAAAGACAATCCCATCACAAAAAACAGAATTATAAACATCTTGAAAACCTTTCCTTTCTTTCTAAAATCCAGAAAATGCAAAGCTTTCGCCACATCAAACTTCTCCTTTCTCCTAATGGCCAACAACAAAGATGCCGGAATCACAAAAAACCCAACCAAAATACAAAATATCAGTGCCCCTTCATAGAAAAACCAAACTACAAGAAAACCAGCTATTAAGCTTCCAACAGCATAAGCAACGTATGCTGCCGTTCTCAAATGAACTAAAATTCTCCATTTAGTTTCACTTTCTTCCAGAAGAAAGGCTCTATTCACTGCCCATAGCGAACCATCCTTAGTTCCCTCAATAACCTTACCAAACAGAAATTCCAACGACGTGTGAGCAAAATAATAAATTAAACTCGCTACAACGCCTAAAAATCCATTTAAAAGGAAGAAAAGCTTCCTGCCCCAAAAATCAGAAATGACAGCGAAAACCATTCTTCCAAGCTGAAAAATCAAAGGGAATGCCGCAAACACAAGCCCGATAGTAACTATGTCAATATTCCTTTCGCTCATCATCAACGGCAAAACAATACCAAGAACGCCGCTAACAAAAGAATTCAAAATTTGAATGAAAATAACATTTCTAACTTGATTCAAACATCTCCCTTAGAAACTGTCTACTAATCTCTTACGTTTAAAACAATTACTACATAAAAAGGGCAGAATTTCAACATATAATCACTTAACAGGTATTAATGGGCTTTAGCGTTTTTTTGGCTTCTTCCCTTCTTTCTCCTCCAGTTGGCTTTGTTAGGCTATATTTCTTAGGAGGTGATCCGGCCGCAGGTTCCCCTACGGCCACCTTGTTACGACTTTTCCCTCCTCACGAAACCTGGATTCGACGCAGCCACTG
>Ga0315280_10006992_pt1 | contig 15356 bp, 20 predicted proteins | sample YL17G06_40_MG_FD_203697 | JGI IMG/M metagenome (GOLD analysis project Ga0315280, IMG submission 203697) | Sediment microbial communities from Yellowstone Lake, YNP, Wyoming, USA - YL17G06_40 | ecosystem: Environmental > Aquatic > Freshwater > Lake > Sediment | place: USA: Wyoming | collected... | reverse complement strand
GAGAAGACGGGTCAAAAATCTTCTCAAAATGAAAAAAATAAAAAACCTCTTAAAAGAAGTGAGGAATTTAGCTTCGCGAAAGAAAGTCAAAGAAAATAAATCTTCTTTTCCTGCTTCGCTTTCGCGTGACGAAAGCTCAGCAGTGGAGGAGGCAAAAAAACTTTTACCCAAAGTTTATAAAATTTTAGATAAAGCAGCAAAAACTGGTCTAATGAAGAAAAATACGGTTGCCAGAAAAAAATCAAGAATAACAAAATTAATCTTTCGGGCCTAGATTTCAGTAATTAATAGGTCTAGGGCTGTTTCCGGTTCTATCTTTCCAGTTTTAATATCAATGTCTATCTGAAATATTTTCTGGTAGATTTTTTTTAATTCTAAAAACCTAAACTTATTTGATAAAAAAATGCTTTTTTTAATAACAAAGGGGTGGAGACCGGTTAAAGAATAGGGAGAGAGATTTTTTTCAATTAAATCTTTTACCATTAAAAGATTTCGAAATTGAAAAATAATCATTGAAAATAAATAAAGGGAAGAGTCGCCTCTTTCTAAATGAGCCTTTATAAATTTAAGGGCTCTTTTTTTATCTTTTGAAGCAATGGCGTCAATAGTTTCAAAAATATCAGTTTCAATTTTTGGCCTCACCAACAATTCAACATCTTTCTTTTCTATCTGACATAATTCATTCACGGTCGTAACTGAAGTTTGTCCTTTTTTGAAACTAACGAGTTTTTTAATTTCGTTCGCCATTTGCCAAAGGTCGTTACCAACAAATTCAATAAGTTTGTCTAGAGCCCTTTCTTCAATTTTTGCCCCATAATTTTCAAATTCTTTTTTTACCCAACTTTTTAATTTTTGGCCCTCTAAGGGTTGAAATTCTTGGGACTGAGAATGTTTCTTCAAAAATAAAAGGAAAGGGTCTTTTTCTGATATTGAATTTCGTTCATAAAACAAGATTATATTTTCAGATTTTACAAGGTCTTTTTCTGTCTCTAAAAATTTTTCTTTAAATTCAGAATTTGAAAAAATATCAACTAAAATGATTAATTTCTTTTCTTTAAACATCGAGGTTTGTCTCAATTCATCTCTTAGAGTATCGAAATCTGTTTCTGTTCCCAAAAAATATTTCAAATTCAGTCCACTTTTGTGGATCTTTTGGTAATTCGCAATTATCTCGTGTAGTTTTTCCCGCGACCTATACGTATCTAAACCGTGTAAAAAGATAATCATACTGTTTGGCATTTAGGGCAAAAATGTGCTGATCGGCCAGCTAATTTCACCCTTTTAATGATTGTCCCGCATCTTGAACATTTCTCTCCTTCTCGGCGATAAACTTTTCTCAAAGGGTCAAATCCTCCTTTTTCTCCGGAAATTCTTCGGAAATCGGAAATACTCTCACCACCAACTTTAATGGCTTTTGGTAAAATTTCTCTCATCGCTTCGTATATTCTCTTAATCTCTTCATCGTTTAATCTCTTTATCTCTTTAAAGGGGTGAATCTTGGCCATCCACAAAATCTCATCAGAGTAGATATTACCAATCCCAGCAATAACATTCTGGTCCATTAAGACTTGTTTGATTTTCCCCTGAGCCTGTCGAAGGGTTTCTTTAAATTTTTCAAAAGTAAAATTCTTTTCTAAGGGTTCGTATCCTAAGGAACTAAGCTCTTTTTCGAGGGCTTCTTTATCTAAAAGTTCAACTTTAGCAAACTTTCTTAAGTCTGATAGGGCTAATTGTTTACCATTGTCGAGAAAAAAAATCAAGTGTAAAAATCGGTTCATCGGATCATCAGAGAGTGGCCCCGGAATCAGTGATCTCCACTCTCTATTTTCAAATTTCCATTTTCCCAATAATAAATGACCGGTTAGTTTTTGGTGAATTAATAAGGACTTTTCCCCTGATAAATCGAGAATAATATTTTTTCCTCTTCGCCAAACTTTCCGAATCTTTCTTCCTTTAATTTCTTTTTTAAATTTTTCAAAATCCTTTGGCTCCTTAATTATCTTTTTAAAATCTGTCCAGACATCAATAAAGGTCCTTTTGAGGACCTTTTTCTTTAAACCCAAAACAATTGTTTCTACTTCGGGCAATTCTGGCATAATGTTCTTATTTTAGGACGTTTTTTATCTTCTCAATAATTTCTCCCGGAGTAAAGTGGGCTTTAATTAAATAATCAATTGCCCCCAGTTTTAATCCTTTTTCAACTTCCTCTCTCTGGCCAAGATTAGATAAGATGATTATCGGAATTGAGGATACCTTAGGGTCTTCTTTTACTTTACTCAAAACCTCAAACCCGTCGATACCGGGTAAAATGAGGTCAAGTAAGACAAGATCCGGCTTTTCTTCTTTCACCTTTTTAACTCCTTCCTCGCCATCAACCGCTTCTGCAATGTCAAAACCTTCTCCGCTGAGTTTTCGGCTAATTAATTCTCTCAAAAATTTGTCATCTTCAACAATTAAAATTTTCTTTGCCACATTTTGGCTACGAAATACGAATTTTTTACGAAGGTACGAAAACGTTTTCGTATATTCGTATCGCTTTTGTATTTCGTAGAATCATTTGCCAATCTGTTTGACTATTTTATCAACAACCTCTTGGGGGTCAAACTCAGTTTTAATCAACCAGTCTCTTGCTCCTAATTTTTGGGCTCGATTAAGCTCAACTGGCTGGCCAGAATTAGAAATAACGATGACTGGAATTTTCTTTAATTCCGGGTCTTTTCCCATCTTTTCCATAACTTCAAATCCACCCATCTTTGGCATAATAATATCCAGCAAAACAAGGTCTGGCGGGTTACCTGCTTGCAGGTCGTCTTTCATTACTTTTAACCCGTCTTCCCCATCTCTTGCCACTGAAATTTCATATCCCTCTTTAATCAATTTTCTTTGAAGGAGATCAATCATTATTTCTTCATCTTCAACTAATAAAATTTTTTTTGCCATAAATTATTCGTATGCTAAAATTTAATTAAAAATCCGCAATAGTCGTCACCTAAACCAACGCATCTTTTTTCTTCAACCGAAACCTTTTCCACTGTCTCTCCTTCACCAGCCACAGCTAAGGGTCCATTCTTGGCCATTACCCCATCAATATAACCTTCGATGAATCCTTCTTCAAAAAAACAGAGATTTTGTAAAACATTAGGAATGTCAATCAGGGATGGAGACCCATAGATTTTGAATTCGGCACCTCTGGACTCTGGTAAAATCCTTACTTCAATCCTTCCTCCCCTTAAGGCTGTAATTATTCTTTTAATTTCTTCTAAAACTAAAGAAAATTCTGTTTTTCCACTATTCTCTCCTACTCTTTTACCAAATTTCATACCCGCCAATCTTAAGGCCGAATAATAACCGACCGAAGTCCATTGAAGGGCAGAAACTACCACTCTTAAAAAACAAACAGATATCTCTTCTCCCAGCTTTTCTTTTAAGGGCGCTAAAGATTTGCCCTCAGCTACATCTCTGAGTTCTTCTTCGAGTTTTTCAATTAATTTTTCCATGCGCCTCCCTACTTAACAATATATTTTTTAGCCAAAAGATAGCTTCCTTTAATCAAATAAAATCCGGATATCACCTGAATAATAAAGAAAGTAATCAACAGAACTTGGCCAATAATCCACTGATACAAAATGGGGACCTCAATTAATTCATGAACTGTTCCCCAAACCATTGCTAACCAGAAAACCCTCCACTCTTCAGGAATTGGTCTTTCCCCATAAAACTTCCGTAAATACTTAATGATGTAGTAAGCGGCGGCCCCAAATCCAAAAACAATGGGAATGTGAACTAATAAAACAAAAAGGTTCATTCCAAGCATTGGACCAAAAGGATAGGTCAAGGGATTAACGGTATTAAATTCTAAAATTGGAAGATTCATAATTTTAAGATGTCACTTCCTTATACAAAAAGTAAGCTCCTAAACCAATCAAGAAACCACCAACGGCATGGGGAAGAACTAAAAGAAAAACCATCTCCACCAAACCGGGATTCGGCCATTCATAAAACCCGAGCATCTCCCCAGTTTCGGCAATGATGGTAATAAAAACTCCCCACAAAATAAACTTCCAGGATTTAGGAATTTCTCTTCCGGCAAAAAATCTTTTAGTGTATTGGACAATATAGTAGGTAGCCACCACACAGGAAACGGCAGAAAAAAGAAGGCCTAATAAAGTTGGCCACTTCAACCAACCAAGAGGTAAGCCTATTAGATAGTTAATGTCAAGATATTTGATGCCAAAAAGTAGAGGTTCGGGATGCGGAATAAGTGGTACAATCATGTTTGAAATTAATTAATTTTAATAATCTTCGACCTTTTTATTTATTTTACCCTTTTGTTGTAAAGTAAGCAACACTCAACCATTGAACTATTTCGGTAATTACTAAAATCAGAAATATCATCAATTCCCTCTCTAAAAATAGATAAATCATTAAAGAAAATTCTACCACCTCTATCAAGCCGATGACTAATCCTCCTTTGTTTAAACTTTTGATAGATAAAATTAACCAGGTCTGGATTATATTAATTGTAACAAAAATGCCTATTAAAAAATAGAGGTTCATTCGCCTTTAGAATTCTTTTAAAAATTCTTTCCCCACGGGAAGAGTGAAATAGAAAGTGGTGCCTTTCCCCTCTTCTGACTCAAACCAAATTCTACCGCCGTGGGCTTCAATAATGTTTTTTGCGATAAAGAGACCCAAGCCCGAACCCTCGGTTTCCATTCTAATAACATTAGCTGCTCGAAAAAACTTGGTGAATACCCTCGCTTGTTGGTCTTTGGGAATGCCTACTCCTGTATCTTTAATCGAAAGCTCTATTTCCCCTTTAGCATATTTCAAAGAAATAATCACCTCCCCGCCCGGCCTTGTATATCTTATAGCATTCTCTAAAAGATTCTGAATGGCTAATTTTATTTTCTCCACATCTACTTTAACTGCCGGTAATTTTTCTTCTGGTTTTTTAAATTCAAACTGGAGATTCTTTTCTTCTATTTCTTTTTTAAAAGAGTTTATGACAAATTGAACAATTGGTTCAATATTGGCAAAGACGGGTTTATAAAGGTACCTTCCTTCCTCAATTCTGGTTACATCTAAAAGATCGTTAATTAAATTAATCATTCTTTCGTTTGATCCATAGCTTTTTTCAATAAATTCTCTTTGTTCTTTGAGTATTGGTCCTAAATCTCCGTCTAAAAGCATCCTCAAGGTCCACTTAATTGCTGATAGAGGAGTTCTTAGCTGGTGGGCGGACAGAGAAACAAATTCAGTTTTCATTCTTTCTATCATTTTTTCTCTGGTAATATCGTGTAAAATCATTAAGGTCCCCAATTTCTCTTCTTCTCTCATTATCGGAATGGTACTCACTTCTAAAACCAGATTTTCTTTTATTTGAATTTCTTTTCTAAAAATCCCTTTTATTTCTTTTCCCACCAAGGTTACAACCGGTTTAATGGTAGGGAAGGTGCCCAACTCAATAATTGATTTATCAATTATCTCTTTACCCCTCACCTTAAAAAAATCCTCAGCCTGGGGATTAATTAAAGAAAGTTTTCCTTCTTCGTCAAAAACTAAAAGACCATCGGTAAGGTTAGTAATAATTGCTCCAGTTTTGTCTCTCTCTTCCTCGACTTTCCTTCGGGACTCCTCAACGTCTTCAAGCATATTAAGCAAAGCATTGGTACTCTTGCGTAGTTCTTCCTCTTCGGTTGTTGCAATCTGAGGCGATTCTAAAAAGGTGTTTTCTTTTTTATCCAGCTCTTTATCCATTATTGTTTTTGGGAGGAGAGCCTTTTGAGGTTTTCAACCGTTCCTCCAATTCTTTAATTGTCTTTTTTAACTCTATCATTCTAAGTTCTCTGCCTATGGTTACCCTTTGAAATTTCTCGAGAGCTTCTATTTTTTCCTGGAATTCTTTATTTCTTTCGTCTCTTATTTTCTCTCTTTCTTTCGTTATACGGTCTAGATAAGAAGCAACATTATAACTTGCTCCAGCCGCTATAAGAAGGGTGAAAATTAAAGCAATCAACAAAAAGGAGCGCAATTGTAATGGGACGACTAAAACTTCTCTTATTTCTTGTCGGGTTATTAGTTTCCAATTAGTAGGATAAATAGTTTGAAAATTAACCAAATACTCAACCTTTTCCCGGCTCGAATATTGGAAGATGCCCTCTGTTTTTTCTTGCTTCAGGATTTTATCATTAAGGAGGGGATAAGCATTTGCAATATTTTCCTGTTGCTTTACTAAACGATAGTCGGGATGGGCGATAATTTCTCCGTGTTGACCAATCAGGAAAGCTAGGGCTGTTTTTTCGTTTGTACCAAACTCCTTTATTAAAGAAGAAAGTCCCTGAAGCCGAATGGAGGCCTGAAAAACTCCCACCAGTGTTTTAGGAAAACCAGGCTGAAAAATAGGGACGGCAAGCATTATTACTGGCTGTCCGCTTACTGAAGAAAATTCTACCCCGGAAAAGAATATTTTTTCTTTCTCTTTAACATTACGAAAAGAGGGCTGACGAGAATAATCTAAACCCAAAAATTCTTTTCTTTCCGGATAAAGCATTCTCACACTTCCTTTTTCGTCTAAAAGGATCAACGATTCAAAGATATAAAAATCCCGGAAGGTGTTATTACGATAAACTGATTCTAGGGTTTCTTTTTCTATTTTTCCAATTGGCAAGTGAGCCAATGATTGAACTATGTCTTGGGCTCTAGCGATAAAGAAGTAAGTTTGATTCGAAAGATTTGAAATAATGATTTTGTCTACTTTTTCAGCTTCCCTTTGAGCTATTGTTGAGCTGTAATTAATGGTCACCAAACCAAAAAGAAGAACGGGTAAAATTGAAACTGCTAAGATAAGCAAGATATATCTTATTCTCTCTTTTGACCACCACTCAATCATGATTATCAAAACAATACTTTGAATGCTCCGCCTTTAACCTCTACCTTAATAACGTCTTTTATAACATCTCCATTTTCATCAAAATTGATAAGCCCGGTGATGCCCTGAAAATTTCTAGTCTCGGCAAGAGCTTTTTGAATTCCTTCACGGCTTGGGCCGTTTTTTTCTATCGCTTGATTAATAAGCCGCATGGCATCGTAACTGTGAGCAGCCGCCCATCCAGGATCCATTCCATATCTTTTTCGAAAAGACGAAACAAAATCTTGAACCCTGGGATCGGGGTTATCACTTGAAAAGAATGTGGTCATTTTTACTCCCTCAACCGCTTCTCCTCCTTTCTCAATTAGTTCGTTAACATGAAGCCCATCTCCTCCAACAAAAGGAATGTTCCATCCCATATTTCTAGCTTGTTGGACAATAAAAGCTGCTTCGGAAGCGTAACCGGTGAGAACTATTACTTCGGGTTCAGCTTCTTTAACATCTTGAAGCAATGACAAAAAATCAGTTTGGCCAGATTGATAGGAAAGACGTTTAATAACAACAGCTCCTAATTGCTCTGTTCTTTGAGTAAAAGCATCTGCCAATTCTCCAGAATAGGCAGCGTGTGTTTCATCCCAAAGAATGGCTATTTTATGAAAACCCAGGTCTTGAACGACAAACTCTCCCAAGGATTTACCGTTATAACTATCAGATGGACAAACGCGAAAAATAAAGTCTCCTAAAAACGTTACTTTTGGGCTGGTAGCACTAGGACTAATGGCGGGCAATTTAGCTTTTTGGAAAACTTCACCGGCTGAAAGTGTTGGGACACTAAAAGCTGGCCCTATCACGGCTAAAATTTCTCTATTTTCAACCATTTCTTCGGCTCTTTGCCTCGCTATAGAAGAATCGGCTTCGTCATCAAAGCTAACTAATTCATAGTAATATCGGTTTTGTTCTTCATTTAGTTGAGCGGCGGCAAGTTGAGCTCCATTTCGAAGTTCTGCGCCATAAAAAGCCACTTCCCCACTCAATGGTCCTATGACCCCTATCTTGATTGTTTGTGGTTCTTGTTGTAGAATTTTTGGCCATCCCCACGTTAATCCTATTACTATGGCTACCAAAATTATCAACCCCAAAAAAAGAAGGGTTTTTTTTGCCATATTTTATTTTGGCCCTTTATTTAATTTTATTTTTCCGACCTTTTGTATTTTTCTATTTCTTCTTTTAGTTTTTCTATTTCCTTTTTCAATTCTATCATTTTTAGTTCTCTACCAACAGCTAATTTATTGAACCTTTCTAATTCTTTCATTTTTTCCTGAAGCTCTTTGGTTCTTTCTTTGACCTGCTCATCGAGGCTTTCAGCTAATTCTTTTAATTCTTTGGTTCTTGCTTCAACTTTTATTTGTAAAGTAGTTCTTGCTTCTTCTAAGGTCTTAGTGGCTTTTCTTTGGGCAAAATTAGCTTCGATAATCTTATCCGTGTTTTTGTTGAAAAAATAACCATAAATAATAACTAAAGCAAAAATGGAGATAACTACTAATTTTGAAATTTTTCCTTCAATTAAAAAAGAAAGGGTGAAAAGAAAAAGAATTAAAATCAAGCTGATTATTAAATACTGAAAAAAGAGGCAATTGTGGAATTTCAATTCACAATATTGACAACGTTTAGCTGGGGAATAATTAAGAGTTTTGGCTAGCCAACAATTTTCGTTAATATATTCAGGCGTTCCTATTTTTTCTCTTTGAGATTTTTCGCCTTTTTCCATTTTTCTTATCTCTTAAAAATCTTTTTAAAAAAAGCATACATTAAAGAAGCTACACAAACACCAACAATTCCCGCTAAAAGCATAAGTAGGGCAGTTATTAAAACTAAAATCCAGGCAAAACTGATAAACTTTCCAAAATATAATAATAAAAAACCAATAAAAAGAAAACTTCCTCCCATACCACAGGCAAAAGTTAATTCTCCTGATTCTTTTTTGATTGGTTCTGACTTATCCTCCAATAATTTTCTTAAGATCAAAGAATGAAAGTGATAAAGAAGATTATATTTTACTGAAATAACCCCAAAGGCCATTAAGATGCTAGTTATCAGAACCAACCAAGGACTTCGAATTAAAAAAGCAAATAAGGCTAAAAGCCCATAAATAGTTCTGGAAAATCTCAAGGAGTTATCATAAATTGGGCATTGTTGCATAAAAAGTAATTTTATATTTTAGATTTTTCGGCCTTTGTATTTTTCTATTTCTTCTTTTAGTTTTTCTATTTCCTTTTTCAATTCTATCATTTTTAATTCCCGATCAACAGCTAATTTGTTGAACCTTTCTAATTCTTTTGTCTTTTCCTCCAATTCTTGAAATTCTTTTTCCCTTTTTTCTCTAATTTCAGAGAGTTCTAAATCTCTTCTGACCAACATCTTGGCAATGCGGTCTATTTCTTGAAGATCTCCTTCTCTTGGCAATTCTGTTTCCTTTGTCTTGACAATAACCTTTTTATTTGAAGTTTTTTCCATTAATGAAACTAATCTTAAGCTAATGCTTAATTTCTGTTAATGCGAATTCCGCAAATTTTATCATGCGAATTATTTACGATTTGCATAATTCGCGTTGGTTGTATGATGACCTATTCTCCCAATACCACTAAAGCCATAGTTTCGTTGTGGAAAACAGAAAAACATTCTGGTCCAAGTACGCCTCCTAAAGGAGCCTGTTCTCCGTAAGTGTAAAAACCAATTAGAGGCACTTCTTTTCCTAAAACATTTTGGACAGCCGCGATCTCCTCTCCGATTCTTGCTCCTAAGAGTTTGTGTCGAGCCATGCAATTAAAAACAAAAGCTACTTTAGGCTTTGCGCCTTTTAGTTGAACTAAAGCTTCTTCTGCCGCCTCCTTGGCAGCCTGAATAGCTTTTTCTTGATCTCCCAACATTAGCCTTATCTCTGAACCCTCGGGAATTTCGGCGGCGCAAGTAATTTCTCCTTTTTTATTAGCGATAACTACATCGCGAATTAAAAACTCAGGGCTCCCTTCAACGCTCATTCCTAAAGGATAAGTATAGGCCATCCTGGCAATCGGCTCTTTAATGAGTTCCTCGGCCTTCTTCCCAAAATAATCCTCGTAGATAGAAAGAGCGGGTCGATTGTCCACCTCAATTAACTTACCCCCTACCGCTTTGGTTACTTTCATTGGTAGACCAATTGGTTCCCAGCCATGTTTCACTCCCACACCAAAAGAAAATTTACCAGAAAGTCCAATCCCAATCATAGCATTAGTCAAAACCTGATCGTTATAATATTGGTAAGTTTTCTGGAAAAGAAAGTCATCTCCAGCCGAACCACCCATAATTGGAAAGTTTTTTCCAAAAACTTCTTGAACTCCTCTAACGGCGGCTGCTCCGTTTTCAGCCAAACCATCCAATAACATCACGAATAAAGAAGGTTCTTTTTTTGCTTTTTCCTTTACCTCTCTGGCAGCCATTGCCCCAGCTTTGTGAGAGTCTTTATCCGTTCCCTCGCTAACCCCAATCGTAAAATCAATAACATTTGAGGTCAAGGCCATCACCACCACATGTTTTGAAACCGGCCCTTTTCCGGTAATTTCTCCCGAATCGCTGCATCCTACCAAAGGAATTTCTTTCGAAACCGATTTTACTCCCTCCAGCATCTTTTTCTGATCATAGGCAACTGTTGAAAAAACAAAAATTATATTGGCTTTCCCTCCGGTTTGATCCGTGGCTTGTTGACAAGCCTCGGCTCCAGCTTCAGCTGGATTAGGGTTATTGCTTATTCCTACGCCTGCTTTAATCATATTGCTATTCGCTATTTAAAATTTATTGTCGACCTTTGGATTTTTCTAATTCTTCTTGAAGTTTTTTAATCTCTTTTTTTAATTCTACCATTTTTAATTCTCTACCGATAGTTAATTTGTGGAATTTTTCTAACTCTTCGATTCTTTCTTGGAGTTCTTTTGTTCTTTCTTTTACTCTTTCTTCTAAGTTTTGGGTCAATTCTTCTAATTCTTTGGTTCTGGCTTTGACTTTAACTTCTAAGACTGAGCGACTTTCTTCTGCTTCTTTTCTTTTCTCCAATAACTCATTTAAAAAGATTTTAATCCGCGAAGTCATTAGAAGGCTACATAGGGCAGTTAGACTAAAAAACATGTAATTAAGATAAATCTCATATATAGGGGGCAAGACTCCCAAATTTAAATAGTGTAACATTATCAAACCATAAAAAATGGCTCCGGTTAGGAAGGTTATAATAATAAGCGTGGCGTCGAAAAAAAATCCCCCACTCATTAATGTCATAATAATAAGCGAGGTAAACATCGACCTGGTATATTTTGGATCGGTTAGATAAATCCAGGCGATTAATAATAGAGCACCACAAATAATCAAGATATATTTTATAAGCCATACTTTATAGTTTTTCTTCCACATAATAGAAATAGTAATAAATAAAAAGAGATTGCCTGCTACCAGCAACCCGTAATTAAACCAACCTATTGGGGTTTTTCCAAATAATTCTTGATAAATATATAAACCGAAAAAGGTAGCGAAAAGAAAAATAAAATCACCATATAAGAGCCATTTAATTAGGGGCTTTTCTTTTTCGCTCTTGAAATTCTCAAACTCTTCAAGGGGTCTTTTTAGGCTCATATTTTATTCTACCATAATCTTAAATTTTCCTTAATTACTTCTTTTTCTTTATTCTTTTTTTTCTGAAATTTTCCCTCAATTTCCGGCAATCTGTTAATCAAACTCTGAAACTCTAATTCTTTCAAAAGTTGAATAACCTCTCTTTTGTCGTATTCTTCCCAATGACATTTTTCCAAATTAAAATCTATTGCCACACCTTGGTTAAGTTGGACCAGGGTTTTATTTAAAAAAACTTGTTCTTTAAACTCTAAAAGTTTTGTCTTTAATTTTTCCTGGGTGGGAAGTTTTTGATAAAGATTCTCTAAATTATTAAACTGTTTAATCAGTCGGCTGGCTGTTTTTTCGCCAATAGTAGGAACCCCAGGGATATTGTCAGACGGGTCACCTATCAGGGCCTTCAAATCAAGTAGTTGTTTGGGTAAAATCCCGTACCTATCTGTCACCCTATTTCTATCATATAAAATAGTTTCTTTAACGCCCTTATTTAAAAAATAAACTTTGGTATAATCATCAATCAATTGCAGAGTATCCAAATCGCCGCTCAAAATAATTGTCTCAATCTCAGGTATTATTTGTCTTTTAGGGGCTAAATGAGCAATTGTTCCAATAATATCATCTGCTTCAAAGCCTTCCTTTTCAAAAATTGGAACATTAAATCCTTTTAAAATTTCTTTTATTTTTGGAATTTGTTGATATAACTCTTTTGGGGCCGGAGGCCGGGTGATTTTATATTCTTTAAATTTTTTATGCCGGAAAGTAGGTGCAGGAAAATCAAAACAGGCGGCAATATAATCTGGTCGGAATTCTTTGATAACTTTTAAAAAAACCAATAAAAATCCATATACAGCATTCACCAATTCTCCCTTTTTTGTAGTTAAATGAGGCAGGGCATGATAAGCCCGGTGAATAACCGAATTAGAATCAATAACAATTAATCTTTTCTTCTCCATAAATTAGCATAGGTCAGACCTATGTAAAACTTACAGGGGTCAGACCTATGTAAATCAGCTTTTACTCCAAAGCGAGGTTTGAAAATTTTTCTATCAATTTCTTTATTTCAGCTTTATATTTAATCCAACCCTCTACCCATTCTCTACAGCCCTTTTCCCCTCCCATCACCTCTAACATAAATTCCCTTTCGCTAACCGAAGGGAAATTCTTTTTGCCTAAATAATCCGAATAACTCGACCATTTATATTCCTCCAAAAACTTAATTACCTTATCAGGTTCTTTAACGCCTTTTTCTTTCCATTCGGGCTCAATAAGCAAGGTGGGATTGGTGTGAATGTAGACAAAAACTACCCTCAGTTGTTCATCGGTTTTAATATGAATAGCGCTAAACCTATCTTGAAAAAAATGCCCTTTAAGTTTTATCCCGTATTTCTTTTTAAAATAAGCAGCGTAACCTGAAGCAATTTTTTGGATGAATTTACTAATTCCTCCTTTTTTTAATTGTCTAACTAACAAATGAATATGATTTGGCATTAAACAAAAAGCCAAAACTTCTACCAACAAATCTCGACTATCCTTCCAAGTCATTATTTCTTTCAACTTAACAATTTTAACAGGGGTCTGACCTATGTTAGCTTCTATCTCACGCATGGCTTTTTTGAATTGTTCGCGGTGCTTTCGACGTTCTCTGATGGTAATTCGTTGGGGGGTATTGCATTCGTAAATATAAAAGATTCCTCGATAATAATCGTCTATGTCTCCAAAAAATAATTCATTTCCAGCTCTTCTTAATACAATATGGTAAATTTCTCCATTAACAAATTGTCGAGGTTGCCGTGGCATAATAAGTTTACATAGGTCTGACCCCTGTAATCTATTTTAACATAATTTTTCTTTGATTCTTATTTATAATCTCAAATTTAATCCAGAAGGTTTCTTTTGGGATAATCTGACGAATACGATCAGCCCACTCAACAGCCACTATATTTTTAGGATTAGAAATGATTTCTTTGAAACCTAAATCTAAAATCTCTTTTGGTCTATTAATTCTATAACAATCGATATGATAGAAATTAGTAAATGGTAAATGGTAAATGGTAAATCTTTTCATAATAACGAAGGTGGGGCTGGTAATTTTTTCTTTAATACCTAAACCTTTGGCAAATCCCTGTAAAAAAGTGGTTTTTCCACCACCCAAATCTCCTTCCAGTCCTAAAACAATAGCTCTTTTTAAGGGTTTGAATTTAAAGATCCTTGAGGTAAAATATTCTCCGAGTTTTTTTGTCTGCGCTGAATTATTAGTCAGGCATTTTATTCGCATTGACTTTTCTAAAAAATTAAGATAAATTCAAATAACAAATAACTTAATTCTATTTTAACCTCTCATGCCAGAAATTTCAAAAAAAATAGTTCAGCAAGCTCACAATCCTGAGTATGGTCGAAGGATTACTGGTGAAATAGTTATTTCTTCTGAAGTTTTAACTGAAATTGAAAAAGAGATAAAAAATCTTTCTGATTTCAAAGAGAAAATTGAGGCCAATTTAGAAAGGGACGTAACAAAAATTTTAGAAATTATCTTAGGGGGAGCAATTTTCTTAGATGCTTCTGATATCCATCTTGAACCAAGGGAAGAAGAAGCAAAATTGCGAGTCAGGGTTGACGGCGTTTTACAGGATGTTCTCCTTTTAGGCAAGAATGTTCAGGAAAATATCCTTTCGCGAATAAAACTTCTTTCGGGAATTAAATTAAATATTACTGATCGGCCCCAGGACGGCCGATTTTCTATTGTTATGAAACCCCTCACCGATTTTGGTGGGGGGCCAATCGAAATAAGAACCTCAACCTTACCAGCTGAGTATGGAGAATCACTTGTTCTTAGAGTCCTAAACCCAAAAAGCTTAATTGATATAGAGTCCCTGGGTTTAAGGGAAGATTTACTTAAAATTTTTGAAAGAGAAATCAAGAAGCCGAACGGCATGATTATTGTGACCGGGCCTACCGGCTCAGGAAAAACCACAACTTTGTATGCTTTTTTAAAAAAGATTCAAAAACCAGAAATCAAAACTATTACTATTGAAGACCCAATTGAATATCATTTAGAGGGTATCTCTCAAACTCAAGTCAATCCTCAAAAGGGTTATGATTTTGCCAACGGCCTCAGGGCTATTGTTCGCCAAGACCCCGATGTAATTTTAGTTGGAGAAATTAGAGATTTAGAAACAGCTTCAATCGCCCTACAAGCTGCCCTAACTGGTCACTTGGTTTTAACAACTTTACACACCAATGACGCGGCAGGTACGGTAGCCAGACTTCAGGCCTTGGGAGAAAAAGCGGTCAATATAGCTCCGGCTATTAATATGGCCGTGGCTCAAAGATTAGTCAGAAAAGTTTGTCAGAAATGTGTAAAGAAGGAAAAGGCTCCACCCTTATTTTTAGAAAGAATAAAAAAAGAGCTTAAGGGAATTTCAAAAAATATCAAAATTCCTGAATTAAAGGAAGGGTTAAAAATTCCCAAGGCAATTGGTTGTCGTGATTGTAATTTTACCGGTTATCGAGGAAGAAAGGGAATTTTTGAGGCCTTTTTGGTTGATGACGAAATGGAAAAATTTATTTTAAAGTCACCCTCGATTGCTGCCCTAAAGGAGGAAGCAATAAAAAAAGGAATGGTTACTATGAAACAGGATGGATTAATTAAGGTTTTGGAAGGAATTACTACCCTTGAAGAAGTGGAAAGGGTGACGGGAGAATAACCCTTCGATAAACTCAGGGTTATCCTGAGCCTGTCGAAGGATAAAAACAAAATCCCGGAGCCAAAAGTTCAATAAGTGAAGTGCTTAAAGTTAGAATTTCTCCGAGGAATAACCCAGAAACCCAGGTT
>Ga0315280_10006991_pt1 | contig 15356 bp, 15 predicted proteins | sample YL17G06_40_MG_FD_203697 | JGI IMG/M metagenome (GOLD analysis project Ga0315280, IMG submission 203697) | Sediment microbial communities from Yellowstone Lake, YNP, Wyoming, USA - YL17G06_40 | ecosystem: Environmental > Aquatic > Freshwater > Lake > Sediment | place: USA: Wyoming | collected... | reverse complement strand
CGCCTTACCAATACCTTCTTCCCAGACAATAGACTGGGAGAATCAAAGAGGCCACCTTTCACATAAAGAGGTAGCAAAACAGGCAGGTCTCGGATGGATGGGCAGGAACAACCTTCTGGTCAACCCAGATTTTGGGTCCCGTTTCAGATTGGTTACCATCTTAACCAACTTTCCTCTTCCCTCAGATAACCCCATAGACGGCTCTTGTAACGATTGTAGAGCCTGCCTCGCAATATGCCCCGCAGGCGCCATCAAGGAGAGAGTAGAAGATTTTGACCACTTTGCCTGCTTCCGAAAACTGGACGAATTTAGAAAGACCTGCGGTATCGGTCACCACATCTGCGGAATTTGCCTCAAATCCTGCCCCGGGCTAAAACGACTCCCAAATAAACGACAGTAGCCGCAAACTTCAGTTTGCGTATATAAAGTAGCTCTATCCGCAAACCGCCAGAGGCTGTGTCGCAATGGTAGCCGACGGCTTTAGCTCCGAAGGAGTCCGACGCCCGTTCGGAGTCCTGTCGGACCGGCGAAAAGATACGGTAGTCCCGACTTGTCGGGACAGATTGATAGTGTAAAATTTAACGGGGGGCTAGGGTCATTGTTTGGAGTTCCCGACTTGTGGAGGCCGTTCGCAGAGGTTTCAAGAGTTCCAAAGGAAGATTGGACCATCTTAAACTATTCCAGGTTACTCATTATCTCAAAGAGCAGATTTCAGATTAAAGTTGCATCAAATTCGGGAAAGACCCCCATTTTATTCTTGACTTCTGAATTAAATTTTTGATAAATTAGCAATATGGCTAAATTAGTGAATTGGGCGATTTTTGAGAGAAAATTGAATGAGAAAAAAATCTTGCTATTTACGCCTTTAGATATAAGGCGTATTTTTGGCGTGAGCAAGGTAGCGGCTAATTTTCTTCTGCACCGTTATAACAAACGGAAGCTCTTAATACGTTTAAAGCGAGGCCTTTATACTCTTTACGATACTGATATTCTAGATTTTTACTTAGCCAACAAGCTTTATGAACCATCTTATATCTCTTTGGAATTTGCTCTTTCCTATCATGGAGTTATACCAGAAGTCGTATACGAAATTACTTCAGTAACTACAAAAGCTACTCGGCGTTTCAACGCCCTCGGCAAAATCTTTAGTTATCGCCGAATTAAAAAACAAGCCTTTACCGGATATTTTGCAAGCAAGCAGCGAGGATTAACATTTATAATTGCCGAACCGGAAAAGGCTTTTGTCGACCTTACTTACCTGCGCGTCCTCAGCAATAAAAAACCAATTAGCAGATTTAATAAGGAGAAAATTAATCCAACCAAAGCCCTACGCTACGCCAAATTATTTAATAATAAGAAACTCATTGGTGTTATAAAAAGGGCACTTAGATGATTACGCAAGATACAATTAAAAACTTGGTTACCCAATACCATACAAACGAATTAAATATTATGCGCGAATATTTTCAACATCTTTTTCTTTCCTATTTTTACAAATTAGAGGGTGCTGAGAATATTCTCTTTAAGGACGGCACTGCTTTGAGGTTCATTTACGGTAGCCCTCGCTTTTCAGAAGATTTAGATTTTTCTATGTTTAATATTAAACCGTATAAATTAAAAAAATCCATTGAGGATTTATTTACCAAAGTCTTAGTTGAGATAGAAAATGTGGGAATTAAAGTAGATTTAGGACCAAAACCAGGACCAACAAAAGAAGGTTATTATGGTGATGCTTCTTTTAAAATCTATGACTATCCGCTAGTTACTGTCTCAATTAATGTTTCAGCCAGAGATGGACGGAAAATTACTTCTGAAATTGAAACCATTGCCAATGACTTTATTCCAACTTATAATCTTTACCATCTCTCCCAAGAAATTTTAATTGAAGAAAAAATTTATGCTCTTTTGGAACGAAAAAAAGCCCGTGATTTTTACGATATTTACTACATTATGCGAAAAAATCTTTTAACTTTAGAGCAAAAAAAAGGAATGATTGAGGTCCGAAATTTAATTCAAACCTTCGATATTGATTACAAGAATGAACTATCACCGTTTTTACCCCAGGATCAACAGGCAATAATTAAAAATTTCAAAGCAGTTTTACTATCCGAATTAAAAAGACAAACCGGATAACTAAATGGCTAACAATGGGCTAATAATGGATTAAAGCATAAATGCAGTATAATCACACACAAAAATGAGGCGATGGCGGATAAAACCTCAAGGATCTGAAGGAGTTTATTCGGGCCAGGACGAATAAGTAAACCCCGTTAGAAATTGTATTTTAACGGGGTAAAAGTGGGATTTCTAACGGGGTAAAGATGAATAATATTACAGCAAAGACCCCTTTTGCAATCTGCTGCGCACTGCGGAAGATTTAGGATGGATAAGACCCAAATAATAGATGACCTGATGGTTGAGGCCGATTTGATTAACCAGGTTGATGAAGTGATGAAGTTTGTCGCCAGGCACATCAGTGTCCGATATGAATTTGAGGGAAAGCCCAAAAGGAAGGAGGTATGGGAATACCCTTTGGAGGCCCTAAGAGAAGCAGTTATAAACGCGATAGTGCATAGAGATTACACTGTCCCTTCAAATGTTCAGCTCGAGATTTACGAGGTAATGTCAAAAATAAAATGAAAGAAAAGTCAAAAGAGCCTTGTAAGTAAAGGGAAAAATCTTTCATAACTGGGGAGGGAATATATTTTTGTAGATTAGGTTCGAGAGATCTCTATAAACTTATTCCTCCCCCTTGATGGGGGAGGAAAGAGGTGGGGGTGGATAGGAAGATATATAGTGGATTTTGTTAATTTTAAAAGGAAGATTGTAATAAAAGCAGATGGTAGACAACATGCAATTAGAAGTAGAAAAGATGAGGAAAACCCTCTCCCACAAGGGGAGAGGGGACAAAACTAAGATTTTTGACAATACCTAAAAAAGGAGCAGGGGCTTTTTATGTTATTGCACATTAATTGCATATATTGCACATAGATTGCACATTTATTGCCCATAGGCAGGTGTTTATCAGATACGGATAGACTGACTGAAGAGGGGGTTAGAGAGCTTATAAATCTTAAACAAATCCGCGCTACAAAGATTGGTTGGTGGCGGATAAGGCCGGAGGATTTGGAGGAGTTTATAAGGGCGAGGAGGAATAAATAAAGGAGTGATAGGAAAGATGGAAGGAATAGAGGTAACAGGAATCAATGGGATTTTTAGCTCAGGCTACCCTCAAAATCGTAGGGAAGAAACAATATTGGTAATCTCAATCAGGTCTACAGAGAATAAAGATTACGAAATTAGGATTCCAGAGAGAATATTAAAAGAGCATTATGAGATCTCAAAACCTGTACTTAATGAAACAAAACCAGGCTTAACCGATTTGCTAGATAAATATGATGCCTCATATTTAGCCAAAATTTTGTTAGTTGCTTCTACCATGAAGCCCTATAAATAAGCACCTTGCTGTAAATTGATTATTTGGAAAGTGTTATTAAGAATAGGAGTAATATTCAGTAAAGACTAAGAAGGAGAAAATGGCTAGTAAAAAGGTTTCTGATTTGATTATTGACAAATTTGCTGAAAACATCAAAAAGAACAGATTATTTGAGAATATATCGGGAGAACTAATAAGCTTGTTTACAGAAAGGAAACACAGCAAAGAGGAAATTGAAAATCTGTTAAGGAAAAAAGATGAAACTGCTTGAATTAGAGATTAAAAATATAAGAGGAATAAAAAGTATAAATATAACTCCTCAAAGAGAAAATGTAGTAGTTTTTGGCCCTAACGGAACAGGAAAAAGTGCGATAGTTGATTCAATAGATTTTTTGCTTACGGGCAAAATTTCCGAAGAGGAAAAGAGAAAGTACGAGGAGGCAAAAACCCTGAGGGCTAAATACAGGAAATTGCTCTCCCAGGTCAAAAAACAAATTAGATTCTTAAGGAGTTCTTTGCGTGGAAAAGAAGCAGTATGAATTATGCCTCGAAATTTTGAGGAGATTTCATAAAGTTGGCATTCTCGATGATTTGATTCTCATAGGCAGCTGGTGTGTATATTTCTAGGGAAAAGGGGTCAGAGTCAATTTCTAAGGGTGAAAAGGTAAAATCAATTTTCTTAATAAAAAATCACTCTGACCCTATTTTTCTGTTTTTCTGTTTCTTGGTACGGAATAGATAGGAGGTGCGTGGTGGAAAGTAAGGGATCTAATCGAGGAACGGCCGCGGTGTTATCATTTGTCTTTAGCGGGCTTGGCCAAATTTATAATGGTCAGATTAAGAAAGGACTGTTTCTTATTTTTCTGTCTTGCCTGAGCATATTTATTCTCATAATCGGGGCGATATTAATTGGCTTGTGGCTATTTGGTAAGATGATATTTGTTGGGCAGTTGGTATGGGGAATCGCCATTTTTGCCGTAGGATTACTTCTTATTTGTATCCTGGGCATCTGGAGTATCCTTGACGCCTACAATGTCGCTAAAAGGGATTAATTGAAGGGTTGGACAGGCTTTTTGTAAAAGAGAAGCGCAGAGAAAAAAAGCTTGACAAGGGTGGGGGCTTGTGATATAATTAAGCTGGAAATTAAAGCACAGGGTTAGTGCTTAAAGGAAAGAGACGAAGGCGTTCGCGAGAACGCCTTTTTTATTTTATAACCCTTTTCCTTTCAATGTTAGAAGAACAGGATAAAGGCGTCCTTTTTGGTAGCAAGGTTTGCTAAGAGGGGCGTCTTTTTTTATGGAACAATGGCGTTCTATGCCAATGTTTTGGCGATAGAGCGCCTTTTTTATTTTTGGGAGATAAAAAGTAGGAGGGTAAAATGGACAACAAGACTAAAGAAGAAGTTCTAAAAACAGTAAAAGAGCAAGGGGTGAAGTTTGTTCGATTATGGTTTACGGATATTTTGGGCCAAGTAAAAAGTTTTGCAATTACTGACAGCGAATTGGAAGGCGCATTAAAGGACGGCATGGGATTTGATGGCTCCTCAATTACTGGCTATCAGTCCATTGAAGAAAGTGATATGGTGGCACTCCCAGACCCAACTACATTCCAGATTCTACCCTGGAGACCACAAGAGAAAAAGGTTGCCAGGATGATCTGCAACATTCTAACACCCGAGCGAGAACCTTACGAAGGAGATCCACGAAATGTCTTAAAAAAAGCCTTACAACGGATGAAAAAGATGGGATTTGACCATTATTATCTCGGGCCTGAATTGGAATATTTCTACTTTAAAAATGACACATCGAGCACAGAGATACTGGATAAAGGCGGATATTTTGATTTAACAACGCTGGATGTAGCCAGCGACCTGCGTAGAGATACAATCATTGCCTTAGAGGCTATGGGAATTCCGATAGAATACTCGCATCACGAGGTGGGGCCGAGCCAGCACGAGATTGATATGCGGTATACGGATGCCTTGGATATGGCGGACCATGTTATAACCTATAGAATAGTCGTTAAAGAGATAGCACAGAAGTATGGAGTATATGCCACATTTATGCCAAAGCCTTTATTTGGTGAAAACGGAAGTGGCATGCACACACATCAGTCATTGTTTAAAGGTGATAAGAATGCATTTTTCTCTAAAGAAGATAAATACTATCTATCTGATGCGGCCAAGAAATTTATAGCTGGACAACTGAGACATGCGAGAGAGATGAGTGCTATATTTGCACAATGGACAAACTCATACAAAAGGCTTGTGCCAGGTTATGAAGCACCTGTTTATATTGCCTGGTCAAAAAGAAATCGCTCAGCCTTAATACGTGTCCCGGTTTATCACCCAGGGAAAGAGAAAGCCACTAGAGCAGAGTTTAGATGTCCTGATCCAGCATGCAATCCTTATCTTACATTTGCTGTTATGCTTCATGCTGGGCTTGAAGGGATAGAGAAGGAATACAAACTCCCTGAGCCGATGGAAAAGAATCTATATCATTTATCCAGTGAGGAAAGGAAGGAACTGGGGATCGAGTCTTTACCTGACAGTTTAGGGGAGGCGGTTCTTATTGCCGAACAGAGCGAGCTTGTTAAAAAAGCCTTAGGGGAACATGTATTTACGAGATTTATTGAACTAAAGAAAAAAGAATGGGAAAATTATCGAATACAGTTGACACAATATGAACTGGATAAACTACTTCCTATTCTTTAAAAGGGGTTATGATAGTTATTATAAAGCATATTTCAATAGAAGGGCCAGGGATTATAGGCGAATTTTTTGAAAATATGCCCTGGGAAGTTAAGGCTTTTGAATTGGATAAAGGGGATAGATTACCCGAAGACTTAAATTCTGGGATATTGAGGTTTCGAGATGGAAGAAATATTAAGAATAGCCTTGGCACAGATTAATGTCACCGTGGGAGATTTAAAAGGGAATGTGGAGAAAATTTTAGATTTCACGATGCAGGCTCAAAGACTTAAAGCCAATATAATAACATTCCCCGAACTGGCGATATGTGGCTATCCGCCAGAGGATTTATTGTTAAAGAAGTATTTTGTAACAGACAATATAAAAGCTGTACATTCACTTGCAGAAAGAATATCTGATATTGTGGTAATTGTAGGATTTGTTGATAGACATAAGGAGGGGAATTTATATAGTGCTGCGGGCGTAATTCACAAAGGAAAATTAAAAGGGATCGCTCATAAAATAGAACTTCCCAATTATGGCGTTTTCGACGAGAAGAGGTATTTTCAACCAGGAAATAGTCCCTTTGTGTTTGCGTTAGGAAGAGCAGTGCTTGGAGTTAACATCTGTGAAGATATCTGGATGAAAGGAGGAGTAGCAAAATACCAGGCAGGTCAGGGCGCCAGACTGCTTATAAATATTTCTGCTTCTCCATATCATGCGGGAAAAGGGACTTTAAGAGAGAAAATGTTAAAAGAGCGTGCAGAAGAGACAAACGCTTATATTTGTTACAACAACTTAGTTGGCGGTCAAGATGAGCTTGTATTTGATGGCACGAGTATGATTCTTGATGCGAAAGGAAAAAAGATCGTAACAGGCAAGCAGTTTGAAGAGGATTTAATTTTTGCTGATTTACCGATAAGAGTAAACAATAAATCAAAGGCTAGAGTTGAATGTAAATACTATATAAAATTGGATAAATTTAAGGATACTAAAAAGCCAGATTTGCCCAAAAGATATTGCAAAAAATTAGATAGAATAAATGAGATTTATAATGCCTTAGTTCTGGGAACCCGCGACTATGTTAGAAAGAATGGATTCAAAAAAGCAATTATCGGGTTAAGTGGTGGGATAGATTCTTCTTTAACAGCTGTGATTGCCTGTGATGCCATTGGAAAAGAAAATGTCATTGGAGTGTCGATGCCGTCTCGATATTCATCGAAAGAGACTCAATCTGATGCTAAACTCGTGGCTCATAATTTGGGGATCAGACTAATTGTAGTTCCAATAGATGCTATTTTCAAAATATATCTTCTTTTGTTTGAGAAAGAGTTCTTTGGCTTACCTCCTGATATGACCGAAGAGAATCTTCAGGCGAGAATACGGGGTAATATTCTTATGGCGTTGTCCAATAAATTTGGCTGGCTTGTGCTTACAACTGGGAATAAGAGTGAGACTTCTGTGGGATACTGCACCTTATATGGCGATATGGCGGGAGGTTTTGCAGTAATAAAGGATGTGCTTAAAGAGCTTGTCTATAAACTTGCAAGGTTCAGAAATGAAAAAGAAGATAGAAGATTAATCCCAGACAGCATTTTCAAAAGGGAGCCTTCCGCAGAATTAAAGATGAACCAAATGGATAAAGATACTCTTCCCCCTTATCCAATTTTGGATGTGATTTTGAAAGAATATGTGGAAGAGGATAAAGGTTTCGAAGAGATTGTATCATCTACTAAATTGAACCCAGAAATAGTAAAAGAGGTTATTCAGATGGTAGATAGGAACGAGTACAAACGACGCCAGGCGCCACCGGGGATCAAGATTACGCCAAAAGCATTTGGTAAAGATAGAAGATTACCAATTGTCAATAAGTATAAGGAATATTAGGAGAGATTGAAAAATGAATTACTTTCCTGGGAAAGATATAAGTGGTTGTGGACTAGTGGGTATAATGGACCAAAGTGGCAGGAGATTTTCAGGGAGAGACATTATTACCTCAATCGCCTCTATGCGCGAACGTGCGAATGGATTAGGAGGCGGCTTTGCCGCTTATGGGATATACCCGGAGTTCAAAAGCTACTGGTGTTTTCACATGATGTTTGAGAGTAAATCTGCTATGGTTCAAACAGAGGAATTCCTTAGAAATAATTATAAATTAGTAAAAGACGAAATTATACCTACAAAAGAAGATAAATCTGTAAAATATAGACCACTTCTATGGAGATATTTTTTACAGCCAAAAGAAGAGAAAATGAAATTGCACTATGACTTAACAGAAGAAGATTTTGTGGTTAAGACCGTAATGGAAATAAATACCCAAATTGAGGGTGCATTTGTGGCTTCGAGTGGCAAGAATATGGGCGTGTTTAAAGGTGTGGGATATCCAGAAGATATTGGAAGATTCTACAGGTTAGAAGAATACGAAGCCTACATCTGGACAGCGCATGGCCGGTTTCCCACGAATACGGTCGGGTGGTGGGGAGGTGCACATCCTTTTGGACTCTTAGACTGGTCGGTTGTGCATAATGGGGAGATTTCGTCTTACGGAATAAATAGAAGGTTCCTTCTGAATTATGGATATACCTGTGCTTTCTTTACCGACACTGAAGTAATGACCTATCTTTTCGACCTTTTGGTTAGGAAACACAAACTTTCTTTTGAAATAGTAGCTGATATATTAGCTGCTCCTTTTTGGGATGGCATGGAGAGAGAATCTCCAGAGAAAAGAGAAATTTTAAAAGCACTCCGTATTACTTATGGAAGCGCATTAGTCAATGGACCATTTAGTATTATAGTAGCGAATAGCGAGTCTATGATAGGGCTAAATGACAGGATTAAATTGAGGCCCTTGATGGCTGCAACTTTTGAGAACAAACTTTATATAGCGTCTGAAGAGTCAGCAATTCGAGAGATTTGCCAGACGCCAGATAAAGTCTGGATGCCTAAAGCCGGCGAGCCGGTTATCGGGAGGCTTAAGAAACAGAATGGCTAAGAGACCACCACCAACAGAGTTTATCATAGAAAGAGATGATGAAAAATGCATCGCTTGTCAGGTGTGCGTAAGGATGTGTTCTAATGACGTGCATTCATATGACGCCCAGACCGATACAGTATTCTCTGACAGTGTAAAATGTGTTGGATGCCATTTCTGCGAGACCATTTGTCCCACTGGCGCAATTACAATAGGACGCAATCCTTCAGAGTTTAAGCTAAATGCTAATTGGAATGCACAGGTCATTAAAAATATCATCAAGCAGGCTGAAACTGGCGGTGTGCTTTTAACCGGGATGGGCTGTGATAAACCCTATCCTATATACTGGGACCATATTGTGCTTAATGCTTCACAGGTCACGAATCCATCAATTGACCCGTTGCGAGAGCCAATGGAATTATGCACTTACATTGGAAGAAAACCAGATAAATTGGAGATGGATTATTCTAAAAAAGAGCCGAAACTTAGGACCAAATTAAGCCCACAGCTCAAATTAGAAACACCGATATTGTTTAGCGCAATGAGTTATGGCTCAATAAGTCTTAATGCTTGCAAGTCTTTAGCCAGGGCAGCAGCCGAAATTGGTACTTTCTATAATACCGGGGAAGGAGGTCTGCATAAGGAACTTTATAGATATAGCCCAAATACAATCGTCCAGGTTGCCTCGGGCAGATTTGGTGTGCATAAGGAATATCTTGAAGCAGGAGCTGCTATTGAAATAAAAATTGGTCAGGGCGCAAAGCCAGGTATTGGAGGGCACCTGCCGGGTGAGAAGGTTTCTGAAGAAATCTCCTCTACGCGCATGATACCTCAAGGGACGGATGCGTTATCTCCTGCCCCCCATCATGATATTTATTCAATCGAGGATTTAAAACAGCTAATTTATGCCCTTAAAGAAGCAACGCGATATAATAAACCTGTGGGTGTAAAAATTGCTGCGGTGCATAATGTTGCTCCTATCGTTTCAGGAATTGTCCGAGCAGGGGCTGATTTCGTCGCCATAGATGGAATTCGCGGAGGAACAGGAGCTGCTCCCACGGTAGTTCGTGACAATGTGGGCATTCCAATAGAATTAGCCATTGCGGTAGTCGACCAGAGATTGAGAGAAGAGGGGATTCGTAATCAAGCCTCTATCATTGCTGCTGGTGGGCTTAGAAATAGTGCGGATGTAATCAAAGCCATCGCCTTAGGTGCAGATGCTGTCTATATAGGTACTGCGGCTTTGGTGGCGATGGGGTGTAGTGTTTGTCAGAGCTGCTATACAGGAAAGTGTAACTGGGGTATCGCTACGCAAGACCCTTATCTTACGAAAAGGCTCAATCCAGACGTAGCTACGCGAAGACTAGTTAATTTATTGCGTGCTTGGAGCTTGGAGATAAAAGAGATGCTGGGAGGTATGGGCATCAATGCAATTGAGAGCTTAAGAGGCAACAGAGAGCAGCTGAGAGGTGTTGGGTTATCTGATATTGACTTAAAATTACTTGGCATAAAACCAGCAGGAGAGGCGTGGTGAAAAAAATCAAAAATCAAATGTCAAAAATCAAAAAATCGGGCTATAAAGCGAAGCTGAAGAGAATAATAATCCGAGAAGAATATTGTATGGGATGCCGGCTTTGTGAAGTGTATTGTCTGGTACAACATTCCAGGACAAAGAATATAATCAAGGCTTATAAGGGAGAGTACCCAAAGCCACAACCAAGACTTATTGTGGAAGAAAAAGGTTATATCTCATTTGCTTTACAATGTAGGCATTGTGAAGATGCGCCTTGTCTTGAGGCCTGTATTACCGGGGCGATATATCGGGATGAAAAAACAGGAGCAATACTATGTGAGGAGAATAAGTGCGTAGGTTGCTGGATGTGCATTATGGTTTGTCCTTTCGGAGTGATTGATAGAAACAGAGAAGGTAAAAAAGTAATTTCTAAGTGCGACTTGTGTATAGGTGAAGAGATTCCAGTTTGCGTTAAAAATTGTCCTAATGAAGCCATTATTTACGAGGAGAAGAAATGAACCCCATTAGAAATTTAAATAACCAGCCTAGAAAAAAAGATATTTCTAACGGGGTAAATTATATAATCATAGGGAATGGTCCATCAGCAATTAGTGCAATGAGAGCAATCAGAGAAGTTGATTTAAGAAGTAAACTTATGGTTGTCTCCGATGAACCTTATCTAAATTATTCTCGCCCACTTATATCCTATTTATTGAGTAAGAAGATAGAAAAAGATAAAATGCTTTTTTGCCAGGAAAATTTCTATAAAGAAAACCAAGTACAGCTTATCTTAAATAAAAAGGCGAATAAGTTAGATATAAAGAAAAAAAATATTACCTTATCCAATAGACAGATAATTCCTTTCGACAAATTACTAATTGCAACAGGCGGGGCACCAATCATTCCTGAGGTTAAAGGCAGAGATTTATTTGGTGTATTTACCTTTACCAAATTGCAAGACGCAGAAGAAATCGCTCGATATATTAAACACAACAAAGTAAAAGAAGCAGTTATCGTTGGTGGCGGCCTTATTGGTCTTAAGGCAGCCGAAGCTCTAATAGAATTAAAAATTAAAGTGACGATTGTGGAACTTGCTGATAGAATCTTAGCTGCTACTTTTGACAAAAAAGCATCAAGTATAATTGAGGGTGCTTTAGAAAAGATTGGTGGTAAGCTACTTACCAATAATACCATAGTTGAGATAAAAAGCAAAAATAAGAAAGTAAGTGAAGTAATTTTGAGAGATAAAAAGAGGATTCGGGCAGAATTAGTTATTGTTGCCATAGGGGTAAGGCCTGAAATAGAGTTTGTGAAGGGGACATCTATTAAGACAAATAAAGGAATTTTGGTGGACAATTTTATGCAGACAAATATTAAAGATATCTATGCTGCTGGCGATTGTTGCGAGGCAAAAGATTCGCTCTTAGGAATAAGTCACCCAATAGCTATTTGGCCAGTAGCAACGGGTCAGGGAAAGGTTGCTGGATATAATATGGCTGGTGTGAAAAAAGAATATTCAGGAAGTTTTACGATGAATTCTATAGAGTTATGCGGGATTCCAACTATTTCAGTGGGCCAGACTTACCCTGAAAGGAAAGGTTATGAAGTTTTAGAATATTTTGACAAAGATAAGCCTATATATAAAAAGATTGTCCTGAGGGATAATAGAATAGTAGGTGCCATTTTTGTAGGCGAGATAGAACGGGCGGGAATTTATACAGGACTTATTAAAGACAGAGTTGATACAGGGAGCTTTAAAGAATATCTCTTAAAAGAGGATTTTGGTTTGATAATTTTACCGAAGGAATATAGAAAACATCTCGTTACGGGAGCGGGGATCGAAGTATGAAATCAAAGTCAACAATAATTAGAATCGATGCGAAAAAGATGTATTATAAAGAACTAAACGAGAAAATCCATCAAGCAATCGATAATGGTGTCAAGGAGATTGTTTTGGACAATGTTAATGGTCAACGCTATATCGGAGATGGACTTAAAAGTGATATAAAAATTGTCATTAATGGTGTTCCCGGAAATGATTTAGCCGCCTTTATGGATGGGCCTACAATTATCGTCAATTCTAATGCCCAGGATGGAATTGGCAATACTATGAATGGCGGTAAGATTGTGGTTTATGGAGACGCGCGAGATATAGTTGGCCATTCTATGCGAGGAGGGAAAATTTATATTAGAGGCAATGTAGGTTATCGTGTTGGAATACATATGAAAGCCTACAGAGATCTATATCCTGTAATTATTGTTGGTGGGAAAGCAGGAGACTTTCTGGCCGAATATATGGCGGGTGGCCTAATTATAATATTAGCACTCAATAAGCAAGAAGGTGAACCTATAGTGGGTAGTTATATTGGCACAGGTATGCATGGCGGCAGGATTTATGTTCGGGGTGAAATAGAAAATTATCAGCTGGGGAAAGAAATAAGGTTATTCGGTCCAGACGAAGACGACAGAGGCAAACTTAATCTGTACCTCAAAGAATATTGTCAGGATTTTAGTTTAGATTTCAAAGGAATCCTTAAGGAAAAATTTATAAAATTGATACCGTATACTCATCGTCCGTATGGGAAATTGTACGCATATTAGCAAACTATTATGAGGCGAAAAATAAAACTTGACAAGTCTAAGAAAACTGTGATAAAATCAAAATGGAAAGCACAAGGTTAGTGCTTAAAGGAAAGGGACAAAGGCGTTCGAGAGAACGCCTTTTTTATTTTATAGCCCTTTTACTTCAATGTTAGAAAAATTGGATAAAGGCGTCCTTTTTGGTAGCAAGGTTTGCTATGGAGGACGTTTTTTTCTAGGGAACAATGGCGTTCTTTGCCAATGTTTTGGCATTAGAGCGCCTTTTTTATTTTTAAGGCAAAGTTGGCCAAAACGGTGTCGTTATGGAACGGGTACCTTTCGATGAACAGATAAAGGCGTTGTCAAAGATAAGTAAAGCCATAGCTTCGGATTTGTATTTGGAAGATATCCTTCGCCTGATAGTCGCTGTCACTGCGGAGGTGATGGGCTCAAATATCTGTTCACTGATGCTTATTGATGAGAAGAAGAACGAACTTTTGATTAGGGCTACCCAAAGCGTCAGTGAAGAATATAACAAGAAGCCTCCGTTGAAAATAGGAGAAGGTATTGCCGGAAAAGTTGCCAAAGAGAATAGGCCCATAGCTGTCAAGGATGTTACTAAGGAGAAGGAGTATAAATACAAAGATATAGCCAGGAAGGAAGGGCTCTGTTCTCTCTTATGTGTTCCTCTTGCGGTGAAAGGTAAGGTTATAGGTGTCATCAATTGTTATACCTCTAAGCCATATAAGTTTACTGAGACAGAGATTAATATTTTGACTTCAATTGCTAATCAGGCGGCTGTGGCTATTGAGAATACTGAACTTATGGTGAAGAGCAGGGTGATTCAGGAAGAATTAGAAGCGCGTAAGAGAATTGAGCGGGCGAAAGGGGTCCTGATGAGAGAAGAAGGACTGACAGAGGAGGAGGCTTATCTGAAGCTTCAGAGATATAGTATGGACCATAGGAAGAGTATGCGCGAGGTGGCTGAGGCGATTATTTTGTCGGAGGAGATGAAGAAGGAAGAATAGAAAGGAGGAGAAGATGACTTTTAGTAAGCCGAATGCGAGTTCTGCGACGAATACTAAGAATAGGGTGAGTCCATCACCTTGTTCTGGGTTATGTGTTGTGTGTTTGGATGGTTGTATAGGTTTTTGTGAGGTGGCAAAATCTGGCATCAGGGGAAGGGAGCTTATCTACCCTCAACCTTATGGAAAAGTTGTTGCTGGTTCTGAGAAGGACTATCCCATAGACTTTTCTCACTTCAATATACAAGGGACATGTGTTGGCGCTATTGGAGTAGAAGCAGACCCTGATAAAGCTACCTTTCCCGCTGTTAGCGTTGCGACAGAATTGGGTGGGAAAAACAAAATTAAGTTAGATGTGCCATTCTTTACAGGCGCCTTGGGCTCAACCGATGTAGCGAGAATTAACTGGGAAGAGAATGGTGTGGGTGCGGCTATCTGTGGAACGATAGTTACTGTAGGTGAGAATGTCTGCGGGATGGACCATAGGGCTGAATTTAAGAATGGCAGGATAGTCAAGTCCCCAGAAATGGAACGGAGAATCAAAACATATAAGAGATGGCACAATGGTAACGGAGCGATAGTAGTTCAATATAATGTTGAAGATGGAAGGCTTGGTGTTCCAGAGTATGTCCTGGGGTTAGGCGTAGAGTCGATTGAGCCTAAGTGGGGCCAGGGGGCTAAGAATATAGGAGGAGAAGTAAAATTACCTTCGATAGAAAGGGCCCTTGAACTCAAGAAGAGGGGCTATATCGTTTATCCTGACCCGGAAGACCCTGTGACAAAGACAGCCTACGAAGAGGGGGCTATTAGAGAATTTGAAAGACATTCGAGACTTGGCATGGTGGAAGAAGAAGCGTTCTACAAAGAAGTGGAGCGCCTGAGAAAGCTCGGATTTAAGTATGTGACTTTGAAGACGGGCGCCTACCGCCCGGCGGACCTGGCGATAGCGGTTAAGTGTGCTTCCCATGCAAGAATTGACCTGCTTACAGTAGATGGAGCGGGTGGTGGAACCGGGATGAGTCCCTGGAGGATGATGAATGAGTGGGGTATTCCGACGGTTGAACTGGAGTGTCTCCTCTATAAGATGCTGAAGAGAATAGATGAGCAGGGTAAATATGTTCCTCCCGTGGCAATTGCCGGAG
>Ga0315280_10006989_pt1 | contig 15361 bp, 9 predicted proteins | sample YL17G06_40_MG_FD_203697 | JGI IMG/M metagenome (GOLD analysis project Ga0315280, IMG submission 203697) | Sediment microbial communities from Yellowstone Lake, YNP, Wyoming, USA - YL17G06_40 | ecosystem: Environmental > Aquatic > Freshwater > Lake > Sediment | place: USA: Wyoming | collected... | reverse complement strand
GTCCTGAGCGATTGCGTGGATTCTGGGAGCATCCGGCGGATGGAAAGTGCCAAGTAGCTTGACCGCACCCTTGGTTTTGGCCTCGAACAAACCGTTCAACCTGTTGAACATTCTGCGCGCAGTTTCCCGGATACGGCTTGACATGCTAGCCGCGCCTTGTATGCTCGTAGCGAAGAAGAAGCGTAAGTGTTTGGATTCTCCTGGACAGCTCGTATCGGCCGACAGCAGAAGCAACCTTCCAGACGGACGTGGCCATTACAACAGAAGAGACGGAATCCTTTGGGAATGGACAAGGGGATGCTCCTGGTAAGCCGAAGTTTCCGGCACAGGGATGCCGGCCGAAAGCAAGCGGTTTTCCGAGATCCAAGGAGGTTAAAATGCGCAGGCGACGAGCAAGCTTCTGGGTTTGCCAGTTACTCCTCGTACTGACCTTGTCATCGACTCTCTATGGTCAGTTGAATCGTGGGGTCGTCGAGGGGATTGTCACTGACCCCCAAGGTGCGGTGATCCCGGGAGTGGAGGTCAAGGTCACCAACACCGAAACCGGCGTCACGAACCCCGCGACGACAAATAACTCGGGATACTACAGGGTAGTGGACTTAGTCCCGGGCAAGCACCTCGTGCATTTTGTCAGCCCTGGGTTTGCGCCTGTCGACGTCACAGGCGTTGAAGTCCCTGCCGGGCAGGTCATCAAAGTCGATGCTCAGTTGACACTCGGGGCCACTCATCAAACGATTCAAGTCACGGCTGAGATACCCCTTCTTGAGACGGCAGCGTCCAATTTCAGCAGCACTGTCGATACCCGGACCGTCGAACAGATCCCCTTGCAGGGCCGTGATATCCAGCAGCTCGTCTTTCTTATTCCCGGAGTAAGCCAGGTGGGTGGCCCGCCGGGAAGCAATTTCGGGTTCAACAGCCAGTTCGGGTCCTTTCCCGATCCGACGCATGCCTACGGGTCTGAGATTTCCGTGAACGGTGGGCAGGGTGGAGACAACGCCTGGTATTTGGACGGCAACTTGAACCTTTCGGGTTTCGCCGAAAACATCGCCGTGAATCCCTCTCCCGACGCCGTGCAGGAATTCCAGGTAGTTACCAGCGCTTTGTCGGCGGAATACGGGAGGACAGGCGGGGCGGTATTCAATGTAGTTCTCAAGTCAGGGACGAACAACCTGCACGGGAACATATACGAATACCTTCGCAATGAAGCCACCAACGCCCGAAACCCCTTCACTTCTATCGATGCCCAGGGGAAGAAGATCAAGGACCGCCAACTCCGTTACAACAACTTCGGCGGGACGCTGGGCGGGCCCGTCGTTCTTCCTCATCTTTACAACGGGAAGAACAGGACATTTTTCTTCTTCTCGGCGGATTTCAGCATCCTTCACTTGCTGGGGAACAAGGTCTTTACTGTCCCCACGCCACTGGAGCGCACGGGGGACTTCAGCGAAGATCCCTCCGTCGTGGCAAACGGGCTTTGGAATCCTTATAGCACGGTGGGACCCGACGCCCAGGGCCTGTTCCAACGAACTGCCTTCGGCACCCCAGTTCCCGGCAATCCCTATGGCGCCAACGGGTGCCTGAACTCCTCAGTAGAAGCTGGGGCCGAGCAAGGTATTTCCACATGCAATTTCTCTCCCCAAGTCCCGGCCAACCTGCAAGACCCAACGGCCATGTTCTTCATCCAGTCATTCCCCTCGCCGAATTATTTGAATCCCTTGAGCGGTTGCCCGATGGCGAGCGGAGGAGCTTACAGAATCTGCGATAACTTTCTGGGCGCGGTGGGGAGCAGCCTAACTCAGGAGAACTACTCCATAAAGATTGATCACCAATGGAGCGACAAGAGTAAGTACTTCGTCGAATACCTCTTCAGTCCGGGGAAGTACAACAACTACCGCGTCCCCTGGACCGGAGCCACGTTCCCCAACGACGCCACGGGATGGAGATCGAACTTCCCCGTGGATATTGGCAACACCCTCATCGGAATCGGGAATACCTATACGGCCACGCCGACGCTCGTGAACGAGTTTCGGTCCAGCTTTACACGCCAGTTCCTCAACTCCCATCCGAATCAGGGTTACCCGGACAGCATCACCAACCAATCGGAGGTCCAGAAAGTCTTGGCCCCCATTCGCATCCCGCAGGACCCTCAAATGCCCGTCCCCAACTGGGGCATGTCGATGCCTGGCGGCGCGTGGATCAATTTTGGCCCCACCCAGTGGGTCAACATGATAACCGCCGCCGAATCGTACAACATCCTCGATAACATCACCAAAGTTTACGGAAAACATACCTTTAAGGCTGGCCTTGTTTACCGGCTTGAGCACACGGTCTACGAGGGACCTTACCCCACGTATTTTAACTTCGGGGGAGAGCTGGCTGCGGACCCCACATCAGGACTCGGTGGGGGCGGTTTCGAGCAATTCATGATGGGTGCTGTCGCGACCGCCGGACGCAACTCGGCAACGGGACTCCAGAACAAGCCCTATAATCGCTTCCGCTATTGGGCATTCTACGGACAAGATGACTTCAGAATCACCCCTCGATTCACGCTCAATCTGGGAGTTCGGTATGACCTCAATGGATTGTTCAAAATTCGAAACCACCCTATGAATAATTTCTGCTTGGGGTGCCCAAATGAGATGACAGGATTGCCTGGGAAGCTCATCTACGAAGGGGATCCGGAATTCCCCAATGACCACGATATTGCTCCTGCCAATAAGAACAGCATCGCTCCGCGGATCAACTTCTCGTGGGTTCCTTTTGCAGACCGGAAGACGATTATTCGGGGCGGATACGACATCTTCTACACCAACGCATTTGCCGCCATCAACGCTCCTGGCCAATCCTCCAACAACATGCCCGGTTGGGCCATATCCCAAGCATGGAAGAGCAGCTTTTACCCCCAGTGCGGTGGAGTTGCCGGCGAATGTGTGGCTTGGCCCCTCAGTGATACCACCACGGATAAGGCACCGCTGACCAATCCTCCCTTCACCGGGCAGTTTCCGGCGGCTTCGCGCGATCCGCTCCTCGGCGCCAGCCACGTCGAGTTTTTCACGCCACCTTCTCACGACCCCGTGGTCCAGAGTTGGGGGCTGGAGGTGCAACGCGAGCTGCCCGGGAACATGATGATCAGTGTGGGTTACGTTGGTACGCACGGAACCCACTTGATGGGAGAGGCTTTCCGCCAGTTCAACTACATTCACACGAAGGACCTGATCAAGTACGGCACGGCGATCAATGGAGATGTTCCGATTAGCCAATTCTTTTCGGGAAAGACGGCCGACATGCTGGCTCAGGTCTATGGCCCCTTGGGTTTCACCGGGACGGACGCACAAGGGAATGTAACCCTGCCTTTGAGTATCATGCTGAAGGATTATCCCTTCTACGGAGCCACAGAGGCGTTGCAGAACCAGACGGCGTTCGAGGGAACCAGCATCTATCACGGGATGAATCTAAGGCTCCAGAAGCGCTATTCGCAGGGCCTCAATTTCATTGCCGCCTATACATGGGGCAAGAAGATCACCAACAGCGCAACCTCCCTGCCGACTATTCTGGTCACGGACCCGCTTCATTGGGCGACCGGACAAATCGGCGGACGCGGGGGCGAGTTGAGCTCGGCACTCTTCGGGGCCTTCCAAGACCCGGACAATCGAAAGGCGGATCGCGCCATCGCCGCGGATGATATCCCTCAAATGCTGAACGTCGCCGCAACTTATGAGTTGCCCTTTGGACACGGAAAGCCTTTCCTCAGCCAGACAAGGATCGGGAACAGCGTTTTGGGGGGTTGGCGTTTGACCGGGAACTTCAATGCTGAGAGTGGGGTGCCGCTGCCCGTCACGTGTCCCGGTAATGAGCTGACAAACCGGTGCAACCTGATCGGCGACCCCAATTTGTCGGGCAGCCGGAGCAAGGAGCAACGCATTGCAGACTGGATCAATCCCGCTGCCTATGAACCCGCCTTTGGCAGCGACCAATCCTTCTGGGCGAACTACGACCCGAACGACCCGCGCGCCTATCTCTTCGGGAGCATGGGACCCCGCATGTCCAACCTGCGTTCGCCGGGCTTCTGGAATGTCGACATGTCGGTGGCCAAGGATTTCCATCTCACCGAGAGCAGGTACTTTCAGTTTCGCTGGGAGGTTTTCAACGCTCTGAACCACCAGAATTTGGGTCTCCCGAATACAGGCTTCTGCTTACCAGTTCCGGAGGGCGGCTCGCCCGACGCCGTACATCAGGAGGGCTGCACATTCGGACGGATTACAAACGTCCAGACCGACCCAAGGTCAATGCAGTTCGCGTTGAAGTTTTTCTGGTAGGCCGATTCGCACCCGCTTATTGTTTACCCGGGCGGGAGGGACAGCCTCCCGCCCACCTTGATCGAGGTTGATTCGGGTCAGTCTAAAAACCGCGTGTAATGATGAGGCGGACACGCCCGCTTCCTTGGATTCCAAAACTCGGAAGGAATGTTCCATTAGATTGGGTTCGCGCGGAGGAGACCTCTTTGTCCCAGGCATCTGAGAGGACGGGCGTTTCACACGCGATATCGCGACGGGCTTTTGCTTTTCGCTGTCTGGCCGGCTCGGCACTTGGCTGTCTGGCTTCGCAGGCCAGGATTGCGGCGTTAGACGCCGCCTTACCCAGGGCCAAGAAGCCGAAAGCCACAATAGTCCCCACGATGACTGGTCCTGTCGGGTGTGATTCGTTAGGGACGACTCTGATGCACGAGCATGTCCTTTGGTTCGCAGGCCCGCGACTCGAGGACCCCGGCTACACACCGATCCCGGATGACCTGCGTGCGGAGTCGGTCGACTTCGCTGTCTCACTGCTAAATGACGCGGCTCGGGTGGGAATTGACACGCTTGTTGATTTGACTCCCCACAGACCTATAGACCTCTATACGCAGATTGCGAAACAGACGTCCGTCAAGATTGTGCCGTCGACTGGTTTTTACCGGCGTGCCAAGATCCCCAAGCCGTTGGCGGATATGGACGATGAAAACCAGATGCGTGACCACATGCTCAAGGAAGTCACGGGCGGCATCGACGGAACAAAGATCCAAGCGGGGATCATCAAGGTGGCTGGGGAAGCAAGTCCCCTTTCCGATTGGGAGAAAAAAGTCTTTCGCGCCGCTGCCCGAGTTCAAAAAGCGACCGGCGTTCCGATCGCTACCCATGATGGCTCCAGTGCACGCGAACAATTCGATTGGCTCGTCCAGACTGGCGTGAATCCTCGTCGCCTTATGTTGGGTCATGTGGATACAATGCTTCACGGCACGCGAACCCGCGAGCAGGTGCGGGACGTGTTGATTTCCATTGCCCGAGAGGGCGGCTACCTGGAGGTCGACACCTTCGGCCAGGAGTTCTACACCAAGTGGCCCGACTTGCTTTATTTCTTACGCTCTTTGTGCGACGCGGGCTTTGCCAATCGGATTATCATCTCCGTAGATTGCAACTGGCATTGGGAAAACGGGAGGAAAGTATTCGAAGGTGCGGGGCCGCCCAATTTCGATCCCAACGCCGACAAGCGGACTTACGCTTACATGATGACCGATGCGGTTCCCATGCTGCTCAAATCCGGATTCAGCAAGAAGGAGATTGGCACCTTCCTTGTTGATAATCCGCGTAGGTTCTTCTGCGGTGTTTGATCTGGTTATTCACTGGCCCGGCGAGGATTGCATTATCTCCGGGGGGTCTGTTTTCAGTCCTTTGTTCGTGATTCCATCGCGCAGACTTCACCGCTTTAGCCATTTCATACCCAGGCTGGAGCGGCATCGATACCCTTTGCCTGGATATTCCCATGATTAAGAAGCCCCAAGTCGGGAGGTCGGTCATGTCTGAAAGAAAATGGTCCGGATGGAGTTTCCGGTGCTGGGTTCTCGTGGTCGGCATGGGGTTTCCAGCGATACTTAGAATGGGTTTGTCCCCGGTTTTCGCAGAAGACGTTTTTAACGGCCACAAAGTGGTCTTGGACAGCCAGAACAAGATCATTCCGTGGTCTGTGCCGGTTGAAAATGCGTACGACCAATTTCTTCGCCTGCGCTGGAACTTCATTAAGACCAAGGTTCCCAATTGCCCCGGCCCGCCTCCGAGATCATCCTATCCGCAGTATTACTTCTATTGCGCGTTCCGGGATAAGAATGGAGTTTTGGAACCCGACACATGGATGAATGACGTGGGGGAGAAAATCCCCAATTGGTTTGAATCGGCGCGCTTGTATTACGCCTACACAGGGGACCCCTCTGTGATGACCATCGTGACGAAGTTCGTGGAATACACGATTGATCATGGAACGAGTCCTTCGACATTCTCATGGCCGAATTTCCCCTATACGACGACCAACGCCGGCGACATGGAATTCCGCGGTTTCACGAACAGCAAGAAGCTCGTTCTCCATGAGGTGCAGGTCGATCACGCAGGCGATATGGGATTGACCTACTACCGGCTGTACCTTTACACCGGGAAGAGGAAGTTCCTGACCGCCGCCACGAATGTCGCCGACACGCTGGCCAGCAAAGCCAGGATTGGCGATGCCACTCGTTCCGTTTGGCCGTATCGAGTGGTGATGGATACGGGGAAAGTCACCGCGGAATACGGCGCGAATTGGACCGGCGCTTACATGCTGCTCGACCATTTGATCAAAGCGAATCTTGGTAATGTGAAGGCCTATGAGGATGCGCGTGCGAAAGCCAGGGATTTCATCCTGCAATATCCGATGAAAACTGGCTATTGGACCGACGGGCATACGGATACTGACGTCAACAGTAACACTTACAAGAGCAACTTGAGCGCCAGCAACATGACCTTGTGTATGTTCGACCACCCCGAACTGGATCCCGAGTGGAAGGCGGACGTGCCCAACTTGATCAAGTGGACGGAAGACAATTTTGTTTTTCGTACTGCCCCCGGTGAGCCTGCAACTCAATGGGGAGCCAATATCGTCGGTGAGCAGGACGGGTTTCTCATCAAGATGGACTATCAAACTGCGCGCTATGCCGCGGAGTGCGCCCGCTGGTACGCAGTTTCTGGTGATGAATCCTATAAGGAGAAGGCTTACCGTTCTTTGAACTGGGTGACGTACTGCAACAATCCCGTTGGCCAGGCGTTTGAAAGCCCGGTAAGCAAAGACATCTCAAACTGGTGGTCGGATTGCTATGGCGAGTGCCCCAGGATGTTCTACCATGCATTTGCGGCGGTTCCCGAATGGGCTCCACCTCGGGAGAACCATATTTTGTATTCAGAAGGGGTGCTCAAGGACGTTTCCTATGCCCCAGGAAAGATACATTACACTCCGACCGATGGGGCAGGGACGGAGTATCTTCGCCTGGCTTTCCGCCCAACCCGTGTCACCGTGAAAGACGCCAAACTCCCTCTGCGTTCCGACCTGGGTGCGGAGGGCTACACGGTGAGGGATCTTGGGAAGGGAGATTTTGCGGTGAATATCAGAAGGACCAGGGCCGGTGAGGTATTTATCCGGTGAAGCTATGAACCGGAATGCGCCTCACTCGTTAGCCCAGTATTACCTCAGAGGTAGGTCGCCCATGAGATCCAGACACCTGCGTTTTGCCGCCATTTGTTTGCTGTTGTTGCCGAGTTCCTGGCTCTTGGCGCAAGGAAAGGAACCCGCAGCGAGCATCGTTGTGGACCCTCACGAACGCTTCCAATGGATCGAGGGCTTCGGCGTCAATTATACCGGCCCCTATTTTCGGGACGATCAGAAGGCGATGTTCGACATACTGATCGATGACCTCGGAGCGACCATTTTTCGTGTGGTTCCCTATGTCGTTTACAGCAATTGGGAAGTCGTCAACGACAATGACGATCCCAACGTCATGAACTGGGAGTACTACAACAACCGTTACTCCACGCCGATCTTCGAAGCCACGTGGCGAGGGCTGCGGCACCTGAACTCGCGCGGCATTCGCCCGGTGATCGCATTAATGGGCCCCGTGCCAGATTGGATGGTCGATGACAAGGCGCCCCCACCCAAACACGCAGTGTGCGGCAAGAGCACCCAGGGAGTCCCCCCATCACATCTCAATCCTGCGATGTACCCCGAGTTCGCCGAAGAAGTCGTCTCGATGGTCATGTATGCTCGCAACAAAGCGCATATCGATTTTGAATACTTCAGTCCCTTTAATGAAACGGATTGCTATCCTGCCGAGGGGCCCCGCATCGACCCGGACGAGGCGCCCAAAGTCCTCGATGTTGTCGCCAGTCGTCTGAAAAAGGAAGGCTTGGGAGATGTGAAGCTCATGGTGCCCGACCAAGCGATCATTACCACCGATTATACCGACCCGATTCTTCAGGACGCGGAACTTATGAAGCAAGTGGGGGTCTTCAGCTTCCACACCTACGGGGAGAACTCGGTGGGACCGCAGGTTCAGCGCGTGAAGGCCAGCAAATACCCCCAAACTCCGGTCTGGCTGACCGAATATGGAGACCTGAACGACCTGGACAAGACGGCCGAGAACGACTGGAAGAATTTCTCCCTGGCGGCCAACCGACGCGGACTTACGGCGCTGAACCAAGGAGCGAGCGCGCTCCTTTACTTCGACGCCTTCGATGACTACGAAGAATGCGCTCGTCGCATGTGCTTTTACGGGCTTTTCACTAGCGACGATCAGGTTTACGCACCGAAGAAGCGCTACTATGCAACCCGTCAGCTTTATCACTTCGTTCCGCCCGGTTCACAGAGAATCGCCGCCCGAACAGATGCACCCGGCTTCACAGTCTCCGCGTTTCGGAATCCAACCACACACTCAACCATCATCGTTGGAGTCAAGGAAGGAGGACCGAACCGAGTCCAAGTTGTCTTGCCTGCAGGGGATGAGACAACCACCGCGTGGGATCTATATGAAACGACGCGAAATGTGAATTGTCTAAAAACAGAAACCGTGACAGTCCAAGATGGGGTTGCGCAATTCGACTTGTCCGACGAGGCCGTGTTCACTCTGGTAGGAGCCTGGAAGAAAGCCCACTGAACTCTCCGCCCGGTTGTCAAGCGATTCCTGACGCTGTCGAGCGGGGTTCAGTCTATCCTACACACCGGTAAGCCATCATGCTCAGGACCGCCGGTTACAAATTCGAATTGCTGCTTGTCGGAAACAAAGCCGGACGATGGGTGTTGGTTCTCATTGCCTGTGGCTTTCTGATTTGCCATGGCGGGGCGCTGGCAACACACAACGGCAACCAAGCTGACGCTCGCAAGCTATTCGAAGAGGCGCAGGCCGCGAAGGCGCGCGGAGACCTTGGTTTGGCTGAGCAGAAGTATCTTGAGGTGATCCGCCTCGCACCGGATCTTCCGAATGCTTACCACAATCTGGGGATTGCCTATTTTACGGAACGAAAGTATGAGGACGCGGCCTCTGTGCTAGAAAAGGCGGTGAAACTTTCCCCTCAGTTGGGTCCGGCACATTTCATGCTTGGACTGTCCTATTACGAACTCTACGAACCGAAGAAGGCCATCGAAAGCTTCCGAGCTGCAATACGCTTGAACCTCCGCGATATGAATGCCCTTCTCTACCTGGGAAAATCGCAACTCCAGGCTCACGACTACAGCGGCGCAGCAGAAACCTTGGAGAAGCTCGCGAAGCTGAAGCCGGACGATCCCGAAGTGCTCTACAACCTCGGTGTTGCCCATTTGAAGCTGATGCTGGGCGATGTAAGCCGTCTCAGCAGAGTTGCGCCGGATTCCTATCAGCTCTGGTTGCTGCTGGCGCAGGAGGCGGAAGCACGTGGCGATAATCAATCAGCCATAAGGGACTTGCAACACGCTCTTCTTGTGAATTCCAAAGGTGTGGGAATCCACTACGCCCTGGGGAGTCTCTTTGCGAAGGATGGTGAGGACAAAGAAGCGATTCAGGAGTTCAAGAAGGAATTGGAAATCAACTCGAACGATGCCCTTGCCCTATGGAAACTGGGCGAACTCACCCTGCGAACGGACCCCCCACAGGCGCTGGAATATTTGCGGCGTTCGGTAAGCTTGAGTCCGGACCTGCCTCAGGCTGTCCTCGCTTATGGACGCGCTCTCGCTCGCCTTGGGGAGACCGAGAGGGCAGTGCAGCAATTCCAACGCGTCGTTCAGCTGGCTCCCGAGGAAGACTCTGTGTACTACCATCTCTTTCGCGCGTACCGCCTGCTCGGGCGGAACGAAGACGCCAAGGTTGAAATGGCAAGGTTCGAAGAGTTAGCCAAGAAGAAGTCCGAACGCACGCGTGAGCAAGCGCGGCAACTCATCGAATTGACCCGCGAGGAGCAACGGGCTGAGGGAATCCTGGAACCAGGATTCGACCCATCCCAAGATCCCACCCATCATTGAGGTCGCGTTCAGAGGGTGGGATCACGTTTTTCCAAATTGGGTCAGTTCTCCCGGTCATGTGGTGCGAATTCAATTGCATTACGAACGCACTTACCTTCGGAATTTCAACGAGCCGCCCCATTGCGATTCGGATTACGACGTTTCGGGCCCATTGATTATCGAGCCCGTGCAGACCCGGATCTTCAACGATACGCTGACCCCGACTTTGATGGTATCGGAGAGCCGGAGGGCAGGGGAGGGGTGCAAGGTCGTGCCGTCGCGCACTCCGGGAGTCGAACTCACCAATTTCGGCACGGGGACTCTCCTAAAGCCGATGCCTGCAAGCTCTCTCCTGAAGGGCAAGCTTATTTCAAAAAGATGGTGGATCTCGTAGGGACGTACAAATTTCGGTGCATGCATTTGGGAGATTTTCTGTGGGTTTGGCCGTGCGATAAGCCCAGCCACGGCCACCTCCCGGGTACGTACTCGATCTATGCGCAGGGGCAAAAAGGGATCCAGTCCAACAAGGAAAGGCATGAAGCAAGTCCGGGACTCAGGGTAGGGGCGGACGGGGGCTTCACCAATCCCCCGTCTGTCCGTTACGAGGATAGCCGTGCCCAGGGCACGTATTGCGGCGGCTACTTCCAGGGAGATCCCTTTCCGGCGGTTGAGCCGGATCTTCACTTGGACCGCCTTTATGCGGAGGTGAGGAAGGGAGGGAGCCCAGCGGGTATGCCAAATGGCCAGCCGAGCCGTGAAGCGTCGCGATACTCGCAGGAGCGGCGGATGCCGGGCCATAGCTCGGTGTTGCAGCAGGGGCATTGACCGCATGACAACTGCAATGTCAACTAAAGTGAACAACAAGGTTAGAATCCACGGATTGCCTGCGATTCGACTTGAGAATAAGTGGCTTCAGGTGAGTGTGCTCCCAGGTGTGGGAGCCAAGATCTACGATTTGATATGGAAACCAACCGGCAAGAGTATTCTGTGGCATAACCCCAGGATTCTTCCTCAGACCTACCCCATCGAGAGTGAATTCGACAACTATTGGTGTGGAGGTTGGGATGATGCTTTTCCCACTTGTGATGAATGTATGTTTCGGGGCCAGCGTTACCCCAGCCTGGGGGAGTTACGGTCGTTGCGATGGGAGGTTGATTCAGCGGGCCGCCAGGGCAGCAGCGCCGTTGCGCAACTTTCGGCCTTTGGGCCTATCAGCCCGGTAAGCGCAGTTAAGACGGTGACGCTCGAGAGGCATGCTCCCGTCGTTCGGATGCACTACAAAATTGTAAACCTGGGGCCTATGAATGTGGACTTCCTCTGGGGGACACACCCTGCGGTCTCGATCACCGACCACACGATTTTGCATATCCCCGCAAGGCACGGGATTGCAGCGCAGTGCAACGACCTTGCCCTGGGTCATGTTGGACAGCGCTACGATTGGCCGATTTTGGAGACAAAGTCGGCCCGGATTGAGATGGACAAGGTCCGGGGAATCGACGCGAATCTCTGCTTTGGCCACTACGCCATTGATCTTGAGGATGGGTGGTACGCCATTGAGGACGCCGAATCAGGCGAGGGGTTTCTGGTGAGATTCCCGCTCGACCAATGTCCCTGCCTGTGGCTCTGGCTGAACTATGGCGGATGGCGCGGTCTTCATCATGTTATCGTCGAGCCTTGGACAAGCGTTCCCGTGAATCTTGCGCAAGCCCACGAGCAGAAGACCAGCCGGTGCCTGAGGCCCGGTGAGGAGTTTTCGGTGGAAGTGAGAGCCACCCTATACCACAAACCGGAAACATGGAAGGACGCCTTGGGACGGCTGTGACGATCAGCACTTCAAAGGCTCACCTGTTTCATTAGCACATCATACGAACAGGAGGTATGGCATGAAACTTAAGGATCGAGTTGCCGTCATTACGGGATCTGCCTCCGGAATCGGCCGTGCGAGTGCCAAGGAGTTTGCCAAGGAAGGCGCCCGAGTGGTTGTTGCTGACATTAACTTGGCCGGCGCGCAGGAGACGGTGAAGCAGATTGAAACCGCGGGGGGCGTCGCACTCGCGGTCAAGACGGACGTATCAGCATCCGAATCGGTGCAAGCCCTCGTTGACCAAAGCCTGAACTCCTTCGGACGTATCAATGTGCTCTTCAACAATGCAGCCATTCAGGTCAACAAGACAGTAGCGGACACCACGGTCGAGGAGTGGAACCGCGAAATAGCTATCAACCTTGGAGGAGTATTTCTCTGTTCGAAGTTTTTCATGCCCCATCTCAGAAAGTCAAAAGGTTGTATTGTAAACATGGCATCGGTCAATGGCTTTTTCGTTGAACCGATGTGTGCGGGATACTGCGCAACCAAAGGCGCGATCATTGCGCTGACCAAAGCCATGGCAATTGATCACGGCAAGGAAGGAATTCGGGTCAATTGCATTTGTCCCGGATACATCGATGCGGGGCTGGCCTGGGAATACTTTGAGGTCCAACCGAATCCTGCGGAAGCCCGAGCGGCAGCCGGCAAGCTCCATGCGCTCTGGCGGATTGGGCAACCCGAGGAGGTCGGCCGCATTGCGGTCTTCCTCGCCAGCGATGACGCTTCGTTTATGACAGGTTCAGCCGTGGTCGTGAGTGGCGGTTTCGGGATTGGACTGCCTCCTACATCATGAGTGATGTTTACGCATCAGCGGATTAATCCTGGACGGAACGCGGCCCCGCAGACGCTTGTGTGCTGCAGGAGTGCGCGTCCAAGACAACCGTCATAGACCTTGGGCGGCGAGTCTTTTAGGATCCGAACCGCTTTGACGTTCAAACTTGGGAGACTCTTGTGGCAGAGCCTTCGATTCAAGCTCAAACGAATTCAGCCAGTGCGGTACCGCGCCTGCGTCGGGTCCTCACGCTGTGGGATTTGATCTTCTATGGCATCGTGCTGATCATGCCCATCGCGCCGGTGCCGATGTTCGGCGTGGCGCAGCAACTTTCCCAAGGCCACTTCGTCACCACGATTCTCATCGCCATGATCGCCATGATGCTCACGGCCGTGAGCTACGGACGGATGGCGACACTCTACCCCACAGCGGGTTCCGCCTACACTTACGTCGGGCGTGGACTCAACCCCCACCTCGGCTTCCTCACCGGCTGGGCCATGTTTCTTGACTACCTGATCCAACCGCTCCTGAACGGTGTTTATGGAGCACTGACCATCCAGAGGTTCTTCCCGTACATTCCTTACGCACTCCTGGCGGCGTTCTTCGTCGGACTCATGACCCTGTTAAATCTACGTGGCATCCGGGCCACCGCGCGCGCCAACGTCATTCTCCTGACTGTCATGTGTACGGTGATCGGAATCTTCATCCTGCTGGCGATTCGATACCTTTTTCATTTGGAGGGATGGCATGGGGTTTTCTCCCTGCAGCCTTTTTACGACCCCAAAACTTTTGATCCTCGGATGATCTGGACGGCCACTTCTTATGCCGCGCTGACGTATATCGGATTCGACGGCGTCACCACCCTGGCTGAGGATGTGGAGAATCCCAAGCGCAACGTCATGCTGGCCACCGTCTCGGTTTGTCTCTTTACGGGCGTTGCGGGAGGACTGCAGATTTACCTTGGCCAGAGAGTCTGGCCTGACTACACAACGTTCACAAACACTGAAACAGCTTTCATGGATGTGACCCGGCGTGTGGGCGGACCGATGCTTTTCCAAGCCTTGGGAATTGTACTAATCCTTGCCTGCCTCGGAGCCGGTTTGACCGGGCAGGTGGGGGCGGCTCGGCTGCTCTTTGGCATGGGCCGCGATAACGTGGTCCCACGGAAGGTCTTTGCTTATCTCGACCCAAAGCGCAACACCCCAACGCGGAACATTTGGCTGATCGCAATTGTGGCGTATATCGGCACGCTGTTCATCAGCTACGAACAGGCTGGTGAGATTCTGAACTTTGGCGCATTTCTCGCCTTCATGGGGGTGAACTTCGCCACTTTCTGGCAATTCGCAGTTGTGCGACAACCCGGTCATCGGCGGCGGTGGCTTTTCGACGTAGTGCTGCCCCTCATCGGTTTTGTGTTTTGCCTGTGGATATGGTTGGGCCTCAAGATGCCTGCAAAGATTTGTGGCGGCATATGGTTCACAGGTGGATTCATCTACTACGCTTTCAAAACTCGTGGTTTCCGAACTCGACCGGTCATGATCGATTTCCACGAATTGTGAATGAGCTCGGCCGGCAGCTGCAAACCGTAAGCTCCCAACATCCGTTTAAACTCACTAAGGTCCCAAGTGCAGGCTTCATGGTGTAAATAGAGTTGAGCACCGAACACGGAATCTTGACATGGCCAAGCAATGGCGATTGTTCTCCTGTGGTCCGCAAAAATTCTGTACGTTCGCGTCGAGCAGTGTTATTGCATTTGTCATCCACAGAAAGTCGGTGTGGGGGACTTTTTCCCTTAGACCTGCATCTGGACTCGGGGTTTTGAGGAAGGGTCGCCCAGGTCAACCCAGGCGTCTAGACAGCTACCCATCTTCGGTGCGCCACCCGAAAACTGGCCGGTTCGGTGCTACCAGGGTTTAGGGTTAGGCCTGGGCGCTCCGGAGCGAACGTGGGCCAACGTCGCGCGCCCCGTGGCCAGCACTTGCGGGCTGCGCGCGCTTCGAGCCGGTGTTCTCTGCCAGAATTCCGTCTGGGGGGAGTTCAGGGGCCAACCCCAGTCCTGTAGGACAATTTGCCCGATGGCTATTGAGGGCGAGGCTCGGCAAGCAATCTTAGGAATCGGCTGGGATCTACTCCAGCCATCACGCTAGGACGCTTGGGTTTGGACACTTTGTCAGCTATGGAACGGCACAAGGTGGTATTTGATGGGGGGCCGATTTTCTCATAAACTCCGCAAAATCCTCGTAAGTTATAGCAAATACTGCGCATAGTCCCCTAGCGGGGGGTTAGTGGTGCAATACCACGAGTTTTCAACGACTTACCATCCACCCCCACCCACCCCCATCCACCCCCACCTTTCGCATAAACTGTGCACACCCACATTGTGTGTGTGACCGTGCACAATTTGTGCGAAATATGCAGAGTATTTGCGA